>Ga0180430_10000212_pt1 | contig 67136 bp, 53 predicted proteins | sample SS_ome_9_FD_132999 | JGI IMG/M metagenome (GOLD analysis project Ga0180430, IMG submission 132999) | Hypersaline lake sediment archaeal communities from the Salton Sea, California, USA - SS_1_S_2 metaG | ecosystem: Environmental > Aquatic > Non-marine Saline and Alkaline > Hypersaline >...
ATTGATCAGAATGGTGGTCTTGATGGAAAAGATCACATTGACCGAGTTGGGAATGTTCTTTACATTGGCATTTCGGTTGGGGTCCTGTACCACAATTTCGTAAACACCTGGTCCGGGGAAGGTGTGCTGGGTGATGTAAACATTTTTCTGATAGTAGTTGGGCAGCTTTACCAGCTCCACCCGGGGAGCAGTGGAAAAGGTATTATCTCCCCATTGTACTTCCAGGTCATCCCGGTCGGCCTGACTGAGGGTATAAGTGAAGGTGGTGATCTGGATCTGGTAGGTAAGCTCATCCAGCTGGGTCAGGGTAATCTCACCAGCCCTGTTATGAGTTGCATGTAGCGGCAGAGACATGCAAAGCAGTAATAATATGGGAAACCACAGTCTTCTCATCCAATCATCTCAATATCACTTCTGCATCATGCTTTTTTACGTCAAATTTTATACCAGTCTCCTTTTTTTTAAAAACAAATATCACAAGATTGGTCTGATCGGGATAAATATCCGTTAACAAAGCGTTGTAAATGTACAAAGAATTTGGCTTTGATGGGACCATCGCATGCATCTCAAGGGTCATGGCATCCTCTTCAACAGAAACCGAATCAAGTTCAAGTTTTAATTCCTGCCTTTCCTTCCCGGTAGTAATCCTGAAACTCTTGTTCAGGTATTCAGTGAACCAGGGAAGATCCCGTTTCACAGGATCGCTGAAACTGACCGGTTTCCCATGATAATGGAAATAGCCAACTTCCCAATCGTCTACGAATGATTTCATCTCAATGTTCAGCTTTCCATTTTCATATGTTATATTCGTGATGGAAAGATGAAGCGGATGGGCCGGGGATTGCACCGGAAACAGAAATGCCAATGTCAACAAAGCAATCAGTCTCATGGCTGTAAAATTAATTAAACTATTAATGTCTTAGCACTCCATGTCTCTATTTGAACTCTATTTTAAACTTGGACTTGAGCATATAGCTGATCTTAAGGGCTATGACCATATATTATTCATCCTCACCCTCTGTGCAGTTTACAGCCTGAGAGAGTGGAAACGGGTCCTGGTTCTGATCACCGCATTTACCATTGGGCATTCGCTCACCCTTGCGCTGGCCACACTGGATCTGCTAAGAGTGAATGGGGATCTCATTGAATTCCTGATCCCCTTAACCATTTTTATGACTGCCCTGGCCAATCTGTTTGCCAGGAAGCAGCAGGTAAGCTCTCTGCAACACTATCTGAAATACGGTGCGGCCCTTTTCTTCGGTCTGATCCATGGACTTGGATTCTCCAATTATCTGCGGAGCCTCCTTGGCTCTGAACGGGGACTGGTACTTCCCCTGTTCTCCTTTAATGTGGGGATTGAAGTGGGGCAGATCATCATAGTAAGCGTCATCATGTTGCTCACAAAAGTGGTGGTAGATATACTGGGGCTTCCAAGGCGCGAGTGGCATGTGCTGCTCAGCGGGGCCGGACTGGGGATCTCACTGGTTCTGATGATTGAAAGATTTCCATTCTGATGAAATGGGAGAGACTTATTAAGGAATATGAAGGCTTTCTGAAGCTGGAAAAGGGACTGTCGGCCAATTCCATTGAGGCCTATCTTTCTGATATTGGGAAACTGCAACAATTCCAGGACATGGAGCAGCTGGGGACCGGACCGGAAGAGCTGGATCAGGATCAGCTTGGAGGCTTTCTGGTCTGGATCAGTGAACTGGGACTTTCAGCAAGGAGTCAGGCCCGGATATTATCCGGCATCAAGGCATTTTATCGCTACCTCCTGCTTGAAGAGTTGATTGAGAAGGATCCCACTGCATTGCTGGAAGGCCCCAGGTTGGGAAGTAAGCTGCCTGAAGTGCTGACAGTAGAGGAAATAGACCGGATGCTGGGAAAAATTGATCTGAGCAAGCCCCAGGGTCGCCGGAACCGGGCCATGCTGGAAACTCTTTACAGCTGCGGCCTCAGGGTCACAGAACTGGTGCAATTGCAGATATCAGGAATTTTCAGGGCAGAAGGTTTTATCAGGGTGATCGGAAAAGGGGATAAGGAGCGCCTGGTCCCTGTCAGTCCGCGCGCCCTCAGGGAAGTCGATCTCTATATGCCCGACCGGGATACCCTGTCCATAGAGCCCGGATATGAGGATATCCTCTTTCTGAATCGCAGGGGGAAGATGCTTACCCGTAACATGGTCTTTACAATTATAAAGGAGCTTGCAGTGGCAGCCGGGATTAAGAAAACGGTAAGCCCCCATACCTTCAGGCACTCCTTTGCCACTCATCTGGTGGAAGGAGGGGCCGACCTGCGGGCGGTGCAGGAGATGCTGGGACATGAGTCCATCACAACCACTGAAATATATACCCACCTGGACAGAGAATACCTCCGGGAGGCTATTATCAGCTTTCACCCCAGATCCAGGTAGTATCAGCCGGCATACGCCTCTACAACGGCATCCATCAACCTGTTGTTCTCCGCATCGATCCGGATCCGGTCGGGATGGGCATCGAACCATTCCACTGTTCTTTTAATCCCTTCCCTGAAGGGGATGGTGGCTACAAATCCCGGAACAAAGCGTTTAATTTTCGTATTATCGAAAATGACACTATTGGCCTTATCTCCCAGGAGGTTCCCCCGCATCCACTCCTGTCCCAGCTTATCGGCTTCCTTGCAGATGAAATCCGTGGCAATATGTACGGCCTTCAGATCTACTCCAGCTGCTTCGGCAACTGCCTGGTAGATCTGGTTCCAATTCAGGAGTTCATCCGAAGTGATATGGAAACTCTGTCCAAGGGCCTGCATATTCCCCATCAAGCCCACAAAGCCTTTTGCAAAATCCTTTGAATGTGTGATGGTCCAGAGCGAACTGCCATCCCCGTGAATAATTACCCTGCCTCCTTTTCTCATGCGTTCAATGATGGTAAAATCCTCCCAGCTCCCGATGGCCACCGGGATCACAGTTTCATAGGTATGGGAAGGTCTCACGATGGTCACTGGAAAATCCTTTTCGCGGTATGCCTTCATAAGCATTTCCTCACAGGCAATCTTGTCGCGCGAGTAATCCCAGTAAGGATTGGCCAGGGGGGTCGATTCGGTAATCACCGGATGGGAGGGAGGTTTCTGGTAGGCCGATGCCGAGCTGATAAAGATGTACTGATCACAATTCCCGGAAAAAAGCTGAATATCCCGTTCAACCTCCTCCGCCTTAAAAGCAATAAAGTTTACCACCACGTCAAAGTGCATGCCCTTTAGTTTTTCCCTGACCTGACTGATATCATTGATGTCTGCCCTAATAAATGTCGCATCGGACAATTCGCTTCTTTTTCGCTGGCCCCTGCTCAGAATGGAGAGATCAATTCCCCTCGAAAGTGCAAGCTTCCCGCAGGCAGTTGAAATATTTCCCGTTCCGCCGATAAAAAGTGCTCTCATTTTAATACTTTTAGTTCTTCTCTTAAAAGCCCAAGATAATGAAAGCAATGATGCTAACAGGTATCCGGCAGATGGAAATGAAAGATGTGCCTGCTCCGTCTATTCTTAACGACCGGGATGTTCGGATTAAGATGAAAACCCTGGGCGTTTGCGGATCCGATATCCACTACTATGTGTCGGGAAAGATTGGTAGCCAGGTGGTGGAATACCCGTTTACAGTGGGACATGAAGGTGCCGGGGTGGTTGAGGCAGTAGGAAAAGGCGTGACCATGGTAAAGCCCGGAGACCGCATTGCCATTGAACCAGCCATGCCCTGCTGGGAATGCGACCAGTGCCAGGCAGGACGACCCCACACCTGCCGTAAGCTGCGTTTCCTGGGTTGTCCGGGTCAGGCCGAAGGTTCCCTGTCGGAGTATATTGTTATGCCGGAGACCAGCTGTTTTAAGATACCGGATCAGATGAGCTATGATGAAGCGGCCATTTCAGAACCCCTGGCAATCGGACTCTACGCTGTAAAGCAGTCCATCTCCATGGAAGGGGCGAAGGTAGGGATCCTGGGATTTGGTCCCATCGGGATGAGTGTTTTGCTGCCTGCGCTGGCTATGGGGGCCAAAGAGGTCTATGTTACGGATAAGATTGATGAACGCCTGCAGATTGCCCGTGATAATGGTGCAGTATTTACAGCCAATCCCGAACAGGAAGATGTGGTTGAAAAAATAAGTGACCAGGCTCCTGAATTACTGGATGTGGTGTTTGAATGCTGTGGTCAGCAGGAAGCCCTGGATGATGCCATGGGCCTTTTAAAACCAGGTGGTAAGCTGATGGTCATCGGAATTCCTGAGTTTGAGCGCTGGTCATTCCCAGCAGACATAAGCAGGAGAAAGGAGCTATGTATTCAACACGTGAGAAGACAGAACGAGGCGGTACAAGCTGCCCTGGATATGATCGCCTCGGGAGAGATTTCTGTGGAGGCCATGGCTACCCATCGTTTTAGCTTTGAAGCGACCAAGGAGGCCTTTGACCTGGTGGCTGGGTACAAGGATGGGGTGATGAAAGCTATGATTGATTTTGACTAACCAATATAAAACTACCATTATGAGAAATATTCTGATTACACTGATCCTGGTATCGATCCCATTACTTTCAGCGGCACAACCAGAGCAGCCTGTAGAGGAATGGACAGGTAAAACCATTTTACTTATTGGTGCTCATCCCGATGATGACTCCTACTCCATGGGTACACTGGGAATGCTGAATGCCAACGGCAACGAGGTGTATATTGCTATTCTTACCACAGGGAATGTGGGAACGCAGGATCCCAAACTGGGAATGATGGATCTGGCTTTGATACGGAAGCAGGAGGAGCAGGCCGCCCTGGCCACCATGGGAATCCCGCTTGACCACTACATCAACTTCGGATATGACGATGGCATGTTAGAGTTTGAGGATAAAAAAGAAGTAGTTGCCCAGCTTGTTCGTTTGATTCGTAAAATAAAGCCGGATGTGCTTTTCTCTTTCGATCCTGGTAAAGGCAGCGTACGATGGCACAAGGCCGATCACAGGGCCTCAGCCTACTTGTCTGCCGATGCTGCCCGGGCAGCCATGTGGCCCTTATTGTTTCAGGGACAGATCACAAATGAGGGACTTGAGGCCCATACCATTCCTGAGTATATGCTTTATGATTCGGCCGAGGAGGATATGAATACCTGGGTGGATATAACGGAATGGGAAGAGCGTAAGGTGGAAGCCCTTATGAAATATGTGAGCCAGTTCAGTTCGGGCTGGGCCGATTACAAGGGACCGGAAATGTCACCCGAGGAAGAAAAAGTAGTCAGAGAGATGCTCATGGGTTGGATTCACCAGGAAAAGGACGGAAAGCCCATGGAAGGTTTTCGTCACTACAAGGGACTGCCCGATGATATTGGAAGATAATAAGATTAACTAACTATAATCCAAAAAACTAAACCATGAAAGCTGTTTCTTTATTAACTATTGTATTATCTCTTTTGCTGCTGAATGCATGCACGCAAAATCCTGTTGGTATTGGTGCGAAGGCTCCTGCAGGGGCGGAGGTGTTGTTTGACGGCAGTTCCGAATCACTGCATGAGAACTGGATCTACTGGGAGGGTCCCAGGTTTGCTGCTGCTTTGCCCATTAAATGGGAGATTGTCGATGATCCCATCGATAAGGGTACCGTGATGAGCAGTGATGACCCGGCTGTGGTGGACCATAAATACGGTTCGGCCGATATAGTAACCAAGAAGGAGTATCGCGATTTCCGGCTCCATGTGGAGTTTCTGATTGAACAGGAAGGGGGCAACTCGGGGGTCTACCTGCAGAACCGTTATGAGATCCAGATCCTGGACAATGACTCCACCCAGCACGGCATGGCTGCTGTGATCAATGAGATCGATTCTCCCTACTACGCCTACAATGGAACAGGAAAGTGGAATTCCTATGATATTGTTTTCAGGGCCGCCCGTTTCGAAAATGGCGAGCGGACTGAAAAGGCACTGGTATCCAACTACTTCAATGGAATTAAAGTCTACTCAAACATTGGAATAAACAAGGTTTGGGGCGGTGCCAATTCCGGGAAAGATGGTGGAAATAATGAAGGCTTCGGGATCACTGATAGTCCCGGTGGCATCAAATTACAGGCCGAAGGCTACTCGGTCCTCTACCGAAATATCTGGATCAAGGAGCTGGATTTAACAGAGCCCGATACCGATTTTTAAATAGTTAGCTATTTTTCGGACCAGAGTCCTTCAATCTCTTCAAGCGACTTGCCTTTGGTTTCCTTGATAAAGAACCAGGCAATCAATAATTGGATAAAGGCCATGCTTGCCAGGAACAGGAAGGTAAGTGATCCTCCGAATGCATCCAGTACATAGGGAAAGAAAAGTACTACCAGGAAATTAAATACCCACTGGGTAAAGGATGCCAGGGCCACAGCCTGTCCCCTGATCCGGTTGGGGAACATCTCTGCCACCAGGGTCCAGAAAGCGGGACCAATACAGGAGGCAAAGAAGGCAATGAAGAGCATGATGCAGACGATGGTAAAGACCGGGTTCAGTTCAAAGTGAAAGGCAGCCGCCAGCATCAGCAGGGTTGCAGCCATTCCCGATGATCCGATGATGTAAAAAGTCCTGCGTCCCAAACGGTCAATAAGCCATACTGCAAAAAAAGTAAAGGCAAAGTTTACAAGTCCGATCAGGGAGGTCTGTAAAAGCGCATTCCGGATTTCCAGTCCCGCCGCCATTAATATTTTAGGAGCATAGTCCACCACCGTATTGATCCCGCTTACCTGTACCAATACCGCCAGCAGTAGCCCCAGGATAATTACTTTCCGGTAAGGGGGAGCAAAAAGCATCTTTAAGGCAGAGCCCTTGCCGGCATCCTTCAGACTGTTTTCAATATCCGAGATTTCTGCTGTGGCAAAGGCGGTTCCGCCTATCCGCTCAAGCACCAGTCGCGCCTTTTCCTTGAAACCGGCCTTGACCAGCCAGCGCGGACTCTCCGGTATAAAGATCAGCCCAACAAAGAAAATGATGGACGGAAGCAATCCGGTTGCAAACATCCAGCGCCAGTTGTTTTCAACTTCATGCAGGGCAAAATTGACCAGGTAGGAGATCAGAATTCCCAGGGTGATGGCCAGCTGGTAGATGGTGATCAGTGTACCGCGTATTTTGGGGGGTGCCACCTCGGCCACATACATGGGTGAAAGCACAGATACAGCACCAACAGCCAGTCCCCCAATCACCCTGAAGGAGATAAAGAAGGCCTGGGTTTTGGCAAGGGCCATCCCTGCGCAGGATATGGCAAAGAAAAGGGCCACCGAGATCAAGAGACTTCTCCGGCCATATTTCTCTGTAAGTGAGCCCGTTCCGAATGCGCCAATAATGGCTCCTACCAGGATGGAGCTGACGCCCCAGCCCAATTGAAGTTCGGTCCATCCAAAATAAGGTTGAATAAAAGGAATGGCACCTGAAATAATGCCCACATCAAATCCGAACATCAGTCCCCCGATGGTGGCCACCATACTGATGAACCACAAATATGCGCGCCCCTTCATATGTTTTATAGCTAAGTTTATTCGGGAAGGGTCCAGCCTTCCCGGTAGTTGTGCCTGATATACTCTTTTACGGTCTCTTCGGCATTCAGCGTAACATATTTTGTATTGAAATTCGGATGGCCATCTATGACACTGAATTGGTCTGACTTGACTACGCTGAGCTCATCGCTGCCTGTGATATTTGTGAAATTCATATTGGGCCCGTCCCACTGAAGTTCACGGTTCAGGCTCTGCAGGCGCACCGCCAGAACACCCATCACAATCATTTCATTGAAAGGTCCTGCCATATCAAAGTTTGAGAAGGGCTGAACCCGGTTATCGGGATCTTCCTTACAGGCCCTGATCCAGTCTTGCTCATGAGGACCATCCTGAATACCTCCCACCGGATAATTCTTTACCCTGCGAAGGGTCTCGGGGACATCAGGTTTACGCCCTGAAAGCAGGCGGGGATTGATACCACCCAGGTTGCACATCATTTTGTCTTTGGAGCCCACAAAAAGACAACCACCCATGTAATCTTCCATCATGGGTTCTCCGTCTGCCAGTTCCACAGGTCTGGAAGGCATCATGCCACCATCATACCAGGTGACTTTTACTTCGGGCAGGCCTTCTCTTTCGGGGAAGGTGTATTCCACTTTCTCAGCCTGCGGAGCCGACTCGGTATTGACCAGGGTGGATGATCCCTGTACCCGGGTGGGGTAACCAAGCTTCAAAGAACTGAATACGGGATTCAGTATGTGAATGGCCATATCACCCAGAGCACCTGTTCCGAAGTCCCACCAGCCCCTCCAGTTCCAGGGGGTATAGATCTCATGGAAGGGTCGCATGGGAGCAGGACCAATAAACAGGTCCCAGTTCATGGTATCGGGTGCCTTCATTATTTCTTTGGGTCTTTCCAGTCCCTGTGGCCAGATGGGACGGTTGGTCCATGCATGTACCTCTTTCACCTCCCCAATTTCACCAGCCTGGATCCACTCTTCCACGGTACGGGCCTCGGGGGCAGAGTTACCCTGGTTCCCCATCTGGGTGGCTACCTTGTATTCCCTGGCCAGCCTGGTTAATACTCTGGATTCATATACCGAATGGGTCAGTGGTTTTTGACAATAAACATGCTTCCCCATTTTTATGGCAGTGGCTGCAATGGCCGCGTGGGTATGGTCGGAGGTGGCGATCATGACCGCATCAATATCATCTCCCATTTCTTCCAGCATTATCCGCCAGTCCCAGTATCGCTTGGCAGAAGGATAATCATCAAAACATGCCTGAGCATATTTCCAGTCCACATCACAAAGGGCAACGATGTTCTCACTTGACATAGCTCTCAGGTTGGGACGCCCTTTACCGCCAATACCAACTCCGGCAATATTCAGTTTATCACTGGGAGCCACATGCCCCAGGGCTTTTCCCATTACATGGCTGGGAATAATTGTAATACCCGCTGTTGCTGCAGCTGTTGTCTTGAGAAAGGCACGGCGATTTGAAGATAGTTGGTTCATCTTGGATCTTAGTTAGGTGTAGAGCAATAAAAGTAATAATTATTTGAAGGATTTATTATAATTTACAGGCAACATAATTATCCACCTATGAATAGACGGGATTTTCTGGGGAATACCCTGGCCGGTGCTGCCGGCCTACTGGCATTGCCCACCTTACTGCCAGCCTGTACCTTTACACATGATCCGCTCAGGGATTTTGGATTGATCACCAATGTGGTGCAGACCATGATGAAGGAAGATCCCCGGGGATGCATGACTCTGCTGGCTTTGATGGGATACAAATACCTTGAATTTGGAGGAAGCTTTGGTGAAAAGCCTTCTGAACTGCTTAGGTTTATGGAGGAAATCGGACTGAAACCCCTGGCAGGAGGAAGCAGCATTTCGGGTTTGCTGGGAGATGGATTGAAGCAGTCCATTGATGATTGCCTGGAGATGAATAAGCCCTACCTGGTCTGTTACTGGCCCTGGATGGATGGTGGAGAAAACCCCACCATGGACCAGGTGAAATTTGCCGTGGAAAAGTTTCAGCTCATTGGAGAGGAGTGTAAGCGCCATGGCTTACGTTTCGCCTTCCATAATCATGAAAAGGAGTTTAAGGTTCTGGATGGAAAGGTGATATATGAGTATATCCTGGAGGAGACCGATCCGGAACTGCTTACCATGGAAGTGGACCTCTACTGGGCACACAAGGGCAAGGCGGATATCAGGGACTATTTCAGGAGCTACCCCGGTCGTTTCGAACTGGTGCATATAAAAGACTCATTTGAATCTGATAGCATGCAAAGCTTTGCATGCGCCGGATCGGGAATTATTGATTTTCCTGATTTGCTATCATACAGAGAAGTGGCCGGATTCAAACATCTGATTGTGGAGCATGATAAACCGGAGCCTGAAGATGAAATAGCCTGTGCCCGCAGCAGCATCAACTACCTGAAATCCAGCGACTTCTAAGCATCGTAATGATTCTCATTCAAAATATTTTTAACCCACTAACTTTCTACTCATGTCCAATCGCAGATCTTTTATCAAAACTTCGGCAGCTGCAGCAGCCGGACTAGGAATTTCCTCCTCCCTTTCAGCCTCCGTTCTCTCACCCTCAGGGGTTCTGGGAGCCAATGACCGGATAAATGTGGCCCTGATCGGGTGCCGCAATATGGGTTGGTACGACCTGGAGGACATCCTGAAGCAGCCCAATGTGGAATGTCATACCCTCTGTGATGTGGACCAGAAGGTGCTGGAAGAAAAGCTTAAGCAATTTCCGATGAATGCTGGACCCAGACCCAATATTACCATAGATTACCGGCTGGTTCTGGAGAACAAAGATATAGATGCCGTGATCATCGGAACCCCCGATCACTGGCATTGTCTGCCCACAGTGGAAGCATGTGAGGCCGGGAAGCACGTTTACGTGGAGAAGCCCCTGGCCAATTCGGTGGGGGAGATAAATGTGATGCTGGATGCGGCCCGGAAAAACAAGAGTTTGGTCCAGGTGGGACAGCAGCAACGCAGTGGTGCACACTGGCTCAATGCCATCAATTTTGTGAAATCGGGCAAGCTGGGAACCATCCGCCAGGTGAAATTCTGGGGTAACTTCAATTATGGAGCAGGCAACATGCCGGTGGCCGATTCAGCACCTCCTGCGGGAGTGGATTATGATCGCTGGCTGGGACCGGCACCCAAACGGCCCTTCAATAAGAACCGCTTCCACGGGTCCTGGAGGATGTTCAGGGATTACGGGGGAGGACTTCTGAGTGATTGGGGGGTCCACCTGATCGATATGGGATTATGGGCCATGGATGTGAAATCCGCTCCCCTTTCCGTGCAGGCCCTTGGTGGTAATTTTGCCAGCCAGGATCGCGCCCTGGAGATGCCTGATACCCTGAGTGTACTTTACGAAATGGATGGATACAATATGATCTGGGAGCATAACGGCGGAGTGGAAAAAGGACCTTATGACCAGAGTTATGGCGTAAAATTCATTGGGAGCAATGGGACCCTGGTGGCAGATCGCGACAAGTGGCGGGTCTTCCCTGAACAAAATGGAGAAGAGATGCGCATGGAGGCCGTACCGGAGGAAAGAGCCGATCATAAAAGTCATCTCAATCATTGTGAGAACTTTGTCAGGGCCATCAGATATGGCGATTCATTGAATGCCGAGATCGAGTTTGGTCATCGTTCGGCCCTTTATGCACACCTGGGGAACATCGCCTACTGGGCCAACGACCGGGTTATTTATGATGAAAAGGAGCGCAGGATCACCAGCTCCGAGAAGGCAGATGCCCTGCTTACACCAAAGTACAGGGCTCCCTGGAAATTTCCGGAGATATAGAGGGGCTTATAATTCAGGTGCAGATTCAAGCCTATCCCAGTAATTGTGCCAGGTGGTACCCTGTCCGGGCCGGGGTTCAGGCTGGATATCCACATACAGAATGGTATCGGCATCAACCCCGTATGGGGCGTTCATGACTTCCTCACCGCCAGGTGCAACAAGCATGGAACAACCAATCACTTTAGATCCTTTCCATGGACCGCCGGTCATCCAGCCCACGTTGCTGCAGCCAGCGATCCAGATCCTGAAATCCCTGGCCACTGGTTTGTAAGCTTTTCTCCACCACTCTCCATACGGGTCTTCATTATTATTATGATCCGCCGGAACGGCCCATGCGCTGGGGGAGAGGATAACATCTGCTCCCATATAGGCAAGGGCCCGGGGGATCACATGATCCCCTGTACTGGCATCTGCGCAGATCATGACCCCAATGGCACCCAGATCGGTTTGAACCACCTGCAGGCTTTGTCCCAGGGCATAATAGGGATGACCGATATCCAGTTCATTGATTTTCCTGTGCAGCAGTATGATCTCGCCTTCAGGATTTATCAGTACCGCTGAGTTGTATACGGTTTCCCCGTCTTTTTCTGTTAAACCCGAACAGACGTAGATTTGATGCTTCCTTGCCATGTCGGTAAGGAGCGCAGCACTTTTTCCACCGGGAATAGGTTCAGCCATGGTGAGCGCCGATGGATCGGTCCAGCCCAGGTCCATGGCCTCAGGCAGGAGCACCACCTGCGCTCCGTTTCTGGCAGCTTCAGCAATCATCTCGGCCGCGTGCTCCAGATTGGTGTCGAGGGCTCCGCCCACCACACGCATCTGGGCCATGGCCAGTTTGAAGGAAGGCAATTCTTCCTGTGAAAAACAGGCCTGGGTTCTGGTAGCTAGCAAGACTAGTATAAGCGTAATTGCCTGCACATTTTTCATAATAAAGTATTTTGATTGAAAGATATTAAAGTTCAATACCCAGTCCCAAAAAATGCAACTTAAATATCAAAATGTGCATTGATGAAGGCAGTAAACAGGTATATTTTTAAAAGATTGTATTTTTAGGCTCTGCCAATAGGTCAAGCTCATCTGTAAATCTGAAAACACATAGCGCATGCAAGTATTATTGGGAGTACTCTATCACTCCATTGGAGGTATTGCATCAGGAAGTTTCTACATGCCATTTAATAAGGTCAGGGGATGGGCCTGGGAAAGTTACTGGATCATTGGGGGCCTTTTCTCCTGGCTGATCGTCCCCCCCCTGGCAGCCTGGCTTACCGTGCCCGGATTTGCTGAAATCATTGCGGCCAGTTCACGCCAGATACTTATGTTTACCTTTTTGATGGGACTGCTCTGGGGTATAGGAGGTCTTACCTACGGTCTGGGCGTCAGGTACCTGGGAATGTCGCTGGGTAATTCTGTGGTGCTGGGATTTTGTGCAGCATTTGGAGCTATTGTTCCCTCCATCTACTATAATATTAATCCCACGGAAGGAAAGATTTCCTTCACGGATATGATGGGCACCCAGGGAGGTCAGCTGGTGCTTCTGGGGGTGCTTGTATGTCTTACGGGTATTGCCATTTCAGGAAAAGCCGGTATGATGAAGGAACGAGAGCTTTCGAAGGAGGCTCAAAAGGCCAGTGTACCGGAGTTCAGCCTGGTGAAAGGCCTGATCATTGCCGTATTGTCAGGTATCCTGAGTTCATTCTTCAACTTTGGTATCGAAGCCGGTAAACCTATGGCGGATGCTGCTGTTGCTGCCGGTTTTAATCCGCTTTTCCAGAACAACGTGACTTTTGTGGTGATTCTATGGGGGGGGCTTACTACCAATCTGATCTGGACCACTATTTTAAGTATAAAGAATAAATCCTACGGTGATTTTACAAACCGGCAGTCACCCATCGCAAAGAACCTGATGTTCTCAGCCATAGCCGGTACGACCTGGTTCCTGCAGTTCTTTTTCTACGGGATGGGTGAGAGTAAACTGGGGAATGGCGCAAGTTCCTGGATCCTGCATATGTCCACCATTATCCTGACGGCAAATTTGTGGGGGATATATCGCAAGGAATGGAAAGGGGTAGCAAAGAAAACAAAGTGGACCATCATTGCCGGCATTACCGTGATCCTGCTCTCCGTTTTTCTGGTGGGCATCGGGAACTCACTTTAAGATAGAGAATACATATGAATCAACAATTGATAGACATATCCAGGCACTATGGTGGTGATCCTGCGTTTGTGATTGCCGGTGGAGGAAATACCTCTTTCAAGGATGCTGATCGCATATGGATTAAGGCCAGTGGGATCCCATTGGCGGGTATTGATGAAAGCGGATTTGTATGCCTTTCCAGGCAGAAGCTGAAGGAGATCGAGGAGAAAACTTACTCTGAGGATTCAGTTCTCAGAGAGGAGCAGGTGAAAAGTGATATGCAGAGAGCCATTATTTCTCCTGAGGATCTGCGTCCCTCTGTGGAAACATCCCTGCATAACCTGATAGACCATGCCTTCATCGTACATACCCATCCTACCCTGATTAATGCAGTAATGTGTGCCAATGATGCACAGAAAGAGGTAGAGGAACGCTTTGGAAGTGATGCACTATACGTGGAGTATACCGACCCGGGCTATATCCTGTTCAGGAAACTTCAGGCAGAGATCCGGAATTACCGTAAGAAATATGCATCTGATCCAAAGATCATTTTTCTTCAGAATCACGGGATCTTTGTGGGAGCCGATAGTATTTCAGAAGTTAAAGACTTATACAAGGCCATCGTTTCCAGGATCAGTGAAGGAAAGGATCTGGAGCTTCCTGCAGGAAAGATGGAAGAATACAAATCAGAGCTGAGCTCCCTGGTGTCGGGTCATTATGCTTCAAGGGACCTGGTAGTAAAGGCCTTCAGAGCTCCGCTTTCGGATCATTTCTCAGCAAGCAGCCATCACTACCGGAAGATTAGCAGGCCCTTCACCCCGGATATTATTGTGTACTGCAAATCCCGTTACCTCTTACTGGAAGAAGGAACGAAAGGGATGGAGGCAGAGAAATGCCTGGAGGAATTTGAAATGGCCGGCGGCTATTATCCAAAAGTAATCGTGGAAGAGAAAGGGGGGCTGATTATTGTGGAAGAGAGTGAGAAGTCCATTCAGACCGTCCTGGATGTATTCACAGATATGATGAAAATCTCCTACCTCTCAGAGCAGTTTGGAGGTCCCCATTACATGAGCGACAAGCAGATCAGCTTTATTGATAACTGGGAGGTGGAGCATTACCGCAGGAAGGTAGCAAAGAAGTAATCAAATAATTAAGTCAGTCTTCCTACAAGCTGGGCACCAATGCCAGGTATTTACTTACCATTCCAGTACCTCATCACCAGCAGTGGCGAGGGTGGAACTAATCCAGTCTGCTTCTGACAGCTCTTCGGATGAAAAAGCAGTAGTCAGGGCCAGTACTTTCGTACCTGCGGCTTTTCCTGCTGTCACACCGGAGATGGCATCTTCCACCACCAGGCATCGCCGGGGATCTGCACCCACCAGACTGGCAGCTTTTAAGAAGATATCCGGAGCAGGTTTTTTGTGTTCAATATCCAGACCGGTAACCACCGCCTGAAACATCTTTCTCTTTAATCCGATCTCTTCCAGGTTAATATTCACCTTCACAGGATCGGCACTGGATGCCACGGCTATTTTTAGTCCTCTGTCCAGGCACTTAGCGATGAACTCATGTACACCATCCAGAGGAGTAAGCTTTCCCCCGGCCAGGTCCGCATAAATCTCATAGGTGCGGGCCTTGTCCTTTTCCAGATCAAAGGGGATCCCGTGTTTTTCAGCCACCCCTCCCAGGTACCGGTTTTCTCCCATGCCGGTAAACGGCAGGAAATCTTCAGATGAAACAGGGTATCCCTTTTCTGCAAACATGTTTATGCCGGCCTGACAGATATAGGCTTCCGAGTCCACCAGGACCCCGTCCATATCAAACAGAACTGCTTCGATTTGATGAGCGCTTTTCATGAACGACAAGGTAACTCTTAGCAGCGGTATTTACAATGCCTGTTGAGGAATCCAGCCCAAAAAGCACAAAGATTGTGGCATTTCATGCATTGATATTCTCGAAGTGATTGCATATGTTAGTAAAAACAAATTCATAGATGATCCATAGCAAGCAATTGACTTCCCGGGAAAGGGTTCTTGCAGCCCTTAATTTCCAAATCCCTGACCGGGTCCCCATTGACCTGGGAGGATTTCAGTCCGGGATACATAAAAAGGCCTATGAGGATCTGCTCAGCTATCTGGGCAGGGTGGAGGAGATCGTGATGCTTGATCCGGTTCAGCAACTGGTCCGGCCCAGCGAGGACATTCTGAAGCTGCTCAAAGCAGATATTCGTTATGTATGTGCCTTAGGGCCGGAGAGTTTTGACGGGACCATCCGGCAGAATTACCGTAAGGGGGAGCTCTGGCACGACCTCAGGGATGAGTTTGGTGTGCTTTGGTCCATGCCGGATAAGCAGCAGCTCTATATGGATATCAGTCATCATCCCCTGGCGGAGGCCAGCCTGGAAGATCTTGCATCCTATCCCTTTCCCGACGGATCCGACCCTTCGCGCTTCGAGGGGCTCAGGGAAGAGGTGCTGAATATCCGGGAGAATACACCCTATGCCGTTTCAACTGGAATTGGTGGGGTGGTATATGAGACCTGCTGGTACCTGAGGGGACTGGAACGCTGGTTTATGGATATGATGGAGAATCCCTCCTTTTGCGAGGCTTTGCTGGACAGGGTACTGAAATTCTGGCTCGATTATTATACGGGCTTTATGAAGGAGATTGGGGATATCATTGATGTAGTCATGATCGGGGATGATCTTGCGGGTCAGAATGGCCCTCTCTTCCAACCCGAATTTTATCGTGCAGTTGTTAAGCCCAGGCAAAAAAAGCTGGTTCAGCATATCAGGTCCCTGAGCTCTGCAAAAATCTGGTACCACAGCTGCGGCGGGGTGGTGGAGTATATTCCCGATTTGATGGACAACGGCATCGATATCCTGAACCCTGTTCAGATCACGGCACAGGGCATGGATCCCGTCTACCTGAAGGAAAAGTTTGGCAAAGACCTTGTATTCTGGGGAGGCGGAATAGATTCCCAGCATATACTTCCCTTTGCTTCCCCTGAGGAAGTCAAAGCCAGTGTAAAGGCAAATATGGAGGCTTTCAAAGCTGGTGGGGGCTATGTCTTTAATAATGTACACAACATCCAGGCAGGGGTACCGCCCGAAAATATACTCGCCATGTACGAGGCGGCCTACGAGTTTGGGGCCTACTAGCTTTTACTTTTCAATGCATCAAGGCCAAGATGCCTGAATGTGCGTAGCAGCTTAAACAGTCGCCCGGTGATTGCAGCAAGGCCTCCTTGTACATTTGATTCCACGTTCAGAGGCATGACCGGATCGTGCAGGGACATGCGGAGCAGGAACCAGCCCTCTTCGTGTTCGCCGCGGCAATTTATCCTGATCCCCTCGTGGTTGGGCGTTTCGGGCGACCAGTCCTTTTCCTTTTCGATCAATTTGCTTAGTTTCTCCAGGACCTCCTGCCCATAGCTTGCAAATTCTCTGCACCGTATATCAAGGCGGAATTCTCCTTCCTCAAGCGGATGGGGAAGGACTTCGATAAGGCTGCTTAGCTTCTGGTTCTGCTGCTTCATTTTTGCCATCTGGATCAGCAGTTTGGCCACCAGGTAAGCTCCGTCATCCAGGAAATGATTCTCTTTAAGTGCAGCATGACCCGAGGTTTCAATGGCAAGCCACGATTCCACACCTTCTGCGTTGAGACGAAGCGATTCGTTGATCACATTCTTGTATCCTCTCTTGTAGCGATGGTGCACCCCCTTGAGGTGTTTTGTGATAAACCAGTTTAGTCCCGATGAGGTGATGGAATCGGTGACAATGACCGAACCCGGGTGTTCTTCCAGGATCACCGAAGAGATTAAAGCGATCAGATTATTCCGGTTGATCGCATTACCTTCAGCATCCACCATGGCTGCACGGTCCACATCCGTATCGAAAATAATTCCCAGGTCAGCCTTTTCCCGGATCACTGCAGAACAAATGGAATCCATAGCTTCCTTATCTTCCGGATTGGGCACATGGTTGGGGAAGCGCCCGTCCGGGTTCAGGAACTGACTTCCTGAAATGTCTGCACCCAGGGGTTCAAGTACTTTTCCCGCGAAGAATCCACCCGCTCCGTTTCCTGCATCCACAATGATCTTAAGTCCGGCCAGGGGAGTGTCGTATTGATCGGGGGCATTTACTCCTGAGCGAATGTTTTCCACCAGGAAATTTGCATATTCAGAGATGAAATCAATTTCCCGGACCTTGCCTGTGATCTCAGTCTCAATGAAATTCTCCCTGGCAGCAATTTGCAGTAGATCTGAAACATTAGCCTTGTCGAAACCACCCTTTTCGGTAAAGAACTTCATGCCGTTCCGGTTAAAAGGCAGGTGACTTGCAGTAAGCATCACGCCGCCTTCAACTCCCAGATTTTCATTGATGGTGGTCATAAACATGGCAGGGGTGGAGGCAAGTCCGCAATCGAGTACATCAAAGCCTGACGCTGACAGCCCCTCAATAAAGGCCTTTTTCAATTTCCGGCCTGATATTCTTGAGTCCGTACCTACAGCTACTTTTTTCAGGCCCTTCCCATTTTTTTCCAACCAGGCAGCAAATGCCTGTCCAAGCTTTCTGGCCACGTCACCGCTCAGGTTTACCTTCTCATCCCGCACACCTTCCAGAGCCACCCCTCTTATATCAGATCCGTTCTGTAATCTACGCCAGTTTGCCATTGCAAAATTTTAGGCTCAAGTTAGAAATTTCCTCGTGATATCAGTTTTCATAAGGTACAGTACCTGTTGAATCAACCCTGTGTCCAAACTTTTTTAAGTAGGATGGTCCTGGTAGAAAATCGTCCTCCAACCCATTGAGCTCCCTGGAAAGCAATTCTTCTAAGTTCTTAGAAACTTCCTCATAAGATGGATTTCCAATCAGGTTATTTAACTGGTATGGATCGGCCAGATTATCATAAAGCAACCAACTACCCGACAGGTCCCGGGCATAGGTATATTTTTTTGTTATAATACCCCTGAATTCCTTCCCGCCACGTTCTCTGGACCATTGACCAAAAGGTTGAACACAGGTAACAAGAGCAGCTTCCCGATCATCCTCCCTATTACCAAGAATTACCTCGCTTATATCTTCTCCATCCAAGCCATCCGGCACAGTCAGACCCGACATTCCCAGGAGTGTGGGCAATATGTCCAGAGTGTTTAGCAGGAAATCGCTACGCTTTCCCTCTTTTCCCAGTAAGGCCGGATATTTAATAATAAAAGGCACTTTAGCCGATTCCGCATAAATTTTTTGCTTTTTCGATTGTCCGTGGCTGCCAATCATATCTCCATGGTCTGATGTGAAAACAAAGAGGGTATTGTCTTCAATATTACATCGCCTGATGGCCTCCTGTAATTGACTGATATAGCTGTCAAGAGCCGAACAATGGGCATAATACCCTCTTAATTTAGCCTTTGTTTCTTCGGCCAGATCTCCCGGCACGTTTGGTCTGAGCCGTACTTCCATGCTTTCATAGATGGCCCGGAATTGTTCAGGTGCCGTCTGATAGGGAGCATGAGGTGGTCCCCAGGAAAGCATCAGACAAAAGGGATTTTTACCTTTCGATTGTTCTTCGATATAGGCAATTGCATCCTTCGTTTGAGCCTCTGCATCGTAGCCTTGCCAGGTATGCAGTTTATCATCATTTCCCCAGTATTTCGAGTTGTTATAAGAATGCGAACACTCCAGGACCTTCCAGTAGTCAAAACCCTGTCGCCTTTCTTTTGGAATAAATGAAGAGCGACCATTCCCATCAAGATGCCATTTCCCGATATATGCAGTATGGTAGCCTTCTTTTTTAAGCAGTTTCGCAAAACTCCCGGACTCAGGCTCAAGCGAAACATCATTCATGAACATGCCAGTTTTCAATACATATTTCCCGGTGAGCAACATAGCTCTGTAGGGTGTACATACGGGACTGGTTGAAACGGCATTTGAAAAACATACTCCCTCCAGAGCAAGCTTGTCAAGATTTGGGGTAAGCACATCCGGATTACCGGCATAGCCCGTGGCTTGTGCCCGCCATTGATCGGCAAAAACAAATACTATATTCGGCTTTTCTCTTTCTTTACTGCATGAAATAAAGAATGGAAATATGAATAATATCAGAATGGTCTTTTTCATCTCCTTATAAGCAAGTGCTTATACTCGTTTGCTCAGTACCTCTTTCTCATAGAGCTGAATATCTGCAATGAAATTCTGCGCAACAGGCACCTCATGCTTCATGCAATAGTAGTCCCATATGGCTCCAAAGGGCTTTGTTTTCAGTAATTCCAGCATGGCCAGGCGTTCAAAGAACTGCCCTTTTTCCTCATACTCAAGGAGCATATCCCCGGGTTCGAGCAGGGCGAAAAGCATGGCCTGCTGTGCGGCACGGGTACCCACTACGTAGGCACCGATCCGGTTGATGCTTGCATCAAAAAAGTCAAGGCCCATATGGACGCGGTCCAGGGCATTGCACCGGACAATCTCCTGGGCAATGAGCATGGTGTCGTCATTGAGGGTCACCACATGGTCCGAGTCCCATCGAATGGGTCTGGTCACATGCAGAAGTATCTCAGGAACAAAAAGGAGGGCTGAGGAAATCTTATCTCCCACCTGCTCGGTGGGGTGGAAGTGGCCACTGTCCAGGCAGATAAGGGTCTGGTTGGCCACCGCATAGCCCAGGTAGAACTCCGAATTTCCCACGGTCATGGCTTCCAGTCCGATTCCAAACAGCTTGCTTTCAATGGCATCCTTCAGATGCTCCCTGTTGTACTTGTAGGCGAAGATTTCATCCAGTGATTCCTTGAGGATGGCGCGGTGCGTATAGCGATCCACGGGGAGGTCCTTGGATCCGTCCTGGATCCAGATATTATGAATGGCCGGACTTCCCAGTTGCTTTCCCATTTCTGCACCAATGGCTCGACATCTCTTGGTGTGTTCAATCCAGAAATCACGGATCTCCCTGTTCTTATGGGACAGGGTCAGGTCGTCGCTTGCCTTGGGATGTGAAAAAACACTGCAATTGAAGTCCATGCCGATGCCCTGGTCTTTGGCCCAGTCGATCCAGCCCTGGAAATGTTTCAGTTCAATCTGGTCCCGGTCGACCCGTTTTCCCTGAAAATCCCCATATATGGCATGCAGGTTCAGGCGCTGCTTTCCGGGAATCAGTGCCATGGCCTTTTCCAGGTCCATGCGATGCTCCTGTATATTTGTGGCTTTCCCCGGGTAGTTCCCGGTTGCCTGTATCCCACCTCCCGACAGAGAGGAATCGGGAGTTTCAAAGCCTCCCACATCATCGGCCTGCCAGCAGTGCAGCGAGATAGGGAACTTATCCAGTTTATTCATGGCAGTATCCACATCCACGCCTATGGCGGCATACTGTTCCTTTGCTGCTTCAAATGCTAAATTAATGCTTTCAGATTGACTCATATTTCTAGTTTGTTGGATTCACTTATTCCATGAAAAATACCTCCTGCAGGGGGGTGGAAAGGGGCGAGTTATCGGGATGTGTTTCCATGATGTCGGCCATGTATTTCCACCAGCGCTGAACAATCTCTGTCTTCCCCAGATCCTGAGAACCTTTTTCTCCTGCCTGTTTCTGAAAGGCAAACAAGGTATGACTTTCTTCATCAAAGAAGATGCTGTATTCCGAAAGCCCGGCATCCTTCAGGAGTTTATGGAGCTCAGGCCAAAGCTCATCATGACGCTTCTTGTACTCATTAATCCTTCCGGGTTTGAGCTTCATTTTAAATGCAAGTCTTTTGGGCATGCTTGATAACTTTATTCTCAAAATTAAGAGGTAATATGGCCTTCATCAATAGACATTTTGGTCAATCATTTGCACAAAATGCGCATATCTAAAGCTTGTGGTTGAGATCTTTTTTCTAATTTGCTGAACTTGGATGATTTTTTTAAATATTTAAATCCGTCCCAGGAGGACAAGGACTGGGGCCTTTTCCTGAACTGTGCAGGAAAGACAGAGATAATGCCTGATGTGCTCTATCCTCCCGGTACTCATCCATCGGGGTATCATTTCTCCTATGAGCAGGGCCGCATTCTGAACGAATACCAGATCAATTACATTACCAGTGGAGAAGGAGTTTATGAGAGTCACAGCGGGAAGTTTAAAATAAAGCCAGGCTCCCTGATGATAACCAAACCGGGTCGCTGGCATCGCTATAAGCCATTGAAAAGCACGGGGTGGGTTGAGAATTACGTGGGATTTTCAGGTCATATTGCCCATCAGATCTTTGGGCGTCCCTGGTTTACTTCCAAGAATGCTGTAGTGGATGTGGGGCATAAGGAGGAGATCATAGATTCTTATTATAAGATATTTTCTTATGTGAAGGAGGAAAAGCCCGGTTATCAGCAGGTGGCCTCCGGAATGATCATGAAAATGCTCGGTTTTATTGTATCCCATGATAAACAAAAAGACTTCAGTGGTAAACGGGTGGAAAAGATCATTCAGAATGCCTGTTTTTCCATCCGGGAGAATGTGGAAACGGAGATCAATTTCCAGGAATTTGCAGAACAGAACAACATTGGCTACTCCTATTTCAGGAAGATGTTCAAGAAGTACACCGGGGTTCCTCCTGTGCAGTATCACCTGGATCTGAAAGTGTTGAGGGCCAAGGAGATGCTTCTTTATACCGACAAGAGCGTTAAGGAGATCAGCTATGAATTAGGTTTCCAGTCCATCTACTATTTCAGCAGGGTTTTCAAAGCCAAACTGGGACTCTCTCCATCGGAACTCAGGAAGAGCGTTCGCTCGTGAAGCATACTTTTATGGCTCAACAATCAAATTGTGCAAAAACTTGCTCGTATCGTGTATTGATTCCTGGCATATCCCGCCTTATATTGAATCCTTAAATTTGAGATCCCTGGAAGGAGTGGAGGGAGACCTGAAACAGATCTGAAAGAGATGAACGCAAGAGAACGTGTACTGAAGACTTTTGGTAGGCTCTCGGGTAAAGCCGACCGGATTCCCGTACAATTTGAGATGTGCCGGCAATTAACGGACCATTTCAGTAAGGAGATGGGGATTCCTGCCCACTATACCGAGAACCTGTACGAAGATGTAAGCTATCGCATAAGTGCCAATGAATTGCGCACTGCCATGGGAAGTGATGTGGTAATCACCGGGGCCTCGGTGTCGGATAATTATAGGATCGATCCCGATGATGAGGGGCAGTGGTTAAATGAGTATCAAATGCTTATGCGCCAGGGAGATATCTATGTGGAAGTGGTGGATTATCCACTGGCACATGCTCAGACCAAAGCAGATATTGATAATTTTTCCTTCCCGGATCCGGATGCACCCGGTCGTTACCGGGATGCTGAGAATCTGGTTAGAAAATTTCATGATGATTTCCTGGTATTCGGAGACATAGAGGTCACCGTGTTTTCACTGGGGCATCAGTTGGCAGGCATGGAGAAACTGCTGGTGGACATGATGATGGAGACCGAATATGTGATCCCCCTTTTTAAGGCCTGTGCCGAGTTCCAGACCGAGATAGGTCTGCGCCTGATCGATAAAGGGGTGGATGCCATCTGGTTTGGCGACGATTTTGGCACTCAACAAAGCCTGATCATGGATCCGGAGACATTCCGAAAACAACTGAAACCCTTTTATACAGAGATGATCCAGCGCTTCAGGGACAAGAAGCCTGACATCATACCCATCCTGCACTGCGACGGTGCGGTGAGTGAGCTCCTGAAGGATATTCACGAGATGGGATTCGAAGTCTTTAACCCGGTGCAACCCGATGTGCCGGGACATCTTCCCAGGGACCTGAAGGATGGTTTCGGTGATTTATTTTCATTCTGGGGAGCCATTGATCAGCAGGAACTTTTGCCCAGGGGAAGCGATGAAGCACTTGAAAGGGACATTATGGAGAAGATTGAAATTCTTGGTGAAGGGGGCGGATACATGATCTCCCCGGCTCATATTATCCAGAACGATGTAAGCCCGGAGCGGGTCTTGAAATTCATCGATCTCTGTTATAAACATGGTAAGATCCAATGATATGTTATCCACAATACTGACACGTCAAATGGGAGAATCAGTTTTAAAATATGTGGCATTAATCGGCCTAAGTCTGGTGTTGCTGGGATGCAAGAGTCAAAAGCCCGCCAATGAGAATAGTGAAGACTTGTTTAATCAGGTGAAAAGCAACTTTAAAAATCCTGAAGTTGCATCCGGGGTGAATTGCTGGTGGTGGTGGTTAAACGGCAACGTGAATAAAGCAGCCATTACCAAGGACCTGGAAGCCATGAACTCCAGGAATTTCCACGGGGCCATGATCTTCGATGCCGGCGGGCATAACCAGCGGGGAAACAGGGATATACCTGACGGGCCCTTATTTGGCTCCGACTCCTGGAATGAGTTATTTGTCTTTGCCCTGGATGAGGCCAAACGCCTGGATCTGCAAATAGGATTTAACATCCAGAGTGGATGGAACCTGGGAGGTCCCAGGGTAAGGCCGCAGTATGCGGCAAAGCAGCTCACTTATTCTCAGGCAAAAGTCTCAGGGGATCGTAGCCTGTCCCTGCAACTGGAACAGCCGGTAAGCCGCCTGGATTATTACCGGGATATTGCCGTACTGGCCTTTCCTTTAAAGGCATCCAATGAAGTCAGGGAGGGCATTTCTGACCTGGACCTGAAACTGGGCTTTCATGAGCTGGGGGGATCGGCCCCCGACTGCCGTTATTTGCTGGGAAACAGGCCCGACTCGAAGAACCTTGAAGAACAGACCCACAGGGTAGATCAAAAGGAGATCATCGATCTGTCAGCGATGATGGACTCAGCGGGAAAGCTGGACTGGGAAGCCCCTGCCGGGGAATGGGTGATCCTGCGCGTCGGGTATACCTGTACCCCATCGCATGTATCCACTTCCAGCAATGATTGGCAGGGAAGCGTGCTGGATTACATGAGTACGGAAGCTTTTGATTTTTACTGGAAGGATGTGGTGGAGCCCATTTTTGAAGCGGCTGGTGACCACGTGGGTACCACTTTGAAATACATGGAAACTGACAGCTGGGAATGCGGGGGCATGAACTGGACTGATAAGTTCGGAGAAGAATTCATGCATTACCGGGGCTACGACCTGCTCACCTATCTTCCCATTGTGGCAGGCTATGTGGTGGATGACCTGGCAACTTCCAATGCCTTCCTGGCCGATTTCAGGAAAACCCTGGCCGACCTGGTGGCCTATAATCACTATAAGCGTTTCCAGGAATATGCTCACCAGTACGGCATGGGGATCCAGCCCGAATCGGCCGGACCGCACGCCGGACCCATGGACGGGATCAGGAACTACGGGTTCAGCGACATTGTGATGAGTGAGTTCTGGTCACCTTCCCCTCATCGTCCGGCACCCCATAACAGATTCTTCTTAAAACAGGCATCTTCGGCGGCGCATATTTACGGCAAAAAGATCGTGGGAGCAGAGTCCTTTACCACCATCGGGCCCCATTGGAACGATGAGCTGTGGCACGACCAGAAATCGGCCTTCGACCATGAGATCTGTGCCGGATTGAACCGCATGTATTTCCATACCTTCACCTGCTCACCTCCCGAAATGGGCCTGCCCGGACAGGAGTACTTTGCCGGCACCCATGTAAATCCACAGGTGACCTGGTGGGATCAGTCGGGGCCATTTATCGACTACATGCACAGGATCCAGTCAGTAGTCCAGGAAGGGAAATTCGTGGCCGACGTGCTTTACTATTACGGTGATCACGTGCCCAATGTATTCCCCTTCAAACATTCTGATCCGGCGGGGGTTATGCCCGGCTTTGACTACGATGTATGTGATGAGACCATCTTCCTTCAGCTGGTGGTAAAGGACGGTAAAGTACTGGTGCCGGGCGGCGTGGAATACCGGGTCCTGGTCTTACCCGACCACAGGGTTCTGTCCCTGGCTGTACTCGAAAAACTTGAAGAGCTGGTGCAGGATGGCGCCACTGTTCTGGGCCACAGGCCGGAGAAGCAGATCAGCCTGGTGGGAGGGAAGGAAGCAAAATACACTTTTAGTGAACTATCCAGTAGAATCTGGGGGGAAGCCGGCACTGAAGCGGGTGAGCAAAGTTATGGAAAGGGAAAGGTCGCCTGGGGCCTTTCGGCAAGAGAGTATCTGAGATCGCAAAATGTAGCGGTCGACTTCCAGGTAATGGGAAATGACAGCAAGACCGACTTTGATTACATTCATTATACCCTGGGCGGAAGGGATATCTATTTTGTCAGCAACCAGACCACCAAAAGACAGAAGATAGTAGCCAGCTTTCGTGTTTCGGGGAAGCAACCCGAGCTATGGGATCCGTTGACAGGGGATATTCGCGAGGCCAGCGCATATGCCCAGACGGGTGGACTGACAGACCTTCCTCTGACCCTGGAGCCCTATGCATCGGTCATAGTGGTATTTAATAAGCAGATTGCCAGTGATAGACAGGGAAGTGCAGAACGGAACTACAGCGATTTTGAAACCCTCACAGAGATAAGCGGGGAATGGACTGTCCATTTCGATCCCCAATGGGGAGGTCCCGGTTCTGTAGTGTTTACCGAGCTCATGGATTGGTCCCAACATGCTGACGAAGGGATCCGCTACTATTCTGGAAGGGCGGTATATAATAAGACATTCAACATGGATAAGGACCTGGAGGAAGGGGCAGAATTATACCTGCAGCTGGGCAGCGTAAAAGATGTGGGCATCGCTGAGGTCAAGATCAATGGCACAGATAAAGGGATCCTGTGGACCTCACCTTTCCGCATTGATATCACAGAAGAATTGAAGCAGGGAGAAAACACCCTGGAAATATTGCTTGTGAATTCCTGGTATAACCGGGTGGCAGGCGATCAGAGCTTTCCGGATAAAAAGACCTACACCTCCACAAACATCGATCTGAAACACGATTTCAGGGGCAGGCCCATAGATGAGATTCCCCTGGAACCCTCAGGTTTACTGGGACCAGTAACAATTAATAGTATAAGAGAATGAGAGAAATGAAGTCTCTGAACAACACCTGTCGTGCACGCGCATGCTTGCTGGCTCTTGGAGTTATTGTGGCCTTTTCAATTCAGTCTTGCACAGGGCAATCAAGTGATACACTAAAGGAGTCATTTAAGAATCCGCCGGAATCTGCAAAGCCGGGAGTCTACTGGTATTTCATGGATGGAAATTTATCCATGGAGGAGATGACCCGTGACCTGGAATCCATGAAGGAAGTGGGGATCAATCACGTGATATTCCTGGAGGTGGGAATAGGCGTTCCAAGGGGTCCCATTGATTTTATGTCGGAAGAATGGCAGGAACATTTTGTCCATGCGGTAAGGGAGACAGAGCGCCTGGGCATGAAATTACTCATGGGGGCAGGTCCCGGCTGGTGCGGTAGCGGTGGTCCCTGGGTAAGCCCTGAAGAGTCCATGAAGCACCTGGTATTCAGTGAAAAGACCATCACGGGTGGCAGAAGGGTGGACCTGGAGCTCCCGCTTCCCGGGCAGCGCAGCACCACCTGGCACCGAATGAAGGATCCCTATTATGAGGACGTGGCTGTTTACGCCATACCATCAGAAGTAAAACCGTTCATCTCTGACATCAATGAAAAGGCACTTTATGAACGGGATCCCTATTCTTCCAAACCCCATGTAAAGCCTTATTTGCCGGCTCTTGCCTCTTATGATGAAGTAAATCAGAATAAGGTACTGGATCAAAGTAAAATCATCGACCTGAGTCCCAATCTTCAGTCCGGCGGACATCTGGTCTGGGAGGCGCCCAAAGGCAAATGGACGATTATCCGTATGGGAATCCGTGTCACCGGAGCCAGCACACGACCTTCTCCGGAACCGGTCATTGGTCTGGAAGCCAATAAGCTGGATGCCGGCGATTTTGAAAAGCACCTGAAGAACTATACGGATATTCTGCTGGAAAAAACGGTACCCCGTAAAGAAGGTGTGGGCTGGACCGGCTTTCATATGGACAGCTGGGAGAGCGGTGCTCAAAACTGGACTGAGGGCATAGTCGAAGAATTCAAAGAACGCCGGGGCTACGATCCGGAACCCTATTTCCTGGCCTATACCGGCCGCGCCATCAAAAGTGTGGAAATCACCGAACGCTTTTTATGGGACCTTCGCCAGACCTGCAAGGAGCTCCTTTTGGAGAATCATGCCGAATTTGCTAAAGCCTATGCCCATAAAAATGGTCTGGAGCTGACCATCGAACCCTATGATATGAATCCTGCAGGAGACCTGGATCTGGGATCTGTGGCCGATGTGATTATGGCTGAATTCTGGAGCAAGCGCTATGGCTATCATACCTCCTATGCAGTGTTACAGGCCACATCTATTTCACATATCAGCGGACACCCGGTGGTGGGGGCCGAGGTTTTCACCTCCAATAATAAGGAGGCCTGGCAGGAATATCCATGGTCCATGAAAGATCAGAGCGACTGGGCCCTGGCCCTGGGCGTGAACCGCTTTGCCTTTCACACCTTTGCCCACAAACCACTTGGCGAAGAATACCGGCCCGGAATGACCATGGGGCCCTACGGGGTGCACTGGGACCGGGGACAAACCTGGTGGCCCATGGTGGGAGCCTATCACAGCTATATCAGCCGCTGTTCCCACATGATGCAACAGGGACAGGCTGTTTCGGACATCCTGTATCTTACTCCCGAAGGCGCTCCCATGGTATTTACCCCGCCTGCTGATGCACTGGAGGAGAACGGAGCCATTCCGGATAAGAAAGGATACGGTTTCGATGGCTGCTCCCCTAAAATGCTCATGGAAAGAGCCCAGGTGGAGAATGGAAAAATTGTATTTCCCGGAGCCTCTTCCTATGAATTGCTGGTGTTGCCAGGCTTTGAAACAATGACACCGCAGTTGCTGGAGCTTATCACTTCCCTGGTAGAAAAAGGAGCAAAGATCGTCGGCTCTCCACCCCTTAAATCCCCAAGCCTGGAAGATTATCCGGACTGCGATATGAAGGTGAAAGTGCTTGCAGAGAACTTATGGGGCTCGCTTCAGTCCCCCGGTGAGATCACCGCGAGATCTTACGGGAAAGGCAGCATATACTGGGGAGGACAATTAAGCCCATCTGCTACTGATGAACTTTATCCCTCGTATCAAACTACTGCTGAGCTTTTATCGGAATTGAATATTGCAGAGGATTTTATGTCTGACAACAATAGCCTTCGATTTGGTCACCGCAGAACCCTGGATAGAGATATCTATTTTGTGGCCAACCGAAGTGACCGTTTACAGAAAACCACGTGCACGTTCAGGGCCTCCGGTGAAGTTGAATTATGGTCGGGCGTAGACGGAAGTTCAAGAAAACTGAAACAGTTCCGGACCATGGATGGCATAACTAGCATCCCGCTGGAATTTGTTCCCTACGAAAGCTATTTTGTGGTTTTTGATCGTCGGAAAGCTGGAGATAATGAGCTGAAAGAAGGGGAAGCAAATTTCCCCACTTTCATTTCATTCCATAGCCTGGATGGACCCTGGGAGCTTTCATTTGATCCGAAATTCGGGGGACCGGAAAAGATCCACTTTGACCAACTACAGGATTGGACCTTACATGAAATGCGGGGTATTAAATACTACTCCGGGATTGCTACCTACAGAAAGACGATACAGATCGATGAACTGGAAGACAGCGCATATTATCTGGACCTTGGGGTAGTCAAAGACATGGCCAGGGTGAAACTGAACGGAGAAGATCAGGGTGTTGTCTGGTGTGCTCCCTGGAGGATCGATATTTCAAATGCTTTGAAAGAAGGTGAGAATACGCTTGAGATCGAGGTGGCAAACCGCTGGATAAACCGTTTGCTGGGTGACAGCCAGGATCCGGATGCCTATGTGAGAACAGTTCAGTTTGATAATGGCCTGATGGGTGGACAGGAATATCAGACCGGCAGGTACACCTTTACCACCAGGGCCGCCATGCATTCCTTCAACTTTAAAGAACCGCTGCCATCGGGATTGCTGGGCCCCGTGGAAATTTTAACAATGAAACCTTATTAGATCCATGAAGAAACTTATCGTCTGTCTGCTGACAATCACTATCCTGCTTCCTGCATGTGATCCTCCCCGTGAAGAACAGCATCTTTACGATGTTTTCACGAATCCCCCGGCGGATGCCCGTCCCATGGCACGCTGGTGGTGGAACGGCAATGCCGTGGAAGCCGCCGAGCTCAAAAGGGAATTAATGCTGATGAAGGAAGCCGGTATCGGAGGAGTGGAGATCAATTCCATTGCCATGCCCCCGCATTCGGTCCCCACGGGGGCTCCTGCACTTCAATGGGCGGGCAGTGAATGGAGTGAGATGGTAGAGGTGGCCAGCCGGGAGGCCCGGGAGCTGGGCATGATCACCGATCTTATTGTGGGATCAGGCTGGCCCTTCGGGGGCAGATTCCTGGAGGAGGAGGAGATCATGCAGCGCATCGGAGTAAAGAAATATGAGCCTGAGCCCAATGAACGGGTTGATATTGATCTGGCTGATTTTCTGAAGTTTGAGAGTCATCATGCTCCGGGATCGCAAGTAGCTAAGGAGAACAGTGACGTGGAAGTCTTTGCTGTTAAGCTGATACCGGTGGGACTGACTTCCCTGGATGAAGTCATTGATCTGGGCCCGCACGTCAAAGACGGCCGGCTGAATTACCGTGTGGGAGACCGGGATTATGTCCTTGTATTTCTTTATAATGAACGGAATTTTATGTCGGTGTACCATGGTTCTCCGGGAGCTGACGGACCCATTATGGACCACTATAAGCAGGAAGTGGTACGGGCTTACCTGGACAGGCTGAAGGCCTTAGAACGAGAGACAGGTGTTCCCCTGGCAGAGCTAATCAGGGCCCTCTTTTGCGATAGCATCGAACTTGGAGGGTCCAACTGGACCGACGACATGTCCTCGGTGTTCCAGCAAAGAAAAGGCTATGATATTACGCCCTACCTGCCCTTCGTGGTACAAGCCCAAAATCAGCCCAATACCTACGAGACTTCGGAAGAACTGGCCGATCAATTAAAGCGGGTTCAGTATGATTTCTACCAGGTCCTTATCGATGTTTTTTTGGAAAGATTCACCCGGGAATTCCAGGATTTCTGTACCGAAAACGACTTGTTATGTCGCTACCAGGCCTATGGAACTCCTTATTACATGGGGCTCTTCCAGGGCAACCTGATTCCCGACATCCCGGAAAGCAACAACTGGATCTATTCAGGTGCCCGAGACGAGGCGGCGAGTGAGGCTTATAGCTGGAGCCAGGGACACGGCTATATGCTCTGGAACAAAGCAGCTTCCGCTGGGGCGCACATTATGGGCCGGAGGATCACCAGTTGTGAAGCCATGACCAATACAAGGGGGGTATTCCGTACCTCCCTGGAGACCATCAAGCAATCGGATGATATGAACTTCATTACCGGGATCAACCATTCGGTTCTTCATGGCTTCAATTATTCTCCCCCGGAGGCGGGTTTTCCGGGCTGGATACGCTACGGGGCTTATTTCAGCGAGCAGAACACCTGGTGGAAGTACTTCCGAAACTGGACCAACTACAATGCCCGCTTATCGGCTGTTTTTCAGCACACCGATCCTGTGGCAGAGGTGGCCGTAGTGGGTCGCCTGGATGATCTTTGGGCCGAGGTGGGGCCCACACGTCCTCCTTTCAATACCCGTCCCTGGTACTACGCCAGACTCTGGGAACCCATCTCAAACCTGGGTAGCTCCTGTGACTACCTGCACACCTCCATCCTGGAAGACTCACAGGCTGAGGGTGGAAAGCTGATTTGTGGTAATATGGCCTACAGCACCCTGATCCTTACGGATGTGAGATCTCTCACACCCCGGGCAGCCGAAAAAATATCTGCCTTTGCCAGGGCAGGGGGTAAGCTTGTTTTTATTGGACAGTTGCCTGAACGTTCCCTTTCCCTGGTGGATGCTGAGAGCAATGATCGTCAGGTGCAGTTACATATGGAGGCTGCACTTGAATTGGGAAATGTTCATCATGTTTCGGCTCCGGAAGAATCATCTGACCTGCTGGAATGGACCGTCTCCCTGTTTGAACGGATTGGACTGGATCCACAGGTGGACATCGGGCAAGCGGTCAGCCATCTTTATACCACGAGCCAGAGCAGGGGGGAGCAGGAGATCTATTTCTTTGTCAATTCTCACAGGAGTGAGGCCATAGAGTTTGAAGCAGGGTTCAAAACAGGAAATAAGATCCCGTATTTGTGGGATCCCCACAGCGGGGAGCGCTTTGCATTAGCCCAAGAGCCTGGCAATAGGCTCCGGCTCCGGCTGGATGCCCTGGAATCGGCTCTGGTGGTATTTGAAGAGGAAGAGCTGGATCTGCCGATGTATTCTAACAGGGAGGGACCGGATAAAAGACAGCCCCTGAAGGCCCTGTGGGAAGTGAAATTTGAACATGCAGATGGCAGTGTATTTACCCGGGAAATGGAGGAGCTGCTTGATTTTAGCAAATCAGAGGAGGAAGTGATCAGAAATTTCTCAGGGACTGTCATCTATTCCACACTTATCGCGGAAGCTGAATGCCAGGATTATATCTGCCTGGCGGATGTGAATGAGGGAGTGAGCGAGCTAAGGGTAAACGGCGAATCTGCAGGTACGAAGTGGTACGGGAATCATATCTATGAAGTTGGATCCCTGTGGAAGCCGGGCAACAACCGCATCGAGATCATGCTGACCACCACCCTGGCTAATTATTGCGGAAGTTTAAAGGATAACAAGACCGCCATGGCCTGGACCAGGAGCTATAAAACCCCGGTATCAAGTGGTCTTACGGGGGTGGAATGGGGGATATGCGGGCCGGCAGAAGCACAAAAATACAGCGATGACCGTCCGGATGCACCAGCACCTCTCATATGAAACGCAGTGTGGGCCTGGCCTGGCTGGATCTGCCACTTACTGTCCCTGTGGCTCAATAGCTTTACTGGTGATCAGTCCAATGCCTCTTCTCTGGTCTTTATCCACGGCACAGTAGAACATATAGTAGCTACTGTTAGAGGGATTCCAGACCAGGGAGATCTTATGGGCATATTGCCCATCCAGGCCCGAGGGATTTCCCCCGGCTTTATACAGGGGTTCCGGGTCCACGGTCCAGTGGTAAAGATCCCGGGAAAATGCTGCCATAATATGTGCGCCGCCCTGTCCCACTCCAAAAAAGAAACTTACCCAGTGATCCTTATCCCAGAATACCTTTGAATCGGAAGAGAAGCGCTCGTTGTAGCTTCCTTCCCCACCAACAGGAATCACCGGGTTGAGTTCGTAGCGGTCCCAGTGAAGCAGGTCATTGGAAGTGGCCAGGCCCATCTGCTCGATGTTCCCGTTTGCCGCATTGTAGAGATTGTAGAAGCTGCCTTCGTGTTCGATCAGCCAGGGCTGGTAAATGCAATCCTTTTCCCAGCTTCCACAGTCCTCCTGGTAAACCGAAAGAATGGGTTCATCAGCAGCTCGTTCCCAGCTAAGCCCATCTTCACTCCAGGCTACACCTTCGTATCCAGGACGAAGCTCGTAGCCGCCCTGTCTTGGGTAAGCGCCATAAAGGGAGTAGTATTTTCCTTCTTTCTTTTTCAGCTTACGGGGCGATTTTATTCCATAATGCTCGTAGAGGTAGGCACCCAGTACCACTCCCCCAAAATCAAATTCTCCTTCAGGCCCATAGCCCATGGCCAGCCGCATATGATCCCAGTGAAGCAGATCCCGGCTTTCCGCAATAAAAGATTGATACCCGGTTCCATCATAGCCAATGAAGCTCATATACCATTTCTCATCGCCGTTCAACTGGAAAACCGTGGGGACATCCGTCATCATGACATCTTCAAATCCATGTATACCTGGTTCAGGAAGGATCACATGTCCGGGATGGTAATGCCAGCCCCTGTAGGGTGCCGACCAGAGTTTTAAAGTCTGTTGATCAATGTTCAATGCGGATTCATCCACTTGCTTATCCTGCCGGCTGCCCGGGCCTGAACAGGCTGTCCAGAGGAAACAGGCTGCAGTAATCAGCGAAATAGTCAGCGGATTTCTATTCATGGTTTATTTACAATCATTGCAGCATTAAAAGCATCCAGTGCTGAACTCTGGCAGGAGGCGTCGGTTTTTTGGGGCGGTGCATTCCATACGCTGCCAATTTTATTATTCGTTTGATCTCTGGCAACAGACCAGATGGAATCAGCGTTCTTCAGGATAAACCCTTTATACTCTTCTCTCGGTGACACAGAATACAGATATCCCAGGTGTCGCATGAATATGCCCTTGAACTGAGTCCCATCACCATTTAGATCTGGTTCTTTGAAATCTTTCAGTATTCCGTTTTCATAGATCAGATTGGTAATTGTCGCATGGGCAATTTTATGGGCTAAATCCAGCAGTGACTCATCTTGTTTCTCCTTATACAGCTCTACCAATGCACTTAAGATCATGCCCTGATTATAGGTGTAGTAAGATCCGGTCCTTACTTCACATTGCTTATTTAAACCATTCTCTATAAGGTATTTATCATCTATCATTCCCGAGTTCATAAACCAACTCCAGGTATCTTCTGCCCAGTCCAGGTAGCTTCTTCCACCTGTCTCTCCTCCTCCTCGTTGATGCAAGCGTATGGCACTTAACATAAATAGTTCGTTCTGAACTGCCGATTTACCAATCTTAGGTTTTTTCCAGTAGATACCGCCACCACAAACCTCATCCCAACCTGTAGTCATATCAGCAAAAGTGATGCGTGCCATGTTTAGGTACTTGTCATCTTTTGTAAGTTCATACGCCTCGATCCAGGCCAATACCCACCAGCCCTCATCATCATAATAGTCATTGATATAATTCCGGCATACCCAATTATCCTCGGGATCAGGCATCTGTACTTCAAACTCCTTACAAATCTCAAAGGTATTATCCACCACATCCAGGTACTCCTTAGAACCTGTTATTCTCGAATAATCAATTAGAGCTGTGATTGCATTGGCTGCATTCCACCAACTTGTGGTTTCATACAAGCCCGTCTCCGGATTATACCATTTTTGCAAAGTTGTAATGCAGGCATTCGCATATTGCCTATAGGGTTCATCATTTTTACATGAGTTGAGCAGCAGACTCAACACTGCAACAGTTATAACTACACTTGTTTTTCTCATTCTTTAAAATTATGGCTTGTATGAATCAAATAATTCCCTGCTTGAAATACAAGAACAATGAACTCATCCGATTTTGAATCAAAGGATATCTTATTGTCAGTCTCAATGAAGGAACCTTCTTTCCAGGTTAGCTTATCATTCACATGAATGGCAAAGTGTTCTGAGGATTGAAGAGGCACATGTATCATGGCGGAGGTATTTTCCGGAATTGTTGTTTCGATCTCCATGCCTGTTTCCATACCTTCTTTTATCAGTTTTTTCAACTTGACGCTAATATTTCCTGCAACAGAAGGGATTACTCCTTCGGCCCATTCCAGATCGTAGAGGCAGGGTTGAATTCTGAACTGTTTCCAGCCAGGCTGAATGGGTTTCAAACCCAGCACGATCTCAGGTAAAAGGGCGGTTGGTCCAGAACACCAGGCATGAGACTTTGACATTCCAGGTGGCGACTCCCACATTTCGTACCAGGCACCATTAAAGTCCGCCTTGTTCATTTGCCTGCCCCAGTAAGTACGTATATAGTTAAGCGCCCATTGCCCTTCGCCTTCAGCAAACAGGGTATTAAGCAGCCAGTAGGAGAAGGACTGCTCACAGGAACGCCCCTGGCTTCCTGCATATTTTACTACCGCTTCTTTTTTATTTTCGGGCACCAGGCCGTATTTCAGCGCGTAAACCTGAGTTTGTTGTGTAATACGGGAGCTTTCATAACCATCCTTAAATGCATTGTCTTTTTCCGACCATAAATAGGTCTGAATGGAGTTTTTAACAGCCCGGGCCTTTTGCTCCCATTCAGTGGCCTTCTGCTCATCGTCCATGATAGTGCGGGCCAGCCATGCGGCAGAGTTCAGGGCACCATAGTAGAGGCAGTTCACAGCTGTGTTTTCACCATCAACATCCTGCTTGAATGTATCGGGATGATCCAGCACCACCCAGCCGGGCACTTTACCAACAAGCCCTCTATCTGCATTTTCATAGCCCTCAAAATACTGCAATAACTTCTTTACATTCGGATACACCTGTTCAATTATTTCAGCGTCTTTATAGTACAAATAATACTCATGGAGCATGAGGATCCATTCCAGCTGATAGTCCGGTATATATGTGGAGGTGGTGGGGCCCAGGTGGGCACCCGTTGGATAACGTGAGCGTATGGCTCCTTCTTCAGAATGACGCTGGGAGTAGGCCCCGCTGAGAATATTGTAATCATGCAGCAACTTGATGTTGGGTGCGAATGCATAGGCAGAATACCGGATGTTATATCTGGTATCCCCTGAGATATACTGTGTCTGTTCACGCCAGGGAGTATCCATCCATGTATCATGGGCGCAAATCTGCATGGTCCAGCGGCCTGTTTCCCAGATTTGATTTAACTCCTCATCGGAGCACCTGAAGCTACCCTCATTTTTTACAGGAAATGATCTGAAATCTGCATAAACATAATCAATTGAAATATCTGGATTCTCTTTGATTGCCATATACCGAAAACCCCTCCAGGTAAGAGGAAACCAGCTCTGAGAGTTTTCCCTGGTGATGTAGGTATCGGTATAGTTTACATTATCTTTCATTAGTGGAACACTGTCATTGTCCAAGCGTTCTCCGGTACCAAGAATCACTTCCACACCGGCTTTACCGGCTGTAAGAGAAAAACGTGGGAAGGCAGTGATCTCCCTGCCAAAATCATACACCTTATAGCCATTAGCATTCCACTCAGTAAGAGGTGTCAGAGTTTCATAAAAGAGCCTTTCCCTTTTGACTACCACCAACTGGTTCCAGGGTTCCACGGGAGGTATGCCAATTTCCGTTGCCTGCTCCCATTCTGAATCATCAAAAGAGGACTCCTGCCAGTCTGCATATGCGAGCCGTGCATCGTAGCGTTCCCTCATTCCTATTGTAAAAGCGTTTTGACGCTTTTTGGTATTGGTATCCCAGGCAAGAGCCTGTGCCACACGCCAGCTTTTGTCACTAAGGATCTTTGTGAGGCCTCCGGACTTATCTTTAATTGCTGCCTGAAAGAAAAAACCGCCACGTGCATCCATCCGGTGATGTAATCCAATTCCGGGATTATACACAAGTGCAGCAATTGTGTTCCTTCCCTTCCTCAGGTATTGGGCCAGATCCATTTCTTCGTAAGTCTGGTATTCGGGATCAGGATTGGTGGGTACCCGGTCCACATAGGTTCCGTTTATATATAGTTCAGCAAAGGCATGCGCAGATATAAAGGCCCTGGCTTCGATTGGTGAATTATCTAGCTCAAAGGACTTTCGAATATGCAGATAGTAGTTGTAGGGATTGATTTCCCCCGAATCCCATATCCAGCTGGCTTCGGGTTGCATGCCATCAAGTAAGTGGGAGGGAGCTAAGATATAACCGCCTCCATGGATGTCCGCAGGATCTTCTTTATCATTTATAGATGCATTACAGGAGAAGCCCGTAAGGATGAGGGCTCCTAGAATAATCAGTAGATGTGCTGTATGTTTCATACCCGGTTTTATCTTTTATAAATATATGCATAGTTGATCTATTAGTCCTATTATTGATGATAAGCAGGACAAGTATTATTGAAGTAAAATCCCTAAATTGTAGCTTAATAATTGAACTCCATGGAAGTGCTCCTTATATTTGATATCGGGAAGACCAATAAGAAGGTGCTTCTGTTTGACAAAAATCTCAGGCTTATAGAGGAGAAAGAAGTCAGGTTTCCTGAAACAGTGGATGACGAGGGTTTCCCTTGTGATGATGCACATTTGCTGGAGAAATGGATCCATGAAAGTTTGCATCACTTCCTCAGTTCAGAGTCCTACGAAGTAAAGGGGGTTAATTTCTCCACCTACGGGGCCACCCTGGTTTACCTGGATCAGCATGGGAAACGCATTGCTCCCATATACAATTATTTGAAACCTCTTCCCGAACAGGTCCTGGATGGGTTCTTTGAGGCCTATGGTGGTCAGGAAGAATTTTGCAGAAGATGTGCCTCCCCTATGCTGGGTATGCTGAACTCGGGCCTGCAGTTGCTCTGGTTGAAGCGGACGAAGCCGGAGGTATACGAAGAGATGGAACAGGTCATGCATTTACCACAGTACCTGGCGAATCTGCTTCACGGAAAGGGAGTATCAGAACATACGTCCATTGGATGTCACACCATGATGTGGGATTTTGACCGGATGGAATACCACCCCTGGTTAAACGATGAGGGGATTATTCTGCCACACCCGATTCCTGTATCCGAGACTTTTCCTGTATCCATTGAAGGTTGTAATTTCGAAGCAGGTGTAGGCATCCATGACAGTTCTGCCTCACTGGCTCCTTATATCCTGGCGGCTCAGGAGGATTTTATCCTGATTTCCACGGGTACCTGGTGCATTAATATGAATCCCTTTAACAGCGATCCACTTAGCATTGAACAATTGAAGCAGGATTGCCTCTGTTTTATGGGGGTGCATGGAAAGCCGGTGCAATCGTCTCGTGTTTTCCTGGGACGCATTCATGATCTGAATGTGGAGCGCCTTCAGGAGCATTTCTTTGCAGATGAGGCGGCCTATAAAAGGGTTGATGCAGATCCCGGAATAATCAGGCAACTATGGGAATCCGGTGAGGAGGGACAGCTATTTTTTCGCTCTGGAATTCCAGTGGGGATGGTGGATCTGGGTGTTGAATACAGGAAGTTCGGTTCCTTTGAAGAGGCTTACATCCGCTTGATGGTGGATCTGTCCAGGCTGGTGGCAGATGCAATCGGACTTATAATTGCAGAAAAAGACAGCACAAAGCACCTGTATATCACAGGTGGTTTTGCAAAGAATCCCATTTTCAGGACCGTGATCAGCCTGGCCTTCCCGGGAAAACGGGTATTTACTTCTGAGGTGGATAATGCCAGTTCCCTGGGAGCGGCTCTTGTAATGGCCGATAAAATATGGGAGGAAGCTTCAGATCACCTTGATCTGGGCCTCAGTGAAGTGAAAGTCAAGTTCTGATCCGGATGTTTGCCCCACTCATATCGTCCTTCCGGAATAAAACCAGGATTGGGTACGGGGAACTCAGCTTTGCAATCCCTTCGCCATTCCTCAAGGAGTTGATATAGTTCATCTGCAATCTCCTTTTGATCCTGGCTCAGATCGGTGGTTTCCCCGATATCTTTTTCCAGATCATACAGGAAACAGGAGTCATTTACCAGATTGTGTATCAGTTTCCATTTTCCTTTCCGGATGGCACTGGCCGGCTCATCGTGGTGGTAGACCGGGTAGTGCCAGAAGATAGCCCGTTCCGGATCCGGTTCTGATCCTTCCAGAATATCAAGCAGGCTTATTCCGTCAAATTCCTGGCTGACTGGAAGTTCAGCCCCGGCCAGATCAGCAAAGGTGGGAAGGAAGTCCACACTTGAGACAAGCGCATTACTTACCTTACCGGCTTCGAGGACCCCGGGCCACCGGGCAATGAAAGGTTCCCTGATCCCTCCTTCATAAATGGTTCCTTTCTCAGCCCTGAGAGGGGCATTGGAGGAGGCCACATAAAGCAGGGTATCTCCCTCATAAATATGCTGCCTCTCTTTAGCCAGCAGGGGGATCTTGTCGAAACGGCTTATGAGACCGCCATTATCGGAGAAAAAGATCACCAGGGTTTCTTCGCTCAGCTCCAGAAGCTCCAGTTCCTGAAGGATCCTGCCAACACTGTTATCCACATGTTCTACCATGGCTGCATAGACCGCATTGCAAGGATATCCATCCACAGCTTGCTTTTCCAGGTACTTCTCTATCAAGAGGGAGTCAGCATCCAGCTGTACGTGTACATCGTAATGAGCCAGGAATAAGAAAAACGGGATATCTTTCTGATCCCGGATAAAGTCTATGCTTAAATCTGTTAATGCTTCAGACAGCACCTTGCCACGGTCTGCCGGCATGGGAGTACTCATTCGGCTGGCGTAGTTGAAGAATCCGCCTCCCTTATAAACATTTACTGCATCGAATCCCTGGTTCCCAGGTTGATGTTGCTCCCTCCAGCCCAGGTGCCACTTGCCGAAATAGCCCGTGGCATATCCTGCATCTTTCAGTATTTCGCCCATGGTAATAATCTCCTCAGGGAGATACTGGGTCCGGTTCCGCGGTACAATCACTTCTTCATAGGGTCGCCAGTGCCCGGTAATGAAATCCGTAATTCCCACCCTGGCCGGATACTGACCGCTCATAATGCTTGCCCGGGTTGGAGAACAGACGGGACAGGCAGCATAGGCATCGGTAAAGCGGATGCCCTCCCTGGCCATTTTGCCAAGCTCGGGTGCTTCGTTGAACCGGTTCCCGTAAGCAGGCAGATCGGCCCAGCCCATATCGTCGGCAAGGATGAAGACGATATTCGGCCTGGAGCCTTTTAATGAACTTTGTTCCTGGGATGTGCAGCTCACCAGAAACAGGGAGCTTAGGAGTAAAATAAATAATTTCAAAGTCAGGTTGTTTTAGTATATAGCGAAGACTAAATATAGCAAAATACTGGATGATTTGCTTATATTTAGGCATAAGCAATTTCTCGACAACTAACTTCTAAACTGATATACTACAATCATGGAAAACCGAAGAACTTTTATTAAAAAAACAGCCATTGGAACCGCAGGAGTTTCAGTGGGTCTCTCCGCAATATCAGCTAAGTCCTACGGGCGAATCCTGGGTGCCAACGACCGGATCAATATGGGTGTGATCGGACTGCGCGGACGAGGAAAGGGGCTCATGGATGCTTTTTCAAGCATGTATGGCAATGGAGTATTTGTGAAAACGGTATGCGATGTTGACACCCAGTTTCATGAGTCTTCCCGCGAGCTGGTGGCAGAGAATCAGGAGGGTAACAAACCCGATGCGGTCCAGGACCTGAGAAAGGTCTTTGAAGATCCGGAAATCGATGCCGTAGCCATGGCCACACCAAACCACTGGCACGCACTGGGAACCGTCTGGGCCTGCCAGGCCGGAAAGCATGTTTATGTGGAAAAACCCAGCTCCCATAACATCTGGGAGGGACGTAAGATGGTGGAGGCTGCCAGGAAGTATAATTGTGTGGTGCAGGTGGGCTTCCAGAATCGTTCCATCAGCAATGTCATGCAGGCTATGCAGTTTCTGAATGATGGCGGCATCGGGGATGTATATATGGCCAGGGGCACCTGCTTCAAACCCAGGGATTCATTTGGCATTTCGCCGGACAGTGATCCCCCCGCCACGCTGGATTACGATCTGTGGCTGGGACCCTGTTCCTACAGACCCTACAATGAGAAAAGAGGACACTATAACTGGCACTGGCACTGGAATACCGGGAACGGTGATACCGGGAACCAGGGTCCGCACCAGTTTGATATTGCCCGCTGGGGACTGGGCAAGAAAGTACACCCGGTAAAGGTGCAGTCCATGGGCGGGATTTTTGGAATATCACCCCGGGAGTGTTCCCAGGAGACCCCCAACACCCAGACTTCCATTTTTGAATATGAAGATGGGAAGATATTGGAATTTGAAACCCGGGGACGTTATACCAACAGTGAATCCAATGCCAGGATCAAGATCGGGAACATCTTTTACGGAACGGAAGGCTGGCTGGAAGTAAATGGATCCAACTGGAAGGCCTACAGGCAACGTGAGGATGCACCCTTTGTAGGGTCGGGAATGGAGGCAGAAGGTGCGGCAGTAGGAGGTGACAAGACTTTCCGGGCCGCTCCCAGCAGCGGGGGACATTTTGCCAACTTTATTGATGGCGTTCGCTCAGGTGATCCTGCCGATCTGAATTGTGATATTCTGGTGGGACACATGTCTACCTGTCTGCCCCACCTGGGCAACATTGCCTACAGGGTAGGAGAAACCCTGGAGTTCAATGGTGAGTTTGAGAAATTCATCGATAACCAGGAGGCCAATATGCTGCTGAGCAGGAAGTACAGACATCCCTATATTATCCCAAAAACGGTTTGATAATTAATAAGTTAGCTACTTGACATAAAAAAATTGACATGAGAACTATACAAAAGATTGCATTTTTATTCGTGATTGCTTTGCTCGCATCAGCCTGCGATTCCTCAGTGAGCCTCTTTGATGGTAAAAGCCTGGATGGCTGGGAGTGTGATCCTGTGGAGCAGACAGCCGACTGGAAGGCAGTGGATGGAGAGCTGCTTGGTGAAAATCCCACAGAAAAGGGCTCCATCATCTGGACCACCACAGCGTATCGGGATTTTGAGGTGGAATGTGAATACATCACCCTGAGCGACGATTACGATACAGGCTTGTTTATCAGGGGACTTACCCACCAGGTGCAGATTGGAATTTCACGTTCGCTGCAGAAGGATATGACTGCCTGCATTTATGCACCCAAAGATGAGCAGGGCTCTTACCCCGGTCAGACCGATAAGGTGGAAGCGATTCATAATGAGGGGGAATGGAATCATCTGAAGGTGGTGGCCACCGGCAAACGGATCCAGACCTTCCTGAACGGGGAACCCATGGTCGATTATACCGGTGTGGTCCTGGTGGATGAGGGGCCCATCGGACTGCAGCTGCATGGCGGCGTGCACATGACGGTGAAATTCCGGAACATCAGGGTACGTGAGCTTTAAAGAGCGGAACTTATATAAGGATTGATATTTGATAGTTATGAAGAAGCTAAAGCAGATTATTGTTATTGTCCTTGTCCTGGTGACCGGTGCCAGTTGTACCAATAACAGCAGCACTGCAACCAGGGTTGAGATGAAAAAGAATGAGGCCGGTTATCATCGACTTTATGTGAATAATCAGGAATTTTATGTGGAGGGCGCAGGTCTTGAATTCGGCGATATTGAAGCTCTGGCTGAATACGGAGGTAATTCCTTCAGAACCTGGCGGACCAGGAACGAATCTGAGGATGCCCTTGAGGTTTTGGATCAAGCCCATGAAAGTGGACTTATGGTATTAATGGGCCTCGAAGTGGCCCGGGAGCGACATGGTTTCGATTACTCTAATGCGGAAGAAGTCGCAAAACAGCTGGAATACCTGAGAGGAGAAGTGGAACGTCTGAAGGATCATCCGGCCCTTCTGGGATGGGCCATTGGAAACGAATTAAACCTTGAAGCCGAAAAGCTTGATGTTTATGATGCAGTAGAGGATATCTCCCGCATGATTCACGAAGTAGACCCGAATCATCCAACCACCACTACCCTGGCTGGAATAGGCAAGAGGGAAGTAGATTATATCAAACAAAACTGCACAGATATCGATTTTCTGTCCATTCAAATGTATGGCGACATAGTGAACCTGCAGAAACGTATTGAAGATGCAGGTTGGGAAGGGCCTTATATGGTTACCGAGTGGGGGGCTACCGGGCACTGGGAAGTGGCAAGAACCGAGTGGGATGTTGCCATAGAGCAAACAAGCAGGGAGAAGGCAGAAGCCTTCATTGAAAGGTATGCTGTAGCCATCCAGGCTGATCCCGTCAATTGCCTGGGATCCTATGTGTTCCTCTGGGCCCAGAAGCAGGAGCGTACCCCCACCTGGTACGGTATGTTCCTGGCCAATGGAAATGTCACAGAGACGGTGGATGCCATGCATTATGTATGGACCGGGACATGGCCCGAAAACCGGTGTCCCACCCTGGAATCCTTTGTTCTGGATGGTTTAACTGCCCATGACAATGTCAGATTAAAGGCCGGCGAGAACTATAAAGCAACTGTGCTTGCTACAGATTATGAAAAGGACCCGCTGATTTATCAATGGGAAATTCTGCCTGAAAGTACAGACCTGGGCATGGGAGGTGATTTTGAGAGTCGCCCGGAAACATTGCTGTCAATGGAAAACCGGGAGCCTGAAATTGAACTTACTGCACCGGAATCTCCTGGCGCATACAGATTATTTGTGTATGCCACAGATGACGGAGCAAGATCTGCAACCGCAAATATCCCGTTCTTTGTGGACTAGGTGTCTTTGATCAGGCTTCGGGAACACCAGGCTTCCGGACCATCAGGGTTCAGGAACTATTGATGAGGATCCCAGCTGCTGGAGCTTGGGATCTGATAAAATTTTACTGTTCAATTCACCGATTGCTTTCTTCAGTGCCCTCTGATGCGGAAGGCGGGTGTCCAGGTTATAAAGACCTATCCATTTTTTCCCTCGTCCAACACCCCGGTGGGCAGTGATGAATTGCTTATTGGCATTGAAGAAGGAGGCCTCCACCTCTACATCAGTGATGGATGTGGCAAAGGGAATCCCAAAGAGGGTCCCTATTCCAAGGGTGAGAATGTTCAGTGCAGTTCCGATATTGACCCGGCCCTTTTCATGGAAATAAATAACGCTCATTTCAACAGAACCCTGTCTGTTTTCTCCCTGGCTCACAAGTTGTTCCTCCATGTAGAACTTCAGGAAACGGAAAGCATCTATCGCTTTCACATCAGAAATGAAGGTTGAAGAATTTTGCTCAATGGCCTCATCACCCAGGCCAACGATCTCGGTTGTATACAGGTTTCCGTAGGTCTGATAGGTACTGGATATCTCCTCCGCATTGATATAAGTCTCCATGGGTGGGAGTTTATAGGAATTTTCGAAAGGGAAGGAGTAGACTGAATTCTGGGCAAGCAGGGCAATGGAGCTACAAAACAAAAAGAAGGCTATGGCAGGTATATGGTATCTTTTTATCATGGCATCTGGTTTAAGATGGAAACTACCCTTTAATGCACAAATTCCGTTCCGAAATTTCTTATCTTGAAAGAATATTCGAACTCACCTATCTGTCCTAATATGAAAAGAAGAGACTTTCTGGCAAGCACAGGAATGGCTGGTTCCATGCTGATGGTACCCGGTACCATAAATCACCAGCTCTATGCTCATCCCCTGAGGAATGAAGAGCTTTTTGATATTCCCAGGCCGCTTGATCAACAGGCGAATGTGAAACCCCTTTTCGGGGTCCGGATACCCAGGGAATTGCACGAGGGACCGTGCAGACCCAATGATCCCAGCGGATGGGACAAGGGTGCTGAGAAGGAAAAAGCGATGCGTGCCTACCAGTCCTGGCTTACCGCAACTGAATCCCTGCTGCTTCCATTTGCAAATGTCCTGGAAGCGGAATATGTTGAATTTACAGGCGATCACATGATTGATGCACCTGCCTGGGACCGGATCCTGGCCCAGGATTCGGATACCGATGTATACCTGATAAATAATTACAGGATACCAGGTCTCGGTTATAAAACGCATAAGCCCATCCTTATGGTTGGCAATGCCTGTTCCACACTTGATGTGGCGGCAGGACTTGGATCGCAGGGGAAGGAAGTATACGGAGCGCTGGATATGGAGCAGGCCATCGATTATATCAAAGCAATCAAGGTGCGGAAGGCCCTCGCAGCAACAAAGATGCTGGTTGTATCGGATGGAGAGTGGGATTATGAATATAATACGGTTCGCAGCAATCTGGACAAGGAGATCATGCGGAAGAAATTCGGGTTTGATGCCATGTATTTGCCCATAGCCACTATGATGGAGACATTTGAAGAGGTAAAAAAGGACAAGGTTTTCCGTAAAGAAGCGGACAGAATCACCAGCCAGTTGATTCAGGGAGCGGAAAAAAACAGTATGGCTGAGGAAGCGATAAAGGATTCGGTCTTCTATTATCTATGCGTTAAAAAGCTGATGCAGGAGCATGGGTGTAATGCATTCAGTGCCACCTGCCAGGAGTTTTGTGTATCCCGTCTGGCCATGAAACACAAAGTGACTCCCTGCCTGACCCACTCCCTGCTGAAGGATGAGGGATATGCTTCGGGTTGCGAAGCGGATCTGAATGTGACATTTTCAATCGCAATGCAAATCTACCTGGCTGAAAGAACTCCATTTATGGGAAACACTCTGGTCCATGACAGGCAAAAGAATCTGGTTTCTATTCACCACGATGTACCCGGACTGAAGATGATGGGATATGAACAGGCAGATCTTCCATTCCGGATCGTTAACTTTACTGAACGCAATTGGGGAGCAACCCTTCGTTATGATTTCTCCAGGGACCGTGGAATGCCTGTAACCTTTTGCCGGATGAGCCCAAAGCTGGATAAGATGGTTGTGGTCAGGGGAGAGATGCAGGATGTGGATGGACTCGACCAGTGGGGCTGTACGCTGAAGGCAATTATACAGGTTTCAGATGCTCTGAAATATTTCCAGGCAGCCAAGCAAACGGGTCACCACTATTCCATGGTTTATGGAGATTACCTGAGGCAGCTAAGAACCACTGCGGAGGTGCTCCATATGGAAATGGAAGAGATCGCCTGACATGCAATAAGCGGATTATATTTCTAATTTTTCGGACATTAAACAATCATAACAATGAAACGACGCGACTTTATTCATAAGAGTGCAGCAGTGGCTGCAGGAACAGGAATCATTAGCAGCATGCCGGGAACGGCCAGGGCAGCCTCCCGGATCCTGGGGGCCAATGAAAAAATAAATGTAGGGGCCATCGGGCTGAATGGGATGGGCATGTCCGATCTGAATTCTTTTCTGAAGAATGCAGAGGTGGAATGCCTGGCGCTTTGTGATGTGGACCGGAATGTACTGGAGAGGCGGGCAGCGGAAGTGGAGAAGGTAAGGGGAAAGAAACCTGCACTTTACGGTGATTTCCGTAAGTTGCTTGCGCATAAGGATCTGGATGCCGTCATTATCGGCACGCCGGATCACTGGCATTGTCTTCCGATGATCGAGGCCTGTCAGGCCGGACTGGATGTCTATGTAGAGAAACCCATTGCCAATTCCATTGAGGAGATTGATCTGATGATTGCCGCCCAGCTTAAGTATGGGAGCGTGGTTCAGGTGGGGCAGTGGCAGCGAAGCGACCCGCACTGGAAGAATGCAATTGATTTTGTACACAGCGGAAGACTGGGGAAGATACGGACCGTGAAGTCCTGGGTGTATCTGGACTGGAAACATATGCTTCCCGTTCAGCCCGATGCAGCAGATCCTCCTGCCGGAGTTGACTATGAAAACTGGCTGGGGCCAGCTCCCAAGCGCCCTTTCAATATCAATCGCTTCCATTTCAATTTCCGCTGGTACTGGGACTATGCCGGGGGATTAATGACCGATTGGGGAGTCCACCTGCTGGATTATGCTCTTTACGGTATGAATCAGTATGTACCCAAATCGGTGATGTCCTCAGGCGGAAAGTATGCCTTCCCTGAAGATGCCAGGGAGACGCCGGATACCCAGTATGCCATCTATGAATTTGACAACATCGGGTTGATCTGGGAATCCACGTTGGGAATCGGCCAGGGAAATTACGGCCGTGCCCACGGGGTGGCTTTTATCGGGCACAATGGGACGCTTGTGGTGGATCGTGGCGGCTGGGAGGTTATTGCTGAATCGCCACAGGGCAATGCAAGAATGGAAGGTGTTCCCCTGGTCGATAAAGGTGGCGAAAGTGGTCTGGATCTGCACGTGAAGAACTTTCTTCACTGCATGAAAACTCGTGAAACTCCCAATGCCAGTATCGAGATCGGTGGACATATTGCCAGGGTGGCCCAGCTTGGGAACATTGCTCTGCGTACCGGTAACAAGATATTCTGGGATGCGGAGAAGGGGGAGATCATTGGAGACGAGAAGGCGGCTGCACTTACACGCGCCTCTTACCGTTATCCCTGGACTCTGCCCAAACTTTAATTGATTCAGGGATCGGATTAAAATCGTCCAATCAGGCTGTAATCACTGGTGTTGCAGTAGATCTGACTGAAAAAGGAGAAGCCCACTCGATTGGTCTCCATCTTCCGGTCTACCCGGAGAATGGGATGCATCTTCTTAACTCCGAAATGTTTCCGTATCCGCTCGTCGGCAGTGATGGCCTGGATCTTCTGTTCTCCACCCTTTACCTCCAGTTGGTAGTGTTGCCTTAGAATTTCAAACAGGGAACGGTTTTCGAAAGTCCTTGAGGTGAAGCGGGGCAGGTTCAGATTGGGGATCATGGTGATATCATAGAATACGGGCCGCTCGTTAATCAGGCGTAGCCGTTCCATATAGATGCAGCCCATACTTTTCTCCTTCTCGCTGATTTCAAAACCAAAGGCCTGCTCCCAACTGATGATTCGGGGCTTCACGATAATCCTGGTCGTCAGGCTGTCCTGTCCAATGGCAGAAGTGGTTCCGCTTAGAGAGAGGATGCCGATCCCCTTGGGTTGCCCCTGGACGATGGAGCCCAATCCCTGGTGTCTTAAAATGTAACCGTCATTTACCAGCATATCCAAAGCCTTCCTTACTGTGGGGCGGGTTAGATTGTGAGCCGCACATAACTCATTTTCAGAAGGGAGAAGATCTCCTCTCTGATAGGTGCCGTCTTCAACCAGCTTCCTCAGCTTTTCATAAAGTCTCCGGTAGGAGGGAGCTTCTTTAACTGCCATTTCAGGAGTGTGCTAGATTTGTATTTATCAGCAAATATAGTTGTAAATATAAGTAAATGAAAAATATTTTCAAAACAGAGAAAGTAAACAGAAGGTTAAAACTCATTATAAGAGTAAGTTAGTAATAATTTATAATGAGGTAATTGAATTTGTTTTCATTTTCGAAAAAAGCTATTATATTTGTACTTGTATAGACAAGTATCACAAATAACAAAAATAGAAGATGCCCAAAGCTGTAATCATGCCCAGGCAGGGTCAATCGGTAGAGAGTTGCATTCTGACCGAGTGGTATAAATCAGAAGGAGACAGTGTATCCAAAGGAGAGCTGCTCTTCGCATATGAGACCGACAAAGCAGCTTTTGAGGAAGAGGCTCCGGAAGATGGGATTTTGCTGGCCCGTTTCTACGAAGAGGGTGATGAGGTACCCGTATTGTTGAATGTAGCAGTGCTGGGTAAGGAAGGTGACCCTGTTGAGGAGTATCGTCCGGAAGGGAATACCGTGAAAGCAGAAGAGTCCGAAACTGAAGCTGAACACTCCGAACAGCTTGCTGATTCCCAGGTGGATGAACTGAGTTCACAAACCCAGTCCCAGCTTGTCAATCAAAATGCTGCGATCTCACCCAGGGCCCGGAAGCTGGCCCGGGAAAAGCGGGTCGTGTTGGAAAGCGTTCCAGGGACCGGTCCGGGTGGAAGAATTATTGAGAGGGATGTTGTGGAAGCCATCAGGCAGGGAAAGAAACTTACTCCCCTGGCGCAGAAGAAAAAGGAGGCTGAGGGACTGACAGTGCCCTGCGACAGGCCGGATTGTGGAAAGTACAAAACCTCCGATTTAAAGGAGCCATCCCGGGAAATACAGGCAAGTGGCAGCACTGCAGGAACAGGAACTTTTTCAGATGTTCCGCTTAGCAATGTTCGCAAGATCATTGCTGGTGCCATGTACCGTTCCCTGCAGAATTCGGCCCAGCTGACCCACCATCTGAGTGCAAATGTTGCAGGCATGTTACAGTTGCGCCGTCAGGTGAAGGTGAAGCAGGAGGGAGGATATCCCTACAACATTACCCTGAATGATATGGTGTGCTACGCGGTGATTCAAAGCCTGCAGCTGCATGCCGGTGCAAATGCGCACTTCCTTGGAGAAGGGATTCGTATGTTCGACCAGGTGAACCTGGGACTGGCTGTGGATACTGACCGGGGACTGATGGTTCCGGCACTTTTAAATGCTGAGCGCTACACACTCCCGGAACTCTCGGTCCGGCTCAAAGAGATCGCCGACAAATCAAAAAAGGGAAGTATTTCTCCCGATCTGATTGTTCCAGAAGCGGCAACATTTACTGTTTCCAACCTGGGAAATTATGGTGTGGAAATGTTTACCCCTGTGATCAACCTGCCCCAGGTAGCCATCCTGGGAGTCAATACAATCATTCAGCGACCTGCAACATTGGCCGATGGAACATTTGGATTCCAGCCTTTTATGGGCCTCTCCCTGACCTATGACCACAGGGCCCTGGATGGTGGACCGGCCACCTTGTTCCTTGCCGAAATCAAGAAGCAAATGGAGCTGCTTTCACCCGACCTGCTCATTAACTAGCTACGCACAAACTTAATATGCCAATAACAGTATAACACATTAATTTTTTCTCCATGCCAAAAACGCAATTTATCAATCCATCAGATGTCCGGCAGTCTCAAAACCTGGAACTGGGCTCCATCCCCATTAATAGCTATAACCGGTCGGTCAAAGAAGAATTGTCACGTTTTTCAAAGGATGATCTGATTCGGATATACAGGGATATGTTGATTATCAGGGAGTTTGAAACCATGCTCAATCTGATAAAGACCAAAGACGAATATAAGGGTATTCCCCATTCACATCCCGGCCCGGCTCACCTTTCCATCGGACAGGAAGCTGCAGCAGTAGGGATGGCTTACAAGCTGGATATCAATGACTATATCTTTGGTTCCCACCGATCCCACGGGGAAATCCTGGCCAAAGGCCTTTCGGCTATTCAGAAGCTTGACGAGGATGCGCTGTACAGGATCATGAAAGAATTTTTTGATGGCCGGATTCTTGGAATCGTTGAGAAGGGTCATACCGGTGATATGAAGTCCCTGGCACTTAAATTCCTGGTTTATGGTACCCTGGCTGAGATTTTTGCAAGGGAGACCGGTTTCAATAAGGGACTGGGCGGATCCATGCATGCCTTTTTCACTCCCTTTGGAATTTATCCCAACAACGCCATTGTGGGTGGATCGGGAGATATTGCTGTTGGAGCGGCACTTTATAAGAAAGTAAACCGGAAGTCCGGCATCGTTGTGGCCAATATTGGGGATGCTTCACTGGGATGCGGACCGGTATGGGAGGGCTTGACCTTTGCTGCCATGGATCAGTTCCGTGAGTTGTGGGAAGGCGATATGAAGGGCGGATTGCCCATCATTTTTAATATAATGAACAACCAGTACGGGATGGGTGGACAGACCTGCGGGGAAACCATGGGATATACCTATGCCGCAAGGGTAGGAGCCGCACTCAATGCGGAGAAGATGCACACCGAACGTGTGGATGGATATAATCCCCTGGCTGTTATTGATGCCTACGAGCGGAAAATGCAGATTATTGAAGAGAAAAAGGGTCCGGTCTTCCTGGATGTACTTACCTACCGCTTCAGTGGTCATTCTCCTTCCGATTCTTCATCTTATCGTTCCAAAGAAGAGATCGAAGCATGGGAAAAGGTCGACTCCATTGTTTCTTTTGCTCAGAACCTGCTTGAGGCTGGGGTGGTCGATCAGAATACTCTGGACCAGATCAAGGCGGAAACCGATGAACTGATCCTGGGCGCATTCAAGCTTTCCATAGATGAGCAGGTATCACCCCGCATGGATCTGGTATCCAATCCAGGACTGATTGGTGAGATGATGTACTCCAACCAGAGCATGGACCGTATGGAGGAAGGGACTCCGGAAGTGAACCATCCCATGGAGGAAAATCCAAGGGTGATACAAATTGCCCGTAAAGAAAGATACGCCTTTGATAAAGATGGCAAGCCTTATTCGGGCATGAAACAATACCAGTTCAGAGACGGACTCTTTGAAGCCATTGCCGACCGTTTTTACAAGGATCCCACCCTGGTAGCCTACGGTGAGGAGAACCGCGACTGGGGAGGGGCTTTTGCAGTTTACCGGGGTCTTACCGAGGCATTGCCCTATAACCGTCTGTTTAACTCACCCATTTCAGAGGGAGCCATTGTGGGAACGGCTATTGGTTATGGCATGTGTGGCGGAAGAGTTATTCCGGAGATTATGTATTGTGATTTTCTGGGTCGCTCCGGTGATGAGGTTTTTAACCAGCTGCCCAAGTGGCAGGCCATGAGTGGAAATCTTATTAAAATGCCGGTGGTTCTCAGGGTTTCTGTGGGATCAAAATACGGTGCCCAGCATTCCCAGGACTGGTCGTCGCTGGTGGCCCATATTCCCGGAATCAAGGTGGTTTTCCCGGCAACTCCTTATGATGCTAAAGGTTTGATGAATGCAGCCCTTCAGGGAACCGATCCGGTGATCTTCTTTGAAAGCCAGCGCCTTTATGGTATCGGGGAGGAGTTCCATATGGAGGGAGTTCCTGAAGCCTATTATGAGATTCCCATTGGCGAACCTGATATCAAACGACCGGGTGAGGATGTAAGCATCCTGACCATTGGCGCCACCCTGTATCGTGCCATGGAAGCAGCGGATACCCTTCAGGAAAAATACGGAATTTCGGCTGAGATCATCGATGCCCGTTCACTGGTTCCTTTTAATTATGAGCTTGTGCTGGAGTCTCTGAAGAAGACAGGACGTATCATTCTGGTCAGCGATGCCAGTGAAAGAGGATCTTACCTGAAGGATGTGGCACAGAATATCACAGAGCTTGGTTTTGACGATCTGGACGCACCGCCGGTGGTAATTGGCTCGCGGAACTGGATTACACCCGCTTACGAGCTGGAGGATTATTTCTTTCCTCAAGCCTCCTGGATCATTGATGCCCTTCATGAGAAGATCGTACCTTTGAAGAACCATGTATCTTCACAGAACTTCACCTCGGGCGAACAGATGAGAAGAAGCAGACTTGGTGTATAAAAATCTGATGGATTGATGAATTTTTTAGAACACTTTCCCTCCAGGGATATTTTGCTGGGATCCTGGCAGCCAGAAATTTCTGAAGCACCCCTGAAGGTCAATAACCACATCCATTCTCCTTATTCTTTCAGCGCTTTCAAAAGCATCGCTGAAGCTGTACAGCTAGCCCTGTCGGAGGATGTGAAGATCTTGGGAATCAATGATTTCTATGTGGCTGATGCCTATGGGGAGTTTATTGATGAGTGCCTCAAACAAGGGCTGTTTCCTCTGTTGAATATAGAGTTGATCGGGATCAGCAAGGAGGATCAGCAGGCCGGGATCAGGATCAATGATCCCAACAATCCCGGTCGCATCTATCTCAGCGGAAAGGGCCTGGCCTATCCATTTAAGCTTCCGCCGGATCAGAAGCGGAAACTTGACAGGGTCCTGGAAGAGAGTAACAGGCAGGTGGCAACCATGATAGACCTCGTAAATAAATGGATGGAGTTTCAGCAGACCGGAATCTCTCTTTCTGTGGATGAACTGATGGAGGAACATGCAAAGGATTTACTCAGGGAGAGACACGTTGCCAAAGCCCTTCGGGTGAAGATTGAGCAGATGGCTGATAGTGATGACCAGTACTACAAACTACTGGAGCATGTATATGGTGGAGCTGCAAGCCAGAAGAAAAGAGCGGATATTGCAGGAATAGAGGAGGAATTGCGGGCCAGATTGCTGAAAGCCGGAGCCCCTGCATTTGTTCCTGAAGATGAAAAGGCTTTTCTGAACCTGGATGAGATTATCTCAATCATTTCTGATGCCGGGGGTATTCCTACCTATCCCATGTTACTGGATGGCGCGGGAGGAACATTTACCGAGTTTGAGAATTCTAAGGAGAAGCTGCTAAACTCACTTAAAAGCAAAGGCATACAGGCTATTGAGCTGATCCCTCTTCGAAACAGGATCGAAGTAGTAAAGGAGTATGCCGAATATTTTTATGAGAACGGATTTGTAGTTTCCTTTGGTACAGAAGCCAATACCACTGCAATGCTGCCGCTGACTGTTAGTTGCAAAAACGAGCAGGCCCTGGATGAGAGGCTTATGCAGATCTCATTTATGGGGGCCGCATATATGGCAGCACATCAATATCGGTATGTGAAAGAGGGTCCCGGCTATCATATTGCAGAACGGGGTGAAATGGAAGCTTTGGGCATGGCCTTGCTGAACTATTATTTTAAGTCATCTGAATAAGAACCGAAAACCATGGATCAGAAAAAGGAGAACATACTAAAGCTGGTACCAGCCATTCGGATGATCCTGTCCGAAAACTCCTTAAAGAGTGGCTGTTTTGTTCCGCTGGATCAGCTGAGCGAAAGCGATCCCGGGAAGATCAGCATTCGTCTGGGAAAAACGATACCTGTATTCGGGGGGAAAGCCCCGGAGTTGCTGGAACAGGTCCGGGCAGTGCAGGGGGATTTGGGTGAGTATGTTTTTATTGAGGGGGAAGGACTACTGGGTCTCTCCACCAATAGATACGAGCTGGAGCAAAAGCTGGCTGGTGTTCGAAAGGAGAACCGTGAGGCCCATCTGTCAGAAGCTGTTGATATGCCACAGTTAATAAAGTCGCTATATAACAAGGTAGTAGCCGTAACCGGAGGTGCCATGGGCTTTGGCGAAGGGATTGTCCGGCACTTATTTGGAGAGGGTGCCAATGTGGTGATCATGGATATCAATGAAAAGGCAGGTGAACAGCTGGCAGCTGAGTTAAATGAAAGCAGGACGCCAAACAGGACCCGGTTTATAAAGGCAGATGTAAGCAGTCTGGATTCCATGCAAAATGCAGTTTATGAGACCATACTGGAGTTCAGCGGACTGGATGTGTTTATCAGTAATGCGGGTGTATTAAAGGCCGGTTCCATAGAAGAGCTGGACGAAGCAGATTTTGATATGGTGACCCGGGTTAATTACAAGGGCTACTTCAACTGTGTAAAGGCTGTGGTGCCTGTAATGAAGGACCAGAACCGGTTCTCAGATCAGAATTTTGGGGACATCATACAGATCAATTCCAAATCCGGACTGGAGGGAAGTAAAAAGAATTTCGCCTACGCGGGAAGTAAGTTTGCCGGGGTGGGACTTACCCAGTCCTTTGCCAAGGAATTGATCGGCGAACGCATCAAGGTCAATGCCATATGTCCGGGAAATTTCTTTGAAGGTCCCCTTTGGTCGGACCCGGAAAATGGACTATTTATTCAGTATTTAAATACCGGAAAGGTACCCGGGGCGACAACAATTGAAGATGTTAAGCGTCATTATGAATCGATGGTTCCTGCCGGACGGGGCTGCAGGGTAGAGGATGTGGTAAAGGCCATTAAATACGTAATTGATCAGGAGTATGAAACTGGTCAGGCCATCCCGGTCAGCGGGGGACAAATCATGTTAAGTTAAACGGAAGGAATGAGAATTGAAGGAGTCATATTCGACCTGGATGGAACGCTGGTACACACAATCGAGGATATTGCAGGAGCTGCCAATGTATTGTTTTCCAGGCACGGCTTGCCGGAGCATGACATTGAATACTATCTGCAATGGATCGGGAACGGAGCGGTGAAATTCATTGAACGCGCTCATGGCCAGCCGGTAAGCAAAGAACAGCTCAGGGCCTATGTATCAGAATTCAAAGAAATCTATGCGGGCAATCTGCACGACCGCAGCAGGGTATATGAGGGAATCCCCGAAGTTTTGAATGTCCTGGTGGATAAGGGTATCAAGATTTCAGTGTTGTCCAACAAACCACATCTCCTGACACAGGAGGTGTGTAAATTTTATCTTTCCGCATGGCCCTTTGACCCGGTCCTGGGACAGCGTGAGGAGGTAGCCAGAAAACCCGATCCTGCAGCTGCTTTTGAGATTGCCCAGCATATGGACATTGCACCGGAGAAGATCCTATTTGTGGGGGATTCCGATAATGATATCCAAACTGCACAGGCGGCAGGCATGCATCCCCTGGGGGTGAGCTGGGGCTATGGCCGCTTGAATAATAATCCCATCAAAGGCATGGGGCCCCTGGCTGATAAGCCCTCTCAAATACTTGATTCCATAAGCTAATCCAGAGAAAATGAAAACCAGAGCAGTCAGGTTGCACGGCAAAAAAGATTTACGAGTGGAAGAATTTGATCTTCCCGCCATCAAGCAGGATGAAATCCTTGCCAGGGTGGTCAGCGACAGCCTTTGCATGTCCTCCTATAAGGCGGCCATACAGGGCAGTGATCACAAAAGGATTCCCAATGATGTGGCTGAGAGGCCTGTTATTATCGGACATGAATTTGCCGGCGAAATTCTGGAGGTAGGAGAGAGATGGAAAGATCAGTTCAGCGCGGGTGATAAATTTGCCATCCAGCCGGCCTTGAATTATCCGGACGGACCGGTGGGGATCCTTGGAGCTCCCGGTTATTCTTACCAGTATCTGGGTGGAAATGCGACCTATGTGATTATTGCAAAAGAAGTGATGGAAATGGGTTGTTTACTGGTCTACAGGGGGCCGGGGTATTATCCGGCCTCTATGGCAGAGCCTTATTCCTGTGTGATAGGAGCCATGCACGCCAACTATCATATTAAACCAGGCACCTATGTTCATGACATGGAAATCGTGGATGGGGGAAAGATGGCTCTTTTAGCAGGGGTTGGACCCATGGGGCTGGCAGCCATCTCTTATGCCCTGAACAGGGAAGGCCATAAACCTTCCTTGCTGGTGGTAAGCGATATTGATCAGGATCGCCTCGATCGGGCCGCCCATCTCTATTCTCCCGGCTATGCAAAAGAACGTGGCGTGGAGCTCCATTATGTGAATACGGGCTCGGTAGCAGACCCCGTGGCCCATATGAAGGAAATCAATGGGGGAGAAGGATATAATGATGTTTTTGTCTTTGCCCCGGTGAGCCAGGTCATTGAACAGGCAGATCAACTACTGGCCTTCGATGGCTGCCTGAACTTTTTTGCCGGTCCGGCCGATACCAGCTTCAGCGCCAGCCTGAATTTTTACAATGTACACTACGCGTTTACACATATTGTGGGGACCAGCGGGGGCAATACAGACGATATTAAGGAATCACTGGACCTGATGGAGAAGGGACTGGACCCTTCGGGCTTAATTACCCATATCGGCGGATTGGACGCTGTGCCGGAAGCCACCCTGAACCTGCCGGGTATTCCAGGAGGGAAAAAGCTGATCTACAATCACCTGGATATGCCCCTGGTGGCCATTTCAGATTTTCGGAAACTGGGTGAGACAAATCCGCTGTATAAGGAGCTGGCTGATATCTGTGAGCGGAACAATGGCCTGTGGTCGGTGGAAGCAGAGGAACTCCTGCTATCGGACAAACATTAATCTTAGCAGTTTCGGGAAGAGTCTTCTGAAGGTCAGATATTCAATTCTGTCGTATTGCTTTTTGCTCAGTAGAATTCTCTTCACCAGGAAGCCGGTCACCACATCCAGGTCCTCTGCCAGGATATTAAGCACTTTCCTGGTTTTTTGTTGCTCTGCCGTATCTCCTTTTGACATCGATTCATTCAGAAAATCTGTTTTTACCATGCCGGGACTAATAATCCCAACCCGGATGTTTTCCTTTTTGAGCTCTTTGGATACAGACTTACTGAAGTATTGAACGGCGCGTTTGCTGGTCCCGTACAGACTGAGCTTCTTCATCATGCGTCCATCGCTGCCAAAGCCTTCCATATTCAGAACCAGGCCCTGTCCCTGTTGCTTAAAGAACCGGATGGCCACCTGGGTTCCCACCATCAGACTGCTCACATTCACAGATATCAATTGCTCGATTTCCTTGCTTTCCAGTTCATAAAACAACTTATGTGACTGCGGGATTCCGGCATTGTTGATCCAGATATCAATTTTACCGAATCTGACCATTGCTTCTTCCACAATGGAGTGAAAAGTATGCTCTTTTCTTACATCTCCCGGCACGCCCAGAGCCTCAAAGTTCTGACTTTCAAATTCTTTAATGCATTGACTGATTGCTGTTGCCTTTCGGCCATTGATGACCACCTGGTGACCCCTTTTCAGAAATTCCAGGGCCAAACCATGTCCGATGCCTCTGGTACTTCCTGTGATTACAATAACTTTTTTGGTCATCTTATATTTTCTCTTTTAATTCTTCCATCCGGTTTTTATGGTAATCCGCTCCACTCAGTTCATATGCAATGCTGACATTCTTCAGGGCATTCTCATAATCACCCTGTGCAATATAGTAATCGGCCAAGGAATCATATGCATTGGCACTCAATGGGAAATATTCTATGACCAGCTGGAAAAATGCAAGTGATTTTTCTTCTTCGCCCCACTCCAGATTCATATATCCAAGCATGCTTAGAAGCCCTTCATCGAAGGGAGGCTCAAAATAACCGAAATGCTCCTTCAGTCTCAGTTCCCTGCTTCGGATAATATGAACAAGCTCATCCAAGGGGGTATCCGGACTGTTGAATTTATCCGTATTTCTGATGGGATACCAGTTGAAAAGAAAGATCAAGCCATCCAGCACCGAAGGCAGGACTACCGTGCCATGCAGATCATCTTCATAGAATTTCCAACTATAATTCAATTCATTCCGGGCGGTCTCGTTTACCAGATTTGAGAAATCGATACTGGATCGGGCAAATAGGGTATATTCACTTGTGTCCTGCATCACATTATCCAGGTTTATATCGCTGTTTTGCATATGCAGTTGACCGCTGAGGGACATGAAAAGTGATTTGCCTTGAAAGCTTTTACTGCTCAGAACCTCCTTTGACTGCTTCACAAGTTTTTGATTGTCCCAGTCAAGACTTGGATCAATGGCCAGGTAATTGGCAAACAGATCCGGATGGTGGATCAGGGTATGAACGGCAAACAGCCCGCCATAGGAGTGAGCAATCAGGCTCCGGTAGTTGGTGGCCGGATACTTGTTTTCGATAAAGGGGAAGAGTTCTTTCTCAATAAACCTGGTAAATGTTTCAGCACCACCAGATTCCTGGTTGAATTCTGAACCCCGTCTCGTAGTGATCTCAGAGGGGGTTAAGTCTCTGGTTCTATGAGTTCTGTTTGAAATGCCAACCAGGATCATTTCAGGCATGAAGCCTCCCCAGTAATAAGTACAAACTGTGGATACGGCCAACAATTGCACACCTCCATCCAGAATATATACAACAGGATATTTCCGTGTACTCGTGGGATCATAGTTTTCGGGTAGTTGTACCCAGATCTCTCTATGTTCCCCAAGAACATCAGAGTACAGACTATCCTTTTCTCCAATTTCATATAGATGGCCTGCCTGTGAAATTCCGGAACTGCCAAAAGAGAATAGAATTGCGATTATTAGAAATGTTCTGAACTGTGTTTGCTTCATCATTTTGGGGGGATTATTTACCGGAAATACTGTTTTTCTTATAGGTGCCGGGTGCCACCTTCATCGTTTTTGTAAAGATCCTGGTGAAATAATAGCGATCGGAGAATCCACATTCAGACGCAATTTGTTCTATACTGAAATCGCTGTGGTGTAATAGGTTGCAGGCTTTTTCAACTCTCATTCTCAGGAGGTATTTTCGTGGTGGGTAGCCGGTTTGTTCCTTGAATAATCTGGCATAGGCATTCACCGACATGCCACCTGTTTCAGCCAGTTTTTTATTGCTGATCTCCGTATTGCGTATGTCATGTTCCATATGTCTGATTCCCTGGAGAATTCGCTTATCTAGTTTCCGGTTTTTCCAGGCTTTTGAGGGCAGCTGGTGGAGGAGGGAAAAAAGCAGGGAATAAAGTTCCAGACTGCCGGACTGCTCAAATATTACCTGGCCACTCATAAGTTGTCGGGTGATGGACAGAATCAGTTCTTGTTGAACAGGAGTAATGTCAAATTCAAAGATATCCGGCGAGATGATGTCAAAGGGATACCCCAGGGTAAAATGGATGAACATATGAAGGACTTCTCCTTCTGCCATCCTGGCCTCCTCCATCTCAGTGCTCTCAACTCGCCCGCCTTTAAGTGAATAGGGCTGCTCTGAAGGCACCTCGGAATGATCAATATCTGTGGCAAATGGAGTGTTGGGGGGGATCAAAACGATCTTTTGCGGCTCCAGGTAAATTGTTTTATTGTACACAACCCAGGCGCGTCCTGAGCGGTTCCAGTAGAGCCTCCAGTAGGGGAAGGACATCTGCTGACTTTTCCATTCAGACATCCACCAATACCTGCAACATAGCAGCCTGGGGAGAATTTCCTGGAACTCCTGAATTCTGGATGATGGATCTCCTTCGGGAGGTATATCCTGGAATCTGAACATCGCCTGAATGTTTAATTTGTACACAAATGTAGGAGATTTTTCCATTTCTTTGGCTTTCTATCCTTTCTATCTTGCATTCAATTCTATTCGATCAAATGAGTACCAGCCGGGAAGGATTCAGTTGCATTGCAGTTGATATGGGCGCCGGAAGCATCCGGGTGATGCTTGGCACCCTTAAGGGGGAAAGGATTGATCTGCATGAGGTGCACAGGATCCACAATGAGATTCAGGTCCAGCAAGGCCGCGATACCTGGGACATGGATCGTATTGTACAGGAAATTCACACTGGAATAGCCAAGGCCATTGAGACATCGGAAGATGCACCTGTGAGTATAGGAGTTGAATCGTGGGGGGTTGATTATGTGTTGCTGGATGAGCATGGAGAACTGGTGGAGACCCCGGTGGCCTACAGGGATAAGCGAACCGAAGGGATGCAGGAGAAGTGGAGGACGCTGATGCACGATTCGGAGACCTTCGCACGGACAGGGATCAATTTCTATATTTTCAATACCCTCTACCAGTTGCTATCTGCAAGAGGGAGCAAAGCCATGCAGCGAAGCTCAAAAATTCTTTTTATCCCCTGCTATATCAACTACCTCCTGTCCGGAACAGCCATTAACGAACTGACCATCGCATCCACTTCCCAGATGCTGAACGTGCGTGGGGATAAGTGGGATAGTGAGATCCTTCATAAGCTTGATCTGGCCGAAGAAAAGCTGGGCAAGGTGCTTGAGCCCGGAACCATCCTGGGAAGGGTATGTACGCCTGAGGCCTGGGAGATTCACCTGCAAAACGTGGCAGTTTGTGGTCACGATACGGCATGTGTGGTTGCTGCTCTTCCGGTGAAAAATCCAAATTACGCTTATATTTCTGCCGGAACCTGGTGCATTGTGGGGATTGAATCGGACCAGGCATTGATCAGTGAAGAAGCAATGGACCTGGGCATTACAAATGAAAGGGGATATGGCAACAGCTACCGTTCCCTGAAGAATATCGTGGGTCTCTGGTTGTTGCAGGGATTGAAAAAGCACCTGTCGGCCGATATATCTTTTGCCCAGATGGAGGAGATGGTCACTGAAGAAGCTGATATTCTGCAGGTGATAGATCCCGACGATCGCCTGTTTTACAACCCCGGCAGCATGAAGGAGGCTTTTGATTCCTATTTTGAAAAGACGGGGCAAAGCATTCCCAGTCGCTTCAGCGATTATCTCCGAAGTGCCTACGACAGCCTCTGCTTTTCCTTCAGATTTCATATTGAAGAGCTGGAAAAACTTTCAGGACGCTCCATTGAGGTACTGCACCTGGTGGGAGGGGGAAGCCAGTCGGACTACCTGTGTCAGCGTGTGGCTACCATATGCAAAAGGGAGGTGATCTCCGGACCGGTGGAAGGAGCAGCCATGGGAAATATTCTGATCCAGGGCATAGCCATGGGGAAGATAAATGATCTTCAGGAGGGAAGAACAATGGTGAGACAATCGTGCCAGGTAAAGGTCTACACTCCGGATATGCTTTCAGCCAGCCTGGAAGACAGATATAGTAAGTATTTAGCAATAAAAACATAAAACAAGATGAGCGCAAAAAGATTAATCGGACAGGCCCCCAAAGTGGGCATCAGACCTACCATTGACGGAAGATTGGAAGGAGTACGCGAATCCCTTGAGGAGCAAACCATGAAGATGGCCAAAGGTGCCGCTGCATTGATTGAATCAAGTCTTAAACATGCGGATGGATCAGCGGTGGAGTGTGTGATAGCCGATAGTTGTATAGGCGGAGTGGCCGAAGCGGCAGCCACTGCCGATAAATTCTCACGCGCGGGAGTTGGAGTCAGCCTGACAGTAACTCCCTGCTGGTGCTACGGAAGCGAAACCATTGATATGGATCCCCTGCTGCCCAAGGCGATCTGGGGTTTTAACGGGACCGAGCGTCCCGGAGCTGTCTACCTGGCGGCTGCCCTGGCCGGACATAATCAGAAGGGACTGCCTGCTTTTAGTATCTATGGCAAGGACGTGCAGGATTCGAGTGATACAGAAATTCCTGAGGATGTGAAGGAAAAGATCCTGACTTTTGTAAAAGCGGGATTGGCTGTGGCCACCATGAAGGGGAAATCTTACCTGTCCATGGGAAGCGTATCCATGGGCATTGCAGGATCTATTGTGGATGCGAACTTCTTCGAAGATTACCTGGGTATGCGATGTGAATATTCGGACATGTCCGAGTTTACCCGGAGAATTGAGGAAGGCATCTATGATCCTGAGGAGCTGTCCAGGGCCCTGGAGTGGGTTAAGGAGAATTGCAAGGAGGGTAAGGATTATAATCCTGAAGAAATACAAAAATCTCCCGAGAAGAAGGCTGAGGAGTGGGAATTTGTGGCCAAGATGGCCCTTATTGGCCGGGACCTGATGGCAGGCAATCCAAAACTGAAGGCTTTGGGTTTTGGAGAAGAGGCTCATGGTCACAATGCGATTGCAGCAGGTTTCCAGGGACAGCGTCAGTGGACCGACCACTTTCCAAACGGGGACTTTATGGAGGCGGTTCTCTGCTCTTCCTTTGACTGGAACGGCATTCGTCCGCCCTATATGCTTGCCACGGAGAATGACAGCCTGAATGGGGTGGCCATGCTCTTTGGACACCTTCTGACCGGGGCAGCACAGGTATTCAGTGATGTACGCACCTACTGGAGTCCTGAAGCGGTGAAGCGTGTCACCGGTTTTGAGCTAAGTGGCGATGCCAAAGACGGATTTATCCATCTGATCAACTCCGGTCCTTCAGCTCTGGATGGTTCTGGCGAACAGCAAATTGATGGGAAGCCGGCCATGAAGCCCTGGTATGAGATAAGTGAGGAAGAGGCCCAGGCCTGCCTGGACAATACCACCTGGGGTGCTGCTGATATTGGTTATTTCAGAGGAGGGGGATTCTCTTCTACATTTAACACAAAGGGTGGAATGCCCATTACCATGAGCCGGATCAATATAATCAAAGGACTGGGTCCGGTGCTGCAAATCGCAGAAGGACAGACGATTGATCTTCCGGCGGACGTCCATCATACCCTTACAGAAAGGACCAATCCCACCTGGCCCACCACCTGGTTTGTGCCCAGACTGACAGGGGAGGGGAATTTCAAGGATGTGTATTCGGTGATGGCCAACTGGGGTGCCAATCACGGGGCATTCTCTTACGGCCACCTGGGTTCACAGCTGATTGCCCTGGCAGCCATGCTCCGTATCCCGGTCTGCATGCACAACGTTCCCGAAGAACAGATCTTCAGACCCAGTGCATGGTCAGCCTTTGGAATGGACAAGGAAGGATCGGATTACCGCGCCTGTGAGACCTACGGACCCGTGTATAAATAGCCTGGATACTTCGATATCTCCTGAGTTTCCACATTAATATTTGAGGGCTAACGCTTGCGTTTGATTATATGATATGGATGTGCAGAAATTTACCGAAGGGAAGAATATTACGGATAGCCTGATCAAAGCATTGAATGACTGGCTTTATACGAAACGTATCGAATTTCTGAATGAGAAAGTTGCAGAAAATCCAGTCAAATTCAAGGAAGGATTTACAGCTGATGGCATAAGAAAACTTAACAAGCGTATATGATTCTGATTGACACAACCGTCTGGATAGAGTATTTCAGGCAGAGGGACATTTTTGTGGAAGCAATCAGGCCTTTGCTGTTGAGCCAAGAAATCATTACCATCGAGCCCGTTTTTTCTGAACTTCTATATGGTGTACGAAATAGCCGGGAAAGGAAGATTATAGAATCCTATTGGAATATTTTGCCCAGGATAGAATATGGAGAAAGTAGTATGCTTGGTGCAGCAATTTTCGCCAATGACAATGACTTTTACAAGCTGGAAATTGGGTTGATAGATGCCATTATTATTGAATCGGTGCAAAGCGGGAATTATTTGCTATGGACGCTGGATAAAAAAATGATCAGCCATCTTGACCAAAATTTTATTTTTCATTTCGAAGAGAAACTTTAGCCACTCTTCCTTCTGACCCGGCAACATAAAGCAGCTTATGTCCTGGTACAGGGCTGGCTGCATAATAGCCTGTAGAATCGATATATACCCAGTTCTTGCCTCCGTCTGTTGAATAGTCGCAACCGGTTTTCCCAATGGCAAAAAAGAGATCTTTCCCCGGGGAAACAACACAGGAGCGGTAGGCTGCAGGCATGTTTTGCGCAGCTTGCCAGTGTCTACCGCCATCCTGGGTGAAAATGGCTCTGGTGCCCTTCCTTTCCGGATCGTTAAAATCTCCTCCCACTGCTACCCCGGTTCCGGGACCGGAAAAACTCACGGAAAAAAGCCCCGCCGATGCTCCTGTCATCACTGGGGTTTCTGTAAATGACCAGTTTTTACCATCATCGAAGCTGCATAATATCCTGGATTTTGTACCTCCGGTAACGATGAATATTTTACCCGAAGGAAGATATTCAATGCAGGTATTTGAAGCTGCAAAGTTGATTTCCCCTTCATAAGACATAGGCAGGGTATTGAGGCGCTTCCAGCTCAAACCGCCATCCTCTGTCCTTAAAACAAAAATCCTGTCATCGATGGGATCGCTGATGGCAATGCCTTCCAGGTCGTTGGCAAATTTCAGAGAATTAAAGAAAGCCCCCTCAGCTGGACTGCTATATACCTGTGTCCAGCTAGCACCACCATCCGAAGTCATAAAGGCCCTGCCTGAGGGAGAAACATCAAAAACCAGGGCCCTCTCAGCATCCCAGGCATGCAGGCTTCTGAATTCGGTTTCCCCGCATCCCGGCACGGCACCCTGCTTCCAGGTCAGACCGCCGTCCAGACTCAGATACACCATGCCCTGGCTTCCAGAGGCCCAGACAATATCCGCATCCACTGCCATTATGGCCCTAAGGGAGCTGGTGCCCGGAGTATTTGCTTCCATGAAATCGAAATGATAAGCTGATTCAGAGCAGCTTACCAGGAATAACAATGTGATTAAACAGAGACCAGGCTTATTCATATTCGACTTCTTCCTTATGTATCCGGTGATTTCAGGATAAATGTAATAATAGTACTTGAAATCAAAAGATAGTGATAACTTCACGTTCCGTTTTAAAAATGCAGTGAGGATTATTCTCAGGCGATTTTGTTATATTTATATACTTAACTGTTAAATAGGTTAAATGAGCACTGTCCAGAATATTAGTCCAGCTCAGATAAAGGACCAGGTTGCTATACTTCTGAAGTCGCCCGAATTCAAGCGCTCAAGGATACTTTCCGATTTTTTAAAGTTTATTGTCAGAGAGACTTTGGAAGGGAATGAAAATAACCTGAAGGAATACGTCATTGCCACAGAAGTATTGCATAAGAGTTCTGATTTTAATCCCCAGTTGGATGCGGTAGTGCGAATCCATGCCGGTCGCCTCCGGAATTTGCTTGAACACTACTATCAGGACGAAGGCAAAAATGATCCGCTAAAAATAAGCATGCCCAAGGGCCGGTATATTCCAGTTTTTGAGAGTACAGGGGATGCGCATTCAGTTGTTAGTGCTTCTGTAAAAGATGAGATTGATCTGCATATTGAATCCATACCTACGATCGCAGTTCTGCCCTTTGATTGTCTGAGTGATAGTAGTGATGGTAAAGTCATTTGTTCTGTTCTGTCCCGCGATCTTACCATAGCGCTGTCGTATTTTAACGAACTGAAAGTCATATCAAACCATGCTGCCGCATATGCAAAGGATAACCTGAAGAATTGGAAGGAGATCGTTTCTCACCTGGGAGCTGAATATATAATCACAGGTGCTTGTTTACGGGAGGAAGGAAACCTGAAGGTTAATATTGAGCTCCATCATAACAAAGAAAATCAGGTGATTTGGGCCGAATCATTGCTTATTGAAGACTATAAAGAAAACGAACTACAGAGTTATCATTCTATTGTGAAGATGGTGGTAGCGAAGATTTGCGGTTTTGTGGGAGTTATTTATCGCAGTAAATTAACTACTCAGATCCCCCAGGACTACGATACACTTTACGCAATCTACTGGCATAACAAATTTCACCAGAATTTTTCTATTGAAGCTTTACAGGAATCTTCGAAGGCCATTGATAAAGCCCTGGTAGTGAAGCCTGAAATGTCCATTTTAAATGCCTTGAAAGCAGAATTGATACTGAACCTCTGTGCGATGGATGTTCAGGGCGATGAGGATTATTTCCGTGATGGAACAAGTTTGGTATCCAGAGCAGTCGCCCTCGATCAAAAAAACCAGCATGCCTGGCAGGTCCTTGCCTGGTCAAAACTACTTGCTAAAAACAAGTCAGAATATGATCATGCTGCTGAAAAGTGTATATCCATTAATCCCTTCAATTCCCACTTCCTGGGCTCCATAGGATTTGGATATCAGTGTTCCGGAGACTATGAAAAGGGCCTGGAATTAATGCTGGATGCCATTGACCTGAGTCCCTATTATCCCTGGCAGATAAATATGGGTTTGTGCCTATACTATTTACACAAGAACGATTTTGACGAAGCACGTTATTGGTCAAAACTGATCAAACGTCCCGGATTACTATGGGATCCATTGCTGCAAATATCTGCTCTGGGTTTAATGAATAAGGCACAAGAAGCTTCACACCTGATAGATGACTTATTTAAACTATCGCCAGATTTCCAGGAACGAGCCACTATAATTGTGGGCCGCTTTATTATTGATCAAGAACTTCAGAATAGCATCCTTCGTGGTTTGACTCTTGCTGGCATCTCCATAAAACTGAATTCATAGATCGTTTTTATTAATCCATTTTCTGACGGAAAGCTCTTTCAGTCAGACTATTTATCCTGTTGATTACCAACTGTTAAATGCCTCTGTTTAACCGTTATCCTATTTACTTTGAGTAATCCCTTTTGTAATTTCGGTCAAGCAAATCTCAAACCAATAAAACACTATCACATGAAAAAGACACTTACAATTGGACTTTTATGCGTTCTCGCACTTGGAGTAAAAGCTCAGACTACTGATGAAATTTCTTTTTACCAGAGTATCTGGGGAATGGAGAAGCAGGCCATTGTAGAAGCCTATATGGAACTGTCGGAAACTCAGGCAGCTGCCTTCTGGCCGGTATATGAAGATTACGAAGTAAAGAGGAAAGAACTGGGTCAGGATAAGGTGGGGATCTTAAGTGATTACGCTAAGAGTTACGCTACCCTTGATGGAGAATCAGCAACTGACCTGATTCACAGAGCTGCCGGAAATAATATCGCCATGCAGAAGCTGTTGAAGAAGACCTTCAATAAGCTGTCCAAATCAGTGGATCCGGTAACGGCAGCCAAGTTTGTACAGGTGGAAAACTACTTCATCGTCATGATCCAGATGAGCATACAGGAGAGCCTCCCTTTTATCATAGATACGATCTAAAATAAGGGATGCATTGGATACTACACCCAAAACTAATAACTACAAATAATTCCCTTATGAAAAAACTATTTCAAATCTCGCTGGTGTTACTTGCATTGGCATTGATGGTCAGCTGTACACAAACAGCTGAAAAGCCTGCTGCTACAGGAGAGTTAGATAGGACGGTCCTGCCAATTCTGCCACCTGTAGATCCGTTTATTACTGAAGTGGATGTTCGGAATGCCACTCCCCCCGAGCAATTCAAGGTTACGGCACCGGAAGGAGCCCCCAATGTATTGCTCGTTCTTATTGACGATTTGGGCTTTGCAGGTACCAGTAAATTCGGAGGACCTGTCAATACACCTACCTTTGACAAACTAGCCAGTGAGGGAGTGTATTACAATAATTTTCACACCACCTCGGTTTGCTCGCCAACAAGAGCAGCACTG
>Ga0180430_10000213_pt1 | contig 67018 bp, 50 predicted proteins | sample SS_ome_9_FD_132999 | JGI IMG/M metagenome (GOLD analysis project Ga0180430, IMG submission 132999) | Hypersaline lake sediment archaeal communities from the Salton Sea, California, USA - SS_1_S_2 metaG | ecosystem: Environmental > Aquatic > Non-marine Saline and Alkaline > Hypersaline >...
TATGTGGCAGATTTATCCGCGTTTTGCGGCCTTGAACACCTGTCGAGAGCCGGCGTAGCTCAGTGGTAGAGCAACTGATTCGTAATCAGTAGGTCGTAGGTTCAACTCCTATCGCCGGCTCCATCTCCGTCCAACAGGTACTGTCAGCCACCATGACCTATCGCCCGCGGACATTTTCCCTCTCGCTGATCCTCTTCGGCATCGCCGGTCTGCTCGCCGGTGCCCTGGAGACCTGGATCACGGTGAAGTGGTATCCGCTGATCCCCTTCCGTGGCGCGGCGGATCGTGCCGGATACCTCGTTTTCTTCTTTTTCCTCAGCGGGCTGGCCGGGCTGCTCTACGGACTGGTGGCCGCGGTGATGCCCGCCGGCTGTGGCCTGGTTCTGAGGCGCAGCCGCCCGGATGAGCCGCCCCGCCGCCTGGCGCTGCGCGCGGTGCGCTCCGCCTTTGACTGGGGCATGGTGCTCATCGCCGCCGGCGGGATGTTCACCTACCACCGGCTGCTGGTGCACCTGGACAAGAATCCCTTCGAGAAGAACAACCTGCGCTACCTGGCGATCTGGCTCGGGCTGCTCGTCGTTGTCTGGCTGGTGACCAGGCTGCTCCTGGGGCTCTTCCCCTGGCAGCGGGTGAGACCGGTGCATGCCCTGGGGATGACCGTGTTCGTCCTCCTCGGGCTGGGGCTCGGTTTCATTCTGCGCGGCGAGCCGTTCGCCACCGGGGTGGCGCCCACGGCGGCCGGGGTGACCGGGAGCGGGGATGAGCTGACCTCCCGGAAGGTGGATGGCCGTCCGAACCTGCTCTTCATCAGCATCGACACGCTGCGGGCCGACCACCTGGGTGCCTACGGCTACCAGCGGCATACCAGTCCCTACATGGACCGCTTCGCCCGGGAATCGGTTCTCTTCCAGCTTCCGGTGGCGCAGAAGACGATGACCGCCCCGAGTTTCGCCACGATGATGACCGGGCTCTACCCGCGGACCCACGGGCTGAGCCGCAACCACGGCGTGCTCTCCGACGAATCCCACACCCTGGCCGAACGGCTGCGGGAGCAGGGCTACCGCACGGCGGCCTTCGTATCCAACCCGGCCTGTTCCGATGTCTTCAACTTCGACCAGGGTTTCGATTTCTTCGACCTGACCTTTTATGACGAGGACGTGGAGTCGAAGGGGCTGAACGAGAAGTTCATCCCCTATGCCGAATCCCTGGGCAGCGAACCCTTCCTGCTCTGGCTGCACTACACCGACCCGCACGCGCTCTACCAGGTGACGGAGCCGGAGCAGTCGCTGTTCATCGACGATCCCCACTATGGCCGTTACCGTGACCTCAAGGTGGTCATCGGCCAGCGGGCCCGGCCCTACGTGCTGCCCGCCGAGGCGGCGATGGACGGCAACACCGACCTCGACTGGTACATCTCCCAGTACGATGCCGAGATCCGTTACGTCGACCACCACCTGCAGTACGCCATGGCCGCCCTGGAGCGCATGGGGCTGCTGGAGAACACCCTGGTCGTGCTGCTCTCCGATCATGGGGAGAGCATGGTGGAGCACGACTACTACATGTCCCACGGGCACAACACGTACAACACGCAGGCGGTAGTGCCGCTGATGATCCGCCACGCTTCGCTGCCCGCCGGCACGGTGGTGCCCGGCAAGGTGGAACTGGTGGACCTGCTGCCCACCCTGCTCGATCTGCTCGGCGTGCCCCGGGATGGCGAGGACATGGAGGGTCGAAGCCTGGTGCCGCTGATGCTCGGTGACCGGGCATCGCGGGATGATGGCGAGACCTACACCTGGATCGAAGGCAAGTACGACTACCAGTACAGCCACCTCGCCGTCTGGGGCGACCGCTGGAAGCTCGTGGCCTCCCCGTTGAAGATGGCCTACCCGCTGAACCGCATGGTCGGCCTGCAGGTGCGCTCCTGGCTCGGTTCGCCGGTGACCAACAGCTACCGGACCAAGATCCTGCGCTACGAACTCTATGACATGCAGGCCGATCCCGGCGAAACGGACGACCTGGCCGGCACGGGGCTCGAAGCTGAACAGGAGGAGCGCGAGCGGCTTTTCCAGTGGCTTGACGAGCACCCCGTGCGGCTTCCCCAGCGCTTCCTGACCAAGGAAGAACTGCAGCCCGACGTGGTGGACCAGCTGCGGGCACTGGGCTACATCGGTTCCTGATCCCGCCTCCCCCTGCCCTGAAACCGATCAAGATTGACAGTCATTGCCTCGTTGCCTAAAATGTTTCGGAATCAGGTTTGACGCCATTCATCATTGAGTTGCCGCGGGGGGCGCCGGCGCGACGGCGCCCCGGGAGGGACTGGCCGTGACCGACGGTTCATCATTCGGTGGGGATCTGCGCAGGGAGAGGGAACTGCGTGAAGTGTCGCTGCAGGAGATTTCCGAAGCGACCAAGATCAGCATGAAGTTCCTTCATGCCATCGAGGAAAACCAGTTCGACCTGCTCCCCGGCGGGGTGTTCAATGTGGGGTTTATCAGGGCATACGCCAAGTACCTCGGTATCGATGACGACCAGACGGTGACCCACTACCTGCAGACCGTCGAGCAGCTCAAGGCGGAGGGCGGCGAAGCGGATCAGCCCGATCTCGCGGCGGCGCTGGGTGCCGCGGAATCGCAGGGGACGGGCCGTCGGCCCCACACGCCCTGGATCATCGCCGCTGTTGCCGTCGTGGTGGTGGCTGCCGCGGCGGCCTCGTGGTATTTCTTCTTCCGCTGACCATCTCCGGCGGCCGGCTCCGCCGACCATCAACGGACACCTGTAAACGATGGATATCCTCAAGGCGATTCGCGCCGGTAATGCGCCCCGGGAGGTTCGCACGTCAGCGGCCAAGGGGCTGCTGCCGCTCGATCCGGCGGGGCAGGTGGAAGTTTTGCACCTGCTCTCCGCCGACGAAATCGACGAGGTGCGCGATGCGGCGGCTTCCACGATCAGCGGCATACCGGACACGATCCTCGAAGCGGCCCTGCACGACGACCGCTGGCCGCCGGAGCTGCTGCATTTCTACGCCGAGGCCTGCGCCGGCCGGCCCGGGCCCCTGGAGGCCGTGATCCTCAACCCCGCGACCCCCGACCGGACGATCACCATGCTCGCCGGCTCCGTGACCGCCGAGCTGATGGAGCTGATCGTGATCAACCAGGTGCGCATCCTGCGCTCCCCCGGCATTCTCGAGGCCCTGCTGGGAAACCCGGCGGTCAACGCCCACATCCGGGGCCGGGTCAAGGAACTGAAGTTCGACTTCTTCGAGGACAAAGATGCGGTCAGGGCTGAAGCCCCTCCGGCGGTCGAGGTCCCCGTGGCGATACCCGACCTGCCGCCGGTGGAGGAGCCGCTCCCGGCTGAGGATCCATCGGAAGACGTGGCGGAACTGGACGGCGAGGAGGGGCCGGAGCGCAAGGAAACCCTGCAGCAGAAACTGGCCGGCCTGGACATCACCGGAAAGATCCGGCTGGCCAAGATGGGGTCCCGGGAGGAGCGGATGCAGCTGGTGAAGAGCCCCAACCGCCTGATCTGCACCGCTGCCGTGCGCAGCCCCAAGATGACCGATGCCGAGATCGATTCCATCGTGCAGCTGCGCAACATCCACGAGGACGTGCTGCGCTACGTGGCCAACAAAAAGGAGTGGGTCCGTCGCTACGGGCTGGTGAAGAGCATGGTCCAGAACCCGCGGACCCCCATTTCGATCTCGATGAAGTTTCTGAACCGGCTGACGCCGATGGACCTCAGAATCCTCGGCCGCAACCGCGATATCCCCGAGGTGGTGCGCAAGCGGGGCCGCCAACTGCTGGCGAAAAAGATGTCGAAGGGATAAGATAGGATCGGGTAGACGAATCATCGACCAAGGAGAAAACGGCTTGAGCAGTGTGGACGCATCCGGCCTGACCCATGTGGGCATGGTCCGGGAACAGAACGAGGACCGCATCCATCTCAACCACGAGGACCGGCTTTACCTCGTGGCCGACGGGATGGGCGGGCATGCTGCCGGTGAGGTGGCTTCCGACATCGCCGTCACGGCCGTCAACGATTTCATCATCCACACGCGCCGGGATCGCGAACTGACCTGGCCCTACGCGTACGATGAGAGCCTCTCCTACGACGGCAACCGCCTGCAGACGGCCATCCGCCTGGCCAACAGCCGCATCCGCGCGGCCGTGGAGGAGAAGAGCGAATACGAGGGGATGGGTTCCACCCTGGTCTCCCTGCTGGTTACCGAGGAGCGCACCACCATCGGTTCCGTCGGCGACAGCCGTGTCTACCGCCTGCGCCGCGGCGAGCTGAAACTGCTGACCAACGATCACTCCTGGGTCAACGAGCAACTGCAGGAGGGCATGATCACCGAAGAGCAGGCCCGCAGCCACCCCTTCCGCAACGTGGTGACCCGGGCGCTGGGCAGCGACAGCGCCGTGGAGGTGGACGTGCGCAGCGGCACCATCGAGCAGGGCGACTGCTTCCTGCTCTGCTCCGACGGCCTCAGCGGCATGGTCGATGAAGACGAGATCACCGGCCTGCTTGCCGCGGCCGCCGATCTCGGCGCCGAGAAGACCTGTGCGGCTCTTGTGGATGCGGCCAACAGCGCCGGCGGGAAAGACAATATCTCCGTGATCATTGCCTTGTTCTCATAGAAGCAGTTTCGTAATCTCGGCTGAGGTTATGATACCGCTTCCAGATCCGGCAGCAGCGTTGATGGCCACTTTGGCCTCGTCACCCGTCGCCGGCGTATGCTCCCCGCCCTCATCGGCCATCGCCGTGCTGCCGAACCACCGTTGAGCGTTTCCCGTTTGGTGGTCCGCAAGCCGGGAATTTTCAATTTTTCCGGATCGATGTGAGATTACCCGCCGAAGGGTTCAAGGGCCGCGGCCAGCTCGGCCGCGCTCTGGTGGCGTTCTGCCGGTTTCTTGGCCAGGGCTTTGCGCACCACGTCGCCGAGGCCCGGGGGCAGGCCCGGCGGCAGTGCGGCCGGCGCCTGGCCGACGATGCTGCGCAGCACGGCGCTGACACTCTTTCCGGGGAAGGGCCTGCTGCCGCTCAGCAGTTCGTGCAGCAGCACGCCCACGGAGAAGAGGTCGCTGCGGTGGTCCCCGGTTTCACCCTGCACCCGCTCGGGGGCGATGTAGTCCACGGTGCCCACCAGGTGGCCGGCGGCAGTGAGTTCTGATTCCTCGGTGCGCGCGATACCGAAGTCGAGCAGTTTCACCATTCCCGCATCGGTGAGGAAAATGTTGTGCGGCTTGATGTCCCGGTGGACCACGCCGCGGCGGTGGGCTGCCTCCAGGCCGCGGCAGACCTGGATGATCCAGCCGGCGCAGTCGGCGGGGGGGAGGGGGCCGGTGTGTACCAGCAGCTGGGAGAAATCTCGCCCGGTGAGCAGTTCCATGACCAGGAAAGGCCGTCTGTCGTGGGTGCCGAAATCGAGGATCACCACCACGTTGGGATGGCGCAACTGTCCCACCGTTCGGACCTCGCGGAGAAACCGTTCCCGGTGCACCGGGGAACTGCAGGAGAGGGGATTCATCAGCTTCACCGCCACGTCGCGGTCAAGCTCCCTGTCGCGGGCGTGGTAGACCTGGCCCATGGCGCCGCTGGCCATCAGCGACCGCACGTGGTAGCGGCCGATGCGCCGGAGTTGATCATCTCCGTCGAAGACCGTCATGGAGCCGGGGCTCCCCCGGTGCTGAACAGACCGGTCACGGCGATCCAGGCCGCCGGCCCTTCGTGGTCCACCAGGGTCGCTTCGGGTTGCTTGACCACATCGGCATAGAGCCGGTCCGCCCGGTCGGTTCGACCGGTCTCCGCGGCGCAGCGCGCCAGGTAATAGGACACCGTGCCCCGGGAAATTCCTGCCGTTCTCGTGGTGGCCGCCTGCTCCAGGATCGCCGCGGCCCGGTCGGGCTGGCCGAAGTGCAGCAGGCAGACGGCGATATTCAGGCGGGTTTCCAGGTCCTCGTCACTTCCGGGCGCCGCCGTGTCCAGTTTCGAGGCCAACGATTCCAGCATGCGGTTGTAGAGGAACGCGCCGGACACGGGCGGCAGCAGGATCGGCGTGCGGCCCACCTGGAGCGTCACCGGGACCCCCCGGCCGTCACGGTTCAGCTGGATCTCCAGCGTGCCGCCGGTGCCGGCGGCTTCCACGGCCGCGCGCAGCATGGCGGCACCGGTCATGCGTCGACCGTCCACCGCAGCCACAACGTCGCCCAGGTGGACACCGGCGCCCGCCGCCGGCGAATCGGCGGTGACGCCGATCACCGGGTAGCCAGTGGCCAGGGGCACGTCGGCCACCAGCAGGCCGGTCCAGGGCCGGCCGAGCACCGGCTCGGCATCGAGCAGGGAGGCCAGTCGGGGAAGTGCCCGGTCGAGCCCGCCATGGTTCACCGGCACGATTTCAGGTGCCGGGTGCCGGGTGCTGTAAAGCCGCAGCTCCCGGTGTTCGCCGTCGCGCACCACGAGAAGCAGCAGGTTGCACTCCAGCCGGCGTCCGAGGCTGGCCAGCAGGTCCACCGGCAGTTCCGCCGGAGGGGACTGTGCCGGGTTGAGCCCGAAGCGCTGAAACGTCTTGTCCACGTCGCTTTCGGCAGGGTAGCTGAGGTTCAGGCCGGCCACACCGGCCAGCCCGCGCCGCACCCGTTCCAGGTCCTCGCCGCCACCCCCGAAGCCCAGCCGGGGGAAGACGCCGGCAAAGGCCAGCGTGGGCCGCAACACGGTGGTCAGCTCCAGGCGATCGCCGTTGTTTACCGTCACCGTGGTGCTGAACCGGCCGCCCTTGTGGGAAGCCTCGATCCGATGTTCCCCGGAGCAGATGTGCTCCAGCAGCTGGTCCCCGGTGCCCACCACCGTGCCGTCGAGGGAAATCGTGCTCTCCGGCGGCACGGCCCTGACGACGATGGTCCCCTCGCTCGGTTCCAGCCGGCGCACGCTGTCCACGTAGTCGATGGGCTGGCTGAAGTTGAGTTCCCGGGTCAGCGGTAAGCGGCATTCCTTGCGGAATTCCACGCGGTGCGTGCCGGGGGCGATGTCGGGCACGAGCAGGAAGTCCGATACGTCGAGCGGATTGACCCGGGCTTCGCGGGCTGCCTGACGTGCTTCGGCGCTGGGGCGATTGCCGGTGACACCGACGAGCTCCCCGTCGATGTAGACCGAGACACCGGCCGGCACGGTGATGAACTTGCAAGTGGCCATGGTGCGCAGCAATTCCACCGGCCCCAGCTCCAGCGTCTGGCCGGCCGCCAGATCGACCACCTGGACCCAGGGATCGTATCCCGGCCGCCGCACCTCGATGCGGTGACTGCCGGCAAAGAGGTAGATCGCTTCGCCGTCGGTGGCGCCGTGTTCCTTGCCGTCGATGATCAGCGGCGATGACGGCGGCATGGCGCTCACCGTCACCGACCCGATCAGCTCGCCGCGGACCGTCTCGAAGAGTCGGATGAGCTTCGGTGACACCTGGTCGGCGTCGAGCGGTCTGCCGGGATCGAGGGAGATGAGGCTGCGCAGGTCGTAACCGGCCTCGTCGGTCCGCCCCTGGTTGAACAGGGCGCGGGCCCGGTGTTCGTAGCAGGTGATCAGCAATGCCCGTTCGGCCCCGCTCAGCGCTTCGGCCGGCGTGCTGCGCCTGATCGTCTCGATGATCTCGCTGAAGCCGGGAATCGACTCCTCCTGCCGGCTGGAGTGGAACAGGGCCAGGGAGGCCTGGAGCAGCCGTTCGCTGTCGGCCAGGTCGTAGCCCGGCAGGTCGCGGCCGGTGACCTGGGCGGTCAGCGGCGGCGCGAGCAGCGGGGAGAGCAGGAGCAGGATGAGGAGCAGTGCCCTGGCGGGGGCCTTCTGTTGATGTGCGGTGGTGGTACCCATGATGGTCCTGTGGATCTCCTTGAGCATGCCGTCTCGTTCAGTTGAGCCGGTGGATCGTTCTGGCGCCCGCGTCGAGCAGGTAGAGCGACCCGTCGGGCCCCACGGTGAGCGATACGATCTTCTTCACTTCCACACCCAGCGAAGCACTGTCCAGGGGGATGGTGAACAGCGGTTCGAAGGTCCGGGAGAAGACCTCGATCCGTTTCCCCTTGACGTCGAGCACGAAGAGATTGCCGGCGGCGTCCACGGCCAGGTCCAGCGGCTCATCGAAGGTGTCGAGCTTGCGGCCGCCCAGTCGCTCGATTTCGCGGCCCTGGCGGTCGAAGACCACCACGGCCTTTTCCCTGGCCGAGATGAGGAAGATGCGGTTCTCGCGGTCCACGGCAACGGCCACGGGGGCGGGCACGCTCTGCAGCGCCGGCATGCGGAACATGTCCACCGATGAGCCGGCGGCCGACGGGGGGCGGAAGATGTCCACGCGATCGCGGTCGCCGTCGATGGTGAGGAATATGCCCGAGCCGGTGATCACGGCGCTGCTCAGTTCCTCGAGCGGCCTGAGGGCGCTGTCCGTCTCTTCGTCCCCGTCCTTCCGCTCGTCTTCGTCAGCTTCGTCGTCCTCGTCATCGCGGTCCGGCCGCCGGGCGGGTTCCGCCGTTGCGATGCCCTGCCAGGGCCCGCGGAGCCACCCCCTGACCTCGCCGGTCACGCCGCGGTCCTTGAGGCTCTTCGGCGCGAAGAACGTGATGCGGCCACCCTCCAGCGACACCACCCGCTTTCCGGCCGCCACCAGCACCTCGCCGCCTGGGCCGACGCTGATGCGTTCAGCTTTTTCCAGCGGGATCGATTCGGTCAGCCGCCCTGCTCCGTCGAAAATGTAGACCGTGTCGCGGCCCCGGTCCGAGACCACCAGGCGTCCATCGGAGAGCATGCGCAGGCAGCGCGGGTTCTTCCACTTCTCCGGGGGCGTGATGGTGAACGAGGGGTCGGGGAGAAAAAGGGCCGTGGCATCCTCGCGGGAACGGATTTCCATACGGTAGAGCAGGGCCAGCGCCTCCAGGGCCCGGGGGGCCTCGGACGATTCGGGGTGCTGGTCGCGGATGCGCTGCAGCCGTTTCATCGCCTCCAGCGGGTAGCCGGTCTCCATCAGCAGCAGGGCCGCCTCCCACTCGGCGCGGGCCGCTTCCGGGCAGTCGCCGTGGATCAGACGCAGGTCGAGCAGCCTGGAGAGCGCCGCCTTGGGCTCGCCCATCTGCTTCAGGGCCAGCGCGGAATGGACCAGCGCCCGGCAGACCGCCGGGCTTTCGGGGTAGAAGCGGACCACGCGATCAAAGGCCGCTGAAGCCTCGGCCAGCCGTTCACGGGTGCCGCCGGCCTCGAGCAGGATCATGCCCTTGCGCAGGTAGGCTTCGGGGGCCGAGGGGCTGTCCGCATAGCGCAGGATCACCGTGTTGTAATACTTGAGGGCTGTTGCCGGATCACCCGCCGTTTCCTGGTGGTGGACGCCGATCTGCAGCAGGGCGTCGTCGGCGAACGGGGAGCGGGGGTAGGACTCGATGATCACATTGAGATCGGCCAGGCCCTGCTGGTGGCGGCCCGACCGCATGAAGTCCATTCCGCTCTCGAAGTAGGCCTGAGCAAGGTCCCGACTGCCGGTCTGCGCGGCGGTGTCGGGGCTCAGGGGCGGGAGCAACAGGGCCGCCGCTGCGAAGAGCAGGGGCGCCAGGCGCCACGAACAATTCATCCCGGGACCTCTCCTCCTGGTTGCCCGGACCGGGGCCGGGTCAGGGTTAAGCACACGTTCCGCAAGGGGGAATTGTACAGGGGGGCCGCGGGCGGCGCAACCGGCCTCAGTCCCGGGACATGAAGACTTTCACCGTCTCCCCGGGGGCGACCCGGAACCGTTTTTCCCGGGTGGCCCCGTCGGCGGGCCAGGTGAAGCGGGCCCGGTGGGTGCCGGCGGCCAGGGGCAGCCCGATGATCGGCACGAAATCGACATAGGCCCCGTCGATGTGGATCTTGCAGTTGCCGGGTATGGCGGTGATATCGGCACGGCCGGGCGATGCGATGCGATGCTCGATGCTGCCGCCCTCGGGGATTTCGAAGGTGCGTTTCTCGTAGTGGTAGTACTGGCGATTGCGAATGGTCACCGTGCGCCGGCCGGAGGCGAGGGATGCCCTGTACCTGCCGGAGCCGTCCTGGCGCACGTGCAGGGCCGTGCGGCCAAGGCTGGCGGTGACCGGGAAGGGACTGCGGATGACCAGCGTGCCCGGCCCCCTGATGCGGGGAAGGGTGACGTCCAGGGGCGTACCGGCCGGCGGCAGGTCCGCAGCGGCGATGGCCTGGTCCTCGTGGCCCTGCAGGGCGAGCCGGATCACTTTTACCGTGCCGCGGTCGAGGCGGAGTTTCAACGGCGTACGGCCCTCGATGATCTGGCCGTCCACGGTCACCGTTGCGCCCGCCGGCGTGCTGCGCACGTCGAGCTCTTCGAGATCGGGCTGCAGGGTCAGCGCGATCTCGGCCGGGGGAGATTCGCCGATGGCGAACGGCACGTGACCGGGGAGGTAGCCTTCGCTGGTCAGGGTGACCAGGTTTCTGGCCCCCCGGGCGAAGGGCAGGGTCAACTCGGCCGGTGTGACCCGGCCGGTGTCCCTGAGGCCGAAGCGGATCGCCGCGCCGGCGGGCTCGCTGGTCAGCCGCACGCGGTGGGGGACAGGTCGAAGCTCGGGGTCATCGAGCCAGTCGGCGAGCAGGGCCGCGATACCGCTGCCGTCATCCGCCGGCGGGGCCAGGTCTGCCAGCAGGCAGAGGGCGGCCTCGCGTCCCGGGCCGAAGTGCAGTGTCGCCGCGGCCGCACAGGCGAGCACGAGAAGGAGCACGATCAGTGTCAGGCCGACCCGCAATGGCGAGAAGCGGCGACGCCGGGCCGCCGGCGACGGTGCGGCCTGCTCCGTCCCGGCGGCGTCCCCGGGAACCAGCGGCCGGTAGCGCAGGTCCATGGCGCCCGCGTTGTCCTCCACCTCCTCCCCGGTGCGGAAGACATCACCGGGCGGTGCGGCCGGGGCCTGGGCCGTGTCGCGCGGGGGGGCGGCCGCGGGGAGCACGGTGGTGCGGTCCGTCGGCCCGGTGTCGCTCGCCGGGGGGACCCTGCCGATCACGCTCTCGCTCAACGCCTCGATGAAGGCCTCGGCCCGCTGGAAGCGGCGGTCGGGGTTCTTGTCCAGCACGATGCCGAAGACCGCCCTCCAACGGTCGTCAAGCATCTCGATGCGCAGGCGGTGATCGGGAAAACGCGGCGGCTGGTGCACGATGCTGTAGAGGATCGCGGTGATCGTGTCCCCGGGGAAGGGCAGGGCTCCGGTGAGCAGTTCGAAGGCCACGATGCCCAGGGAGAAGATGTCTGCCCGGCGGTCGACGGTGCTGCCGACGATCTGCTCCGGGGCGGTGTAGTTCGGCGAGCCAAGGAAGACCCCGGTCTGGGTCGTGTCGAGGCCGGGGATCTTGGCGATGCCGAAGTCCATCAGCTTCACCTGGTCACCGGGCAGGACCATGATGTTCCCCGGCTTCACGTCGCGGTGGACGACGTTCTGCTCGTGGGCGTAGTCGAGGCCCCGGGCCATCTGGGAGAGCAGGTTGATCAGCCGGGTGGGCGTGAAGGGCGAGCTGGACGAGGAGATCAGCTGGAGCAGGGACTGCCCCTCCAGGTATTCCATGGCGATGAAGGGGGACTCCTGGTCCTGGCCCACGTCGTAGATGGTGACGATGTTGCTGTGAGACAGGGTGCCGGCGATGCGCGCCTCCTGGATGAACCGGCGGATGAAGTCCTCGTGCTGCTCGTCGGTCATCCCGGTGTCGGTGCGCACCGTCTTGATCGCCACCATCCTGCCGATCAGGGGGTCGTGGGCCTTGTAGACCACGCCCATGGCGCCTTCGCCGAGCGTGCTTGTGATCTGGTAGCGCCCGATGGTTTCGGGCCGCCTGGTTGCGGACATCCGCCACTCCCCGGAATGAACTGTCGGCCGGTGTGCCAATCGCCAATATAGCAGGAACCCCCTATCCTGTGAAGGCGGGGATCCTTGACGACCGTGGAAGGCCGCTTCTATACTGCCGTTCCGGGCAGATCAATGGCAAAAAAGCGTCGCACAGCAAAGAAGAGCAAGCCGGCCGGCAAGAACCGCGCCCCGGCCGTGGAAACCGCCGGTCCGGCGGCGGGGTCCGTGCGCGTGAGCCGCCGGCTGGCGCTCCAGGCGCTGGCCCTTGCCGCGGCCGTGGTGCTGGCCTATATCCCCGTCTACCAGGCCGGCTTCATCTGGGACGATGACGACTACCTGACGATCAACCCCCTGATCGTCAACGAGGGCGGTCTCGCCGGCATTTGGGACCCCACCAGCGGCCTGAACCAGCAGTACTACCCGATGCTCTACACCTCCTTCCTCCTGGAGAAGCAGCTCTGGGGCCTGGAGGATGCCACCGGGTACCATGTGACCAACGTGCTGCTGCACGCGATCAGCGCGATGATGCTCTTCCTCATCCTGCGCCGCAGCAGGGTCCCCGGCGCCTGGCTGGCTGCCGCGCTCTTCGCCCTGCACCCGGTGCAGGTCGACTCGGTGGCCTGGATCAGCGAGCGCAAGAACATCCTTTCCGGATTTTTCTACTTCCTTGCCGCGTACAGCTACCTGCGCTACGACGAGACGGACCGCCGGTCCTGGTTCGGCCTTTCCGCACTGCTCTACGCGCTGGCCCTGTTCAGCAAGACGGTCACCGCCTCGCTGCCCGTGGCCCTGGCCCTGCTGTTGTGGTACCGGCGACGGCCCTTCGGCCGTTCGCGGCTGGCCACGCTCGGCGCCATGACCGGGCTGGGCCTGGTCATGGGCCTGGTGACCCGGGCCTACGAGTACAAGCACGTGGCCCTGGCCGGCGAGGGGCAGGCCCTCTGGACCATGGCCGAGCGGGTTCTGGTGGCCGGCCGGGCCTTCTGGTTCTACCCCTGGAAAATCATCTGGCCCTTCCCGCTCGCCTTCACCTATGAACCCTGGAACATCTCCACCGCCGTGTCCTGGCAGTGGCTTTTCCCACTCTCGGTGGCTGCCGCCGGGGGGGGCCTGTTCCTCGCTCACCGGCGGGGGCTGGTGAGCCGTGGGCCGGTGGCCGCCTCGCTCTACTATGCCCTGACCATCTTTCCCGCCCTGGGATTCGTACAGGTCGCCTACATGCGCTACACGCCGGTGGCCGACCATTTCCAGTACCTGGCCTGCAGCGGCGTGATGCTGCTCGTGGCCGGCGGCCTGGCGCGGCTGTACGGCGGCAGCGGGCAGCGCTTCCCCGGGTCGGCGAGGTCCATGGCCGTCGGTGCGGTCGTGCTGGTCCTGCTGGGCGGCCTGGCCATGCTCACGTTCCAGCACGCCCGGGTCTACAAGGACCAGCAGACACTCTGGGCCGATGCCGTGAGCAAAAGCCCGGGGAGCTGGCTGGCCCAGTTGAACCACGGGGTGCAGCTCAAGCGCGGCGGGGACCTGGAGCGGGCGGCGGCCTGTTTCGAGCGGGCGATCCGTCTCCAGCCGCCCGGGAGGGAGGCCTCCGTTGCGGGGTACGCCAACCTCTCCTCGATCCGCGTGCGCCAGGACCGTCATGCCGAGGCGCTGGCCGCGGCGGAGCGCTGCCTCGAACTCAATGCCGGGTTCCCTCTGGCGCTGTTCAACAAGGCCCGGGCCCTGCGACGTCTCGGTCGGCCGGCGGAAGCTGAACCGGTGCTGCTGCAGCTGCTGGGCCAGGATTTTGATCCCGATCGCGGCCGGGTGAGCTGGGATGTGCGACGGCGCTTCGACAATGCCGCCGTCTACGCCGTGCTGGCCGGCGTTCGGGCCGACCTGGGGCGGACCGAAGAGGCCCTGGCCGATTACCGCCGGGCCCTGGAGGGCGATCCGGGGAATGCGGCGATCCATGCCGAGCGGATTCGGGTGCTCACGCGGCAGGGGGAGACCGGGCACCTTATTGCTGCCCTGCGCGAGGCCGAGCGGTCGCTGGCCGACCCCACCCCGTTCAGGATGCAGCTGGCCTGGCTCCTGGCCACGGTCCCGGATGCGGACCTGCGGGACGGGGAGCAGGCGCTGGCCCTGGCGTCGTCGCTGGTGGAGCGCCTCGGACCCCGACACCCCCTGCTCCTTTCGACCCTCGCCGCGGCGCAGGCCGAGACCGGGCGGTTCGAGGCGGCGGCTCAGACGGCGCGTCGCGGGCTGGATGCGGTGGCCGCCGCCGGCGACCGGCAACTGGCCTCCAGGCTCCAGGCCCAGGCCCGGGCCTATGCCGCCGGCCGCACCGTGACCTTCGATGCCGGCGGCGCGGGAAAGGCCGAGACGGGGCGCAGCGGCCCCCCGGCGGATTGACAGGGGCGCGGCCTTTTCCCTATCCTTCCCTGTTCAGGAACCCGAACCGAACACCGCCAAGGAGAACCCAAGTGGCCATCTGGGATCAACTGAGGGATCACGTCCGCATCGCACTCACCGAACGCATCCACGACCTGTTCGAGCACCGGGTGGAGCGTCTGGTGCTGGAGCAGCCGCCGAACACCGAACTGGGCGATCTGGCCTCGCCGGTATGCTTCGAACTGGCCCGGGTGCTCAAGCGGGCCCCGCGGCAGATCGCGCAGGAGATCGTCGATTCCTTCGACGCGCCGCCCCCGGGGTGCCGTTCGATCACCGTGGCCGGCGGGGGGTACGTCAATGTCTTCTTCGATCGCAATGCCTTCGTCGCCGAGCTGGATCGGGCCCTGGCCGGCGGCCCGCCTGCGGCGGACGCGTCCGTGCCCCTGGCCATCGTCGAGCACACCAATATCAATCCCAACAAGGCCGCGCACATCGGCCACCTGCGCAATGCCGTGCTCGGCGACACGCTGGTCAGGGCCATGCGCAGCCTCGGGCGGCGGGTCGAGGTGCAGAACTACATCGACAACACCGGGGTCCAGGTGGCCGACGTGGTCATCGGGTTCCGCGAGCTGGAGGATGTCCGCGACGTGTCGGGACTGGACCGGGTGGCCGAGCCCTTCGACTTCAGCTGCTGGGATGTCTATTCCCGGGTGATGGCGTTCTACGAGGCGCGGGGCGAGGAAGGGAAGACCCTGCGCAGCGAGACCCTGCACGACATCGAGAAGGGGGAGGGCGTGGCCGCGGCCATGGCCGCGGTGATCGCCGAACGGAACGCCCGGCGCCACGTGGCCACCATGGCCCGCATCGGCGTGGCCTATGACCTGCTGCCCTGGGAGGGCGAGATCATCCGCCTCGAGTTCTGGAAGAAGGCCTTCGAGCTGCTCAAGGAGCGGGGCGCCGCGGTGCTGGAGACCGGGGGCAAGAACGCCGGCTGCTGGGTTATGCCGCTGAAGCAGAGCGAGGCGTTCGCCGAGATGGACGATCCGGACAAGGTGCTCGTGCGTTCCGACGGCACGGTAACCTACGTGGGCAAGGACGTGGCCTACCAGCTCTGGAAGTTCGGCCTGCTGGGCGCCGACTTCTCCTACGCCCGGTTCCACGAGTATCCCGACGGCCGCTGCCTCTGGGCCACACGGGAGGACGGGGTGCCGGACGGCGAGGCGCCGTCCTTCGGCAATGCCGGTGTGGTGTACAACGTGATCGACGTGCGCCAGTCCTACCTCCAGCGTGTGGTGGCCGAGGGCTTGCGCGTGCTCGGCTACCCCGACCATGCCGACCGCTCGATCCACTTCTCCTACGAGTTCGTCGCCCTCAGCCCGGGTACGGCCCGGGAACTGGGCCTGCCGGTGACCGAGGAGGACGCCGGGCGGTCGTTCGTGGAGATGTCGGGCCGCAAGGGCCTGGGCGTCAAGGCCGACGACCTGCTGGACCACCTGGAGGCGAAAGCCGGCCGTGAAGTGGCCGCGCGCAATCCGAAACTGACGCCGGAGGCACGGGAGGAGACAGCGAGGATCATCGCCTGCGGGGCGCTGCGCTTCTTCATGCTCAAGTTCACGCGGAACAAGGTCATCGTCTTCGACCTCGACGAGGCGATGAGCTTTGAGGGTGAGGCCGGCCCTTACGTGCAGTACGCCGCGGTGCGGGCGGGCAACATCCTCGGCAGGCTGGGCGGTTTCGATGCCGGCCGGGCCGCCGAGGCGGCGGGCCGTTTCGAGATGGACACGCTGGAGGAGGGCGAACGGGGCGACACCTGGGAACTGCTGCACCTGCTTTCCCAGGGCGAGGACATCGCCGCTTCGGCGGTGGAGGCCCTCGAACTCTCCCAGCTGGCGCGGCACGCCTTTGTCCTGGCCCAGAAGTTCAACGGCTACTACCACAAGTATCACATCATCAGCGAGGAGGAACCGCGGCTGCGCGAGATGCGGGCCCTGCTGGTCTACCTCTTCCGCCGGCGGATGGAACGGACCCTCGACATCCTCGGCATCGGGATTCCGGAGCGCATGTGATGTCCGGCGGCCTGCACAGCCCGGGAGGACGAGGTGTCCCCGGGCCGGTGCGGGACCTGGTTCTCTTCTGCACCGTGGCCCTGATCCTGCTCACCCTGCCCTACGTGGGACGCCTGCGCTCGGTGCTGGGCGACGAGGGCGTGCGGCTTCCGCTGATCATCCTCTTCGCCGTGGCCGGGGCGGGGTTCATCCTCTTCCACATCCGCCTGCTCCGCAACCGGCCGGGCCGCTGGATCGGGCTCGGCCTGTTCCTCGCCGTGTTCGCCGCGGTGTTCGTCCTGCTCCGCGGGCCCAATCCGGTGGTGGGCCTGGTGGAGAAGGTCCACCTGCTGCAGTACAGCATGCTTGCCGTGCTCTTCTGGTGGGCCGCCAACCGCCGCTTCCCCGGGTACCAGGTCTACGTTCTCGCCCTGCTCTTCACCGTGCTGGCCGGCCTGCTCGACGAATACGTCCAGCATCTGCTGCCGATCAGGGTGGGCGAGGTCCGCGACGTCTGGATCAACTTCGTCGCCGGCACCCTGGGCCTGCTCTACGTGGCCCTGGTGCTCCGCCCGCGGGCCGGCGCAGCGGTCCCCCATGCGGTGGCCTGGCGCAACATCCTCGTCGGCGCCGCTGTCTTCCTCCTCGCCCTCGGCGGGTTTATCCACCAGGTCCACCTGGGTCACCGCATCGAGGATCCCGACTTCGGGTTCTCCTTCAACAGCCGCTTTTCCAGGGAAGAGCTCCGCGAGCGGGACCTGGCCCACGGCAGGGAATGGCAACGCCGCGGGGAGCGGTTCAACCCCGAGGAGACGGTGGCCGGCTACCCGGCCTGGGCGCTGGAGGACTTCTACATCACCGAGGCCCTGCGCCACATCGGGGCGCGGAACCACCATCTGGACGCCGAACGGGACGTGATGGCGGCGATGGAGCAGCGGATCCTCATCCGCTATTTCCCGGCGGTGCTCAAAGCACTTGATCCCCGCCTGTCCCGCGAGGTGCGGGCCCAACTGCGGGCCTGGGGCGGGGCGAACCCGCAGCACGGGCTGGGCAGCACGGAGATGACCTACCTCTACACCGGCATCACGGCCCGGGGGCTCTGGGCGCTCGTGGTCTCGCTGGTCGCGGCTTGTCTTGGGGGGGCGCTGGTGCTGCACCGGCGCGGTTGATCCCCTGGCTCAGCGGCCCTGGGAACTGGCCGGCGGGGCCGGCTCACCGGGTGAGCGTCGCGGCGCTCCGGCTTCCTCGCCGGGGGCCTGCGGCCTCAAGGGAACGGTGGTGACCATCGACCTGGCCGTGGTGTTGTTCGGGTCGATGCGCAACGCTTCCTCGATGTGGAACTTCGCTTCCTTCACCTTGCCCTGTTCGAGGTAGGCCATGGCCAGGTTGGTGTGGGCGATACCGAAATCCTTGAAAAGCTCGATGGCCTTGAGGTAGTGCTGTTCCGCCTCGGCGTAGCGCTTGAGGGCGAGGTAGCTGTTGGCCAGGTTGTTGTGCACCTCGGGCATGCCGTCATACATATCGAGGCAGTAGGTGTACTGTTCGATGGCCAGCTGGTACTTCTGCTGCGACTGGTAGACGTTGCCCAGGTTGTTCCGCGCCTTGAGATGCATGGGGTTCAGTTCGATGGCCAGGCGGTACTCCTCGATGGCCTCCTCCTTCAGCCCCTGGCGCGCCAGCTGCAGCCCGAGATTCACGTGGGCATCGGGGTACTCGGGATTGATCGAGATGGCCCGGGAGAAGGCGTCGATGGCCAGGTCGCCGAACGGCGCGGCCAGATCACGGGTTTCGGCGAACGCCGCGGACGCCTGCGCCTTGTAGGCATAGGCGTTGCCCAGGTGGACGTGGGCGTCGAGCAGGGTGGGGTCGAGCCCCAGCGCCTGCCGGGCGTACTGCTCCACCCTGTCGATGCGGGCCATCGCCCCTTCGGGCGTGGTTTCCGATTCGGCGAGCAGGTAGTGGGTGCGGGCGAGGTTGGAGAAGATCCGCGCTTTTTCCGGTGACTTGGCGGCAGCGTCCTCGAGCAGGCTCAGCTCGGTCTTCCAGACCGCGTTGCGCTGGACGGTGAAGACGGAGAAGATGACGACCACGGCGAGGAGGATCATCGTGCCCGGTACGCGGCCCTTGAGCCTGGAGAGGCTGTCGAGCAGCAGGACGACGAGGATCACCGCCAGAGACACCGAGGGGATGTAGAGCCGGTGCTCGAACATCAGCTCCAGCGGCACGATGGACGACTCGACGGCCAGCTGGAGGAAGAACCAGAAGATGAAGAAGGAGATCAGCGGCCGTCGGCGGGCGAGCCAGGCGCCCAGGGCCAGCAGGCCGGCGAGAAAGAGCAGGCTGAACACGGTGGTCAAGGGGTCGAAGAGGCTGCGCGAGACGGCCACGTCGTGTTCGAGGTTCAGCCGTCCGGGCAGGGGCAGGATGAGCAGCGTGATGTACTCCACCAGCACCCGGAACTGGGTCAGCACGCGCTCCCACATGGTGAACCCGCGCAGCTGGAAGATCGCGTCCATCCGTTCGCTGAGCCAGACGCCGAAGCGCAGGCGGTCGGCGACGAGGATCAGGGCCGGGGCGAGGACGATGGTCGAGGCCGCAACGGTGAGGCCGGCGAGCCAGCCCGGCTCTTTCCTGAGCCTGGAGAAATCGAACTCGAGAAAGAAGAAGAGTTCGTAAAGCAGGATGACCAGCGGCAGCACCGCCGCGGTCTCCTTGCTGCCCAGGGCCAGCAGCCCGCAGAGCAGCAGGCCGGCCCACTGCAGCATGCGCACCGCCGCACCCGGTCGGGTGGTGCGCAGCACGGCGTAGAGGTAGAGGGCGGCGAAGGTGAACAGCCCGGCCAGCACGTTGGCCCGCTGGATGATGTAGGTCACCGCCTGGGTCTGTATCGGGTGGGCGAACCAGACCAGGGTGCCCAGCAGGGCGGCCAGCCCGGCGTGGCGGCCCAGGCCTTCGGCGAACTGCGGCAGGCGCAGGGTGCGGCGGAGGAAGAGGAAGAGCATCAGTCCGGCAAGGATGTGGCAGATGATGCTCGTCACGTGGTAGTTGCTCACGTTGAACTGCCCGGCACGGAAGTTGAGGGCGAAGAGCAGCGCCGCCACTGGCCGGTTGCCGCCCACCGACGCGGTGAGTGCCCGGTGCAGGGAGGCCCCGTCCAGCCGAGTCAGGTGCACCGACGGGTTGTCCACCAGGTTGGGATAGTCGTCGAGGTGGAACTCGGAGTCGATGATGTTCCAGTAGAGGCCGAAACCCAGCACGGTGAGCAACAGCAGGATGCCGCAGGCCGGCAGCCAGGCCATCAGTCCGCCAGTCGGGGCGTTGGTCACTGGCGCCGCCGGGGCTGGCGGAACCTCGGGCGTTGTCGGCTGCAGGGGGTCTCCGTTCATGGGGTCGGGTGTAACTCCTTATGACAGTGGCGGTTTACTCTCACCGCCGAGCTGGACAGGGTTGAAAATATAGCAGACTCCGGTCGGGACTGGCAACCGGGGGCCGCCGGCGGGCGAGGTTGTCTCGCAATGGCCGGGGCAAGGGGCTATAATTCCCTTCCTTGAACGGATCGATGAAGACCGTGCGCGAGGAGCGTGCGACCAAGCAAGGAGAGTGGAGCCTTGAGCAGATCGAAAGTGGCTGTTTTGAAGACCAGCCCCGAAAGGGTGATTGCCGACTACGGCAAGGTCATGCGCCTTGCCGATTACCAGTCAAGCCTGCCGAAAGAGAACGAGACGGCGCTGAAGATCAACATCTCCTGGCACGTCTATTTCCCGGCCTGCTCCACCACGCCGTACCAGTTGGACGGCGTGATCAACACCATGCTCGAGGACGGCTACGACCCCGGGCTGATCCACGGCTGCCACAACTCCACGGTGGTGGTGAATTCGAAGGTCGGCGAGGTGAACAACCACCAGAAGCAGGTGGTGGTGGACAAATACGGCCTGAACAACATCCACCTCGAGGAGGAGGAGTGGATCGACTTCCGGCCCAAGGGCGAGCTGCTGGTGCTCGACGAGGTCTATCCCGAGGGGTTCCAGATCCCCAGGCGCTTCATCGGGGAGAACATCATCCACCTGCCGACGGTGAAGACCCACGTCTTCACCGAGATGACCGGGGCGATGAAGAACGCGTTCGGCGGGCTGCTGAACCAGAAGCGCCACTGGACGCACAGCGTGATCCACGAGACCCTGGTCGACCTGCTGATGATCCAGAAGGAGATCCACCCCGGCCTGTTCGCGGTGATGGACGGCACCATCGCCGGCGATGGCCCCGGGCCGCGCTGCATGGTGCCCCACGAGACCGACTACGTGCTGGCCAGCAGTGACATGGTGGCCATCGACGCCGTGTCGGCGCACATGATGGGCATCGACCCCATGTCCCTCGACTTCATCCGCATCGCCCACGAGAAGGGCCTGGGCTGCGGCCGCTTCGAGGAGATCGAGATCGTCGGTGACGACATCGGCGAGGTGAATTTCCACTTCCGCTCGAAGAAGAACACCCTGGCCAGCCGCGGGCAGAAGCTGATCTACCACGGGGCGCTCAAGCCGCTGGAGCACCTGTTGCTGCGCACCTGGCTCGTGCCCTGGTCCTATGTTGCCTCACGGTTCTACCACGACGTCCTCTGGTACCCCACGGTGGGCAGGAAACGGGTGAAGCAGGTAATGAACGGCAAGTGGGGCAAGCTTTTCAGGGAATACGCCACCCAGCAGCGGGTGGAGACCGGACGCTGAGTTCCGGTTTGGCGCAGAGAAAAAGGCCCCGGAGATCCGGGGCCTTTCGTTTTTCCGGACCAGGCTCAGGGGGCGATCCCCTCGACCTCGCAATCGGCAACGCCCAGGTCTCCCGACGACGGGAACGGCGGCTGGTTGTACGGTGCCGGGGTGACGTCCTCCGCCACCAGAACAAACCGGTTGATGCCCGTGGTGCTCACGTCGCTGGGGATGGTTTCCATGAACGTATAGTCGTAGACGCCGCCGCCGAGGATCACCCGGTACCCGGCGACCCAGTTCTTGAACCAGGTGCCGTTGGCCAGGTGGACGTCCAGGCGCATGGCCATCCGCCGGCGAACTTTCGGGTGGTTGTTGTAAACGGAAACAGAGAAGGTGGCGTCGAAGGGCAGGGTCCCGCTGGACGGCGCGCAGTCCAGGGTTCCACTCACCGTATCGAGCACCGGCAGGGCGGTGGCGAGGTAATAGCCGTGCGGCAGTTCGAAGATGGGCGACACCTCGCCCGTCTCCAGGTCGATCTGTACCAGCCACTGGTTGCCCGGGGCCACGTCCCGGTTTTCGATGGCCCAGGCCATCGATCCTTCGACAGCGAGACCGGCCATGTTCGAGTCTGTCCACTCGGCGACCAGGCTCTGGTCCCCGGTGGCCGTGTCGATGATCATCAGGCCATCATAGTCGTCCGTTGCATAGAGGGTGCCGTCAGGGGCGAGATCGCAGGAATCGGTATCCCGGGCCTGTTCATCGCCCACTGGATCGGTCGGACCGGGCAGCGTGCCTTTGCGGAGCTGGTCGCCGGTCACGTAGTAGTCGCCGTTCGGTTCGATCGCCAGGCCATACATCCAGCCGCCCAGATCCGCGCCGACCGGCGTGACGAGGGCGGCCGTCGCTGTGGCCGGGTCGATGGTGATGATCTGGTTTCCGGACGTGTCGAAGGCATAGAGGTTCCCATCGGTGTGCATGCTCAGGCCGGTGATCCCGGTTTCATGGCCCGGCTGACCGGTGACCGTGACGATGCCGATGTCGGTTACGGCGCCGGTGGTGGTGTCGATGGTGATGAGGTGGCAGTCGCCACCGTAGTCCACCGTGGCGAAGATCCAGTCTGCGGCACTGACGGAGTGTGCTCCGGCCAACAGAAGAAAGAGCCCCAGAGCCGCAAACAGAAGATTCGCTTTCATGATGTCCTCTCCGTGTTTCTCGAGTGATGAGCTTGGAAGATTGATGACGGTGTTTGCGCGAAAGCAAACAAGTAAGCCTGTTTCTGTATATAGAATGTAGGGTGACAGGGAAAAACAGTCAAGGGATTCTGTTTTCCGAAAGGCCTGACCGGTCAGACGGGCTGGGGCAGGGTGAATGAGACCGAGGTGCCCAGGCCCTTCTCGCTGGCCATGCGGATCCGTCCGCCGTGGGCTTCCACCAGCTCCTTGACGATGTAGAGGCCCAGGCCGGTGCCCCCCATCTGCTTGCCCTCGGCCGCCTGCTGGTTGTCGGCCTGGCTGTAGCGGCTGAACAGCTTCTCCATGCCCGCCTGGTCGATGCCGCTGCCGGTGTCGGTCACCGTGATCCTCACGGTCTCCGGACCGTCTTCGCCGCCGGTTTTTTCGGCAAAGACGCAGACCAGCCCGCCTTGGGGCGTGAACTTGATCGCGTTGGAGAGCAGGTTGATCAGCACCTGGGTCAGCTTGTCCCTGTCCCCGTGCAGCTCCGGGAGCTGCCCGTCGATCACCGTTTCCAGCAGGATGCCCTCGCGATCGGCGATATTCTTCATCGAGGTCACGGCCCGGCTCACCAGCTGGGCGGCGTTGAGGCGGCCTTTGTTGATTGTGAACGATCCCGATTCGATCTTGGCCGTGTCGAGCAGCTCGTTGATCAAGCCGTTCATGCGCACGGCTTCCTCGACCCCGCCGGCCAGCAGGTCGCGGTAGGAGTCTTTGAGCCCCTGTTCCCAGGAGGCCACCACCATCTCCATGCTGCCCATGATCGCGGTGAGCGGGCCGCGCAGGTCGTGGACGATCATCGAGGTGAAGTCCGCCTTCTGCTGCTCGATCTGCTTCTCCCTGGTGATGTCGATGAGCACCGTGGCCAGCCGGTTTCCTGAATCGGCGTCGGGTATGGAAAAGATGTCGGCGCGGTAGTGCCGGCCGTTCTTTTCCACCTCTACCGTGGAGCGCTTGTCGCCGCCGGACCGGTGCAGGGCGGTGAGCCACTCGGCGAACTTGGCGCGGTCGTCGGGAAAGAGCAGCTGGGCCAGGTTGGTGCCGGCCAGCACGCTGCCGGGACCGGCAAAGCACTCCTCGAAGGCCGGGTTGGCTTCGTTGATCGTGCCCTCCTGGTCGAAGACCACCATGGGGTAGCTGATCGACCAGAGCGGCGAATTGGCATAGGCGCCGGGGTCAGGCATCGGCGGCCCCCCTCTTCTCGAGCAGGACAATGCCGTCATTGACCAGCTTTTCCAGCAGGAGGCAGGTGCGGAAATGGTTCATCCCGCTGACGTGGAAGAGGATGCCCAGATCGGTGTGCCCGTCCATCTGCGAGAGCAGGAATCCTTCTGCGGGGTTGAGGCTCAAGCGGGTGATCTTCTCGGCCAGCGAGGGCTCGAGGCGCGGCAGCACCGATCCCGGATCTTCGAAACGGCTGCAGAAATCACGGACCACCAGGCTTTCCGCCAGCTTGAGATAGCCGTTGACCTCCAGGTCGCCGGGGTGCTGCTGGAGCGTGCGGTGCAGCAGGTCGATCGATTCCTGCGCTTCGCCGCCGCGAAGCGGGGCGAGCCAGTCCTGCTGTTCGGCGAAAGCCGGTTTCGCTGACGTGTGCGATTCCGCTTCAGGGACGGGTGGGGGGGGGCCGTCCGGCCGCTCCTCGATCACTTCCAGCGTGGGGCTGGCCAGGATGGCGTTGATCGTGTCCAGAAACACCGCCTGGTCGAGCGGCTTGGGAAAGACCGCTGCGGCGCCGAGCAGCTCCAGGCGCGATTTGGCTTTTTCGGCGTTGCCGCTGATCACGATGAAGGGGATGTTGCGGATCTCGGGGACGCTGTTCAGCAGCTCGGAGACCCGGTGGCCGGAGATGGTGGGCATGGCCAGGTCGAGCAGTACGAGGTCCGGCGATCCCTCCATGATGCGCAGCATGGCCTTGATCCCGTCTTCGGCCTCCACCACGCGGTAGCCCGAGGCCTCGAGCATCGTCCGCAGGTAGCGCCGGAAATTCCCGTCGTCGTCGGCGACGAGCACCGTTTTGCTGATGCCGTTATCCTGCCCCATCTTGGTTCCTCTCGGCCGGGTCACGACTCCCCGAGCAGGCGCCTGACTTTCACCGCCAGCATTTCCTTGATGTTGATCCCCTTCTCCACGATATCCCTGGCCCCCAGTTTTTCCAGTTCGGACCAGTCCTCGGAGTGGATGTTGAAATTTCGTTCACCGGTGAGGATCAGCACCGGCACGTCCTTGTTCGTACGGTTGGCCAGGATGTGGTGGCCGTCGCGCGGACCGTTCTCCAGCCTGAGGTCGAGGATGATCAGGTGCGGGGCGCCCTGCTCGGCTTGTTCCAGTGCCTCGGTGGTGTTGGCGGCCGAGATGTAGTCGTAGCCGTCGCCGAGGATCTCCCGCGCGTAGTCACGGAAGAAGGCCTTGTCGTCAACGAGCAGGATTCTCGGTTTCTCCTTCCCGCCGTCGAGCAACTGCGCGAGCCGAATGGTTCCGGCGCAGTGCGGGCAGGTGACCGTTTCCGGCAGTTCCGGGCTGACGGCCGGCGCGGAGGCCGGGGCCTGGATCGAAGCCGGTTCGGGCAGCAGATCCTCCAGGTCCAGGCGCCAGCGGTGGCTGCAGGCCTGGCAGCGAACCATCGACGCCCGGCCGCCCATGCGGTCGGTATCCACACGGTATGCCGCGCCACACTCGGGGCACTTGACCTTGCACTTCATGTCGGGGCACCTTTTCGATAAACGTGCACTTCAACCAGTACCATTCATGTCGGCATCCGCGCCTTTGCGTCTTACCCATTTCTGCTGTTTCGGCAGCTGTTCATGTCTGGTAGAATGAACAAAGCATGCGATCCCCGTCAGATCAGGGCTTTATCGACCCGTTCAGGGAGCCGAGAGCGCAATGGACGAGAAGATCACCGTGGCCGTTCTTTTTGGCGGCCCTTCCACCGAGCACGAGGTTTCCCTGGTCTCGGCGGCCGGCGTCCTCGATAACATCGACCGCACGAGGTATCACGTCCTGGAGGTGGGGGTCGCCCGGGACGGCGCCTGGTTCTGCGGCGATGGAACCCGGGAGATGATGAAGAGCCGGGGCGAGCGATCGATACCCGGTGTCCGGCGCTGCAGTCTCCCGCCGGATCCATCGGTTGGCGGGTTGCTGATCGAGAACACCGGCGGTGCCGTGGAGCGGCTGCCTCTCGATTTCGTTTTGCCCATGATTCACGGGTCCCCTGGAGAGGATGGCATGCTCCAGGGGCTGCTGGAAATGGCCGGTATCCCCTATGCCGGACCGCCGGCAGACGCCTCGGCGCTCTGTTTCGACAAGGAACGGACCAAGGTGGCCTGTGCCGCCCGTGGGATCCCGGTGGCTGCCTGGCGGACGGTGGACGAATACCGGCGGCCCGGGCCGGAAGAGCTGCAGCGGCTCGTGGACCGATCGGTGGGCTGTCCCTGCTTCGTCAAACCGGCCCGTTGCGGCTCGAGCGTGGGCATCAGCCGCGTGGCGGACCCTGGCGGCCTGGGGCCGGCGCTGGACGAAGCCTTCCGCTTCGACCACAAGGCGCTCATCGAAGAAGCGGTGAGCGGCCGTGAGATCGAGTGTGCCGTTCTGGGAAACCACGAGCCGCGAACCGCCCCGCCGGGGGAGGTGATCACCGCGGGCGGGTTCTATGACTACAAGGCCAAGTACTTGGACACCTCCGCCCGAACGGTGGTCCCCGCCGATCTGCCATCGACAGTGGCCGCCGATGTGTGCCGCCTGGCCGGGGAGGCCTGGGGCGCGCTGGGGCTGCAGGGCATGGCCCGTATCGACTTCTTCTATGTCGAGGCGAGCGGGGCGATCATGCTCAACGAGGTGAACACCATTCCGGGGTTCACGCCGATCAGCATGTATCCCCAGATGTGGGCTTCCGCCGGACTCGATTTTCGCGGCCTGATCGACGAGCTGATCCGCCTGGGGTTCGAACGGCACCGCCGCACGGCGGAGAAAGAGCGGTCACTGGGGCTCGACCGCCACCAGGCCGGGATGGTGGGGCAGGGGGGCGCCGCCGGGGACGACGGGCACTGATCGCGGTGTCGGGCAGAACCTGTGGCGAGCCTGCACGTATTGAGACTTCAGGGGGAATGACGACAACCGGGGGGGGGATGATCATGAGCAAGAGAATCTACCTGGGAACCGGGCCGAAAATGAGTCGGTCGGACGTGGAAACACTGGTTCACTATCTCGGGGATGCCGACACCGAGATATTCGTGCCCAAACGTGACGTGGACGGCTGGGGAAAACTCGGCGGCGACCGGGCGGGCGAGAAGATGCTGGAGCGGCTGGAGGGGCTGAAAAGTGCCGACTACTATGTGGGTGAATTCTCATACCCCTCCCGGCAGGCCTTTTTCGAGGCCGGCTTTGCCTGTGCACTGGGCAAGCCGATCATCGCCATCCACAAGAAGGGAACCAGCCTCTCCGAAGAGGTCGAATCGCTCTGCGCCCTGGTGATCAAGTATGAAGGGCCACAGGATCTGCAGGAGTCGATGAGGATCGGGTCCAAGTTCGGCTTCTTCGAAAAATAGCCCGGAATCCCCCCTGGCGCCCGAGAGCTTTGTTGACGGCCGTCTCCGGCTCGTCACATACGGTCGAGAGTATGCTCCTCACCATCGACGGCCGTCGTCGCGCTCTCGAACCGCAGGAAAAATTCCGATCCTGCTCACGAAGCGGTGGTAAAAGTTTACCTCTCAAGGGTTCAGCGGAAAAGAATTACCACTTTTCGGGCCTGATTCCCTGCCCCTGATTGGCTTCCCGGGGGCAAAAATCTCCCTCGAATCCCCCCTGTCAAAATTCACGACAGTTTAAGTTCAACATAATAAACCGATTAAAAGATGGAGTATTATTATATCTCTTTTGGCCGCGCGATGGCACGGATCGTGAAACATACCCTTGTCAGCCGCGATTACCGAGCAGAGAGGAGAGGAAGATGAGCAAGGCCAAAAACGAAACCGGAAGCGATAGAAACGGAACCCGCAGCGCCCGGAACCTGCTCACCTCGATCCTCGTGCTCATCATCTCCACGACGTTCTGCCTTTCCCCGGTCATGGCCGGCGGATACCGCGAGGACGGCCAGGACGCCCAGCGGCTGGTCTTCCGCGGCACCCCTCAGGGGATCGAGCTTGTTTCCGTGGACCGGGTGCCCTCCCGCCGGTCCGCCGATGCGACCGATTCCGACGCTTCCCTGCAGCTCACCGTGATCGACAAGGCCAGCGGCCGGACCGTCTGCACCCGGCCCCTGGTCGATCCCTTCCTCGTTCACGCCGACACGGTGGTGGGTGACTCCCTGGCCGGCGGCCCCGCCCGCCTGGACGACCAGCTCTTCACGGTGGTGGTCCCGGCGGTGGGGCCCGGCCAGCGGATCGAGATCTCCCGTCCCGGCCGCACCGGCCAGCTGTTCGCCGACGTGGACGGCCTGGACGTGGCGCGGGCCGAAAAGCAGTCCCGCGAGCGTCACGACGCCGCTTCCGGTTCCCCGGCCGAGATCGTTCACTACTCCGGCGATTCGGCGAACCGGTTGGACATCCTCATGCTGGGGGACGGCTACACCGAGGCGGAGATGAGCCTCTTCGACGAGCATGTCGATGCGGCGGTGGACGGGCTGCTGGCCAGCGAGCCTTTCAACCGCTTTGCCGGGTTCATCAACATCCACAAGCTGGAAGTGGTCTCCAACGAGTCGGGCACCGACCAGCCCGACCAGGTGCCCCCGGTTTACGTGGACACCGCGCTGAACTCCTCGTTCAACTACGCCGGTGTGCCGCAGCTGCTTTACGCCCAGACCGCCCTGGTGCTCGAGGCGGCGGCTGCCGTGCCCGAATACGACTCGATCATCCTGCTCGTCAACACCAGCCGCTACGGCGGCGGCGCGGGAAGCTACGCGACCTTCGCCGGTGGGGCGAGCAGTGCCGTGAAGCTGATGCTGCACGAGTTCGGTCACAGCTTCGGCGGGCTCACCGACGAGTACGAGAGCCCCTACGACACGTACACCGGCCCCGAACCCACGGCCCCCAATGCCACGTCGATGAACTGGTTTGTCATGGCGGCCCAGGAATTGAAGTGGTTCCGCTGGCTGGGCATCGAGGGCGTGGGGATCAACGAGGGCTGCGAATACTACGCCCACGGCAAGTACCGGCCTTCGGCCAGCTGCCTGATGCGCTCCCTCGACGCCGACTTCGACCCGGTCTGCCGCGAAGTGCTGGCGCTTCGGATCTTCGACTATGCCCGGCCGGTGGATGCCCGTGCGCCCGAGGCCGACCAGGTGCAGATGGAAGACGCCGGCCAGAGTTTCCTCGTGCAGGGGATCTCGAACGAAATGATTTCGGTGCAGTGGTACTTCGACGGTGAGCCGCTGGGTTCGGGCAGCGGCACCCAGTGCCAGCTCACGCCGGCAATGGTGGATCCCGGCGAGCACCTGCTGGAAGCGGTGGTCACCCTCCAGGATTCCTGGATCATCGACGACACGGACAACCGTCTCACCGATCGGATCTGCTGGGTCGTGGTGCGGGACTCGGAGATTCAGGCCTTTCAGGTGAGCCTGGACGTTCAGGCCGAGGTCCATGCCGGTGACCGGCTCTGGGCGCAGATGGCCATCGGCAACATCAGCGGGGAGCGCCAGTCCTTCCAGGCCAGCCTCGACCTGGTCCGTTGCGACGGCAGCCGGATCAACGGCTTCCGCCGCGGTTCGGGCAACATCCAGCCCGGTGACGAGCGGCGCGTCAACCTGCCGATCCGCATCCCCTCCCAGGTTCCGCACCAGCTGCTCGACTGCCCCCTGACCCTCGAACTGGTGGTGAACGGCGGGGCCGGCACCGGTGACGCGGTGAGCGATTCGGGCACCTTCACCATCCACATGGATTAGAGTTCGTCATTCCCGTTTCAAACGGTTGGCCACCGGCTCCGCCTCTTCCTTTTTTTGGGCGAGCACATTGATGCTGAAGGGTATCTCCAGTTCGGGCTGGGCCGGGTTGTCTGTCCTGACCATCAGCCGTCCCTTGTGAATCCCCGCCGGTTCTTCGCCATCCCATCGGAACAGGATATCCGCGCCGCGCCCGTTCTCCAGAGGCCGTATCTCCCAGGTCACGGGCAGGCCCTCGTACTCCACGCCGGTGACGGCGAATGGAATGTCGCCGTGCGAGCGGAGCTCCAGCAGCCGTTCCACCTGCTGACGTTCGCCGGCGTCCACCGAGCCGAAATAGAGCCATTGGGGCGTGAAGTGGATACGGCCCATTACCCTGGCCAGGGCCTTGATGTCCAGCTCCTTCTGTCTCGTCCCGTCGAGGTGGATGGTGATCCGTCCGGAGTGGTAGCCCACGCCGGCCTTCTCGGACAGGCCGATTTCCAGGCGGTAGGGCCGGCCCTCGGCATCGCCGAAGATCTCCAGTTCCTCCTCGCCGGGGTTCTCGGGTGGTGCCCAGGGCCCCCAGTCCACGGTGAAGAGGTCCGAATTGGACCGGATGACCACCACCTCGGCAGCGCTGTCTTCGCGCAGTATCAGGCCCAGGAGCTTTCGGCCGCCTTCCCCGTGGTAGACCCTGAAATCGGCGCGGTCGGTGGGGCGGATCTCCACCGGTGAGCGGACGGCCGCCTTCATGGTCAGCATGACCCGCTTGTTCTTCGGATCGTTGGTGATGATGGTCACCGACTTGGTGATCGGTTTGTTGAATTTGATCGTGTTCAGCGTAACGGTGATGCGCCCCTCCTGACCAGGAGGGGTGACCCGGTCGTAGTCCCCGGTCACCGTGCAGCCTCACCCGGCCTTGGTGCTCAGGATTACCAGGTCCGAGCCGCCGGTGTTGCGAAATGTGAATTCATGGGTGATCATTTCACCCCGCTCAACGTGTCCCGCATCGTGGATCGGTGAGGTGAGGGCCATTTGCGGCGGGGCCGGATCGGGTTCCCGGTCCTGGGCCGCGGCAATGGTGAAAGCCGCGCCGGCGAGCAGGGCCAGCAGGAAGCCGGCGAGCGTGGTGGGGACGAGTCGTTTTTCCCTTGATTGTGCCATTCCTGATCTGTTCCTCCATCGACACGACCGGGTTGCGTCGGCCGGTGCTTGCCGCGGCTTTCGGATCGTTTTTCCCTGGAGACGGGACACCCAATGGTAGCGATTTTCGCGGCCGGGAGCAACATCCTCCGGGTGGGAATCGCATTGCCCTTCGCGAATCTTGTTGGGTGATAAAGTGGAAAAAAAATACCAATCCACCGTCTGGGGAGGAATGGGCGGTGCAAGGATCGGCGTTGAATCGGGCTCCCCAAGCCCGATTTTGCCCCTGAATGAGGAGAATTGGTAACCAGTGGGTCCGGATCGTCACGAACCATCGTGGATTCGATGTTCCTGGCCTGCAACTTGCATCTTCAAGGCGGTAAGGGCCTTTGAGGCGGATTTCACCGCCGGTGTTCGAGGGGCCCGGAGCAAGGAGTACCGACAATGATCTTGAAGAAAACGCACAAGCTGATCCTTTTCCTGCTCGCGGTCTACTTTTGCCTTTCCCATGTGACCACTCGTCTGGAGATGTCGAATCTCCAGGCGAGATCGGTGCAGATGGAGGAACTGCTGCTTCAGCAGTCCCGCCAGCAGCAGCAGATCCTGGCCAACCAGCAGAAATCCATGGCCGAGGGCGCCCGTCCCTGGCATCCGGATACGGATGGTATCCCCGACCTGGTCTGAGCCGGTGCCGTCGCCCCGCCCGAAATCCGAGTGCTTCGCCGGCGCCCGTTTGCCGCGGTGTCACATACCATAAGCGTATGCTTCTTGTCCTGAAGAGCGGCCCTCGCTAGAATCCCCCCGTATGGTCCCCGTTGAAGAGTGATCGCCTCGAGCAGGGAGATTGATCATGGGTGGTGGTCCGCGTCCGGATATCCTCTACGTGGTGCTCGATGCCGCACGACCCGACCGGGCCGGCTGCTACGGTCACGGCCCGGCTGCCACGCCGTCACTGGATCGCCTGGCCGAAGATGGACTGCGCTACGACCAGGCCATCGCCACCTCCTGCTGGACCCTGGAAAGCGTCGCCTCCCTGCTCACCGGCCGCTATCCCGCTGACCACCAGGCCCACTTCGGCACGATGCGGCTGTCCGAAGGCCTGGACACGCTGCCTTCGTGGCTGCGGCGGCTGGGCTATCGCACCCTGGCGGTTTCGGGGAACAGCGCCTTTGTCGGCCGGCACACCGGGCTCCACCGGGGCTTCCGGGTGTTCGAGGACGTGGCCCCCGAGGTGGTTCCGGCGGCGGAGGCGATCGGCGGCGCCGGTGGGGTGCTGCCGTTGAAGGATTCCGCCGGGCGGGTGGCGGATGCGGCGGAACGGCTGTTGCGCCTGGCCCTGCCTTCTCCGGACCCGATCTTTCTCTACCTCCATTTCGTCGATACGCACCTCCCGTACTGCCCGCCGCAAGGGCACGCCGAACCCTTTCTCCGGCGCATCGGCGCCACGCCGGATGAGCTGCTCCGGGTGAGCCAGGATGCCGCGGCCCATTTCGCCGGACGCCTGAAGGGGGATGAGCGAAGTTTCCAGATCCTGCGTGCCCTTTACGATGGTGCCTGGTCCTGGATGGACCATCAACTGGGCCGGGTGATCGAGGTCTTTGGCGAGAGCGGTCGATTGCGGGACCGGTTCACCGTGGTCACCGCGGATCACGGGGAACACCTGGGTGAGGGGGGCTTGATGGACCATGCCTTCTCTCTCTCGGACGTGCTGGTGCGGGTGCCGCTGGTGGTGAACTGGCCCGGCACCCTGCCGGCATCGACGGTGGTGACGCACCAGGTGCAGCCACTGGATCTCTTCCCCTCGCTGGTGGAGCGGCTGGAGGGGCCGGAAGCGGCGGACCGGCTCTTTCCCGGCCGTTGCGGCATTCTTCCGGGCGATCGATGCCCAATGGGTCGCGAATGGGCGCTGGCCCAGTACACCGAGCCGGTGAACGCCGCACTTCGTCGGCGCTATCCCGGGGAGCCGGTTCCCGGCCAATCGCTTTCCATGGTCCGGGGCGAGGGCTGGAAGCTGGTGCTGGGGGGGGATGGGAGCGCCCGGCTGCACCGGCTTGCCGACGACCCGGGCGAAACCCGGGACGTGGCCCGTCTTCACCCGGGGCAGCTGGATCGGCTGCGGCTGCGGCTGCCCGGCCCGATGGCCCCGCGGCCCCGGGGGCGGTCGGGCTCACCGGTGCCCTGGGATCCTGAGCTGGCGGCACGGCTGGCCGCTCTGGGCTACCTTTAGGGAACAGTTTCGCCATGACCTGCGTATGAGATACTGTCGAGAGAACCTTTCGGAATTCAGCGATTTCGAGGAGAGTCGATGAACCAGCAGCGGATCGAAAAGGCCGGCGGTGCCCTGAGAGCCCTGGCCGCCTTTGCCATCGTCACCCTCCTGGCGCCGTTGTCAGCTCCAGCGGGTGCCGGTGAGCGTTTCCTGGCCCGGCTTGACGGATCGGAACGTGGTGAGGTCACCTCCGAGGCTTTCGAACTCGGCGGGCCTGCCGAGGTGACGCTGGAGGTTAACGGGGCCTGTTTCAAGGACCAGCTGCTCACCGACTGCTGGATTCTCGACGCCCGTGCCCGCAGGACGGTCTGGACCCTGGACCGCCAGCGCTGCCGGAAGACCGGGGCTTACGGCTTCGTCTGCCGGGAAACGATCCCACTGGAAGAAGGGCGATACGAGATCTACTACTCCACGGTAAGACCCGGGCCGATGTTCGGCATGGACGGTGAATCGATCAGCGGCCTGTTCAAGGGGATTTTCGGCGGTGACTGGTTGGTGGAAGATGATGACTTCGAGCGCGAGGCCGGGAAATCCCGTTGGGGGGCGAGGCTCACCGTGGGCCCGGGTGTCGAGGCCCGGCCGGTCCGTCCGGCCGCCCATGGGCGCCTCGGGCCCGGCGAACTGGTGCGCATCAGCCGCACCGGGGGCAAGGCCTTCGAGACCCGCGCCTTCCATCTCCAGGAGCCGACCGAGGTTGAAATCTACGCCCTGGGTGAGGGGAAATACGACGAGCTTTACGACTACGGCTGGTTGGTGCGCAGCGACGACAGAAGCCGCCCCTGGACAATGAGTTTCGCCAATTCGGTGCACGCCGGCGGTGCAAAGAAGAACCGGCTCTGCCGGGAGACGATCGCCCTGGACGCCGGCCGGTACGAGGTGTGGTATGTCACCGACGATTCGCACCACTGGAACGGCTGGAACCAGCCCCCGCCCCGGGACCCGGAATTCTGGGGCATCTCGGTGCGGCTGGTCGGGGACCCCGGCGGTAGCGGCCCCCCGCCCGGGGAAGCCGACATGCCGGTGTTTCCCGCGGACCGGGTCATCGCCTCGGTCTGGCGGCCGCGCAACGACACGGTGACCACGAGGATGTTCCGCATGCGCCGCAACGGGCCGGTGCTGTTCTACGGGATCGGCGAAGTGTCAGGGGGCATGTTCTATGACTGGGGCTGGGTCAGGGACTGCAGCACCGGGGAAGTGGTCTGGGCCATGGACGCGGAGCAGTCGGCCTGGGCCGGCGGCGCGAGCAAGAACCGGATGAGCGAAGCGGTGGCCGACCTCGAGCCCGGCGAGTACATGTTGACCTACGTCACCGACGACAGTCACTCCGGCGGCAGCGGTTGGAACTCTGCACCGCCATGGGACGTGGAGCGGTCAGGGGCCACCGTCTTCTGGCTCGGGGAGCGACCGGATCCGGGCAGCTATGTCTCCTTCGCCCCCCGGCGCTCGTCCCGGCTGCTGGGCATCATCCCCGCGGCGGGTGACCGGGCCAACGAATCGGCGAGCTTCACCCTGCGGCGGCCGTCAACGGTTCGCGTGGTCTGCCAGGGCGAGGGTGGGCAGTCCGAACTTTTCGATTACGGATGGATCGAACGCGAGGACACCGGCGAGCGGGTCTGGACGATGACCTTCGAGATCACCTCCCATGCCGGTGGTGCACGCAAGAACCGGGAGTGGCGCGGAGAGATCCGGCTCCCTGCCGGGTCGTACCGGCTGCGTTACGTTTCCGACGATTCCCACTCTTTCAACGACTGGAATGCCCAGCCGCCACGCCACCGCGGCGCCGACTGGGGCATTGCTGCCTATCGCGCCGGGCCCTGAAGCGCCTGCCGGCGGGTGATGTTCCCCGGCCTGTGTGGCGGCGCTCTCCCGTGCGTCACTGCTTGTGAAAAAGAGAACAATCGTGGCCGACAGATGACCAGGATCAAGCGCAAGACGGACAGCATTTCCGAACACACGGTGAACCGTCTCTCATTGTACCTGCGCTGCTTCAGCCGGCTGCGGGAAGAGGGGGTGAAGACCATCTCCTCGCACCGCCTGGCCGGCCTGTTCCAGCTCAACTCGGCGCAAATCCGCAAGGACCTGGCCTGTTTCGGCGAGTTCGGCGTGAGGGGCGTGGGCTACTACGTGGAAGATCTGATCGACCACATCACCCGGATACTGGGCCTCGATCGGCAGTTCAACATCGCCATCTTCGGTGCCGGGCACCTGGGGCAGGCCCTGGCCGACCACGGGCGGTTCAACAGCCAGGGGTTCAGGGTCGTCGCGCTCTTCGACAACAACCCGCTGAAGATTGCGAAGCAGACCCGGCGCGGGGCCCCGATCATCGATGTCTCCCGCTGCGAGGATGTGCTCCACGAGGAGGAGATCGTCATCGCCGTGCTGGCCGTTCCCGGCCCGGCGGCCCAGGCCCTGGCCGACCGCCTGGCGGCGGCCGGGATCAGGGCCATTCTCAACTTCACGCCGGTGAGTCTGAAAGTGCCTCCGCAAGTGAAGCTGAACACCGTGGACCTGAGTGTTCAGATGGAAAACCTCGCCTTCTTCCTCACCCACCCGGATGCCCGTTCCACCTGATCACCGGGCCCTTCGGCAGTGCATGGTCAACGGCAAGCGGAGATGCCGTCGAGGCGGATGGCCGGGGAGAGCACCGGGCCGTCGAAGTGCACCAGTCTCGGCTGTCCGCCGGTGGCGCTGATCCGTGAGAGAAGATCGTTCAGCGGGTGGCGGAAGCGCACCGGGCGAGCCAGGGGGCCGAGTCGCCCATCGATGATCCAGCGGCCGGAGAGCAAGCAGTCGAGGATCCCGGCCGCCATGCGGTCCTCGTCCGGGGGGCCGGCCAGCACCGCGTAGAGTCCCAGCGCGATGCCGCTGAGGAGCCCCCCCTCGTCGATGCCGGGCCGGGGATGGAGCGCCAGGGTGGTCAGCCCGGGGCGCGGCCACTGTCGGTAGCTGTCCCGGACGGCATTGCCGGTAACGGCGGCCCCCCGGGCTGCTGCCGACCGGCGGTCGTGCACGGTGTTTTCGAAGCGGCCGTCACGCACGATCAGGGTGCGGCCGCACGGCGTCCCCTCACCGTCGAAAGGACTGTCCTGCAGGCTGCCCGGACAGCGTCCCATGTCCTCCAGGGTCACGGCAGGGGAGGCCACCAGGGCCCCTGGCCGGGGCGGGTGCTGCCGGGTGGAAACGCCGCCGGCGTGGACGAATCGGGCCGCGGACGCCAGCAGCAGCGGGGCGGCCGCTTCCGGCGAGAGGATCAGGGTATTGAACGGCCCGGGGGCCTGCGCCGGCCTGCCCAGGAGATGTCCTGCCCGGGAGCGGGCCCGCTCGAGCAGGGCTGCCGGGAGCGGAGGAACGCCGGAGCGCGTTTCTTCATGGGCCAGAAGGTCACGGCCTTCCCCGTGGAGCCGGGTTCCCAGCGTCGTCACCTCCAGCCGGTGCCGCCCCGCAAACCCGGCACTGTTGACCAGGCCGGTGACCACGGTGCCCCGGCGAACCCAGGCACCGCGCACGCCGAGGGTCGAGGTCCCGCCGTGCATCAGTTCCCGCAGCATCTCTTCCCCCCCGGTACCGATGTTCGGGGTGCCCGGGGCCGGCGGCAGGGCAGCCGACCACGCGTCCTGCCCGGCGGCGGCACCGGGCAGTGAGAATCCGGGAACCGGTGAAGCCATGCGGGCCAGGTGGCGGGCCTGTTCAAGGTCGCCGGCCAGGGCCTCCGGTGTTGGCGCGGCCGAGGCGACCAGGCCGCATCGACCGTCGGGCAGCACCACGCGAGACGCCGCGCCCAGTTCCCGGCCCTGTTCCAGTCCGGGAGGCGTGCCGGTTTCCTGTTCCCACCGACGATATTCACCGTGTTTGATGAACAGTTCCGCACAGCCGTCCCCGGGCGGCCAGCGGCGGACCAGCGCTTCGGCGGTCTCCCAGAGGCGCTCCCGATTCATCTGCCGTCCCTCCCCAGCGGTTCCACGGTCAGCGTTTCGATGCGCAGGGTGGGGTGGCCCACCGAGACCGGGATGGTCTGCCCCGCCTTGGTGCAGCCGGCGGCGGTGGGGTCGACTCGCCCGTCGTTGCCCACCAGGTCGATCGCGGCCAGGGCCTCGGGCCCGACCCCGCTGATGACCAGCGGCGCCAGCGGTCGGGTCAGGCGTCCGTTTTCGACCAGCGCGGCTTCGGCCACGACAAAGCGGAAACGGCCGCTGACCGGATCGGCACGACCGGCCGCGAGGCGGGCCGCGAAGATGCCATCCCGGGTTGCGCCGATGATCTCGGCGGGCGGTGTTTCACCGGGCACGATCATCGTGTTGCTCATTCTCGGCAGTGGCGGATGGCGGAACGAGCGCCGGCGTGCGTTGCCCGACGTGAAACCTGGCCCCCCTTCACCGGCTTCCAGCCGGCCGCAGAGGAAGCCGGCCAGCACGCCCCGGTGGAGCAGCAGTTTGCGCCGGGTGGCCGTCCCCTCGTCATCCACGCGCTGTGTTGCGGGCAGTCCCGGCAGGGTGGGGTCGTCCACGGCCGTGACCATGGGCGACGCAACAGTACGGCCCAGCCGGCCGGCGTAGGGGGAGAGGCCGCGGCGCACGTAGTCGGCTTCCAGCAGGTGGCCGCAGGCCTCGTGAAGCAGGATACCGCCGGAGCCGGCAGCGAGAATGACGGTGCGCGGACCTGGATTCGTGGCCGTGGCCCCGAGGGCGGTCCTCGCGGCCTTCACCGCTTCGCCGGCCAGATTCCGGGCGTCGACCGGGTCGAGCGCCCCCGTGCTCCACGCACCCCCGCGGTGTGCGGACCCCATGGCCGCGCCGATCCGTGCCCGGGCCGTGACCCGCATCGCCGAGCGCCGGTCCGTGACCAGGCGACCCTCGGCATCGAGGATCCAGACCTGCTGTCGGGAGGCGAAGAAGGACACTTCGAAATGTCGGCAGGCCGGTTCCAGGCGCTCCGCTTCGGCCCTCACGGTACGCAGCGAGGCGATCAGCTGTTCGAGGGGCTCCGGGGGGAGGACGGTGAGACGTGCGCCGGCGAGCTCTCGAGACCCCCCGCCCGCCAGTCGATCCAGCGCTTCGGGGCCCAGCCCGTCGGTGAATTCGAATCGCCACCCCCCGGGACCAGCGGTGCGGGCCGCGGCCCCCTCTTCCCGGACCTTGGCAAGCCGGGTCACCTCACCGTCGATGAGGTCGATGGACAGGGTGGAACGCCGTTCGCAGAAGACATCGGCCGGCGGACCGCCCTGGCCGGCCGGGTGGCGCTGGAGAATCCGCCTCAGCTGTTCGGGATCCGGCGCCTGCTCTCGGGGATCGTTCATCGGCATTCTTTCGGCCGGCACCCGCCGTCCCGGTCAACCGTCAAGCACTTCCAGCCGGGCGTAGCGCAGCACCAGGGTCCGTCCGCCCACGCTGTTGAAGTGCACGCGGACCTTGGCCTCTTCGCCCGCACCGTCCTTCTGCAGCACCCGGCCCCGCCCGAACTTGGGGTGCTTCACCAGGTCGCCGGGCTGGGGTTCCGGGCTGTCGGCGCCGGCCGCCGATTCCGGCCGCTCCACGGAGATGTTCAGATTGGCCAGGAACTGACGGGCCTCGTCCACGGCGTCCTTGCCTTTTTCGGCCCCCCGGCCGCGGCCGGAGCCGGTGGATCGGCGGGCCTGCTGCTGCCTCGCCCGGCGGTCCGGGGCCCAGGACATGTCGGTGGTCCGGGGAAGTGTACGGCGGGGCCGGGATTTCGGCGTGGGGTCGATCATGCACCCCTCGGGGATTTCGTCGAGAAAACGTGACGGTTCATAGGTGTAGCGGGTCTGACCGTAGATCCTGCGGCGGCCGGCCCAGGAGAGCACCAGCTTCTTCATCGCCCGGGTCATGCCCACGTAGAAGAGCCGGCGCTCCTCCTCGATCTCGTCCGGGTCCTGGTCGCCGCGGTCGATGGGAAAAACACCCTCCTCCAGCCCGACGATGAAGACGATGGGGAACTCCAGGCCCTTGGCCGTGTGCAGGGTCATCAGCCGCACCTGCGGGGTGTCCGTGTCCAGGGCGTCGCTGTCCGAGACCAGGGAGACCAGGTCGAGGAAGCGCCGCAGGCCGTCTTCCTCCTCGGCGGTCTCTTCGAACTCGCGGGCCTTGGCCAGCAACTCGGCCACGTTTTCCAGGCGGTCGGCGCCCGAGGCGTCGAAACCGCGGATGTATTCCTCGAAACCGGTGCCGCTGATAATCGCCTCCAGCAGGTCGGCGGGGCCGGCACCGCCGGCCAGGCGTTCGGCCTGCTCACGCAGCAGCTGGTCCAGGTCGGCCAGTGCCGCGGGAAGCTTGCGCAGGCCGGCCTTGCCCTCCACGGCCTCGGCCAGGGCCTGGCGCAGGGTCATCCGGCCATCCGAGGCGTGATGTTCCAGCCGTTCCTGGGTCTTTTTCCCGACACCGCGGGGCGGCGTATTGATGATCCGCTTGAGATCCAGGTCGTTTCTCGGGTTGGCCAGCACCCGCAGGTAGGCCACCAGGTCCTTGATCTCCTTGCGTTCGTAGAACGAAAGCCCGGCAACGATCTTGTGCGGCACGCCGGCGGCGCGCAACGCATCCTCCAGCACCCGCGACTGGTAGTTCATGCGGTAGAGGATGGCCATGCGGTCCAGTGCCCAGTGGCGTTTCTCCTCGCTGATCATCGCCGTGACCAGCCGTGCTTCATCCAGGTCGGAATCGGCGCGGAGCAGGCGGATCGGATCGCCGTCGCCGGCCGCTGTCCAGAGTTTCTTGCCTTTGCGGTGCACGTTGTTGTCGATCACGCCCCCGGCCGCGCGGAGGATCGTACCGGTGGAGCGGTAGTTCTGTTCCAGCTTGACCAGTTCGGTGCCGGGGAAGTCCCGTTCGAAGTCGAGGATGTTGCGCAGGTCGGCGCCGCGCCAGCGGTAGATCGACTGGTCCTCGTCACCCACGGCGCAGACATTGCCCGCCGTGCCGGCGAAGAGCCGCACCAGCTCGTACTGCGCCCGGTTCGTGTCCTGGTACTCGTCCACCAGCAAGTGGCGGAAGCGCCGCTGGTACTGTTCGGCCAGCCCCGGTGTTTCCCGCAGCAGCCGCACCGTGAGCAGCAGCAGGTCATCGAAATCCACGGCGCCGCACTCCGCCATCCGCTGCTGGTATTCGCGAAACAGCTTCTGCTCTTCGTCCCCCAGCCAGTCGTTGTAATGTGGTTCGTAAGTTTCGGGCGTCTGCAGCTGGTTCTTGGCCTGGCTGAAAAAGGCCAGCATTCGCCGGGGCTGGAAAATCTTGTCGTTCAGCTTGAGGTTCCCGATCACGCCCTTGATCAGCGTCTGCTGGTCGTTGGTGTCATAGATCTGGAAATGACGGCCGATACCGTCTGGTGCGCCCTCGATGCGCAGCAGTCGCGCACAGGCCGAGTGGAAAGTGGAGATCCAGAGGCCGGGCAGCTCTGCCCCCAGAAGTTCGTCGACCCGGGACTTCATCTCCGCCGCCGCCTTGTTGGTGAAGGTCACGGCGAGAATTTCCGATGGCCGGGCCAGCCGGTCCATGAGCAGGCGGGCGATACGGTAGGTGATCACCCGTGTCTTGCCCGAACCGGCGCCGGCAAGCACGAGGATCGGCCCCGTGTCGTGGAAGACGGCCTTCTGCTGCGGGGGGTTGAGCTGTTCGTGGAGACAGGTGCTGTTCATCGCGCTCGTCATACCCATGGTGAACGGCCGCCGGCGGCCGATAGTTGCCCGAAATCAGTGGATCGGGCAGTTTACTCCACTGCGGTGAATTTGACCAGATTGGGGGGGGAGATCGCCACGTCGTCGGCAGAACCGACGCCTCGCGATGAAACTGAATGGTGCCAGGCGCCATTCAGTTTCACTCTACGGTGACGCTCTTGGCCAGATTGCGCGGCTGGTCCACGTCGCAGCCGAGCTCCACGGCGATGTGGTAGGCCAGCAGCTGAAGGGGGATCACCTCCACCAGCGGGGTGAGGCCGGGAATGGTTCGGGGGACATAGAGCGCGTAGTCCGCCATGCCGCCCAGTTCCTCATCACCTTCGCTGCAGATGGCGATGACCGTCCCCTGGCGGGTTTTCACTTCCTCGACGTTGGACTTGATCTTTTCGTAGAGCGGATCATGGGTGGCGAGGATCACCACCGGCATGTTCTCGTCGATCAGGGCGATGGGGCCGTGTTTCATCTCGCCGGCGGGATACCCTTCGGCGTGGATGTAGGAGATCTCCTTCAGTTTCAGCGCACCTTCCAGGGCGATAGGGTAGTGCAGGCTGCGACCAAGGTAGAGGAAGTCCCTTGTGCGACGGAAGCGGCGCGCGAACGGCTCGAGGCAGGTGTTCATCTCCAGCGTCCGCTCCATGAGGTGGGGGATGCGGCTCAGCTCCTCCACCATGCCCTTCGAGCGTTCCTCGTCGATGCGGCCGTGAACCTGGGCCAGCTTCAGCGCCAGGAGGTAGAGCACGGCCAGCTGAGTGGTGAAGGCCTTGGTCGAGGCCACGCCGATCTCCGGTCCGGCGTGGGTGTAGACCGTGCCGTGGGACTCGCGGGTGATGATGCTGCCCCGGACATTGCAGATGGAGATGATCGTGGCCCCGCGGTCACGGGCTTCGCGCAGGCCGGCCAGCGTGTCGGCGGTCTCGCCGGACTGCGAAATCACCACGGTGAGGGTCTCTTCGTCCACCAGTGGCGAACGGTAGCGGTATTCCGATCCGTAGTCCACCTCGGCCGGGATGCGGGCATGCTCCTCGATGAGGAACTTGCCCACAAGCGCGGCATGCCAGGACGTGCCGCAGGCCACCAGGTGCACCTTGCGCATGCGGCGCAGCGCCTCGTCGTCGATGTTGATTTCGTTCAGGTGCACCTTGCCGGTGGAGAGCGAGATGCGGCCGGCCACGGTCTCCCGAACCGCCTCCGGCTGCTCGAAGATCTCCTTGAGCATGAAGTGCTTGAAACCGCGCTTTTCCGCCATCACCGGCGACCAGTTGATGTGCTGGGGTTCCGGCTCCAGCCGGCGGCCGTCGGCGTCTTCGAAGCGCACGCCGTCTGCGCTCATCGTCGCCGTCTGCCCATCCTCGAGGTAGACCACCTGCTGGGTGAACTCGAGGATCGCCGGCGCATCGCTGGCCGCGAAATACTCGCCTTGCCCCAGGCCGATGATCAGCGACTGGCCGTTGCGCGCCGTCACCACCTTGCCCGGATCACCGCGGTCGATCACCGCCAGGGCATAATACCCGTGCAACTTGCGGCTGACCCGCCGCACCGCTTCCTCCAGCGGGATGCCTTCTTCTTCTTCCAGCAGGTGGGCGATCACCTCGGTGTCGGTTTCGCTGACGAACGGCCGGCCGCGGTCCACGAGTTCCTGCTTGAGGGCCAGGTAGTTTTCGATGATGCCGTTGTGCACCACCACCACCCTGCCGCCGAATCCCTGGTGGGGGTGGGCGTTTTCTTCGCTGGGGCGGCCGTGGGTCGCCCAGCGCGTGTGGCCGATGCCGTAGTCGCCGTGGAGCGGTTCCCTCGACAGCTGTTCGGCGAGCGAGCGGATCTTTCCCTTGCAGCGCCGACGCTCGATCTCGCCATCCTTGAACACGGCCACACCGGCGGAGTCGTACCCGCGGTATTCCAGCTTGCGCAAGCCGTCGATGAGCACCGGGACCACGTCCCGCTTTCCGATATATCCCACGATTCCACACATGGTACAGACTCCTTCGGTACGGATAGCCGTGGACTTCAGTTATCAGGAAACCGTATTCGGCCCGGTCTCGCTCCCCGGCGCCAGCCGGACGCCGTCGAGGAGGCTATATTCACGAATCGTGGCCCCGTCGCCGGCAATGGTGTCGTTGATCCGGCAGAAGCTGCGGACGGTGCAGCCCGAACCAAGCCGTGTGCGGCCTTCCAGGGAGATGTGGGGATGGAGCACCGTGTCCGGCCCGACCTCAACGTCCCACTCCACCCGGGTGGTTGCGGGCGACACCACGGTGATGCCGGAGAGCATCAGCTGTTCCAGCTTGCGGCGGTTGAGCACCGCATCCATCCGGGACAGTTCGAGCCGCGTATTGACTCCGGCAACCTGGTCGGGATCGGTCACTTCCAACTGGCGGACATCGCGGCCCGTGCCGCGGATCGCCGCGATGGCATCGGTGAGGTAGTACTCGCCCTGGGCGTTGTCACTGCCGCACTCGGCCAGGGTGCGGAAGAGCAGGCCGGTGCGGAAACAGTAGATCCCGGCGTTGATCAGCCGTACCCGGCGCTGCTCATCGTCGGCATCGGCCTGCTCCACGATGCGTTCCACCTGGTCCGAGTCGTCGAGGATCACCCGGCCGTACCCGGTGGGGTCCTCGAGGTTCGTGGTGAGCATGGTGCAGCCGGCATCGGTGGATGCCTGCAGGTCGGCCAGGCCGGCCACCGTCTGCGGTTCGAGCAGCGGCACGTCACCGCTGAGAATGAGCAGCCGCGACGGGCCGTTTTCAACAAGGGTCCGGGCCGACATCACCGCGTGGCCGGTGCCCAGCTGCTGTTCCTGGGTCACGAACTCCACCGGGAGGCCTTCCACTGCCGAGCGGACCTCTCCGGCGCCGTGCCCCACCACCATCACCACCCGGTCGGCACCGCAGGCCAGTGCCGTGTCCACCACAAAGCGGATCATCGGCCTTCCGGCCAGTCGGTGCAGGACCTTGGGCAGGGCGGATTTCATCCGCGTGCCCTTGCCTGCCGCAAGTATCAGTGCCTGGAGGTCAGCCATCCGGCCTCGTCAATCCACCAGTTCCCGGAACCGGGGTGTTTCGGTAAGGCTGGCGAAGTCGCTTTCGCCGCGGGCGGTGAATTTGCAGGTATCGTTGAGCTCGATGGCGCTGGCCAGCCGCTCGAGCGCCTCATCCTCCTCGCCGAGCAGCGCGTGGTAGATGGCGAACGTGTAGGCGGTCTCCCATTCCAGGCCGGTTTTTTTCTCCGCCTTGTCCAGCAGGGCTCGAGCTTCCTCGAGTTCCCCGCGGTTGAGGTGGATCGTGGCCAGGTTGAGCAGGGCGCCCCCGTCGGTGGGGACTTTCGGCTTGGACGCGGTCATCCGCTCGCAGGCCTGGATGTACTCCCGGGCACGGTCGCACATGGCGTGCTCGCCGGGGTATTTGTCCAGCACGGACTTGAAGGCGTTGGCCGCCTGGCCATAGTTCTTCTTCTGCAGCGCCTTGATGCCGCGTTCCAGCACCTGGAGGGCCTTGGCATTGACGGTGGCTTCGGTCATCTGATCTTCCCCTCGTTTCGCTGTCGGCCGCGTCGGTGCGCCGGACCGGGTTGCATCTGCGCGATCACTGTCGTCGGTGGAACGCAAAAATATAGCAAACAATGAAAAAAAGGTCAAAATGCGGAGATCGGGGTCCAGGTCACGGTAAAGGGGAAGTGGGCGTCGGCGGAAAGGTTGCCCGACATCAGCGAGGGAAAGACCACCTCCACCATCTCCACCTTGCGGGGCAGGGCGGGGAAGACCAGTAACCGGGACATGCGCTGGCCGGGATTCACGTTCACCGTGGCATCGTGGAAGCGCCGGCCCAGTTCAGGAGTGAAGGCCGGTACCGCGGCCATGAGCTCTTGAATTTCCCGGGCGTCGAAGGGCGGGAGGTTCATCCGGCCCTTGCGGTCCACCATCGCTCCGAACGAAGGGCTGATCAGCACCGGTGACTGGCCGCGGTTTTCGATGGTGAAGAGAAAAACGAGAAACGGTTCCTCGACGCCGGGATCGGTGGGCCGGAAAGGATCCTCGTCCTGGCCGGCCACTTCGCGGATGTAGCGGGCGCGGGTCTCCGGTTCGAGGAAGCGGAGTCCGAGGTCCAGGGTGCCGAAAAGGGTGACCCGTGCCTCGGAGGCCCCCGTGGCCGGCGCCCCCGGGGGGGCGAAGCCGGGAGCGACGGGCGGCTTTTTCTGACAGGACGGCGTCGTGGCCGTGACGAGCAGCACGAGCAGCAGGACGAGGGCGGGACCGGCCGATTTTCTCATTGAATCCTCCGTTCGGTCAGGTATACAGGAAGGGTCGCCGACGGTCAACCCGGCGCTCCATCGTTGACAGGTTCGGCACCTCACTTCTAGAATCGGGGGTCTTCTTCAACGGACGGGTACGATATGAAATCCATCGTCATCACCGGCGCCGCCGAGCACAACCTGAAGCAGATCGATCTCGAGATCCCGCGCGATCGCCTGGTGGTGGTCACCGGCGTGAGCGGTTCAGGGAAATCTTCGCTGGCCTTCGACACGATCTACGCCGAGGGGCAGCGCCGCTATGTCGAGTCCCTCTCCACCTATGCCCGGCAGTTCCTCGAACAGATGGAAAAGCCGCGAGTGGAGTCGATCGAGGGGCTCTCGCCGGCCATCGCCATCGAGCAGCGCTCCGCGGGGCGCAACCCCCGTTCAACCGTGGGCACGGTGACCGAGATTTACGACCACCTGCGCCTGCTGTTCGCCAGGGTGGGGCACCCTCACTGCCCGGAATGCGGGCGGGAGGTCGCGGCGCAGACGGTGCAGCAGATGGTGGACCGGCTGCTCCGGCTGCCCGAGGGCACCAGGCTCCAGGTGCTGGCCCCGGTGGTCCGCGGCCGCAAGGGTGCGCACCGCGGCCTGCTGGAACGGCTGCTCCGCGAGGGGTTCATCCGCGCCAGGGTCGATGGCGAATTCATCGAACTGGAGCGGCCGCCGGCCCTCGACGCCAGGCGCCGGCACACCATCGAGGTCGTGGTGGACCGGCTGGTGGTCCGGGAGCGCATCGCCGGTCGCCTGGCCGACTCCCTGGAGATCGCCCTCAAGCAGGCCGAAGGCGTGGCCCTGGCCTGGCATCCCGATGTCGAGCCCCCCGAGCAGCTGTTCTCCGAAACCCTCTCCTGCCATCACTGCGGGACCAGCTTTCCCGAACTGGCCCCCAGGTCCTTCTCCTTCAACAGCCCCCACGGTGCCTGTCCCCAGTGCGATGGCCTCGGGGCTTCCCTGGAGCTCGATCCCGGCCTGGTGGTCCCCGATCCCGGGCGCACTGTGCGGGCCGGGGCCTTCGCGCCGCTGGGGGAGAACGAAACCTCCTATTTCTTCCAGATGGTGGAGGGCGCGGCGGCCCATTTCGGCATCGACCTCGACCAACCATGGAAGAAGCTGGCGAAAAAGCAGCAACGGATCCTGCTCGAGGGATCGGGCGATACGAAAATCGAGATGGTCTTCAAAAGCAAGGCGATGAAGCACGCGTTCAACCGTCCCTTCGAGGGCGTGCTGCCGCTGCTCCGCCGCCGCTATCGGGAAACCAGTTCCCCGGCCATCCGCGAGCAGATCGAGAAGTACATGGTGCAGAGCCCATGCCGTGCCTGCAACGGCGAGCGGCTGCGGCGCGAAAGCCTGGCCGTGACCCTGGGCGAGATGAACATCAGTGCCTGCACGCGTCTCACCGTGCGGCAGGCCCTCGAGCAGGTCGCCGGGTTCGACCTCACCGGGGAAGAGCGTGAGATCGCCGGCCGGGTGCTCCGTGAAATCAGCGAGCGGTTGAGCTTTCTGGCCAATGTGGGGCTCGATTACCTGACCCTCGACCGACGCGCCGCGACCCTCTCCGGCGGCGAGAGCCAGCGCATTCGACTGGCCACCCAGATCGGGTCGCGGCTCTCCGGAGTGCTCTACGTTCTCGACGAACCGAGCATCGGGCTGCACCAGCGGGACAACCAGCGGCTGCTGGAGACGCTGCGGGGCATGCGCGACCTGGGCAACACGGTGCTCGTGGTGGAGCATGACCTGGAGACGATGCTCCAGGCGGACCTGATCATCGATCTCGGGCCGGGGGCCGGGGTGCACGGCGGTGAAGTGGTGGCCATGGGCACGCCGGAGGAAGTCCGGGACGATCCCCGCTCGCTCACCGGGCAATACCTCAGCGGCGCCAAAGCAATCGAGGTGCCGGAGCGCCGGCGCACCGCGTCAGGTCGCCCGCGAATCGAGATCGTCGGGGCCTCCCAGCACAACCTGAAGGCCATCGACGTCGCCATCCCGCTGGGCCTCTTCACGGTGGTCACCGGGGTGTCGGGGTCGGGCAAGAGCACCCTGGTGCTCGACATCCTCTATCGCGCCCTGGCCCGCAAACTGCACGGCGGGTCCCACCGGCCCGGTGCGCACCGCGACATCCGGGGCCTGCGCCACGTGGACCGCGTGATCGACATCGACCAGAGCCCCATCGGCCGCACGCCCCGTTCGAATCCCGCCACCTACACCGGGCTGATGACCCATGTCCGCCAGCTCTTCGCCGGGGTTCCCGAATCCCGCGTGCGGGGCTACGGACCGGGCCGTTTCAGCTTCAACGTCAAGGGCGGCCGTTGCGAGGCCTGCGCCGGCGACGGGATCATCAGGATCGAGATGCACTTCCTGCCCGACGTCTACGTCACCTGCGGGGCCTGCAAGGGGAGACGGTACAATCGGGAAACGCTGGAAGTGCTCTACCGCGGAAAGTCCATCGCCCAGGTTCTGGAGATGACGGTCAACCAGGCGTCGCGGTTCTTCGAGAACATTCCCGCGGTGCGCAACCGGCTGGAGACCCTGATCAACGTGGGCCTGGGCTACATCAAGCTGGGACAGTCGGCCACCACGCTTTCCGGCGGGGAGGCCCAGCGGGTCAAGCTCTCCCGCGAGCTGAGCAAGCGCTCCACCGGGCGCACGCTCTACATCCTCGATGAACCGACCACCGGCCTGCATTTCGACGATATCCGCAAGCTGCTGCGCGTGCTGGACAGCCTCACCGAGAGCGGCAATACCGTGGTGGTCATCGAACACAACCTCGACGTGATCAAGTGCGCCGACCACATCATCGATCTCGGCCCGGAGGGCGGCGACAACGGTGGTGAAGTGGTGGTCCAGGGGCCGCCCGAGAAAGTTGCCCGTTCCCGGGCCTCGCACACCGGCCGTTTTCTCGCCGAAATGCTTTGAAGATCCGGGCGTTTACATCCGATGAGGAGGATGCTAGGATTTTTCCGGGCCTTCGGGCCCGGTGACGCGGGTGATGAAAAGGAGGTCAAGGATGGTTGGTGGATGCAATTCCAACGTCGTTCGGGACGGCCGCACATACCACGTTCAGACCGAGGACAAGGGCGACGACGCCGGCCGTTTCGAGACCCTGGTCTACCTCGACGGCGCCATTCTGGCGTCGACAAGCCTGCCCTACCGTGGTTTGACGGGTGACCTCACCGGTCGGGAACAACTGCGCCGCCTGATGGTGGAACATCACCGGGAGGTGATCCGACAGGTGGAGACCGGCGAGTTCTCGTCGTGAAGGGGTGATCGGGCCCGTTCCGGCCGGTTACCAGGCGTCCCTGCTACCTGATTTCAACTCGGCCCGGGCTTCGCGGTCCAGGTCTTTCTTCCGCTTCGCATCCCGCTTGTCGTAGAGCTTCTTGCCCTTGGCCAGGCCCAGCTGGATCTTGATCTTTCCCCGCACGAGGTAGAATTTCAGCGGCACAAGGGTAAATCCCCGCTCGTTGAGCTTGGTCTGCAGGCGGCTGATTTCGCGCCGGTGGAGCAGCAGTTTTCGCTTGCGCACCGGATCGTGGTTCTGCATGTTGCCGTGGGTATAGGGGCTGATGTGGCAGTTGATGAGGTAGACCTCCCCCTTCTGCACCCGGGCGTAGCTCTCCTTGAGATTGGCCCTGCCCTCCCTGAGCGATTTGACCTCGGTGCCCTGGAGGGCGATTCCCGCTTCCAGTGTTTCCAGTATGTGATACTCGTGGCGGGCCTTGCGGTTGGTGGCCAGAGGTTTGTCTGCGGTCTTGGGCGCTTTGCGTGCGGCCATCCTGCGGCTCCTCTCCGGTGAAGAAACGCGACTATAGAACAGGCGGTCGGCGGGTGTCAAGACGACTATATGGCAAAAGTGAAGATATTCTTGATCTTATCCAGTTGTGGTGGCATAATTGGGCCGGTGCCGGGAAGCCCGGTCACAGGGCTGCCGAGGACTGAACCGGAGGGATGATGACCGAAACGGCAAGCGAACCGAGAGTGGTGGGGATCAAATTCCGGCGCAGCGGAAAACTCTACCATTTCAATGCCGGTGAGCTCGATCTCCAGGCCGGGGACGCCTGTATCGTGGAGACCGAGCGGGGCCTGGAATACGGGTTCGTGGCCCTGGAACCGTCGATGATCGGGGCCGTGGACCATCACCGTCCGCTCCGTCGTGCCCTGCGCAAGGCAACACACGAGGACGACGAGCGCTATCGGAAGAAAAAAGAGCGTGAACGGTACGCCTACACGGTCTGTCAGAAGAAAACCAGGCATTTCCAGTTGCCGATGAAACTGGTGGCCGTTGACTACACCTTCGACGGCAAGAAGGCGGTCTTCTATTTCACCGCCGAAGGACGAGTCGATTTCCGGGAGCTGGTGCGTGACCTGGCCCATGAATTCCACACCCGTATCGAGATGAGGCAGATCGGTGTGAGGGACGAGGCCAAGCTGCTCGGCGGGTTCGGCAGTTGCGGCAAGCCGCTCTGTTGTGCCACATTCCTCCGCGAGTTCGAGCCGGTCTCCATCCGCATGGCCAAGAAGCAGAACCTGAGCCTCAATCCCTCCAAGATTTCCGGCATCTGCGGTCGCCTGATGTGCTGCCTGACCTATGAAATCAAGAAGTAACGTAACACCAGATTCACAACAATTGTCTGGAATGTTTGTTTTGTTGGTGTAAAGCTGTGAGCCATTGCCTGGTAGAGTGCCTTTGTTCACAGCAACTTATCCCAGCGGGTACGAAGCAAAGTCTATTAAGTATGAAAACATTTTCTATGTCGATGCCCCCCGGAGGCCCTGGCGCTCCATCACACCTTCGGGGCTCGATTCCCATTCGCCCAATCATTCGCTGGCGCATTCGGGCCATGAAGAGTATTGTCAGCGCCATGCTCTATTCCGGTACGGTCATTGCATTGTATCTGCAGCAAATCTGTTTTAGGGATTGAGGCATATTCCATATGTTGTCACGTCACTTCCTTAATTGGTTGATTACCCATTTCCCGCTGACAGGCTCATCTATCTGATTCATTCCAGTTACCATGGCCCCCTCCCACAAATATGATTCAATCCCTTTTTTTGTACACTGCATTTGACCGTCGCCTGAGCCATTTGCTAAGATTTGCCGCCTGTTCGCTCTCACTGAACCAGGAATGAACGCATCCCGGAGCATCCGCCGCCGCCAACGGTGCGGTTGCCGGGCTGGCTGCGAAATGGAAGGGGAGGCCGGTTGGGGGATATGGCCACGAACGATGACAACAAGCCCGATCTGCAGGGCGACGAACTCGAGCCGCTGGACCTCGAGCGCGTGCGGACGCACTCGTTGAGTCGTGCCGGCAGGTTGGTGCAGGTCAAGGGGCTGGCCCGGCCGCTGGCTCCCGGTGCATCGTTCACCGACCTGCTGGACAGCTTGCCCGACGTGCTTGCCGCCCGGGACCTCAAGGCCGTGGTTTCCAGGCTGGTCACGGCTGTCCGCGAGGAGCGGATGGTCATTTTCGGCCTCGGTGCGCACAACATCAAGTGCGGGCTCTCGCCGATCTACATCGACCTCATGGAGCGGGGCGTCATCTCCCTGCTGGCGATGAACGGCGGTGCGGTGATCCACGATTTCGAGATGGCCTATGCCGGCAAGACATCGGAAGACGTGCCGCGGGCTCTGGAAGAGGGTACCTTCGGCATGGCCCGGGACACCGGCAAACTGATCAATGAAGCGATCACCGAAGGCGTGGCCCGTGGGTTGGGGCTCGGCGCGGCGGTGGGACAAAAGATCATCGAGCTCGAAGCGCCGCACGCCGACCGCAGCCTGCTGGCCACCGCCTGCCGGCTGGGCATCCCGGCCACGGTACACGTGGCCGTGGGCACCGACATCATCCACATGCACCCCAGCGCCTCGGGGGCTGACATCGGCCAGGCCTCACACCTCGATTTCCGCCGTTTCTGCACGGCAGTGAATCGAATCCGCGGCGGTGCCTACATCAATGTCGGGTCGGCGGTGATTCTGCCCGAGGTCTTTCTCAAGGCCCTGGCCCTGGCCCGGAACTTCGGCGCCGTGCTGGCGCCCTTCCTCACCGCCACCTTCGACTTCATCCGGCACTATCGCCCGGAGACCAACGTGCTGGCCCGGCCGCGCACGGTGGGGGCGGACAGCTTCGGCATCGTGGGGCACCACGAATTGATGATCCCCCTGCTTGCCGCGGCGGTTGTCGAGGGGCTGGAGGCGCCGGTGGAGATCAAGCCGCCGGTGGCGTGACAGCACGGGGTGGCCGGTGACGAGAAAGGGCCGCGCCCCAGGGCGCGGCCCTCGACGTGTACCGCTTGCGATGGTGATTACTGCAGGGCCCCGAGCAGGCCCGTCGCCTCGGCCGCCAGCGGGCTTCCGGGGGCCTTGTCAACAACCGTCTGCAGCGCCGCTGCGGCCTTGTCCGTGAGCCCCTGGTTGAGGTAGGCCATGCCCAGCTGGTACCAGGCGCCCGCCATTTCGGGATCGGCGGCAATGGCCGCCTCCAGGGCGCTCACGGATTTCTCCATCTCATTGATATTGAAGTAGGCCGACCCCAGCCGGAAGAGGATCTCCGGCTCCCCGGGTTTCAGTTCGTTGTATTTCCGCAGATACCTGGCGATATTGGCATAGTCGTTGCGTTTGATGTAGATGTTCGCTGCCAGCTGGTAGCAGCCGGCGCCGTCCATCCCGTTGGCCACCGCCTGGTCGAAGGCCGCCGCCGCCTGTTCGTGTTCCTCCAGTTCCACCAGGCTCCGTCCAAGATTGTAGTGCGCCTGGCTCAGCGTGGAATCGAGCGCCACGGCCCTGGTAAAACTTTCGGCGGCCGCCTGGTGGTCGCCCGATTCGGCCTGGGCCATACCAAGGTAGAACCATGGCTCGGCTTTTTCCGGCGCGGATTGGGTGAGCGCGGTAAAGGTTTCCGCCGCGGCGGCCGGGTCACCATTCTCCAGGGCCTTGATCCCGTTCTTCAACTGATCGGCGCTTTCGCCGGTGAGCGAACCCATGCCCTGCGGCAGTGCGGGCCCGTCCGTTATCGGGGCGGCCGCCGGTTGAACCGACTCGAGCTCTACCTTTACCTGCTTGATGCCGCTGTCCCGTGCATCGAGTTTGATGATCTGCGGCAGGTAGCCCTCTTTCTCGAGCAGGATTTCGAAGCTCCCGGTTTCGACGATGAAGCTGAACGCTCCTTTCTTGTTCGTCGTGCCGGTGAGCGGTTTGCCCTTGATGCGGCTGCCGGTGAGGGTCACGGCCACGTCCTTGACCGCTTTCCCCTCGCCATCCACCACTTTCCCCTTGATCCGGACATTGACCGCCCAGGCGGAGGTGGCGACCATGCTGCAGCAGAGGGCCAGCAGGAACAGGGCCGCCCACCGGCCCATGGAGCGGGGCCGAACCGTGGCGGCATGCGATGCCGGGGATCGGTGATGGTCTCTCATGCTACTTTTTCGTCTCCGTTGAAGTGGCGCCGGCTTTGGCGAGGGACTTCCCCCCCTTTACCGCGCCCTTGGCCCTGGTCTCCACCCGGTGGAAGTGGATGTAGTCCAGTTCGTAATAATTGGGGAAATCGCCGAGGTCCAGACGGATTTTCTGAATCAGACCCTCCCAGTTCTCGTGCTCCCCGGGCTTGATGGTGAAGATGTGGAATTTGCCGTCGGGAACCAGGGGGATATCGATCGATTTCTCGGCGTTGAACGACTCTTTCTTTTCCGTTGTGAAGTAGAGGCGGGTACCCTTGTACAGACTGGGCAGGACGCGAACGCGATCGTTTGCCCCGCGAATCATCGAGCTTTCGTCGCCGGCCGGCGTTTCACGCTCCACGGCAACGCCGCGCATGCGGATCTCGATGACGCTGATCTGCTCGGCGCTGTACGGGCCGAAGAGGTCGAGGCAGGGACGCTGGGACTTGGCTTCGGTGGCCACCAGCCCATTGCTGGACGTGAACCCGCCGGCCGCCTGAAGGGGGCGCCAGCCGTCGTACCTGCCGTCCCGTGTGAAGTCCCACTTGCCGACATATTCGGGGTCATCCAGCCCCTTGACGCCCCCCTTGATCGTACCGCCGTCGGCCGAAATCACCTGCTGGGCGTGCAGCAGGGCCGGAGGACTGGAGAGCAGCAGGGCGAGGACGGTCACCGCGACCAGCGCCGGTCCCGGGATTTTTTTGAGCATCGTAAACATCGGTGGAGCACCTTTCGACTGAGTGTTCCCGCCGGTGCGGGAGAGCATGTGAGCATTCCCGGAGGGGCGATGGCCACTCCAGGGTATCTGATTGAAAACAGAATCCTAGCATATGATTATTCACGGTGCCAGAGTGGTGTTGCCGATGGGCCATGGGCTATGATCACTGCTGAGGGGGGAGGCGGTGTCCTGTTCCGCGAGAGGTGGCCTCGATGAAGAAATCCGCGAAACGCAGCATGTTCTCCGAGGAACTCGCCCTGGCCCGTCGGGGTCTTTCCCGGGTGGCCGGGGTGGACGAGGCGGGGCGTGGCCCGCTGGCCGGACCGGTTGTGGCGGCAGCGGTGATCCTGCCGCCCTGGTCCGAGGGCCTGGCCGACGATCTTGCCGGTGTGGACGACTCGAAACGACTGACCCCGGCCCGCCGCGAAGCGCTCCTGCCGCTGATCGAGGACCGTGCCCTGGCCGTCGGTGTCTGCCGCGTGGACCCGGAGGAGATCGAGCGATTGAACATTCTCGGCGCGACGATGACGGCGATGACCCGTGCCCTTTTCCGCTTATCCGTCGAGCCCCAGTACGCGCTGGTGGACGGCAACCGGACCCCCGACGGCTGGCCCGGGCCCTCCCGGGCGCTGGTGGGCGGGGACGGCAGGAGCGTCACCATCGCCGCGGCCTCCATCGTGGCCAAAATCTCCCGGGACCGGATCATGGAGGCCTATGACGAGCAGTTTCCCGGCTACGGGTTTCTTGACAACAAGGGCTACGGGTCGGAATCCCACCTCCAGGCCCTGGAGCGTCTGGGGCCGACTCCGGTGCATCGCCGGAGTTTCTGCCGCAATGCCCTGGAGCGCCGCCGTCAAAAATCCCTGTTCGACTGAAGGCACGCCGTCAGGGGGAATCCCCTGCCTGGTACTGGTAGAGGTAGAGGTCTTCACCGAAGTTCCGTGCCTGCACCAGAAGTTCGCGGTTCAGCCCGGCCAATTCGTCCCGACGGACCGCGGAGCCCCAGTCGGGGTAGAGGAACCAGACCCGGCGGTGTCGTTGCGCCAGTGACCGAATGTGCTCCGGGATGGAAAACGGTTCCAGCTCTTCCTTGAAAAATGGCGAGAAGAGCATCTCCTCGTCGAGGTAACAGCTGAGCGGCGCCGGGCCGTGGTAGTAGTATTTCGCGGCAAAATAGCCGTTACGGCCGCCGTGGACGAACACCGCGTCTTCGAGCCCGGCCTCCCGGTCGAGATAGGCCCCGGCCTCCCGCCAGTTTTCGCGGTGCATCAGGTAGGTCTCCTCGCCGTAGTACGAGACCAGGGCCAGCAGGGAGAGTGCGGTGAGCAGGGAGAGTCCGGTGAGCGGAAGCAGCGGGGAGCCCCGGCCGCGGAGGCCCACGGCCATGAGCAGCACCAGGCAGGGAAAAGCCTGGGCCATGTGGTTCGGCGGTGAACCCTCCAGGGCGCCGAAGCCGACGACGATGGCCAGCGTTCCGGCGAAGAGAACCAGGGCGCCGCGTCGCTTTTCCCGCCACAGCCGCAGCAGCCCCAGCAGCGCGGCCCCCAGCGGCAGCAGGGCGTAGGCCGGGAGCAGAAGCCGGTCGGGCCAACGGCCCATGGCTTCGTGCAGGCCGCCGCCGGAGAGATCGGTGTAGCGGTAGCCGGCGCCCATGTAGTAGAGAGTGCCGGCGGCCTTGCGCGGGGCCGGCGCGAGACGCGAGGCCAGTGACGGCCTGCGGCGCACGGCCTCGGGCAGCTCCACGTCCACGAGCCGTCCCACCCGGGCGTGGAAGCGCACCTGTTCCACGGTTTTCGGGACCTGGGGCAGGTAGATCAACGCCGCGAGCACCAGGGCACCGGTCCAGCCGATCAGCCCGGCCCGGCGCGGCCGGACGGCCACGGCCACCGGGAGCAGGGTGGCCGGCACCAGCAGCACCGCCAGGTGGTGGGTGTAGAGGGCTGCGGCGAGCACGGGTCCCGAGGCGGCCCAGGCCAGGGCGGCACGCCAGCCGCTTCTTCGCCGGGCCACGGTCTGCAGCACGAAGAGGGCCAGGGCCAGCAGGCAGAGCAGGGCGTAGTTGCGGGCTTCCTGGGAGATCTGGACGTGGTAGGGGGAGATGGCGACGAGCAGGGCGGCCGTCGCCCCGGTCCAGCGGTCGCCGGCCTCGCGGCCGAGGACGAAGACCAGGGGCACGGCGGCGATGCCGCACAGCGCCGAGAGGAGACGGAGGGCCCATTCCGCTTCGCTGTTTGCGGCTTCCATGGTCAGGCCGAGCAGCCTGAAATAGAGCGGCGGCAGCTCCACCGGGTCGTTCCCCGTGGAGGCGAGGACGCAGCTGATCGCTTCGTCGACCCAGAGGCTCTTCTGCCCCAGGTGGTAGAGCCGCAGGCCGGCGCCGAGCGTGAAGATCAGCAACAGGGCCAGCGCCAGGACGGCCGGTCTGGAAAGGAACCCGGTGGCGGCAGGTTTGCTTTTCCCCGGTGGCCACTGCCCCTGGTAGATCCCCTCGTCCTCTGCGCTGCCCCTGTCCCCGGGACGGTTTTCGTGCATCGGTTGCTCCTCATCGGGTTTCACCGATCTTAGCCCTCAGTCTCCACCCTGCGCAAGACGCTCCGCTTCGGCTGGGGAGATGCGGTAGAGGTTGATCGAGTAGCCCACCTGGTCGTCGGGTGGCCTGTCCCGCAACCAGCGGAAGCGTTCCGGGGTGCGCTGAAAGCCGTAGAGATTCTGCAGACGAGTGGCACTCACGGCATAGAAGCCCGGTTCGGGATGCATTTCGTTCTCCCGGCTCACCGGGTGCTGGCGGATGCCATAGATGTCAGGCGGCGTGGGGCCGAAATAGGCCAGCCGCACTTCCGGGGAACCGGAGGCCTCGAGCCGTTCGGCGAGCAGCCTGAGATCCTGGCCCCAGTCGAGATTGCAGTCCACCATCGTGCGGTACCCGTTTTCGGGCCCGTCGGCCAGGCGGTTGAAGTGGGCCAGGTAGTGGGGGTGGACGGCCAGGCTCGACCCGGCGTGCAGCACCAGGGTCAGCAGCAGCGCCGCACGGGCGGCGCGGGATCGCAACGATGTGCGCCAGAGTCGGCCGGCGAGGAGGAAGAGCAGCGGGTAGATCACCAGCACGTGGCGCAGCCCCACATTGATGCCCCCGGCCATGCTTACCCCGAGAAAGAAGAGCGACGGCAGCCAGAGGAACAGTTCGTCGGCCGCTTCCGTGCGGCGGTGACGGAAACGCGCCGCTCCGGCCAGGGCGGCGATGGTGGCGGTCCCGGCGAGGAACAGCGCGCCGATGGTGCTTTTGACCAGGATCGCCGCCGGGAAGTAGTACCACCAACCGGTGAGCGAAAGCCGGCCGAAGAGAAAGGCGTTCATCCGGGCGTCTTTGACGATGAACACGCCGTGCAGCCAGAGTTTGACCGGGTCGGCGATGAAGCCCCACACGCCTCCGGCCCCGGCGGCACCGCTGGCGTTGAAGGCGGGGACGAGGAACAGTCGGCACCCGGCCCAGAGCACGGCCAGAGCACAGCCGGCGGCAAGCAGCAGGTGGCCGGCAATCCCCGCAGCCCGGCGCCCCGGTGTGTCAGCGGGAAGCGCCAGCCGGCGCAGCACGAAGGCCGCGGCCAGCGGCGGCACGAGCACCAGGGCGCTGTGCTTGGTCAGCAGGGCCAGGCCGAGCGCTGTGCCGAACCACACCGCACGGCCATGCCCCGGAGACGAGGCCGATCGCCAGCAGGCGTGGGCCAGCAGAAGGGCGGCGGCGGCGAATCCCAGGTCGACGGTGACCAGGCGGGCATGGGCCAGAATGTTGGGGCTCAAGGCGTAGAGGGTCAGGGCGAGGAAGGCGCCGCCCTCGCCGTAGAGCCGTCGGGCCCAGGAGAAGAGCAGCAGCCCGGCGAACAGGGAGAGGACCAGGGTTGCCGGTCGGGCCCGGGCCAGCAGGTCGTCGGGGTGGCGGCCGGTGTCGAAGGGGAAGGTCCGCTTCCATGCCTCCTCCTTGGTCCGAGGGGCGGCCTCCGTTTCCAGGTCGCCGGCGGCCTCGTTTCCGGTGAGTCGCAGGCCATAGAGGGGCAGGGCCGTAATCGCATTGACCAGCGGTGGGTTGATCAGTTCGTCCGGCTCCGGCACCCGGGAGTAGACTCCGGGCCGCAGATAGATGTACCCATTGCGCAGGTGCTTGTATTCGTCGAAGGTGGCCGACTTTCGGTCCATGCTGTGCAGGCCGAGCGCACCATGGGCCGCCAGCAGAAGCAGCACGATGAGTCCCGGCCGGCGCCAGTGGTGCCGCACCCCGTTCAATGTTCCGCTCCCGTGCCGCGGGGCGACCGCTTCTCCAGCCGGTAAATCTTCAGTGGGATGACCGGTGTGGAAAAATCGGCTTCGAGGACCGGGCGAATGCCGGACCGCAGGAGCCTGCGGCGGTTCGGCCCCTGTACGTCGACGCTCGTGGCAGAGAAAAGGTAGTAGATGTCGGCCCGGTGGAAACGTTCCAAGTCCAACCCCCGTTTCCGCGGCAGGTGCAGCACGTCGAACGGTTCGCTGACGTAGCCGAAGGCCGGCTCCCTGAGATCCAGGGCCGTTTTCCCGGTGAGCACCGTTTTACCCCGGTGATGATCCTCGATCCAGGACGCGGCGGACGATTTCGCCGCCAGCACTTCCCGGTAGGCCAGGTCGCTCTCGTAGTATTCCCGTGGACGGGGCACGGTGTAATCGCGAAACCAGCCCCAGGTGAAGAGCGGTATGGCCATGGCCAGCAGCAGGAGCAGACCGGCGGCCCTTCGGCGGAACAGTGAACGGGCGCCGGCCGCGGCAAGAAGAAAGAGCGTGGGGTAGAGCGGAAGCAGGTACCGTGGGAAGTCGAAGGCGTAGCAGGAAAAGAAACCGATGAAGAAGACGAAGGGGAGCCCCAGGGCCAGGGCCAGGCCGGGGCCGGTGACCGCGGCCTGCCGACGTTCGTCGGCGGGAGCGGATTTCAGCAGGCAGGCGGCCCCGCCGGCGGTGATGAAGAGGGCCGGAACCCACATTCCCTTGAGCCACACCAGTTGACGTACCCAGTAGCCAATCCGGGTGAGCAGCGGCTTTGCGGACAGACCCAGGTCGGCGGTGTTCTCCGGGTGGAACATCCAGCCGTAGTGCCAGCGGCAGAGCAGGGCCCAGAGAAGGAAGAGCACCACGGGCAGCGCCGCGGCCAGGACCAGGGCCGGGCGCCGCGGACCTGCACCTCCGGCCTTGCGGGGCCATCCAGGCATGATGGGGATGAGAAGGCCGGCCAGCAGCGCGGCGGAGATGAATACGCCAGGGTGCTTGGTCAGCACCAGGGCGGCGCCGCAGAGGGCGAGCTGCAGTGGTTTGCCGGCCAGTCCGTAGTAGAGCGTCATCACCGAGAGGGCGGTGAGCGGTATGGCCAGTCGCACCAGGCCGGCCTGGCAGAAGAAGAGCGGCGAAAAGAGCAGCAGCAGTGAAGCGGCCGCACCGCTCCCGCTGCCGAAATACGCTTCGCCCAGCCGCCATGTGTAGAGCAGGGCCAGGAAGGCGAAGAGCAGCACCAGACCGTGAGGCACGGCCAACCCGGTGCCAAGGATTCGATACCCTTCGGCCAGCACCCGGAAGAAGAAGGGCGGGTGAACCTCGTCGTCGATGAACAGCCGGCCGGGTTCTTCGAGCATGAGCAGGCCATTGGGCACGACGTAGGCCTGTCCGTCACCCCACACGGGCTGGGTCAGGGCCGGCCACTCCAGGGCCAGCAGCAGCAGGGCCAGCAGCAGCGGCCAGCCCCGATGGCGCGCGATGCCGGTGACGGCCCGGCTCATCTGTGCTTCCCTCCCCGGAGCAGGTGGATTCCGGCGGCCAGCGTCGATGAAACGAGAATGACATCGAGCATCACCGTGTAGAAGGCTGCCGATCGCAGCATGAACGTGGTGCCCCTTTCCCGGCGGATGAAGCCGTAGAACTTCCGATTGGCCCAGACGGCGCCGGCCAGCGAGAGCAGGGCCGGCAGGAGCAGAACCGGGGACCGGAAGAGCAGGGGGGGCAGCAGGCCGGCGGTGAACAGGCCGGAGAGGATGCCGCCCAGCTTCATCTCGGTGGAGGCGCTTCCCGAATCGTCGAGCAACGCCTTCTGGCCCAGGGCATAGCGTGTCCAGGTGAAGCTCTTGCTGGCCGCGTTGGCCAGCGAACTGAAGATGGTGAACCCGAAGTGGTGGCGCACGCGGATCCCGGAGTCGGCCACGATCTCCACGCCATCAGCGCGCATGCGCCGGCAGAGGTGTACGTCGGCGGCCAGGCCGTCCATCTTGCCCATGATCGGGGTTTCGGGGAACCCGCCGTGTTCGAGGAAGAGCCGGCGGGGAGCCACCATGGCATGCGCCGCCACGTAGTCCGGGTGACGGCGCTTGGTTTCGAAATAGTGCACGTGCAGGGACTGGAACGAACTGGCGAATTGCCGGGGGCCGTCCGCCGGGGTTGGGGAGTAGGTCCCGCCCACCACCACGGGCCGGTCCTCCGTCATTGACGCCACGGCCCTGGCGAGGGTATCCGGCTCCACCAGGCAGTCCTGGTCGGTGATGAAGAGCAGGTCACCCCGTGCCTGCCGTGCGCCCTCGTTCCTGGCGAACCCTGCCCCGCGGTTTTCCTCGAGCCGCACCAGGCGCACCGGGAAACGTGCGATGAGCTCTGCGGAGCGGTCGGTGCTTCCATCATCCACCACCACGGTTTCGAAATCGGTGAACGTGGACTCGGCCAGGGCGGCCAGCGTGCGTTCGATGATCGACTCGCCGTTCCACACGGCGATGATCACCGATACGCGGGGGTGTGGGCTGGACGAATCGACCACGGTGAATCCTTCCCGCCTGCCGGAGAGAGGTCGCTGCCGGCCCCGGTCATCAATCACGGGTTGACTGTTCAAAACAAAGGACTTTTGGTGCGAGCCAGAATTTATCACATCCCCGGAGGGGAATCAATCTCAGGCCAGATTGGCCTGGGGATGTGGTTTGCCGTGACCCACGACGCGGCCCAGAGGTGCGTTGGGCATTGCCGTCCGGTCGTAATCGTCAAACCAGTGGGCGTGGGGATTGCTGCGGCGAACGAGGAACTTCCCGCTGTTGCGGTCATCGGCCGCACGGTGGAACTTGAAAAAGGTATGGCGGTCGGTGACGCCCACCACCTCTATTTTGCCCAGGGCGTGGGACATGACGAAGCGTGCCTGCTTGGCCAGGCCGGAGACCATGGTTTTGGCCGACTCGAAGACCCGGTAGCCTTCCTCCACCGGGACGGAGTAGGGCTTGTTGCCCAGGGCCGGGCGGCACTGGAAGACGTAGTAGGGGCTGACGCCAGCAGCCGCCAGCTCGCGGAACAGCGAGGCCATTGTTCTCGGCGTGTCGTTGATCCCGCGGATCATCGGCGTCTGGTTGAGCAGCACCGCACCGGCCCGGTTGAGACGGTGGATGGCCTCCTTCGACGGCTCGGAAATCTCCCGGGGGTGGTCGAAGTGGTTCATGATGTAGATCTGCTTGCCCTGGTTGATGACCTGGCCCACGAGCTCGGGCAGCGAGGGGTCATTGAGGACGCGGAAGGGATCGAAGGCCAGCATCTTGGTGCCGATACGGATCATGCGAATGTGATCGATGTCCATCAGCCGTGCGATGATCGCCTCAAGGCGTGACGGTGAGAGGGTCAGCGGGTCGCCACCTGTAAGCAGAACGTTGCTGATTTCGCGATGGCGGCGCAGGTAGTCCGCGGCCCCGGTGAGGTCTTTCAGGTGGTCGTTGCGGTTGTCGAGGAAGATCCGCTTGCGGAAACAGTAGCGGCAGATCCCGCCGCAACTGCTGCTGGCCAGCAGCAGGGCGGTGGAATTGTACTTGTGCTGAAGCCCGGGGATCACCGTGTGATCCTGCTCCCGGGAGGCGTCGAGACTGCCCCAGTTGGCCAGTTCACCCGCGTCAGGTACGATCAGCCGTCGGATGGGGTCGTCCGGGTCATTCCAGTCGACCAGCGACAGGTAGTGTTCGCTGGCCTGGAATGAAAACCGCTCCACAACCCGTTGCAGCCGCTGTTTCTCCTGCTCCGGGAGCCCGGGGAGAGACATGATGCTGGCGATATATTTTGTCCTCATGGGCAGAACCTCGTTTTCGGGCATGATCGGACCCCCCCGGGGTACCCGGGAGACACCGGTCCAATCGGTTGAGAAAAAACCCGCCGTCCGGAGGCACCTCACAGTGGATCCGAATCGGGGAACCGGGGGTTGTGGTGTTTTCATCGCCCGAACGAGTGGTGCGTCGAAACGCCCCCGGATACCCGGGAGCCCTGTCCGGGGTATCGCTTACGATCGGGCGGGATACAAACAACTGGGCTTCATCAGCGGTTCCGCAGCCGGAGTCGGCACGCCTGGACGCGAATTATCGACCTATTCTATAATCCAAGTCAGGCGAAGCCGGCTATTCGCAACCTCCCGGCATCCTGACGTGGACGCCGGGGAAAAACAACAAGCACCGTTGCCCTGAACACTAAATACGGTTAAGCTAAATATAGATTATAAAACAGTTATTGTCAAGGTGCGGACCTAGCCGATCCGTTGCCGGGGTTGCCGACCAGCTCTTTCTGACCCATGGAGCGGCTGATGAAGAAAGGCCAATGGCGATCTCGTGCGATGTGGACGGCACTCACGGCAGCGGCGGTCCTGCTGCTGCTTTCGGCCGTACGACCGGATGTTGAATTTCACGTCGATGACTTCGGGCATCTGGCCTTCTGCCGCCACGTGAGCGACACGGCGCTGGCCGGTGGTGGCCCGCTTCCCGTACGGGCGGCCCGCCTCGTGGCCACCACCTTCAGTCCGGATAAGCACTTTCCCCACGTTCATACAGGGCGGCCGGTGACCAATCTCTTCCGGGTAGGACTTTTCCTCCTCCTGGGGGAAAATGTCGAGGCCTACCAGACGGTCCTCCTCGTGCTGCTGGTCCTGCTGGCCGCCCAGCTGGCTGAGCTGGCGGGGTGGCTCAGCGGCCGACCGGCCGGCGGGGCCTTCTGCGCGCTGCTCTTCATCTCCTGTCCGCCGGTGGCCGGACTGCTGGCCTGGACCAGCCACCTCAACCTGGCCCTGGGAATGGTGCTGGCTGCCGCCGGGCTGCGTCTGACCGCGGGGGGCATGCTGGGCCGGGGGAGGGCCGGACTGGTTCTCGGGTTTCCACTGCTCCTTGCGGCCATGCTGACCCGGGAAACCGAACTTTTTGTCATTCCGCTGGTGCTGGCTGGTATCGGGATCTCAATTAACCGTTCCTTGTCGGCATCTTCCGCCCGCCGCTGGGGGATGCCGGTCTTCTACCTGGCGGTCTCCGCCCTGCTCTGGACCATCCCGGCTTTTCGCGCCCGCACCGGCGGTGACATGCCGCTGGCCGACCTGATGCTTTCGCTGGACCTGGCCCGGGTGACCTATTTCGCCCAGGCCGGTACAGTGCTCAAATCGCTGGCCTGGTTCCTTCTGCTGCCTCTGGCGCTGGTGCGGCCGTCGCCGCGGCGTCACGGTCTGGTCATCGCCGGGGGGCGGGCCGGAGTTCTTCTTCTCGGCGTCTGTGCCCTTGTGCTCCTCCTTTTTTCGGGAGGTGCGGTCCACGTGGCTCTGCTCACCGGGCTGCTTGCCCTGGCCCTCTTCACCGGTGGGCCGGCGGTGGCCACCGGGCTGACCTGGGCGGCGGCCGCCGGCCTGCCCATTCTTTTTTACGGTGCCTTCTCGGGCCGCTATGCCGTGGAGCCCCTCTTCGGTCTCAGCCTGGCGCTCTCCCCGCTGCTGGGCGGGGCCTGGGACGGGCTCCTCCATCGCGGGCGAGACGCTGCGCGGCGCCAGGTTGCATCGGTCCGCACGGCAGGCGCCCTGGTACTCGCCCTGGCCCTGCTTCAGGCCGTATTCAATGTGTGGCCCGATGTTGTCTTTACCGCGGCGGGCAAGCCCGGCCTGTTGCGCCGCACCGCCCACTGGGGGGAGTGCCTGGTGCGGGCCATGGAAGCCCGCGCCGGGACTTTTGCCACCTTTGCCGGCCGTGTCCCCGCAGGCTGGCGCCTGGTGGACGGCTGGCAGCGGCCGATGCCGGGGGAGGGGAACGTGCTGCCCCGGGAGACGTTCCATCTCTGGCACGACCCGGATGGCCGCTACGTTCGACTGGGCACCTTCTACTCGCCCATGGAGCCCGAACTGCCCATCTGGGCCCTGGCCGTCGAGGGTGGGGGGAGCTGGGAGTGGAATCGCTGGTTCTGGCGTGCAGCGAGGGTCAAGGGACCGAAGCGGATGCTGCCCCGGCTGGGCGGTCTGAGCGGCCTCGCCAATGCCGGCAACGGGGAGCGCACGGCAGCTGAACCCTCGGCAGCGCAGCTCTGGGCCGGGGATGAATGGTACCGGCAGCGGCTGGTGGCCGCGATCCCCCAGCTTTCCGATCCCCGGGCCGGCTTGGCGTTATTCGTCCACTACCGCCACGTGGCCGAGGACCTCGGTGCTTCCGAACGGCAGGCCATGGTGCTTTTCGAGACGGCGAGGCTCTTCTGCCAGGAGGACGGTCGCTGCGACGCGTACGAACGGCACCTGCTGGACCGCATCGCCCTTTCCTGGTGACCTGTGGCATACTGGTGCGCGTTTCTTTCCAATATCCCCAAGGAGTCTGCTCATGAACCTCGAACAGGAAAAACTGGCCCAGGCCGCTGACATCCTGCGGCAGTTGGACATCGACCTCTGGCTCACCTTTGTCCGCGAGACCGAGGTGACCCGCGACCCCTCGCTGGACATGATCCTCGGCACCGGCTGCACCTGGCAGTCGGCCTTCATGGTCACCGCTTCGGGCGAAACCATCGCCCTGGTGGGCAGCCTGGACAAGGCCGGTATCGAGAGCACCGGCCTCTACGCCGAACTTACCGGCTACCTCAAGGGGATCGACGAGGAACTGATCAAGGTGCTCAAGCGCCTCGACCCGCAGAAGATCGCCATCAACTACTCGCTGGACACGCCGGTGGCCGACGGCCTGACCCACGGCATGTATCTCAAGCTCATCGATTACCTCAAGGGCACACCGTACGCCGACCGGCTGGTTTCGGCCGAGCCGGTGATCGCCGCTCTGCGCGGCCGCAAGTCGGCCACCGAACTGGAACTGATCCAGGGCGCCATCGCCGAGACGGTCACCATCTTCGACGCGCTGGGCGCCTGGCTCCGTCCAGGCGTGACCGAGAAGGAAGCCGCGGCCTTCGTCATCGCTGAGCGGGAGAAGACCGGCCTGCCCCCGGCCTGGGACGAGGAGCACTGCCCGGCGATCTTCACCGGGCCCGACTCCGCCGGCGCCCACGCCGGGCCCACCGACCGGCCGGCCGAACCGGGGCACGTGCTGAACATCGACTTCGGTGTGCGCAAGAACGGCTACTGCTCCGACCTGCAGCGCACCTGGTACTTCCTCCGGGAAGGGGAGAGCGGCGCTCCTGACGAGGTGATCCGCGGCTTCCAGACCGTGCTCGACGCGGTGACCATGGCGGCAGAGTTCCTCAAGCCCGGCGTGTTGGGCTGGGAGGTGGACGACAGGGCGCGCAGCCACATCACCGGCGCCGGATACGAGGAATATCCACACGCCCTGGGCCACCAGGTGGGTCGGGTGGCCCACGACGGCGGCGGCCTGCTCTGCCCGAAGTGGGAGCGTTACGGCCAGCTGCCCTACATGAAAGTGGAGGAAGGCCAGGTCTACACCCTGGAACCCCGGCTGCCCATCCCCGGCCACGGCGTGGCCACCATCGAGGAGATCGTGGTGGTCACCGCCGACGGGTGCCGCTGGCTCTCCCCCCGCCAGACCGAACTCTGGCTCGTACCCTCCCGGAGGTGACGGTCACCTCTTTGAGGGGGTGCGCCAGCGTTCGTGGAGAATGCGGAAGAGGAAGGAGAAGCCGTGGCGGAAGGCGAAGCTCTTCGCCTTGCCGCCCTGGCGGGCCCGTTCGTGGGAACGGATCTGGCCGATGGAGAGGCCCAGCCTCTTGGTGTTGGCCAGCAGCTCGATTTCGATGGAGAAGTCCACGGCGGTGTAGTGGAAGCTGTCGAACACGCGGCGGTCGAAGATCTTGAACCCGTTGAGCGAGTCGTTGAGCTGCACGCCGAAGAGGGTGGAGAAGACAGTGGTGAGAAAGAGGTTTCCGTAGCAGCGGGAAAAGGTGTACTCGTCGCTGCCGCCGATCAGCCGGTCGCCCACCACCAGGCCGTAGCCCTTGCGGAACTCCTCCCAGAGCAGCGGGATGTCCTCGGCGCGGTGCGAGTAGTCGGCGTCGAGCATGAGGAAGGTGTCGAAGCGGGCCGCGGCAAAGCCGGTGCGCAGGGCCACGCCCTTGCCGTGTTCCGGCCCCGGCGTGCGCAGCAGCGTGCAGTCGAGGGACTGCACCACGGCGGTGGTGCCGTCGCTGGAACCATCGTCCACCACGATGATCTCGTGGGCCACGCCCATATCGTGCATCACGCGCTGGCAGTCGGCCACCACCAGCCCGATGGTCTGTTCCTCGTCCCGCGCGGGGATGATCACCGAGATTCCGCTGTTCTCACTCTCCAGAGCCATGTCTTCTCCCGGTCCAGGAGATCGGCCGCCGGGCCGGGCGACCACTCGGTTGCCTTTGTCCTGCCGCTGAGGGCGGGCAGGCCGGTGGATGCCTCGATGATCTCCACTTCGTAGAGCCCCGCACCCGGAACCCCTTCCCAGTTGAGCACCACCGGTTTCCCCGGCGCGGGAAGCTGGAGCGGCCGGGCGTCGTCCAGCGGCAGGATCGGCATCCGCTCGCTGCCGGCGGTGAACCACAAGAGCAAGGCCACGGCCAGGACCGCCGCAGCGGCCAGGGCCGTGGCCTGGATGTGGATCGATTTCATCTCTCGGTTATTCCGGCTTCGCCCGCTTGGAGAACCAGATCATATAACCGCAGAGGCAGAGGAACATGATGAAGCCGAGCAACTCGCCGCCCGTCGACTCCTCGGCCCAGTGCTCGAGGTGCAGCATGTTCATCAGGGACCAGTCCTCACCGATGAATTTCATGCCCAGGAAGTTGATGCCCGCGGCGAGCACACCCATGATCGCGCCGCCGGCGATGAAGCCTGAGGCGATCAGCGTGCCCTTTTCCTTGCGCGCCAGGTTCAGCTTCTCGTCCTTGGAGCCGGTGGAAACGATATGGGCAATGATGCCGCCGGCCAGGATCGGTGCGTTGAGGTGGATCGGCAGGTACATGCCCAGGGCGAAGGCCAGCGGCGGAATGCCGATCATCTCCAGCACGATGGCCATGAAGATGCCGGCCAGGTAGGCCATCCAGGGGGCCGGCTGGCCGGTCATCAGCGGTTCGATCACCGCGGCCATGGCCGAGGCCTGGGGCGCTTCCAGCCCACCGGGGCCGAAACCGTAGGTCTGGTGAAGCATCAGGATCACCAGGCCCACCGAGGCGGCGGAGACCAGGGTGCCGAGAAACTTCCAGCGCTCCTGGGTCCGCGGGGTGGTGCCCAGCCAGTAGCCGATTTTCAGGTCGGTGATGAAGCCGCCGGCCATGGAGAGCGCGGTGCAGACCACGCCGCCGATGATCAGTGCGGCGAGAATGCCGCTCTCGCCGGTGAGGCCCACCTTGACCAGGATCACCGAGGAGAGGATCAGGGTCATCAGCGTCATGCCGGAGACCGGGTTGGTGCCCACGATGGCGATGGCCCGGGCGGCCACGGTGGTGAAGAGGAAAGCGATGACGGTGACGATGAGCAGGCCGACCACGGCATGCCACAGGTTGAGCTCAACGACGCCGAAGTAGAAGAAGAGGAAGACCGACAGCAGGGTGCCCACCATCAGGGTTACCACCCACTTCATACGGATGTCGGTCTGCACCCGCTCCTCGGAAACCCCGGTGCCGCCGCTTTTCCCGGCGCCGAAGATCTCGGTGGCCGCCAGCTTGAAGGCGCCGAAGATGATCGAGCGGCTCTTGATGATGCCGATGATCCCGGCGGCGGCGATACCGCCGATGCCCACGTGGCGCACATAGTCGTAGAAGATATCGATGGGCTTCATCTCGGCGATGGTCAGCCCGGTCTGGGTCATGCACGGCTCGGGGACCTGGGAGCCGATCATGTAGACCAGCGGGATCAGCACCCACCAGGCGAGGAATGAGCCGGCGGCGATGATTGCGGCATACTTGAGGCCGACGATGTAGCCGAGGCCCATCACCGCGGCGCCCACGTTGAGCCGGAACTCGAGTTTCAGCTTGTCATAGAGGAAGTTGCCCCAGGTGGTTGTCTGGAATACCGCGGTGGAAACCACCTCCCGCCACGCGCCGATGCCCGAGACGAGGAAGTCGTAGAGTCCGCCCACCGCCGCGCCGATGACCAGGATCTTGGCCTGGTCGCCGCCGGCCTCGCCGGCCACCAGTACCTCGGTGGTGGCGGTGGCTTCGGGGAAGGGGAACTCGCCGTGCATGTCCTTGACGAAGTAGCGGCGGAAGGGGATGA
>Ga0180430_10000214_pt1 | contig 67008 bp, 52 predicted proteins | sample SS_ome_9_FD_132999 | JGI IMG/M metagenome (GOLD analysis project Ga0180430, IMG submission 132999) | Hypersaline lake sediment archaeal communities from the Salton Sea, California, USA - SS_1_S_2 metaG | ecosystem: Environmental > Aquatic > Non-marine Saline and Alkaline > Hypersaline >...
GAATCTGGAGGTTCCGAATCTGGGGGCTCCGAATCTGGAGGTTCCGAATCTGGAGGTTCCGAATCTGGAGGTTCCGAATCTGGAGGTTCCGAATCTGGAGGTTCCGAATCTGGAGGCTCCGAATCTGGAGGCTCCGAATCTGGAGGCTCCGAATCTGGAGGCTCCGAATCTGGAGGCTCTGGGCCTTCCAACAGCTCCGGTGGTGGTCTGCCTGGCTCAGTCGGTCCAGGTTCGGGAAGCGGGAAAGGTTCGCCTACCGCTGCCGATGAAAAGAACCTCGAAGATAAACGACAGGCAGTCGAGCTCGCGTTGAAGAAACTCCAACAGGATGTTGATCGCGGAGAACTCGACCGCGACCTGCTGCGGAAACTGGGCTGGACACCTCAACACATGGAAGCATTCATCACGAGAATGCAGCGGCAACTCGCCGAACAGCAGGGAGCCGAACCGACGTCGTCAGATGAAGCCCTGCGACGACAAAGATTCGAAGAGCTGTTACGTAGTCTCGACTTATCGGCACCCAACGATCTGCGTCAGGGAAGTGCAGAAGGAAATCAGCAACTTCAGGACCGCACGATTGATCGTCCGCAACCATCTGGACGTGTCGGGGATCGCTGGAGAAAGTTCCGTGAGTCCATCTCAAAGGACGCTGCTGTTCCGTGACAGGCTCTTGAGCGGCAAGCTTGATCTATCTCTCTCCTGGCTGTGAATTCCGTTTTCGTCAGCGTCCAGTCTTGAGTGCCAATGCGATTCTGCACAGAATCTGGATCGACTATCACAGCCTGGCATCAATCACTGCACTTCTAAATCACGGACCCGCGAATGAGTGTCTCACGCCGACTTCTCCTGACTTCCTGCCTGTTGGCAATCGGTTGCACCACTGGTGGCGACGATACGATCCCACCAACACTGGACGCAATCAGCAAAATTGAAAATCTGACTCCGGATCCTCGCAAAGCAGATGATTTTGCGGCGGAAAGAGAAACTGCTGCTCGCGACCTTCCATTAAAGAGAGCTGCAGCAGGCGACCTCGCATCGACTGACAATATCCCGGAGTCCGGCGTTTTTCAGGTTGAATTCATCACTACCGAGGGCAAGTTCCTCGTCGAAGTGAATCGCAAGTGGGCACCAATAGGCGCAGACAGGTTTTACCAGTTGGTCAAAGACAAGTTCTTTGACGACGCGGGTTTCTTTCGAGTTGTCCCGGGCTTCATGGTTCAGTTTGGCCTGCCCGCAGATCCGGCCCGCAACGAGAAGTGGTCGCAGAACCTTAAAGACGACCCCGTCATCACAGGCAACGCACGAGGCTATGTCACGTTCGCAAAGACGAACCGTCCGAACAGTCGAACAACGCAGTTGTTCATCAATTACAAACACAACCCGTTTCTGGATAAAACCGGCTTCGCTGCGTTTGGAAGAGTCATCGAAGGAATGGATACGGTGGACAGAATTAACAGTGAGTACGGTGAGCAACCATCGCAGGCTGAAATCAGGGATCAGGGTAACGCGTACCTCAATAGTCGTTTTCCAAATCTCTCCTACATCCAGACAGCCCGAGTCATCCTTGATGATCTAGCACCAGCCAGTTCCGAATAAGCCGTTTGCCTGACATCAGTTTCCCTGTCCATCATCCACTCAGCATTCTCGAATGCGCGACAGGTCAGAATCAGCATGAACATCCGAGAGTACATTCGTCCCATCGCCGACTTTCCCAAGCCGGGAATCATGTTTCGTGACATCACGCCGTTGCTAAAGTCAGCCGATGCAATGAAGCATGTCACACAGAAACTGGCCACTCCCTGGCGAGACAAAGGTATCACTGCAATTCTGGCGGCCGAAGCGCGTGGTTTTGTATTTGGTGCCCCTCTTGCAATGGAACTCGGAGCCGCATTTGTCCCGGTTCGCAAACCCGGCAAATTGCCGTCTGAAACGGAGTCGTTCGAATATGACCTGGAGTATGGGACGGACACGCTGGAAATTCACAGGGATGCTGTCGAACCCGGCCAGAAGGTTCTGCTGGTGGACGACCTGCTGGCGACCGGCGGTACGATGGAGGCCTGCCTGAGACTTGCCGAAAAACAACACGCAGAAGTCGTAGGACTCAGTTTTGTGATTGAGCTGTCATTTCTGAACGGCCGGAGCCGTCTGGCACCGTATGCCGTTGACAGTTTGATTTCCTACCACACCGAGAACGCTGACGAATGAACTCTGACGATATCTGTGTAAGTCCGAGACTGTTGGAAGAGTCGTTCAGTCGTCAACCACTTCCACCGGGTCATTAGACGTTGATGCCTCTATAAGTCGCGACTGTGTGGCTCGACATTGATCCAGCAGTTCACCCGCTAGCTGCATAACGTCGATCATGTCCTGTTCGTCGTCGATTGCTTGCAGCAGTTCACTGCCGGTGAGTGACATATCCGAGATTTCAAACTCAACCGCCGTCGCATTCACATCTTCAGCGCACAAGCGCAGTTGCTCGGTATCCTGTCGGTCGAGAGCGCCTACGATCCGTTCGAGCGACAGCCCGAGACGCAAAGCAGTTTCCAGCGAAACGCTGCCGCTGTCGAGCGTATCTTCATTCCTGAACGAAACCGTGCTGATGAATCTTTCGACCAGTTCCGGATCGAACTGAGTCCCCGCACATTCTCGCAATTCACGGAAGGCTGCTTCTCTTGAAACAGCGTCACGGTAACCGGTTCCCGCTGTCATCAGGTCATAGGCGTTGGCGATCGCCAGGATCCTGGCTGATATAGAAGGCTGACGCCTGCTGCGGGTTCCCCGGTCTGCGTTCGACATGTCATAGAACACCACCTGCTGTTCTACGATCTCCGTGAGTACATCCTGTCCAAATGATGCCTTCACCATTTCGACGCCCATCAGATTGTACTTTCGAACTTCTTTCTGCTCGACTGATGTCAACGGCCCCGGCTTTCGCAGGATGGCATCCGAGATTCCAATCTTCCCAATGTCGTGGAGCAACGCTGCGATTTCCAGAACATAGCAGTCCTTCATCGACAGCAGGCCCTCGGCAGTCGCAACACAGTAATCTGCTACGCGTCGGCTGTGGACGGCCGTGGCCTGATCCCGGTGCGCAAGAGCTGTGGTGAGAGCAGCAACTGCATGGAATGGAATGGCGGTGTCCGGATGGACAGCAAGAGGCGACTCACCATCGCGCGCGGGTGCTGCCTCATCAGCCAGTTGCTCAACCTGTTCCTGAGCCTTGTCCCACCGAATGACCTGATTTCGTCCGTTTCTTTTTGCCACGTAAAGACACTTGTCCGCCTGGTCCAGCAGATCCTGAGGCGACGTCGGATTCTCACTCAGAGCCGAGATCCCCAGACTGGCAGTGACATTGAGCTCAGGAACAGCAAACTCAAGACTCCTGAGCGCCAAACGACATTTTTCTGCTCGAAGTTCCGCATCGTCAATTGTTGTTTCCGGCATCAGCACCGCAAACTCTTCGCCGCCATACCGGCAAACCACATCTGTATCATCAACTGTCGACTGAATCGCCGCAGCAACTTCACGTAATACTTCGTCCCCGGTACTGTGGCCGAAGTTGTCGTTGATCGATTTGAAATGATCGATGTCCACCATCAACCCCGACAGCGGCAGGCCCTTGCGTCGAGCCCGTTGCCATTCCGCAACGTATGTCCCGAAGAAGGCTCTTCGATTGACGCAACCTGTCAGTGTGTCACGAGTAGCCAGCCACTCCAGCTCCTTGTTCTGCATCCGTATTTCCTCGGTGGATGCTCGCAACGACGTCAGAGCATTGGACAGTTCCTTTTGCTTCCGCCTGAGCTGTGTCACGTCTTCAAAGCTGGCAACAACTCCACGATTGCGTCCGCCTTCGTCCAGAATGGGAACCGTGCTGACCGAGAACGTTCGTTCATCTTCCCCATCACCAATCACGAGGAGTGTGCCGCTAACCGGTTCTGCGGATTCACCAGTAATTTTCCATGGAAACCTGACCGACGCATCTGCGCCCGACAGTCTGAATCCAAGTTGTTCAGGCTGTCGACCAACAAGTTCATCCTGTTCCACTCCTGTGTGCCGGGAAAAGGAGTCATTTGCGAGCACCACGTTTTGTTCCGCATCAAGAACCAGCAGGCCTTCCGCAACAGCATTCAGCGCATCTCGAACCCGGTTCGGAACGACTTTTCCGGGGCTCAGATGCTTGAGCACACGTTTGAGGTAGACTGTAAATGAAGCGAAGAGCAGTACCCCCATCACAACGGCAATTGCGACCTCCGGTCTCACGGCCATGCCGAATAAAGTCAGCGAACGATGCGGATGAAATCGGACCTCAAGCCGGCCCCACAATTCGCCTTCCGTCTGAATCGGAACGATGAACTCATTGCCGTCAACGGGCACATCACCAGCTGACTTCCAAATCCTGGCATGTTTCGGACTTGAGATGACCAGGTCGCCAGACGCCTCCCGAATCCCCAGCGATTCCACATCGGAACGTCGCATTCTTAGCCGTTCCAATGTCTTCCCTAGCGTCGCCTGGTCCATTCGGGGAGCCAGTGCCATGAAGCTCACGGCAGTGGTTTCACAAAACGTTTGACGGGAAACGGTCTCTGTCTGCACCGTGTTAGGGATGATTCCAAGCATTCCGCAGGTCAGCACTGCAGTCACTGCGATAGCAACCAGCCCCATCACAATACGGTGAGTTGAAGAAAGACGGAACATGGTGACGGGAATCGAATCGTGCTGTGATGGCAACAGGCAACTGCTGAGTCAAAGTATGTTGACCAGACTCGACAATACGGCGGACTCGGCGGGAAAGGTCCACGGAGTTCAATCCATGGCCAATTGAAGCCTAGCTCGCTCTGCAGTGTGTGATTATGAGGGTCTCCATGATGGCCAGCAGTTTTGTATCGATGGTAGGCGCTGTCTCCGTTCACACCGGTTCTGCAGCGTACGCCTGCTGAAAATCCCCCATTCCACTGCTTCGTCTCACGACCCACTAATCCAAGCTAATCATCATTCCACCAGCAGCGAGGCTTGCGAGTAGATAGCCCGATACGGCATGAGAAACAGCCAATTCGCCAACATCTATTGGCACGAGTACGTAGGCACTAGACAGGAGGATCCCGGTTTTACGACCGCCTCTTCGATACGGCGCAACCAATTGAACAATAATAACTTACAAGAACACCAAAGGCCGAAAGCACCACAGTGACTGACTCCAATCTGCCCGGTCCCAACGAATCTCCCGATGACACAGTCACAGATGACGTTGCCACCGATACAGACAATGGCTGGACTGGCTCAGCGGGCGATCTTCCGGACCTGATCGAACTCACGCCAGACTTGGTTGAAGAAGAGGCTATTCGCGGGGATTTCATGCTGCGGTGGGCCGCAATTCTACTGGCTGTCCTGTTGGGCTGCGGTCAGATCGCAACGAGCCGCACACTCGTTCATATCCGCTCGGGCCTGGACATGCAGACTTCCGGCATTCTCCCTTCAGCTACCGACCCTTATTCCCATGCGAATGCGGGAAACTCTGCAGACAACGTCAGCTGGCTGCTGGACCACATTCTTGCAGCGGTCTGGACGGTTGGAGGCGCAACCGGCCTGACAGTATTCAAAGCGATTCTAGCCGGAGTCATAGCATGGCAGCTGACCCGTATTTCGATGGATGGGCTGCCAACGTGGTGGAATTCAATCTGTGGCGTACTCGCCCTTGCTGCCTGCTGTTCTGACCTCATGCCCATCACTGACCTCATGACTTTGCTTGGGTTGGTCATCCTTCTTCGCCTCCTCCACAGCGCATTCCTTGGCAACATCAGTGGTCTGGCATGGAAAGTCCCCCTGACAATTGCAGTCTGGTCCAACCTTGACCCAAGAGCCTGGCTCGGGGTGTTCGCGATTCTGCTGTTCAGTATCGGTCGGAGTTTTTCCGGCAGGTCGACTGAGCAGACTCCTGTGACTCCCACTGGCCCGCTTTGGAGAGCAACTGCTTTGTCAGCCGTCGCTCTCCTGATCAATCCATTCCCTGTCGCCTCAATCATGTCGCCCATTCACACCTATTTCGTGGAATACCCGGCACTGCGTGAACTGTTTCCACTGGACAACAAAGCGAACGCGATTCTGCTCGATGGCCGTACCGAGTACTACTCACTCCTGAAGGTTGAGGCGTGGGATGGATTTGAATTCGCATACATTGGGGCACTGGTGGTGATCGCACTAGCCGTTTGTGCACTGAGCATCGCCAGCGATCGTCAGGAAACGCCGTGGGCTCTTGTCCTGGGCGGATTCATCGTGCTTGCAGTTATGACGATCCACGAATTGGCAGCCGCAGCCCTTGTGGCGGCGGCTGTCGCGGGCACAGTCGGACAGCGCTGGTATCAGCGGACGTTCCCCCAGGAGTACACGACGAAGCCGTCAGAAGTGCTGTTCTCACGAGCTGGCCGTGCGGTGACAGTTTTCTCCTTTGCCCTGGTTGGCTTTCTGATTGTGACCGATCGCGTCCCCACACGGACGCCGGTCGGCACTGGCTTTACATCCGACTTCCAGACAACTCTCAACTCCCTGAAGAACCAATTTGAGTCTCTTCCGGAGGACGCGTCGATTCTACATACGCGCCCTGAACTAGGTGATTTTCTGATTTGGAACAATCGGCAAAGCTATGTCGACAGCCGGATCCGTCCGTTTGGCGTTCCAGATGCCGACGGGACACCCATTCGCAGGTACATGGAACTCCGAAAGGGTGTTATGGCGGCTGCGGCCCTCGAGAGCCAGGCGGCAGCGAAGGCCACTACAGAGTCTGCGGAGATCGCTGACGAAGAAAACGCCGAAACACAACAGTCTGAGGTTACGTTCGATCCAGATGCAATTCACGCACAACTCAAGGAAGAGGGCATCTCACACGTCATCGTTCGGCTGTCACCTCCGGGACCACCTGACTATCGAAGTATGCGAGTTCTCGGCAGCGCTCCGGATTCATGGCTGCTAACAGATCTTGCTTCCTCAGCCGCCATTTTTACCTACCTTCCGAATGCAACAGAGTCACCAGAACCCTACGACGCGAGGGATACGGCTTTCCGGCAGGTAACGCAACAGGACATGCGAAGGTTTGAGTACGCTCGTGAACCAAGCTTCTACGAGCAACATCTCTATCGGTCACGTGCCGAAGTCCCCGAAGATCTCCGAATCGCCCGACATTTCGCTTCTGTTACCGTCACTCCCTCGACGGCCATGACGGCGATACGCGCTGCCAGCCGAGTCCTGACGGAGGATAGTCAGAATGCAGGTGCTTATTACGCACTTGCCATGGCTTATTCTCAACTCGGTGGCTGGGAACGACAACGAGCCACTCAGTCCGGCGGTGCGTATCCTTCGGACCTGCGGTACATGCAAACAGTAATGGCGGCCAGGCAGGCCGTCACAGCGAATCCGGAACTGACTCAAGCCTGGAGCCTGCTGGGACAGGTTTATGGCGAGCGAGGTCGGATCGCTCAGGCAGTCGAGTGTCTCGATCGGGTCATTGCAGCGACGGCAGCGTCAGTTTCGCGAGGGGAACCTGGGACGTCAGCGGAACAGCTTGATCAAATGCGAGGCGCAAGAAACGCGATGGCCGGTCGCCTCCAGGCTGTCAGGGATCAGATTGACAGGGCAAGCAGGGAGTCTGCCCCGGAAGATCCCACACAGAGGGCAGTCTTCATGCACCAATTGGCTGAACATGCAGCGAAGTCGGGAGACACTACAACGGCACTCGACATGCTGCGTGACAACGAGGAAAGCATCAAGGCGAATGCTGCTCAAATCTTCGCGCGAGCACAAATGCTGAAAGGTCAATTGCTTTTTGAATCCGGCGCACTGCAGGAGGGCAGCCAGGTCTTTGTGCAGCTGGATAGCGCCGCCCAGCAGCAGGACAAGTCCGGATCGCGAATCCTGCCATGGCACACCATGTCGTTTTACTCGTTAATCAGCCGGGGGCTGTACAACGAAGCAACGGAGTTGATGGCAGGAATGCTGGGCACCCTGCGAGATTCTGGTTCAAAACAACTCGAAACGGGCCACATGCTTGTACGGCTGCCATTCGTCGCCCAGATTGAAACAGCTCTTGCACCGGAACTTCCTGTCGTCATGCAATGGCCGCTGAGCCAACTGGCAGAGCAGGAACCACTGATGCGCCAGCGACCGAATGCCCAGGCTGAACCACAATTCATGCTGGCGTTAACCGATATGGAAGCGGGAAACACAGAAGCTGCTAAGGTTGGATTCCAGTCGGTCATTGCGGAGTGCGGACAAAACCCTTACCGACCGCTGGCGGCGACATACCTGACTTTACTCGACGATGATGCGGAGTCTTTCCTGAATGACAACTTCACCAACATCTGGGAAGACTGGGATGATGTCGGATTCGAACCAAGACTCACCACGTCCGAAACACAGAATGCTGACACGCAGAGCAAAATACCAACCAAAACAGACTCCGAAGAACAGCCCGAGCCAGCGAAACAGCCGGATGCTGCCGCAGAATCTACCCCGCCAGACGATTCACAGCAGTAGCAGTCAGCGCGGGTACCGTCACATTTTCCTCTGCGGCGGTTCCCTGTGGAATCCGATCGCGGACGTCGTACGCCAGTCCGACAGCACGCAATGCTCGGATCGCCCACCAAGTCATGTCGAATTCCCACCATCGATGGCCGGCAGGAGCAACAGACGGATGAGCATGGTGATTGTTGTGCCACCCTTCACCGTACGCCAGAACTGCCACCCACCAGAGATTGCGTGATGCATCGCGCGTTTCGTAGTTGCGGTAACCCCACAGGTGAGTCGCCGAATTTACGAACCAGGTTGAGTGATACGACACTACCATCCTCAGACACATGCCCCAGACGACCAGTGAAACAGCATGTTGCCAGCCGCCCAGAGCCCAACCGATACCAAGTAGCGCAAGACCCTGCCCCCAAAGGATCAGAGCAAAAGACCTCTCAAAGAACTGCAGCATTCTGTCATCAACCAGTTCCGGGGCGTACCGCCGATACAGAAGTTCCTGCTCTGCCTCTCTGCGGTGAACGAAGAGCCACAGAAGATGAGCCCACCACGGCCCGACCAGTGGCGAATGAGGATCTCCTTCACGATCTGATCTGTGGTGGTGGAGTCGATGAGTCGCCGCCCAGGTCAACGGGGAACCTTCAGCTGAAATCGAACCAGCCAGCAACACCAGAAACTTCACAGGAGTTCGCAGTTTGAGTGACTTGTGTGAGAGATAGCGGTGATACCCAAGACAAATCCCAATGCTGCACGTAAACCAATGCAGAACCACACAGATGCCCAACCCGGTCCATGAAAAGAAGAACGGCGCAGCCAGCGCTCCGACATGCACCGCCGCAACAAAGACCGTCACTACCCAGTCGATATTGTCAATACGGAAACGATCCTGAGCAAACGAGGCGTGAAGCGTTTCAGTATCAGCAGCTGCTTGTGTGCGACCAGTCTTGCGACCCTGAGCCAAAGTGGGTGATTGGGCCGACGCTGTAGCCAACTCTGTCATGTTTCTCGAACTTTCTCGAACAAATCCCGCGACGATTCGACACCTGCCGGGAGAGCAGCCGAACCGATGATTCAGTCAATGGCGGAGAACGGTACGACTGCTATCGGCGACCTGCAACCTGACTCTGTCCGGTCGCCGTCACACGACTGTCAAAACACTGTCACAGACACAACTCATTGGTAATCAACCACTTACCACTTGCAGCAACCCGTGAAATACAACGTCTGCGAAACTCTGAGTTACCCTGAAGACAGGACAGCCGGGAACGCCAGACATCCGGCGCCTCGAATTGAAGCAGCTGTTCTGGTTCTTGCGGTGGGCTGTTATACAGCGACGCTGGGATTCAATCAGGCGGTCGAGCTGCTTCGTATCCTGATGTCCGGCGTCTTCCGATTCGCATCTCAAATCTGCCGCTCCCTTCCTGGGAATCGGTGAATCCAACAGCAGACTCATTAATAGTCGGCAGCGATTGATCACAATCCACTTTGCACGTCACTGCTGCCGTGACATTGCTCGCTGGAAGGCGCTACCAGAAGTCGCTACAAAGTCACATCAACTATGATGCCATGTGTTTCAGATCCGCCTTCTGAAGGAAACTCAAATGACGAGCCGTAGCTGGGTCGATCCTGACACAAACGACCCCCTCATTGACGACTATGCGAAGCAACTCAAGAGCTTTATGCGTGCGTTCCAGGATGGTGTCATCAGCGACAAGGAGATCAGCGATCAGGAAGCACGCCTGGTGGATCTCATGAAAGAGGTCGAAGACCTCCTGGACGATGAGACACACGCAAAAGTCACAAAACTTCTGTGTGAACTTACTGCATACGATATCATGCAGTTGACCTACGAGATGCAGCAGGCCAGAGCCACCATGTTCAGAGGATAAGCAGCAACATTTTTCCGATGGTGGTGCCACTGCCGTGATACCTGCACTTCCCAATCCGTCACCCCATTCGTTTGTTCGTTTATGAATCGAATTAATGTCATTTGAAGGTAAGAACGCAGTCGTCACCGGATCCTCCAAAGGGATTGGACGTGCTGTCGCGATTGAACTGGCCCAACGCGGGGCAAATGTGACAGTGAACTATCGATCGGGTGTTGAAGATGCAAACGAGGTTGCTCAACAGATCCGTTCACTGGGTCGCGGAGCACTTGTCGTCCAGACAGATGTGGCAAGCCAGGCGGGCGTCGAGGCGATGGTGGAGGCGACGGTGACTGAATTCGGTAGCGTGGACTACTATGTTTCGAACGCGGCATTCAGCGACCGCGAAGTCATGATCGACGCGGACATGAAGGGCTTCGAGCGTACTGTCAACGTCACAATGTGGGGCGCGTTCTATGGAGTGCGTGCTGCTTCGCAACAGATGGTGAAACAGGGAACTGGTGGAGCCATCACCGTTATCAGTTCCCCTCATGCTGTCCTCGCGATCCCGACCGCGATGGCCTACAACATGTCGAAGGCAGCCATCGACCATATGGTCCGGACTGCGGCCATCGAATTAGTATCACACAACATTCGCGTGAATACATTTCACCCCGGATGGATTGACACACCTGGAGAACGGAAGTTCTTTACCGAAGAACAGCTCAAAGAAGGTGGCGAAAACCTTCCAATGGGGAGACTCGGCACCCCGGAGGAGATGGCCAAAGGAATCGCATTTACTCTCAGTGACGACGCGGCATACATGACCGGCAGCACGTTATCGATGGACGGTGGCGTTGGCCTGCCCTGGTGGTCCAATCGAGCCGCAGGTGAGATGTAACATCGCAAGGGCGGCTACAGCCGCAGGACAGAGTGTTACACGCCCGTACACCCACGGTTTCGCAAATGCGCTCGGAACACACGCTGATGCCCATAGTGCGAGCATATCAGCCCATATTATCTGGCTAGCTGTGCCGATTCTGACGGGCAGACCAGCACTGCAGTCGGTGAGGACAAATCGTCTTGAATCGTTACAGATTCCATGAAGCGCAACCATTCGTAGTAATCAAACTGGATGGCCGAATGATCTCAGCAGGCGCTTGACAACTGGGCACACAAAATCCAAACTCCATTCCACAGAGATGGGCATCCTACTTGCTGTCTCTCCCACCCACGGTCATTCCGATTCTGTCTGCCGCTCTCCTTCCTACCTCCAGGCAGGCATTCCCACTCACGGAGTTTCTCAGATGAAGCGCCAAACCTCGCGCCGTGATTTCCTTCAGGTTGGCTTCTGCGGTGGCATTGGATTGTCGCTGCCTCAGTATCTGCAGCTAAAGACAGCACAGGCAGACATCAAAGACTACGCATCTGTCGAAGGAACTGCAAAGTCTGTCATCTTCATCTTCCTGCCAGGAGGAATGGCGCATCAGGAAAGCTTTGATCCGAAACCATACGCTCCGGTTGAATACCGAGGACCACTGTCGCACATCAACACGAACGTCAACGGTGTGCAAATCAACCAGCTTTGGCAACACACAGCAAAGGTGACCGACAAACTGACAATCTGTCGTTCCATGACACATGGCGAGGCAGCTCATGAGCGTGGCACTCACAACATGTTCACGGGGTATCGGCCCAGTCCGGCGTTGAAGTTCCCCAGCATGGGCAGCGTCGTCACGCACGAATTCGGACCGCGAAACAATATTCCTCAGTATGTCTGTATTCCAGGGCAGCCGAACGAATTCGCCGGAACGGGCTACCTGAGTTCATCGTACGCCCCATTCAGTCTGGGTTCTGATCCAGCTGCGAATGGATTCAACGTCCGAGACCTCAAACTTCCAGGCGGTGTTGATGCCGAACGATTTGCGCGTCGCCGCGCAGTACTGGATGTCGTGAACCAACAGTTCACCAGCAACACGAAAGCAGACTCACTCGACGCAGTCGGAACGTTCTATGACCGAGCTTACGGAATGGTTGCGTCGCCGGAAGCTCAGGAAGCATTCGACCTGTCAAAGGAACCCGACAAGCTGAGAGACGAATACGGTCGGAACACAGCCGGAGCGAGAATGCTGATGGCTCGTCGACTTGTTGAAGCTGGTGCACGATTTGTCACACTCACCTACGGCGGGTGGGACATGCACGACAACATCGAAGGCGGAATGAAGGGGCGTGTCCCTCAGCTGGATCAGGGATTCGCTCGGCTCATCAGCGACCTCGACGAACGAGGCCGACTGGATGACACTCTCGTTTGCATCGCCAGTGAATTCGGACGCACGCCGAAAATCAACGGCACAGCTGGCCGCGATCACTGGCCAAAAGTATTCAGTGTTGTTCTGGCCGGAGGCGGCATCCAGCGAGGACTTGTTTACGGAACATCTAACTCGACAGCGAGTGAGCCGGAAGACAATCCACTCACGGTTCAGGACTGGGCAAGTACAATTTACCACTGCCTTGGAATTGTTTCCGACAAGGAACTGATGGCTCCTGGCGATCGGCCAATTGAAATTGTCAACGGCGGCAAGGTTCGCAGAGAACTTCTTGTTTGATAGTTGGCGCATAGACGAAGAACGGTGCGTCGTCCGGCATTCCTCAGCGGGCCGGTGTGATGAGTCCTGTGCGACTTACTTCGGACGACACTCTGAATCGGCTCAAACAGCCCGCGTCATTTCAGCAAAAGGGTGACTCATGCGTCGCCATGTGCTTCTTGCAGCAATCGCCTGTCTGTCATGCATTCCCGCCGGACAGGCTTCCGACCCTCGCCTGACAGTCATCACACCACGAGGAATCCAGCGCGGAACAGAAACCGTGGTCACATTCAGTGGCGCTCGACTGAACGACGCGGAAGAGATCTTCTTTTACGAAACTGGATTCGAAGTCAAAGAGATCAAAGCAATCGACGGAAACAGGATCTCAGCGACAGTGATCGTCGCCGCGGACTGTCGCCTGGGAGAACATGTTGCTCAGGTCCGAACGAAATCAGGTATTTCAGATTACCGGACGTTCTACGTCGGCGCTCTCCCGGTGGTCCAGGAGAAGGAACCAAACACGAAGTACGACGAAGCTCAACAAATCGAGCAGAATACGACCGTCCAGGGAATCGTCACATCAGAAGACGTCGATTACTTTGCAGTCACCTGCACGAAAGGTCAGAGGCTGTCGGTTGAGATCGAGGCAATGCGCCTGGGACAGGCTTTTTTTGACCCGTACATCGCCATCCTGGATCCGAATCGGTTTGAACTGGCCGCCGTTGATGATGCCCCGCTCGTCAGGCAGGACGCGATTGCTTCAGCCGTCATTCCTGAAGACGGTGTCTATGTCATTGAAGTTCGCGACACGGGGTACGGTGGGGGAGGCAACGCGCACTACTGCCTTCACGTCGGACCATTTCCGCGACCAACTTCTGTTTTTCCCGCCGGCGGCCAGGTCGGCCAGACTCTCGATCTGAAACTGCTGGGAGACGCCGCAGGTGAGTCCACACTTCAGGTCGCGCTCCCGGCAGAAGAAACAGACTCGTTTCCGATCTGGCCGCAGGACGAACACGGCACTGCAGTGACTCCTCATCAGCTTCGTGTTTCCAAAGACCCCAACGCATTCGAAGTGGAGCCCAATCAGGATCTGGCGACCGCCACGCAGGTTGAGTTTCCGTCCACACTCAACGGAATCCTCAGTGAAGCCGGAGACGTTGATTTCTTTAGGTTCAACGCCAAAAAGGGACAGGTCTTTGACGTTGAGTGCTATGCTCGCCGGATTCAATCCCCTGTCGATCCGGTCATGCATATCTACAAACCGGATAATGGCGTGCTTGCCAGTAACGATGATTCCAGAGGCCCTGACAGCTACGCTCGAATCACCATTCCGGCAGACGGTGAATACAAAGTTCGCGTCACCGACCTGCTTGGCCAGGGCGGTCCGGAATTCATCTATCGCATTGAACTGAATGCTGTCACTCCTGGCCTGACACTCGGAATTCCCCGCGTGGCTCGATACCAACAGGATCGTCAGCGTATTTACGTCCCTCGAGGTGGTCGCTTCGCCACGATCATCTCCGCATCACGAGCCAATTTTGGAGGTGAACTCGAACTGTTGAATCCGGAACTGCCTGCCGGAATCACTATGGTGGCTCAATCGATGCCGGCGAATCTGAACACCATGCCGGTAGTCTTCGAGGCCGCTGCAGACGCGCCGATTGGCGGAACACTGGTTGACTTTGGAGCTCGGTTGAAGAGCGAAGACACGAACATCACCGGCCGCTTCACAAACCGAGCAGATTACATCATTTCCGGTCCTGGTCAGTCTCTGTATGTCTGGAAGGACGTCGATCGACTGCCTGTCGCGGTCGTTGACGAGCTCCCATTCACTCTGGAGATCGTTCAGCCAGCGGTCCCCATCGTCCGCAACGGATCGATGCAGTTGCGCATTGTCGCCACAAAAAAGGAAGGCTGGGATGAAGCCATCTCTGTGCAGTTCCCGTTTCGACCACCAGGAATCGGCGCAAACTCTTCGGTTTCAATCCCGAAAGGTCAGACCGAAGTTGGTTACCCAATCAGCGCCAATGGAAATGCGGCCATCGGCGAGTGGCCTGTTTACGCTATCGGAAGTTCCAATGTGGGTGGTGCTGCCTGGACGGCAACGCAAATGGCCAAACTCGAAATCGCAGAACCGTGGATCGGCCTTACACTCCAGAAATCATCTGTTGAACAGGGCCAGGCAACCGAGGTTGTTGCAGAAGTTCAGATCGCCAAAGAACTAACGAGTCCGGCCAAAGTGGAACTGCTCGGCCTTCCACACAACGTCATGACAACCCCTCTGGAAATCACAGCAGACACCAAGGAACTCGTATTTCCCGTCACGACCAAGGCCGACAGTCCTGCTGGAACTCACAAGAACATTTTCTGCCGGGTCACAGTGACCGAAAACAACGAACCAATTGTACATGCAAGGGTCGGCGAAACTGAAATACGTGTCGATCAACCGCTGCCAGCACCTGTTGCGGCAGCACCGAAGCCCAAAGAAGAACCAAAGCCGATGCCGGCGGCAGAAGCCCCGAAACCGGTCCCAGAGAAACGCCTCACACGACTTGAAAAGCTTCGACTGGAAACAAAGGAACGGGCAGCAGCTCGCGCAGCAGCGCGTGCTGCTGGAACCTAGTCTCACCTGTGGCCGGTGATTCTGCCGGTGAGACAACAATATTCCACCAATTCGACTGATGTCGCCCACCCAATAACTGCTGGCTGCCAGGATTCAACCAATGAATCGTTACCAATTCCACATTGCGTGCCTTGCTCTTGCTGTCGTTTTGACTCCGGCAGTAATCGCAGAAGAAGAAGCGATAGAAGCACCAGCACCTGCTGTCACCGCAATTGTCGTCAATCCGACAGACATCCAGCTGACATCGCAGCGTGACAGACAGTCAATGGTGGTTCAGGCTGTAATGGCTAACGGACTGACTCGTGACATCACCTCCGAATGCCAGTACGCAATTACCGACGGCACGTTCGTAAGGCAGGAAGAGCAGACATTTTATCCGGTTGCTGATGGCTCAACCGCCGTCAAGGTTTCATTCGGCGACCATTCAACCGAAGTGCCGATCACCGTCAAGGATGCCGCCACTGACCCCCCCATCAGCTTCCGTATGGATGTCATGCCGGTCTTTATGAAGAGCAGCTGCAACAACGGCAGCTGTCACGGCGCCGCTCGCGGCAAAGATGGATTCGGCCTGTCACTGTTTGGGTTCGATCCGGCCGGAGACCACTTTCGTCTGACACGTGAACAGCCGGGGCGCCGCATCAATCTCGCTGTGCCCGAAGAAAGCCTCCTGATGGAAAAATCGGCCGGCCAGGTTCCTCACACAGGCGGCAAACGGATGGACGCTGGTGATGAGAAATACAACACGCTCATCCGCTGGCTCAAAGCGGGCGCTCCTGATGATCCCGGTGAGGTGCCGTCTGTCGTCTCGGTCGAACTCTATCCAAGAGAAGCAGTCATGGATGGTGAAGGAGAGACACAGCAACTGTCCGTCCGAGCAAAGTACTCGGATGGAACCGATCGAGACGTCACCTCGCTGGCCTACTTCAGCACGAACAATGAAACATCAGCTGCAGTCGATCAGGACGGCGTCGTAACGGCTCACGCCCGCGGCGAAGCGTTCATTATGGCCCGGTTTGAAACACATACTGTTGGTTCTGATTTCATCGTGTTGCCGAAAGGCCTTGAATACACCGATCCTCAGACCCCCGAGTTCAACTACATCGACACCTTCGTGCATACCAAGTTGCGCAAACTGCGCATAAATCCATCGGAGGTGTGCAGCGATGAAGAGTTCCTGCGTCGGGTCTTCATTGACATCACCGGAACTCTACCGAGTTCAGAAGAACACGCGAAGTTCGTGGCCGACGAGAATCCGGACAAACGAAGTCATGTGATCGATGAGCTTCTTGAACGTAAGGAGTTCGTTGAGATCTGGGTGATGAAGTGGGCCGAGTTGCTGCAGGTTCGGACGGTCGCAAACCGGGTGGAGAAGAAGCCGATGCTGAGATACTTCAACTGGCTTCGAGAGAAAATCGCAAGCAACACTCCGACCGACCAGATGGTGCAGGAGATTCTCAGCTCCAAAGGAGGCACTTTCGCCAGCCCGGCGACAAACTACTATCAGACGGAGACCGAGACGCTCAAGGTTGCTGAGAATGTCGCTCAGGTCTTCATGGGCATGCGCATCCAGTGTGCTCAGTGTCACAACCACCCATTCGACCGCTGGACAATGGACGACTACTACAGCTTTGCTGCGTTCTTCTCACAGATCGGCCGCAAAAAGAGTGACGATCCTCGAGAAACCGTGGTCTACAACACGGGAAGCGGTGAAGTGAAGCACCCCGTTGACGGCCGGGTAATGCCGCCAAAGTTCCTCGGAGGCGCAGCTCCAGATGTGAACGGCAAGGATCGAAGAGAAGTCCTTGCCAAATGGCTGGCGTCACCGGACAACCCGTGGTTCGCCACCAATCTGGCAAACATCGTGTGGGCCCACTTTTTTGGTCGTGGCATCATCGATCAGGTGGATGATGTGCGAATCAGCAATCCATCGGTCAATCAGCCACTGTTGAATGAATTGGGCAGAAAATTCACTGAGTACAACTATGACTTCCGTCAGCTGGTCCGGGACATCTGCAACTCCAGAACCTACCAGCTTTCCACGACAACAAATGAGTCAAACGAATCGGACCACACCAATTTTGCCCACGCTGAACTCCGTCGTATGCGAGCTGAGGTTCTGCTGGACTGCATCACGCAGGTAACCACGACGACCGACAAGTTCCCTGGCCTGCCGGTTGGCGCCAGAGCCGTTCATATTGCAGACGGAAATACGTCCACTTACTTCCTGACAACGTTCGGTCGAGCCAAACGAGAAACTGTTTGTTCGTGCGAAGTGCAGATGGACCCCAATCTGTCACAGGCGCTGCATATGCTCAACGGCGACACGACAAACAACAAGATCCAGCAGGGTGGACTGATTCCATCCCTCCTGAAGGAAGAAACGCCCCACGATCAGATCATCAAAGAGCTATACCTGCGTTGCTTCACTCGTCCTCCTACCGAAGAGGAAACAGCCAAACTGCTCGAAGTCGTTGCCAAAGGAACGGACCCGGCTCAATCGCTGGAAGATATCTTCTGGTCCCTGTTGAATTCTCGTGAGTTCCTGTTTAACCATTGATTGCCGATTACTCCTGATGTTCGGGTTAAATCAGGTAGTTCACACAAGGTTTACCCACCACGTAAATTGTGACGATAGCTAGTCCAACCTCCTCCCTCCGCGAGCCCTTCCTACGGATCGCCAAAATGACCATTCGACTACTGACTTGCCTTGCAGCAGTCTCCCTCCTGACCCCTGCGGGTAGCGCCGACGAAAAGATCAACTACACCGATCACGTTCGGCCAATCTTTCGCGACAAGTGCTTCTCGTGCCATAACACGAACAAGAAGTCCGCAAATCTGGATCTCACGTCTTATACGGCACTGATGCAGGGCGGGGCCTCGGGGGAAGTCATTTCGCCTGGCAGTGCTGATGACAGCTACCTGTTCATGCTGATTACTCACAACAGTGAGCCTATTATGCCGCCGGAGTCAGATCGGCTTCCGGACCCAATGCTCGACACTGTCCGAAAGTGGATCGATGGAGGAGCGCCGGAGACATCATCCAGTAAAGTCATGCTTCCGAAGAAGCCAAAGATTGACCTCAATGTGTCCGTTGAGGCGGGAGCGCGACCGGAAGGTCTTCCGCCAGTTCCGGATGTTCTGAACCTCGAACCATTCGTTCAGGTGGAGGGAACGACCGCGGTATCGGCAATTGCAACGAGTCCATGGGCTCCTGTTGTTGCGGTTGCAGGCCACAAGCAGGTCGTTCTTTATGATTCACAGACACTGCAGGCTGCGGGAGTGTTACCATTCCCGGAAGGGCAGGTTCGCGTCCTGAAGTTCAGCCGAAACGGATCGCTGCTGCTGGCTGGTGGTGGTCGAGGTGGCTCCAAGGGGCTTGCTGTCGTCTGGAATGTCAGGACTGGCGAACGCGTGTTTGAAGTCGGCGACGAACTGGATGAAGTGCTGGCCGCTGACATCAGCGCAGACCACGAATTCGTTGCGTTGGGTGGACCGCAGAAGATCGTTCGTGTCTATGAAACTCTTACCGGCGAACTGGCATGGGAAGTCACTAAACATACCGATTGGGTGACTTCGCTCGAATTCAGTCCGGATGCCGTGCTTCTGGCAAGCTCCGACCGAGCGGGAGGACTACATGTCTGGGAAGCATTCACCGGACGACACTACTCAACCCTGCTGGGCCATAAAGAACAGGTCAACTCCGTTTCCTGGCGGATCGACAGTAACGTTCTGGCCTCCGCCAGCAAAGATGCTTCCATCAAACTCTGGGAAATGGAAGGTGGAAAGAACATCAAGTCGTGGAACGCTCACGGAGGTGGTGCCGCTTCTGTGGAATTCTGTCGAGACGGACGCTTGGTCTCCTGCGGTCGCGACAAAGTCACAAAGCTGTGGGACCAAAACGGAAAGCAACTACTGGCATTCGAAAGTTTTCAGGACCTCGCTCTGAGAGTGTCCCACTGCGACGAAACAAACCGTGTTGTCGCCGGCGACTGGACCGGAATCATTCGAGCATGGTCAGCAGCAGACGGGAAGCGGGTCGGAGAACTCTCATCCAATCCACCGACACTCGAATCGCGACTCGCAGCCGTCAACTCCGCACTGCCAGCTGCTCTGGATGCCCAAACTAAGGCCAAGGCAGCTCTGGACAGTATTGCGGCGCAACACAAGAAGGAATCAGACAAGCTCACAGCATCTCAGGGCATGCTGACGACCGCTCAGCAGACTATCGCAGCCCTACAGAAGGACAAAGAAACACAGGAACCCGCACTCGCTGCAATCAAGGCGACACTTGCTCAGCAGCAACAGGAGTTCGACGCGCTTCAAAAAGCCCTGCCCAGCCTGAAGCAGGCGTCCGAAAGCGCAGCCGTCGCGGCCGCTGCTCTCCCATCAGACAAACCGCTCGCTGAAGCCGCAGCAAAGATGGCAGAAGCATTGAAAGCAAGGACAGAGTCGGCAACTGCAAAGAAGACACAACTGGATGCGACCACTCAGGATGCATCCAAACGAGAAACAGCGTTCAATGAACTCGTTGCAAAGCTGAAGCAGACACAACAGACGGCGGCCACTGCCGATGCAGCGGTGAAGGCTGCTACTGCGGCACTGGAACCACTGAAACCTCAGCTGGCCGAAGCGCAACAGACCTCATCGTCTGCTGATGCCAGAGTCAGCGAGCTACAACATCAGAAGGAACGTTGGCAGCAGTACATCGCTCTGCGTGACGAGCTCAAGGCACTGGAAGTGCAAAGAGCCAGTAAAGAAGCGAGTCAGCTCACAAAACTGGAAGCAGAGAGCAAGCTGGCGGAACACCAGGCAAAGATCGATGCGTCGCAGAAAACGATTGCCACGCACCAGCAGACTGTTGAAGCCCAGCAGAAGGTAACGACAGACCTGCAGAGTCGAGTTGCCACCACAAAACAGCAGGAGCAGCAGCAACAGGAAATCGTGACAAAGCACAGCAAAGCCGTTCCCGCACTGGAAGGCGCATTGGCTCAGGCCCGGTCGGCACTGACACTACTGCCGGATGATGAGGCCATTCAGGCATCCGTCGCCAGCGTGAACGCAGCAATTGCTGCCAAAAAGGAATCAATGGCGGCTGCACAACAAGCGGTCGTCAAGTCACAGGATTCCATCAAAGCCGATGAAGCTGCCATCGTTGCGGCGGCCGCTGCCATCAAATCAGCGCAGGACCAGGCAGCAGCCGAACAACAGAAACTGGCAGCTCTTCAGACAGAACGCGAACCGCTGGCTGCCACGGTCACAAAGGCCACATCCGAATTCGAAGCTGCGGAAGCTCAACTTGAGCAGGCACTACAGGTCGTCGAATCCCGTCGCGCTCAAATTCGCCCTGGCACCGAAGTCACCCAGACCGCTGTGCCTCAGTGATCTGCGGACAGATTGTGGGCGTGTTCGCGTGCAAAGCAGCGTGGGTCTCTCTTTCACGAGTGACGCAAACGATGCTGATCGCATCCTTGCTCAGGATGGTCGCCGGAGTCGATCGTATGAACTGGTTTACACGTCCCTGGCCGACCTCATGAATCATCTCCGCAGCATAGCTCAGGAATCAGATAACGATTCCCCGGCAGTCCAAGAAAATCAGATTGCCGAATACTTACGACGACGACCGGGGACTACAAACATCCAATCTCAACATTGACTCCGCGTGACAGACTGCAGGCAAAGCTATACAGTGCGTGCTCAAGTCGCCTGCAAATTCACTGGGTTTAAAATGCGGCGATCGGGCATTTATATTCCCCCCGCAATAACTGCAGCGGGAACGAAACAGTACCTGTGGACATGATCTCGGATCTGCAAGCGTGATTTCCCCATCCACGACTACCGCACACCCTTCGTCTGACGCTGTCGTCATTCAGGCGTTGATTCGTTACGGCAGTATCCCTCAGGTGGCTCGGTATGGGCTACCGCCTGAGATGACCGGTTCGGTTACACGCGGTTCAGAAGTTGTCATCCAGACGGACCGTGGTCATGAACTGGGAAGTGTTCTGGAGACGCTGTCGACGTCCGCTGCAGATGACAAGGCAGATTCCTCAACCATTGAACGGATTGCGACCGGTCAGGATCTTCAGACACATCAGGCGCGGCAATTGCAGTCTGCACAGGAGTTCGAAACGTGGCAGCAGCGCATCCGGGAATGGAAACTCCAGCTGGAACTCATTGATCTGGAGCGTACGCTCGACGATGACACAGCGATCCTTTACGTTCTGAACGAACAAAACGCGGAAACAACACGTCTGGCTTTGCTGGCAGCCGCCGCCGGACTGGGTATTGTACACGTCCAGCCGGTTTCTGCAGAGGGAATCGTTAATGGTTCGGATGGGGGTGGATGTGGTTCCGGCTGCGGATGCAGTCACTAGGACAGTCGATTTTTGGGTGTAGTCTTTCTGGCTCGCGGGAATGTCTGATCGATAGGCGCTTTCAAGTCTGTCGCGGCCAAGAGTCAGCCTCATTCGCTGAGAAGTACCGGCAACCGCTGACAGAACAACGGGTAAGGTCAGAGAATGACGACAGCGTCGGTAACAAAGATTGATTCCATTCTTCAACAACTTGGTGGTTCCGATTCACCGGAGGACGTCATCAACGCACTGGAAGCGACCCTTGCAGCAGATCACGACTACCATCGATTGTTTGACGCCAGACTGATGCGCACGCGAATTCGGCTGGGGCTTCCCGTGACGCAGCCAACATCGCTCGACAACGTACCGGCAGACAAGCAGGCTGAGTTCCGGGATGCCTACGTTGAAGCCGCCAGAGAAGTCGGCCAGTTGTTCATCGACGACAATCGCCTGACAGATGCGTGGGCCTACTTTCGAACAATCGGTGAATCAGAACCAATCCGCTCCGCCATTGAACAGTTCACTGTCCCGGAAGAACCGGATGAACAGTTTGATGAAATCATGAACCTGGCGCTGTACGAAGGCGTTCACATGGTAAAGGGACTGGAGTTCCTGCTGAAGACGCACGGCACATGCAACTCCGTGACGACTCTCAGCCAGTTGCAGCAGCAGATGACATTCGAAGAACGACGTCAGTCTGCGGCTTTGATGGTTCGGCAACTGTACGGTGATCTGCGGTATTCGCTTCGCAGTGACCTCGAATCTCGAAATCCCGTCGTGTCACCCAACGCGTCAATCCGGGAACTCATCAAAGGACAGGATGTTTTGTTTGCCGAGGGCAACTATCACATTGATGTTTCGCATCTACACTCCATCGTTGGGTTCGCCCGTTCACTGACAAAAAACGACCCTGAGCTGGAGCAGGCGATCGAATTGTGTGAGTACGGCAGCCGACTTTCGGAACCTCTTCGATATCCCGGGAATCCTCCGTTCGAAGACTACTACGAAGCACATCGCAGGTTCCTTAACGGCCTGGCGGGTCACGGAGCACCAGCTGCTTTGCAGTGGTTTGTCGATCGGATGCAGGCCGAATCGGATGAGAACAACAAACGTCTGACTGCCTTTGTGATTCTTGATCTTGGACAGCGAACAGATCAGGAAGACACGGCACTCAATCATGTGGCCTTTGTGCTCAACCAGGTAGAAGATCCCGGAGGGTTTTCATTCACGTCACTCTGCGTCGAACAGAACCGTCTGGATCTGCTGGAAAGAACGGCTGTCGCCACCGACGACGTCATCGCCTGGGCGACCGCTAAGCTGTCGGCAGCAGCAGACTGATCGGCTATCCCACACGAGTGACACGAAGGTGAGTCCCCATGCCCCGGTACTCCGTCATCCTGCCAGCTGCCGGCAGCAGCAGTCGCTTTCAGGGTTTCCCTGACAAGAAGCCATTTACTGACCTGGCAGGAGTTGCCATCTGGCGACGGACCGTTGATGCGTTTGCCTGTCGAGCAGACGTTTGCCAGATGCAGCTGGTACTGGCTGAATCAGACATCCCCGCGTTTCGGGAGCGGTTTAGCGCATGTATGGACGACATTGAAATCGTGACCGGCGGGGCATCACGAGCAGAAAGTGTCCGCAACGCACTGAACTCTGTTGATCCTGTGGCCGACTATATCGCTGTCCATGACGCCGCTCGTCCTCTGGTGTCATCCACTGTCATCAATCGCGTGTTTCAGGCGGCAGCAGAATCAGGAGCTGCCATCCCTGGCCTTCCGGTAAACAGCACGGTCAAGCAAACGGATAGCACTGGACAGATTGTCGGTACCATCGACCGAACGCATCTACGTCTGGCTCAGACACCTCAGACGTTCGCCAAAAGAGTACTGACGGAAGCCTACGCCAAAGCTATCGACCGGCTGCATGAATTCACAGACGAAGCGTCTGTTGTAGAAGCATCTGGTCAGCCCGTGGCAATCACCGAGGGATCGTGGGACAACATCAAGATCACAAATGCTGGTGACTTCCGTCTTGCTGAGGCCATCCTTTCGGCACGAGAGCACTAACCCTGGCGCTGAAACTGTCAATCGCAATGAGCGACCTCTCTGTCGGATTGAATATTCGGTGGCCCGCCGCGAAAATATCGGTGCATCTGTTTCCGTGCCTCTGAATCCGGCAGCCAGGATGCTCAGTCGTCTCACCAGGAACGATCATGATGATCTCAGCTACTGACACACCGACGCAGCAGACCGCCAACACCCGGCCCTTCGCTCATCTGCACTGCCACACGCACTACAGCCTGCTGGATGGAGTGAATCGCATCCCTCAACTAGTGGATCGCGTCAAACAGCTGGGCATGGATTCAATCGCCATCACTGATCACGGCAACCTTTCCGGCGCGATGGAGTTTCATCGTGCCTGCCGCAGCAGGGACGTCAACCCCGTCATCGGATACGAAGCCTATGTGGCTCCTGGGCGTCGAACGGATCGCAGTGCAACGCGTCAGAGGGAAGCTCAGTCTCATCTCACTTTGCTGGCAATGAACCGCACTGGCTTTGACAATCTGATCCGGATGTCATCGGCCGCGTATCTGGAAGGATTTCACTACAAGCCTCGGATCGACCGTGAACTCATTGAAGCACACAGCGATGGCATCATCTGCCTGTCCGGCTGCGCATCGAGTGAACTGTCGAAACTACTCCTTGCTGAAAACCACGACGAAGCAAAAGAGCTGGCGGCATGGTATTCGCGTGTCTTCGGCGACCGATTCTATATGGAGATCCAGGATGCCGGGTTTGACATTCAAAAACAGTGTCTGGAACTGACAGTCGATCTGGCAAACCAGATGGGCCTTCCACTGGTTGCCACCAACGACGCGCACTACCTGACGCGCGACGATGCATCGGTTCAGGATGTCCTGTTATGTGTCAACACTCGACGCACGCGAGACGACCCCAACCGAATGAAGATGGACAACGATGGACTTTTCATCTGCAGTCCGGATGAGATGTACGGCACCTTCAGTGGACTGGAAGATGCAGTCGCTCGTTCACAGGAAATCGCTGAACGAGTCGACATTCAGCTTCATGATCGTAAGTTGTATCCGGTCTTTCGTCCCCCAGAGAACAAAACAGACATCGACTATCTAAAGGAACTCTGTCACGACCTGATGCACGAACGCTACGGTGATGAGCTGACTGACGACCACTGGGAACGACTCAACTACGAACTGTCGGTTATTGAATCGAAGGGCTATGCCAGCTACTTCCTGATCGTCTGGGATTTCGTTGAGTTCGCGCGCCGAAACGGAATCCCGTGCGGTGCGAGAGGATCCGCCTGCGGAGCGATCGTGGCGTTCCTGCTGCGACTGGGTGATGTCTGCCCGTTGAAGTATGACCTGCTGTTCGAACGATTCCTCGACCCAAGCCGCAACGAACCGCCCGATATCGACATTGATTTCTGTCGTGATCGCCGGCAAATGGTGATTGACTACACCAAAGAGAAGTACGGTGAGATGAATGTCGCTCAAATCGGCACCTATGGGACACTCAAAGCAAAGAATGCCATTCGCGACGTCGGCCGAGCGCTCAACGTCCCGCTGCCTCGTGTGAACGACCTTGCGAAGATGGTACCGGATGAACTGAACATCAAGCTCGCCGATGCCCTGAAGAAGAACGCCGACATGCAGGCGGCCTACGATACGGACCCCGTGGCAAAGGAACTTCTTGATTTCGCCATGTCCGTCGAAGGACTGGCTCGCAGTACGGGAACCCACGCGGCCGGTGTCGTTGTGGCCGATGTCCCGCTGAACGAAGTTGTCCCGCTGCAGAAGATTACCGGGAAGCAGGACATTATCACTCAGTGGGACGGCCCCACCATCGAAGACATCGGCCTGCTGAAGATGGACTTCCTGGGGCTCCGAAATCTGACAATCCTGGACAAGGCCGTTCAAAACGTGCAGCGGTCCTATCCTGATTTCAGTCTGGAGGATGTCCGGAACAACCTGACAGACGAAAAAACATTCGCACTGCTTCAGCGCGGCGAAACAAAGGGCGTGTTTCAGCTGGAGTCCGGTGGAATGCGTGACCTGCTGACAAAGATGAAACCGGACTGTTTCGAAGACATCATCGCCACGTCTGCACTCTACCGCCCGGGACCACTCGAAGGCGGCATGGTTCTGGAATACGTTGAGGTCAAACACGGTCGCAAGAAACCTCGCAAGGTTCACCCCGTAGTCGACGAAGTCCTGAAAGAGACCTACGGAGTCATGGTCTACCAGGAACAGGTGATGCGGATTCTCAACCGCGTCGGCAACGTGGAACTGGCCAGCGCGTACAAATGCATCAAAGCCATCAGCAAGAAGAAGCAGTCGATCATCGACAGTTTCCACGACGACTACATCAGCGGTGCGAAAGAAAATGGCATCTCAACCGCTCTGGCTGATGAGTTGTGGAACCTGATCGTCGCCTTCGCGGGTTACGGCTTTAACAAGTCTCACTCGACGGCTTACGGGCTGATCGCATACGAAACGGCGTACCTCAAAGCTCACTATCCAGTGGAGTTCATGGCGGCTCTGCTGAGTTGCGGGATGGAAAGCACCGAACGGATCAGTGAACACGTTGACGATGCTCGTCGGCAGAAAATCGAAGTTCTCCCACCGGACGTGAATCGTTCGGAAGTCGAATTCGGGATTGACGACGACAGCATCACATTCGGCATGGGAGCCATCAAAGGAGTCGGTGAAGCAGCACTACATGCGATCGTTGCAGAACGCAATGAGAACGGTCCCTATCGCGACATCTTCGACCTCACAGAACGCGTGGACTCAAAGTGTCTGACCAAAGGAACCCTCGAAACCCTCGTCAAGGTAGGAGCACTCGACAGTCTGCCGGGCACACGCGCTCAACAGGCTGCTGTTGTCGAACGGGCCGTTCAGGCGGCCGTCGCCACTCAGAAGGACAAGGCCAGCGGACAGATGAATCTGTTTGGCGGAGATGACAATGCGGAAGAAGACGCAGTCACCGTCAGCCTGCCGGACGTCCCCGACTGGACACATTCTCAAAAACTGGCCGCAGAAAAAGAAGCTCTCGGTTTCTATCTGACATCGCATCCCCTGAGTCAACATAGTCGGCGGATTGCCAGATACGCGAAGACCAAAACTCGAGATCTGGCCGATCTGGAAGACGGTGAGAACGTCACCGTGACCGGTATGGTTGGAGCCATCAAGATTGCCACTTCAAAAAAGTCGAATGCCAACGGACAGAACAGATACGCCAACTTCGATCTGGAAGATCCGACAGGCATCGTCCGATGTATCGCCTGGCCGGCAGACTACGCACGCTACGAACTTCTCATTAAACCTGAAAGTATCATTGTCGTTCAGGGCCGAGTCGATCGGCGAGGACGTGAACCCAATCTGATCGTCAACCGCATGTTTTCACTTGACGATGCTGATCGTGAATTCACGACTCAGGTGGCGATCAAGTTCGAACAGGGGATTCACACGCGTACGGATGTTGAAACGGTGCATCGAGTGATTCAGAAGCACCCCGGTTCGACCGGCGTGATCCTTGTCGTTGATTCAACAGATCCAGCCGATGCATCAGACGATGCCAGCAGTCGACTACGATACATTCTGACAACCTCAGCCAGCTGTGAAGTCAGTGTCAGCCCCGACTTCCGACAGGATCTGACGGATTCGATCGGTGAGCAGTGTTTTGAGTTCAAGGTCGGAAAGTTCTGATCCCGGGACGGAACTGAGCAGGCGCGCAGCGACTCCGGAATCAACTTCGACCTACTTCCGTTGGCTCAATATCACCGTCGCGGCAAGTAAAGCAAGAGCCAGTACCAACCAGATCCAGTTCAACTTGTTGCGGTTCCCTGGCTCCGGTAAGTCGTCACAGGAATGTGAAGGTAGTGGCAGGAGTTCATCCAGGATGGAACTGCGAATCTGCCCCTGTCCCGTGCGTGCTGCCACGACTTTCATGGCATCGCCGGAATCTTCCAGCAGAATTCGACCAAGCCGTCCCTGTACTTCACGAGCTGTCGCGGGAAAAGAATTTGAATCAGGATCTGACAGATCTTCAATCAGCCCCCACCATCCTTCTGGGACAGAAAAAGACGAAACGTTACTTCCCCTGTTCGATAGAGCCAGCTGCCGCAACAGTTCCCCCAGTGATACCAGATCGCTCCGGCATTGCTGATTGATTTCCGATAGAGCAGCTTCCTCCCCCGCCGCCAGCAGCCATCGACCGAATCCTGTGTCGACCACCGAAACGCGAAGTTGTGGAGTGATCCGCACACATTTCTCGTCGAGGCCGCCGTGAGCCACACCGCTGTTGTGCAAGTGCTGCATGACAGACGCAATCTGCCAGCCGATATCGGCAATCTCATCCCACGCCAGCGTATTCGACTCCAGATATTGGCCCAGAGTCAGTTCGGGGACCGGTTCTGTTGCCAGATAGACGACGCCCTGTACGTCCTTTGAATCAACAATCTCCGGCAGGCCATCGTGCGACAGCAGCCGCAGCAATCCGAGATCTCGGCGCCACGCGGCACGGAACTGTTCGTCTGCTGACAGCTCGGGAGTGAACACGGTCAGCCGGCATCTGACGTCGTCCCGATTCACAGCGGAAAACGTTTCTCTGCCGGACAACTGACCTTCGGAAGCCAGGTCTGTATAGCTGTCCAGTGGCGCAGTCGGCATTTTAAGTCGCCCCTGGAGAACCTGTCGGGAACCGAGCTAAATGCTGCAGTTCCACAGCATTCATTCGCGGCGAATCACACCTACTTGAAGTCGGAGGGATTGCCGAACAATCCAGAACCGTCCTTACCACCACCCGTGCCGCCACGGAGATTCGGATTTGGCTTCCGAGGGCTTGCATCCGGCCGTTCTTCTCGGGCCGGCGCTTCCGGTCGCTGCTCAAGAGCCTTCACGGACAGTGAAACCCGTTTGCGTTTCACGTCGACCTCAATCACCTGAAAGTCTCTTGTCTCACCCAGCGAAAGCACTTCATTCACACTTCCCACCCGACGCCAAGCGAGTTCACTAATGTGGACCAGTCCTTCGATGCCCGGTTCCAGCTCAACGAAGGCGCCAAAGTCTGCAATGCGGCTGACCTTGCCCTGCACAACACGTTCGGGCGCATATCGTTCGGCAGCAGACTGCCACGGATTCTGAATCAGCTGCTTCATTCCCAAACTGATCCGATGACGTTCTTCGTCGAGTCGCAGAATGCGGACCTGCACGGTCTGGCCAACCTTGAGTACTTCATTGGGATGATTGATACGCGACCACGACATTTCGCCGATGTGCAGAAACCCGTCCATCGGCCCAATGTTAATAAACGCTCCGTAGTCTTTGATGGTCTTGACAACGCCTTCGTGGTCCTGGCCAACTTCCAGTGACGGCCAGAACTCTCCCTGCTGGCTGGCACGCTCTGCCTGCAGCAGGATCCTACGACTCAGGACAAGGTTACGTTTCTTCCTGTTGACCTCAGTGATCTGAGCGGAAATTTTCTGGCCAACAAAGGTCTCAAGATCGGCTACATATCCCAGATCAACCTGACTGGCGGGCATGAAACCTTTGAGGTTACTCACAGTGACCTGCAGTCCACCTTTGTTGGTACCAGTGACCATGCAGTCAACAACCTGCCCCTCAGCCAATGCGTCCCAATTGCCACCTGCCTTGTGACGGGCGCGTGGAATCCGAGCTCGCAGGATGCCGTCGCTGTCCACCGTATCAATGATCACCGTCAACTGATCACCCTCCGATGGCTTCCTGTCCTCTGGAAACTGCTTCAGAGCGACAATCACGGCGCTTCGCACTCCGGCATCGACAAACACGTCGTCACCGTGTACCTGCTGAACTGTCCCCTGCAACTCAGACCCTGGCCCGATCTCTTCAGTCGGGACTGGTTCGCCTTCTTGTCCTGAAACCCCGGCGACAGGTGCGGCATCGACGGGAGCGGAACTGTCGGCACTCATTGCTGCAGAAATCTGCGCTTCCAGTGACTCATCCAGCGTATCGTCGTTTGGAATCTCCACAGGACCGCTGCCGGATGGCGTCTCAGGACGTGCGACTCCCTCATCGGACGTCCCCACCGGGCGATCATTTCCCTGCGCCGTACCCATGCGCTCGCGAATACGCATACTGGCGTCAGCAGACTGTTCGTTCTGCGCTGGTACTGACATTGATGTCGCAGCAGCCGCAGCTTGTTCGTTTGCTGACGAAGCTTCCAATCCGGGTGCCACCCGGTCGGCATCTGAAGAAACGGCCTCCGCTTCAACTGATTGACTAACTGAAGCCCCCGGTTGAGCTGATGGTGTTGACACAACAACCGACGAATCCGCTGACTCAGATTGAGTAGATACCGGTGCAACCTCTGGTGCTGGCGACACACTCTCTTCAACTTCCACAGATGCGCCACCATTCGCTGACACGGTCGGCTCAGTGACTGGCTGATCCGCCAACTGATCCTTTGGCTCCTGTGGCCCGGACTCCGCTTGTGCTGGTTGCTGTTGTTCCGTCGTCATTCTGGTTTCCCTTACGGTTGTTGCTTCGGCGATCCAACCGCTACCCCTATGTCATACGCCTGTACAGCATATCTGATGCGAAACGGCTTGGCTACTGGTCAGGTGTTTTCCTGGAGTCTGATTCCTGTTCAGAAACCACGCACCGAAAGCCGATTGCGTCACTCCTGCCGTCTGCCGGGACCGAGACTCGGCTGTCGCAGGCAAGTCGCGGAGCTTTGTCCTTCCACGACCCTCCCATCGCCATATTGGCAGCACCAACATCGGGCAGGGCGTCTCCTGAACTCTTCTGCTCGTTCACAAACTCCCACAGGTAGCCATGCACATCGTACAGCCCATAATCATTCGGCATGAGTTCGCCGACAGCGGGATCATTTCCGGCTGCGTTTCCTGCGTACCACGCGTATTGCTCCAGTAATTCAGCAGACTTCCCTGAACCAAAGCTATATGTCTCAATCGACCCCGCGCGGCAGGAATACTCCCATTCCACATCAGTCGGCAACCGGACGACTGACGTGGCCTCGATCAGCTGCGCATCTCTGAGTAGCAAAGTAAGTTTGGCGCAAAACCGTTCGGCGTCCGCGTGTGTCATGGACTCAACGGAGTTCCGGGGACCGCGCCAGCGGCTGGGATTCTCACCTTCTACCAGCTGATAAAGTTCCTGAGTGGTCTCATACGCAGCAACTCGAAAGGCAATGCCGGGGGCCAGCGATCGACCGCCGACGCGGAGTGATTTCGGAAACGGACTTCTTCCCGGTGTAACCAGAATCAGTTCATCAACAAAACGCTGAAGCATGTCGCTTGCACCGAACGAAGACTCGCGCGTGGATCGTTCCTTCTTCGATGGGGATGCTTCGTCAGCAACTGCGAACCAGCAGAATACCGCAAGTAACCACGTTCCTGCCAAGCCGTATCTTGTTGTGTGCATCGTCATACCTCCCCGGAATGGTTGCGTGGCAACAGATGGTTCGACGCTGTCGATCGCGACTGGCTTCAGTATGACGGAGCAAATCTCCTGTGGAAACGAAAACAGGCTCGAAGAAACAATGTTCTTCGAGCCTGCAGGGTATTCCTGACAACGTCAACAGGATCAGGCAGCATCCTGGAGGTGATCTTCGATCTCTACGCTTGTCTCAGAATCTTCGTAGACGAGGTAGTAGATGTTGCTGGAAGCTTCTTCCAGATAATGCTTGATGTTGTCACTGTCGACACCTTCGATCAGGTTGTCGAGAACGTCAACAATTCGATCGACTTCGTCGCTGTTGATTTCTTCGAAGTCCTGGTCGTCGGTCTGATTCTGTGTATCTTCAGACATGTGTACCTCCCTGTAACCGGTGTGAGAGTTGGGACGACGGCCATCGCCAGACCATCCGTTCGAGATGGGAGCAAAGCAGCCCGTCCGAGGTTATATCGGACCAACCATCACATCTGCTTGCGTCGATTGAGGGACGGATGACGGCAGGATTGGCAAGCCACTCACCGAACCGGCAACTGTTACCGATGTGCCACCAGCTGCGATGACCAGGCCTTAGAATGAAGAAACAGGGTAAGCCGTAACGACTGTCTCGCCATCATCTTCAAGAACAAGCCGAAGATATCGACACTCCGACTTACGCCCCGACTTACCTCGTTGACCACCTGTATAGCCGATTCGCTCCTGCATATTGACGGTCCACGCCGTTCGATCATTCTGCTGCCGCTTCCGAACCAGTTTGCCACCTTTGCTGGCTCGCATCCAGGCAACATCAATCCATCGCAGGATGGCATCACGATCTCCTTCAAAGACACCGTGGATCGGTTTCTGCAGATCATCTCTTGCGTGCTTAAGAATATGCTTCAGACGATGGCCCTCCCGACTTCCGGGCCGATACACGAGTCCGGCGGTTGAACGAAATACATTCCTGCCAATCAGTTTGAGCTGGCCCGGTGGAGGTTCATCGCCAGACTCGCGTGAACCAGACGCTCCCGTTCGGCGATCCGGCACAGACACTTCCGGTGATGCACCTTCCACTGCGTCGACATCCAACGATTGGCTGTTGCGTGCGGCAACATCCGGAACAACAACAGCCGTCGGTTCGTGCTCCTCCCGATGCTCCAACGTTGGAACGACCGGCGGTACACGACCACCTGCGGCCCCTGTGTTGCCTAACTCCAACGCTGGCCTGCCATCATCGGCCGGTGCAGGAAAGTTCTGGTCCAGCCACGGCTCAATCCGTGGTTTCAGCAAAGCAAACGCGATGACGACCAGAACGATAGCCAGCTGGGCGTAAAGTTTGCGACGCGAGTTCAATCGATCTGAAGACGTCATGGAATTCTGCTGCGGAAAGCTGTTCGTCTTCGTCGGAACCGCCAACGTCGTATTCTAATGATACAGCGTCACGCGTGACAACGCGCCTCCGGACGCAGTTGTTGTTGGTCTTGCACGACTGGCAGAATTGTCGCCGGCTATCTCGGGAGGCATAAATCGATCCAGTCGCGGTCGAAACATCACCATCAACAGCAACGGCAGGTACCACAGCACGTAAGTTCCCACATCTTCCGGATACCAAAGCTGAGCCGCCACGACCAGAGCCGTTGAATTGGACAGCAGGTTCTCCAGATTTCGACGACGCGGAATGACTGTCATCGCAGTCAGCATCACTAAGAAGATTGCAGCCAGAGTGATCCGCAGGAAGATCTGCCCCACTCCGACACGATTAGCAGGCAGCTGATCAGTCACGAGCTGGTAAAACGACCAGTTCGTCGTGTGCACAACACGGTTCAGGAAAGAATCCGCATCAGACGTTGTCATCGCGACAGCAAACAACGCCAGCGCCGCGACAGCTCCCAGCGAAAGTCCAAACCGCAGGCTGCCTTTCCGTCCGTAGAACACAGCCCACAACGGCAGGAGAAAGACGGCGAAGAACAACGTTCCGCAGGCCAGCCCCAGCAGAACTCCCGCAACCGCCGGACGACGGTAACAGGCAAAGGCCCAGACCAGACACGCGGCAGGCAGCACATGACTGAGCTCATGAACCTTATAAGCTGTGCAGGGCAACAACAGATACAGACAGCACATTGAAATGCCGAGCTGAACGCTGTTAAAGTGGTGGCGCCCCACATACATCAGCCCCAGCACAACGATGCTGTGCGCCAGCACGATCAAGACTCTTGCGATTGTCCGCTCGATTGGAGACGACTCAGAATCCGGACTCACAGCTGAGCTGTCAATTCCGCCCGACAATTCGGCAACAGCCGACGCTCCAGCCGCAATAAGTGTTTCAGTCGGCGCGGGTTGATCCTCCTGGTCGTCTGATTCCTGTTCGCCGATTGCCTGTCGTTCGAGCAGCGCTTTACCGGACTCTACTGCGTCTACATTCCCACCCGGTGGTTCAAACATGAAAACGCTCGTCATCAGAATGACAAACGCCGGTACACAGAGAAACGTCAGACCCTGTTGGTTGAGATTCTGCTCGAGGCGTGGGCGTCGTGTCAGGCTCTCATCCGAAATCAGACGGATGATTAACAACACAGAAAGTGCGAGCAGGATCGTTGGCGAGTACCGTGACAACGACCCAACGGCTTCCGAAGCAACTGACTGCGTTTCCTTTGACGCCGAAGTGGGCCATGTACCGGTTAGTACCAGCGCCGTCGAAATGCAAAGAATCAGCACCAGATCCAGATTGCGCACGCTCACCAGCCGCGAGAAGCGGAAGAAGACAGCAAACACCAGCAACGCAGCATAAAACAGCCACGTTGGGTGCCCCACGTCAACGTATAAGAATGGAATATCCATTTAGCGGATCTCAGTCATGCGGCACTTTTGATCCCGGCCACCTTTCGTAGCCACCGGAGCTGCCGATCGACGAGTCAATCCTCAGCAGGACATCATGCCCCGCTCACCCAGAAGTTTCCCCTCACATATTTGAGGCTCCCAGGCCACCAGGTTCAAGCGATACCCGGAAAATCGAGGGGATATGCGTTACGTCGCCTTCGATTACGACGACTGGCCAAACCAATCCCTCAGCACCAGCACGTGTCCACCAGCCTCTATCCGGCACGATTATCGCCATTTCAGACCCCCTGCCGTCTTTGAAAAATCGCAGATCCGCTGACAGAATCGGCATTCGGCCAGCGTTAACACATCGGAGACGACCCCCAGATTTCCCTGTTTACTCAACGAGACTTCCGATTACAGAAACACGCGACAGCCTGCTGATCCGAATTCGGAACGAACAGGACCGAGACGCCTGGTCGGAATTCGTCGGCATCTATCGACCGCTTCTGTACCGTATCGCTCGTCAGCGAGGACTCCAGGACGCGGACGCACAGGATGTGGTTCAGCGTGTCATGCTGACGATCGCCAATCGAATCGAAGAATGGGAACTCGGTCAGAAACAGGGCAGTTTCCGCAGATGGCTCCATCGCAAGACGAACAACGCCGCTGTCGATGCGATTCGCAAACGGTGCCGCGATGCCGCGAACTACGGATCAGTACAGAGCGAGCTGCTGAACAACGAGGCGATCCAGCCGGACGTTCAGCAGGAAGACATCGAAGCCGAATACCGACGCTCCGTCTTTCGCTGGGCCGCTCGGCGAATCAAAGGCGAGTTTCAGGAAACAACATGGCAGGCGTTCTGGCTGACAACTGTGGGAGGCCAGGCCGCGTCGGCAACAGCGACTCAACTTGGCCAGTCCACCGGAGCGTTCTACACAGCCCGCAGTCGAATCATGAGACGCCTGAAAGAAGTGGTGGAAAACTATGAGTCTCAATGAACCACTGAAAATCTGCGACCGGAAGCGCATTCTGGCATTCGTGGACGGAACACGCACCGGCGACGGCCTGTCCGAACTGGAACGGCATCTCGACGACTGCACCGACTGCTAACACGCGTTGTCGGAATCGCAGGACGAGAAGTTTCTTCTGGATATGCTACGAGTGTTTATTGAACCAAAGGGAGGAAGATTTGAGTGGATTGCTGATCAGCGGGTCCTGTCCGGGACATACCCCGCAGAGATGCATGAGATGTTCAGGCTCTTGGTATTTACCACATTCAATAACCGTCAGGTAGCACCCCCTGACTGGCCAGCGCACCTGCCAAAACCAGACGCACAGCAAACACTTCGTCGTGCGGCACAGGAAGTTAAGGAACTTCGCGCGAAGTTTGGACCAACTCATCCGGAGGTTCGAAAACACAAGCAAACGGCCGAGTTATTCCTCAGGTGGATAAACACCGATTTCCCTGGTAAATTCGATTCATTGTTTGGCAAACCTCAGCGCCAGACAAATCCCCTCCCTTTCAGCCATGATGCAGAGGAATTCCATCAGCATGAAGAAGAGGCTGCGTCACTGGCAGCCGAATTACACGAATTCAGGACAGCGGCTTCCACTCCGGAACTCGACGCGAAACGCACTGAACTAACAAGAACAACTGAACGCTGCCGTGAACGCCGCTTTCTCTGCTCGGCAGGAAATACAAAAAGCGGAAGCCGGTGCTCTGAGAGAATAACTGGAACAGATCGAAGCCCGGATCGAAAGAAGAGCCGATATCCGCGAACGGATTGTCGCTCGACGCGTCGCCGAACTGCTGCAGACAACTCCCGAAGATGCCTGGGATCCGGCAACGGAGCCCGATCCGTTTAGTCGAGAGGCAATCGATGAAGACGTGGAAGATCGGCAAGCGGATGCTGATAATTTTGACGATGAATTCGATCCGTTCGCCAAACGCCCGGAAACTCTGAAACCAGAATCTGAACCGGTACGGCCAGTGAACAAGGACAAAAACGAAGTCCCGGTAATGTTTGACGATGACTTCAGTCTGCACTGAACTGACGCCTTGGTAGCCTCGGTTCCTGAACCGAGGTCGCGCAACGACATGAGACGATCCTGATGACTCTTGTGCCTGTGGCACACCGGTTCAAGAACCGGTGCTACCCGCAGGGCCACCCCCCTCTCGCAGAGATCTGACGTGAACTTATGAATCGCCCAAGCGACACTGCTGCAGGACTGATTCGACTTAACGAAAAACGCCTCACGAGCCAATCAGCAGGTGAGGCGTTTTGTTGCTTGCGATATTAACGGACGCGGTGTCAGTTGTTTCGAGGAGTCTCAACCCACTGACGCACATCAGGGCACGGTGACAAGCGTTAGTTGCTCTCTGCCACAGCGACGTTGATCCGTCGGCCTTTGCGATCGAAGTACACTTCGCCGTCGACCAGAGAAAACAGAGTGTAGTCTTTCCCCATGCCAACGTTGCGACCGGGGTGCCATTTGGTCCCACACTGCCGCGCAAGAATGTTGCCAGCGTTTACGGCTTCACCACCGAATTTTTTGATGCCGCGGCGTTGAGCCTGAGAATCACGACCGTTCCGAGTGGAACCCTGTCCCTTCTTATGAGCCATCTTACTATTCCGCTTTGCTGGCCGACTCGATCCAAGTCGACGCACTCAGGTCCATAGACCGAATTTTGTCATGTCTGAAAGGCCACGGATTCTGACGACTCCTGCCAGATTTGCAAGACAATTGTGAGTCCCGCAGCCCGTGTTTCTCAGGGGAATGCGCCTCTGACACCCTGAATCGGCAGCACTACTGGACCTTTTTCTCGGTTTGCTCGTTGCCCAGCACAGAAATCTCCTCCGGAAGCTCAAACGTCGCTTCGCGTGGCAGATACACCCACCGAGGATTACCAATCAGCCGAACCTCTTCTTCTTCCTGATCGATGTGATCTCCGGGCCGTTCAAATTTCTGGACGATGCCCTTGTCTTCGATCTTCAGCTTGCCGTCCTCAGCGGGACTGACTCGATAGGCGTTAGTGAACCCAGTCATTTCGATTTCAAAGAAGTCGGTCCTCGGATTGACGTTTCTCCAGATCGCAACGCCATACCGAGCATTTCGCAGTGGATCTCTGTCGTCGACGGAGACGGGTTCCGGAATTCCCGCGATCGCATCGACGCTGTTGAGCAGTCGCAGACTGGCTGCCTCCCGCTGAAACTCACGATGGAAGATTGCCTTCTGAGCCTGATGATTGACTTCATCGACGTAGCGTTCGTCTGCCCCTTCATCTGTTGTGTGCAGAACGAATCTCGGCAGCAGCAGACTTTCGGCTCGGATGGGTTCGGGATCATTCTGAGGGTCCACATCAACGTCATTGAGTCGCCGTTGCAGATTGTCTCTGGCAGTTTCATTTCCCGCCAAATCGACATAGTTTCGAGGAATCACTCGATAAACCATGTACCAGACCAATTCGGTCGCCGTTCTCCGAGTCGCCGGATCCGTAATCGGAATCCTGACCATTCGGACTGGCTTGTACTGAATTTCGGCGATCCATAGCGCAGGGTACCCCGGACCGAAACTGGCTTCGCCGGGTGCCCGCTGAATACGCGGACCGAGCATCTCCTCAACGTTCATTCGGATCGAACTGCTGCGCGCGAACCCTCGATCAAGCGGAGCTTCAATGACCTGGCTCACCGCAACCTGAGCTGTGCCCGCAAGCGACAGTGCCAGCACGGTGATGTTGAGAAACATTCGGCGGTCACACGAAATCATCGAATCAGTCCTGAGGCCCAAAGGCCGGATGGAGCGTATCTGGAATCAGAACCTCTGAATCCTGCGGCAAAGCGGCAGAATCTGCCGGACGACGCCTGCTGCACGAGGGTCCATGAAAGTTATCGACCGGAAGACAACTGCGGATTGCCCCATCGTCTGATCCAGAGCTGCAAAAGCAAGGAAATTCGTTGCCTCAGCCCGCCAGCACATTGATTTCAGCCTTGCCGGCCCGCCTTCTACGATCGAAATCCACACGTTGGCTCAAATGTCAACGCGGGCCGCTCGTTCTTCAACTTCCTCCAGGCTGAAGAACTGCCCGGTTCCGGCTCCGGGACAGGATTTGCAGACTTCGTCCCATTTCTGTTTGGAATCAATGTTGGACTTCCAGAACGGCCACGTCCGACACTGGCCGGGCCTCACAGGATAGACCCTGCACTTTCGAGCTACCGAATCAAAGAACGTGCAGTCGCCGTTCTGAAACTCCGTCAGCGAGACTCGCCCTCGAACCGGTCGAGTATGGAACAATCGGATCTCACCGACTGGTTTGTCCAGATACTCGGCGATCTGTTCGATGTCATTGTCATCGACCCAGACGACTCCCGGATCACCGGTGCAGCAATCTCCACACTGACTGCACGTGAACTGCAGCCCATCCTGATACCACGGTCCGTCTGCGTTTGAGTCTGACGATACATCGGCGGGATCTGTCATGTGCTGATGCTCTTCTAACTGCGCAATTGCTTGCCACGTTTGTTTATCGACGCAGATTGGTCGATCACACGTGTCCGCCAGGAAGCGGCACGAGACACCCTGTCTTGTAACATGCTGAAGGGCATGTCCATAGAATGTGTGCCGAACGACACGAGATTTTCGGGACTTCTGGACGACATTTGTGTATGCCGCCTTCAACTTACGTACAGATCACGGCTGGGTTGCACGACGTCAGTCCGCAGAGTAGCGCCGCCGACAGCGGTCTGATGTCGCGTCCCTCCCCTGAATTGAACTGTCGGCTCTTCAAATCCTGCCGGACGTCGCCGAGAATTGACCTTCTTTCCTCGTTCTCGTTATTCATTTTCACCGAGATCATATATTGACTCCTCCGAACTCCATAGCCGCTGTCGTTCTGTGTGGAGGGCGATCGATTCGTATGGAACGGGACAAAGCATCCCTGCTGTTGAACAGCGAGCCCTTTCTAACGCGCATCTGTCGCATTATTGATTCTGTGGCCTCCCCGGTCATTGCAGTGTCATCGAACAAACAGCAGCTGCCCTATCTTCCCGATGGTGTTTCCGTCGTCCCCGATCTCTGGAAAGACGAAGGACCGTTGGCCGGAATGCTGACAGGGCTGGAGTTTATTGCTGACCATTCACCAGGCTCGGAACTGGTCTGGCTGGGGTCCTGTGACGCGCCGCTGGTGAACATCCAGGTTGTCACTCGTCTATCTCAGACATCTGGCGCCTGGGACGCCGTCATGGTTCAGTCTGGCGCTCAGCTGCAACCGTTCAGCGGTATCTACCGGACTTGCGTCCGACATAAGCTGCAGGCACTCTTCGACACCGGTGAACGCCGACTGCACGCCATCGCAAACAGCATGAACGTTTTCAGGATTGAAGCCGAATCCCTGAGGTCACTGGATCCAGAGCTGGATTTCCTGAGAAACATCAACACGCCGGAAGACTACAAAGCGCTGTGCAAAGAGTACTCCGGGAACCTGTAGAGCACTGATGGAAACTACACGAACACTTCTTCGGCGTCGGACGACAAATCGTCATTGAAGCGATCGCGCATTGGCTGCACGTGATCTCTGATGAACGCATCGACCTGTTCCGGTGCGCGACCGATGTATAGAGACGCATCCAGTGTGCCTTCCAGATCCACTCCTGCAAAACTCTCGTCGCTCTTCAATCGATCGATCAGGTCGTTGGGTTCGCCCTGCTGCTTAACGACAGCGGAAGCTTCCTGGCTGTGCACTCGAATCTGTTCATGCAAAGTCTGTCGATCACCGCCAGCTCGTACTCCTGCCATCAGGATTTCTTCAGTCGCCATGAATGGAAGTTCGCCGTTGAGCTGGCGAGCAATCACCTGCGGATAGACGACCAGGCCATCGGTGATGTTGCGGTACAGAATCAGGCATGCATCAATGGCCAGAAATCCCTGAGGCAACGTCAGCCGTCGAATCGCACTATCGTCGAGAGTACGTTCCATCCACTGTGTCGCCATCGTTCCATCAGCTCCCGCCTGAAGACTCATCGCAAACCGCGCCAAAGCACACATCCGTTCTGAGCGCATCGGATTCCGTTTGTAGGCCATCGCCGATGAACCAATCTGTTTCTTCCCGAATGGTTCCTCGACTTCCTTGCGATGCTGCAGCAGACGGATATCTGATCCCGCCTTGTGACATGACTGACCGATTCCATTCAGAGCCTGCATCACCTGAGAGTCGACTTTGCGCGAATAGGTTTGCCCCGTAACCGCATGTCGCGAATCGAATCCCATTTTCTTCGTCACCAGCCGATCCAACTGCTCGACCTTCTCATGATCCCCATCGAACAGACTGAGAAACGTTGCCTGAGTCCCCGTCGTTCCTTTGACGCCTCGAAACCGAAGCGTCGCCAGCCGATGTTCGATTTCTTCCAGATCAAGTAACAGGTCCCAACACCACAGGGTGGCTCGCTTGCCGATCGTTGTCGGCTGAGCGGGCTGCATGTGAGTGAACCCGAGACAGGGCAGGGCACGGTACTCCTGAGCGAACCGGCCCAGTTGGTCGATCACCTGCACCAGCCGTCTCCGTGTGAGTTCCAGGCTCTCGCGCAATTGAATGATCTCAGAATTATCTGTGACGTAGCAACTGGTTGCCCCCAGATGGATGTCCTTTCGCGCCGCCGGACATTGGTCTCCCCAGGCATGAACGTGAGCCATCACGTCATGTCGTAGTTCTCGTTCGTACGCGGCCGCTGCATCAAAGTTGATGTCATCAACCGTTGCACGCATTTCGCTAAGCTGATCGTCGGTAATGTGCAGACCAAGTTCCTGCTGTGATTCCGCCAGGGCTATCCAAAGTCGTCTCCATGTGGAGTGTTTCTTCTGAGCGGACCAGATTCCCGACATCTCTTTCGACGCGTAGCGGGTGTTCAACGGGTTTTGGTAGAGGTCATGTGACACAAATACGACTTTCAAATCAGCGGTGGCTTACACGAACACGGTGAGTAACTTCGGGATCAATCGTCAGCCGAGCAACGCGACGTCAGGCCGTGGATTCGGCCGATTCAACGTTCTCCACTCGAATGGAAGCAGCTCCCTCAAATCCGACACTCATGGGTCGGCCGGAAATTGAGACGCGTACAACCCCACCATCTTCGCTCGATTCCATCACTTCGCCAATCGCACCGAGCTGGAATCCGGAATCCGAGAGATACCGCAGGAATCCAGGTTCCTGATTCACCACCTGCACAAACCGTACGGTCTCACCGGGCTGGCACATATCCAGTGACACCGCCGACGAGGTCCCACGCAGTTCACCGTCTGCTGCAGGAATCGGAGCACCATGAGGATCCGTTGTCGGATGTCCCAGATACTCGTCGATCCGGTCGATCAAAACGTCGCTTACGGCGTGCTCCAGTTCTTCCGCTTCGTCATGCACCTGATCCCACGTCATGTTGAGTGTATCGATCAGGAACAACTCAATCAGACGATGCCGCCGCAGAACACGCATCGCAAGGCTTCGACCAGCATCGGTCAGCGTCACACCGCCATACGGCACATAATCAGCCAGACTTGCTTCAGCCAGCGTCTTCAGCATGCTGGTGACAGTTCCTGGGGAAACACCCAGTCGAGCCCCCAAAGCGCCCGCCGAAACGCGGTCCGAACCCTGTTTGAGCTGAATCTGCAGGATCGCTTTGAGATAGTTTTCAACAGTCAAACTCGCCATTGGCAGAGTCTAGAACGCATCCGCCCGCTCAGCAACCACGCTGTCAGCCAGGACGATCGACGTTCAATAGCAGGCGTGATAAAGGCAGGAAAATAGTCCAGCCCCACGAAGCGCATCACTTCCACACAGTTGGCTGGCGTTGATCGCAGCGGTATTTTAATGAGGTCACACGTGACTGCGTCACACCTGTATCTACGCATCGTCCCAGCTGCAGCAGCAGTCCCTGACCACGACCACATTATCACTCCACCTATGCCTGCATCACCTCGAAGTACACACAAGACCTCCATTCTCCTCGCACTTCTGCTGACGTCTGTCGTCTCCGCCGAAGACACGAAGCCACTTCCGCAGATGCGTCCGGAAGCGTGGCCGTTGTTGAAAAAGCTGTTTGAATACGACAACACAATTCCGCTGGAAGCGCGAACTGTCGAACGAAAAGAATTCGACGGCCAGCCGAGGGAAAAAATCGTCCTGCGAACCACTCAGGGTTTCCTCGCGTCAGGCTATCTTCAGTTTCCTTTCACGGACCAGAAACGTTTCGCCTGCGTGCTCTTACTTCACGGCTGGTCGGGCTCGAAAGACAGCTGGTATCAGGACAACAATTACATCAGTGGAGGAAACATTCGTAAGCAACTACTGGCTGAAGGTTACGCAACCCTGATGCTCGACGCGCAGTGCCACGGTGACCGCATCGCTGCCAACGATTATGCTCCGGTCAATCACTTCGTCGACGAGCAGCAACCTGTCGGCCAACGACGGAAGGGCTATTTCACTCAACGCGAAATCTACGTTCAGACAGTCGTCGACTACCGTCGAGCGATCGACTACCTGGAATCTCGGGATGACATCGACACCGACCGCATCGGCCTGATCGGATACAGCATGGGCGGCACTCAGTCATTTATGCTGACTGCTGTGGAACCTCGCATCAACGCCGCGGTGGCGTGCGCCACACCGTCTGAACAGCAGCGATCCACACTTTACGCACCACAAAATCACGTGCACGGAATTGGCGAACGTCCGTTCCTGATGGTTGCTGGAACGGGCGACACGATGTGCACCGTCACCCATGCGAAAGCACTCTTCGAGCTGATTCCATCCCCGACCAAAGACTTAAAGTTCTACGGCGGAAGCCACAAGCTGACTCCTGACTTCGTCCCGGATGCGATCAACTGGATTGAAACACACGTTCGATAGCCTCAGTTCCCCGGCGGCCGTACCTAGGCTCCGGCGTTCAAACGCTCCGTGATCTCCTGCACGATTCGATCTGCCGGCACACGTACCTGCTCCAGGCTATCACGATCACGCAGTGTGACGGTGTTGTCCGACGCTGTGTCGCCGTCTACCGTGATGCAGAACGGTGTTCCGATTTCGTCCTGACGGCGATAACGCCGACCAATTGCTCCCTGCTGGTCGTACTGGCAGTTAAGCCCGGCGGCCTTGAGATCACCAAAGATCTCGGCAGCTTTCTCCGGCATGCCTTCCTTCTTAATCAGCGGGAATACAGCTGCTTTCACGGGTGCCAGGCGAGGATGGAACTTCATCACTGTTCGCTCCTGCGGCTTGCCATGTTCGTCCGGCTGAGAATCCTCATGGTAGGCTTCACAGATGAATGCCAGCGTGGCACGGTCCGCACCGGCAGACGGTTCGATCACATGAGGCACAAACCGTTCACGTGACTGGTCATCAAAGTAACTTAGATCTTTTCCGCTGCCGCGATGAACCGGCTGGCCGTGTTCATTCTGTTCGACTTCCAGTTCACCGTCTGCGTTCTTGCCGAGTTTCCCTTCCATGTGCGAACGCAGGTCAAAGTCGCCGCGATGAGCCACCCCTTCCAGTTCGCCGTATTCACCTTCGTCCAGGAATGGAAACGCGTATTCGATGTCGGCGGTACCCACGGAGTAGTGAGCCAGTTCGGATTCTTCATGGTCGCGCAGAATCAAACGGTCAGGACTGATTCCCAGATTCTGATACCACTGATAACGATGATCGCGCCACCACGCGTACCATTCGCGCGACTGATCCGGACGGCAGAAGAATTCGATTTCCATTTGCTCAAACTCACGCGAACGAAACGTGAAGTTTCGAGGTGTAATCTCGTTGCGGAAGCTCTTACCAATCTGTGCCACACCAAATGGAAGCTTGACTCGTGTGCTGTCAGCAACGTTGCGAAAGTTGACGAAGATCCCCTGAGCCGTCTCCGGACGAAGGAAGGCCGCATCGTCGTCACTGCCGAGCGCTCCAATGATCGTCTTGAACATCAGGTTGAATTCGCGAGGAGCGGTCAGCGAACCGGCTCTCTTTGCCCCCGGTGCGACGACAGATGAAAAGTCTGTCTCAGCAATCTGATCCAGAGTGGTCGCATCACCGTCCCATTTCAGGCGGTCTGCGTACTTTTTTTTGAGTCCAAACGCACGCAACGCTTCCGATGTCAGATCGTCATGAAACTCTTCTGCCGTTGAAGCCACAAGGACGCTGTCGAATTCCTTCTGGTCGCCCGGACGCAGTGATTCGCCACCTTCCTGGCTCAGTTGGCCGGGAACAGCCTTGCCTTCGTAGCTGACTCGTCGGACTCGAACCTGGTCCAGCCGATAGCGACTTCGCGTCTCCCGACAGTCTACCATCATGTCGTGGAATAAATCGTAGTGGCCGGAACATTTCCAGACCTGAGGATGCATGATGATCGACGTTTCCAGGCCAACCATCTGAAATTTCACTGGAGCCCCTTTTGGCAGCATCAGTTCGTTGTGCGACTGCACCATGTCTTCGTACCAGACATTTCGCACATTCCGCTTCAGCTCGGTTCCCAGCGGGCCATAATCCCAGAAGCCGTTCTGCCCGCCATAGATCTCGGAGTTTTGAAAAACAAAGCCTCGCCGTTTGCACAGGGCGACGATCTTTTCCATTGAACGGCTCATTCGAATAACCTCAGTAACCTGCCGGCTGTTATTTGGGGGTGAGTGCCTGTTGAGCGGGCCGGGATTGTAGAGTGCCCCCAGGGAATGTCCAACGGCGTTTCGCTGGTGTAAATCGCGGGACAGCAATGCTGAGACAGACTGAGGTGGACCAGGTTCACCGACACACTCATTTACATGAAAGGTTGCAGCGACTTGAACTACGACTGCCTTGTCATTGGTCTGGGAGGAATGGGAAGCAGTGTTCTCTACCACCTCGCCAGACGCGGCTTGAACGTCTGTGGTCTGGAACAGTACGAACCGGTCCATTGTCGAGGAAGTTCTCACGGCCAGTTTCGCGTCTTTCGAAAAGCCTACTTCGAACATCCGGACTACGTCCCGCTGCTGCATGCCGCCGATTCGTTGTGGCGAGAACTGGAAGCAGAGTCAGGAAAGAGACTGTACCGGCAGATCGGAGTCGTCCTTTCGGGACCACCGGACGGAGATGCCGTTCGCGGAACGCTCATCGCCGCAGACGAACATTCTCTGCCAGTCGAGAAAATGACTGCAGCCGATGCTCGACGAAGATGGCCCATGCTGACCTTTCCGGACAACCACGACGTGGTTCTGGACGCAGACGCCGGCATCCTTGCTGTCGAAGAATGCGTTTCTCAATACATCAAGCTGGCAAAGCGGCACGGTGCCGATGCGAAGTTCAACGAACAACTCGTCGCATGGGAGTCTCGTCAGAACAGCATCCGGATTACGACACAGCGATCTACGTACAATGCGGATCATGTGGTGTTTGCCGGTGGTGCCTGGTCAGCCGGAATATTGTCTGGAATACTGCCTGAACTGAACGTCCTGCGGAAAGTACAGTGCTGGTACCGGGTTCAGTCCGGGTTTCAGCAACATCCTGCAGAGATGCCTGCCTTCTTCTTCGAAACGTCCACCGGAGCATTCTATGGCATGCCTTCCGGCAGTGAGCAACTCAAGGTCGCTCGTCACTCCGGCGGAGCACACGTTCTCGACCCGTCAAATCCGAACGCATCTGCTACAGATGACGAAAGGCAGTCCTGCACGGAATTTGCAATGACCCACCTGCGGGGGATTGCTGGCAAGCCAACCCGAACCAGCAACTGCCTCTACACGCTTACTCCCGATGGGCACTTCCTGATCGATCGCCACCCGGACAACCACCGGATTTTGTTTGCCGCGGGTTTTTCAGGCCATGGATTCAAGTTTGCAAGTGTTGTCGGCCGGATTCTGGCAGATCAGGTCGTGGGCGTTGATCCAGGTCTGGCCATCAGATTTCTCAGTGCAGAACGATTTCAGTAGCCGAGGTTCCTCTGACCGGTTGAACGACGGGCACAATCTGCGTACTCTGCCAAACCGATCGAGCAACGAGAACGACGTACGATTTGTCGTCGGCGTAATGCGCAGCGACCTGTTCCAACATCAAACGACCTGGCGGCATTTCCATGATTCTGAGCGGCAGTGAAATCAAGGCGCAGCTGGGAACCAACATCTGCATTGAGCCATTCAGCGAAGAACAGCTCAACCCCAACAGCTACAACCTCCGGTTACACGACGAACTGCTCGTGTATGAGGAAATCATCCTCGACATGCGACGCCCCAGTCGATTTCGCAGGCTGACGATTCCGGAGGAAGGACTCGTGCTGCAGCCGAACCAACTGTATCTCGCTCGCACAGTTGAACATACGGAAACGCATAATCTCGTCCCAATGCTCGAAGGCCGCTCTTCAATTGGTCGATTGGGCCTGTTTGTCCACGTGACAGCAGGATTCGGTGATGTCGGTTTTTGCGGCTACTGGACACTGGAAATGTTTGCGGTCCAGCCCGTCCGAATCTATCCCGGCGTTCAGGTCGCTCAAATCTTCTACCACACGCTGGAAGGTGATGTCACCGAATATCAAAGCGGCAAGTATCAGCACAACAAGGACATTCAACCAAGCCTGCTGTTTGAAGAACTTGGTGTGCGCGACGAACGCCAGATGCAGCTGGACTTCGAAGAACAGGTCACAGCCGCCATCGAGCCAGCAGACTGATTCTGTCTGTGCTGAGTCGGGCCGATTTAAAGGGCGACACGACTGCTGATTGTCTTCGCTGGGGCGCAAAAAGAAAACGCGAACCCAGTTCAATGAGTCCGCGTTTCACGTTGAAACATTGCTGATCGTGCTGGATCAGTCAGCAGCTTTGTCTTCGCCCGGCAGTTTGCCGTCCGCAATCAGATCTCCAAAGGTCTTGCCTTCGACATGGCTCTTTTTCTCAGCAATCTTTTTCAGAGCTTCGGCGATCTTTTCTTTGTCCTTCTCATTCTTCTTACCGAGTGCCTCTTTCATGGCCACACCGTAATTGTTTCGGTGCTTCTTCTTCTTGTTCTCTTTGCTGTTGTGGCAGACCGCACAATTCACTTTAACGTCTTCGCTCTTTGCCAGCTCCGGGTACGTCTTCTTGAAGACTCCTACGAAGGCCGGACGAGCATGCGTCTGACCGGAAGACATAACCACAAATGCGAGCAAGAGTGCGCCAGCGGTCACAAATCGACCAATGGTCCTGAAATTCAACATTAAGGCCTCCACAGATTTAACGAGTATCAGATGCCACCACGGAGCTGGCGACATGTGCATTTTCGACGGAACATGATCAGAATCAATACAGATTCCGACGCGATTTTAACAGGTTGCCTGGCTCGATTCAGCATCAATTGTCAAATGAGGAAGATTGCGGCATCTGTCTCTAATCTGGCGACACAGCTATTTCCTTGCACTCGAAGAACGGCGTGCGGAGACGCGGGAGTCAGTGCACACTCGCAGAAAAGCACGCAGCCGCCAGCTCAGCCTGCCAGCTCGTGCGCGCCCACGCCCCAAAGAACGATGGACTGCTGTTCAGCTTTTGCTCAGACACCGGGGTGCCCAGAGGACGGGCCCAAGCTTTACCTGATCGTTCAACCCGAAGTGACTCGCCTGGCTGTTCGCTCTCCCCTGGTTTCCCGGATGCGGGCAGACGCTAATCCTGTGCTGGACTTTAATTTGTGGTGATTGTATAACCCGCGATCCGATTTTTTCGGCAAAGGGAGATTCAGCGTGAATCCCCCGCATCCCATTTCCTCTAACAGAGTCGTGCAGACCGGAACGTCCGATCTGCGTCTTCCAGGTGGTTTCTTTAATGGTCGATCGTCATCTCCTTCGCGAATTCTCAGTAGACGAACAGGAAATTGACTCACTCTTCACTGAATCTGAAGAAGTCCTGTATGAGCACGAAGCTCAAACCTACGACATCAATCAACTCCTGAATGGCCGCGTGGTGCGTGTCGACGACGAAGAGGTCGTCGTTGATATTGGGTACAAGAGCGAAGGGGTGATCCAGCGCGATGAGTGGGACGAAGGAGACGAGCTCCCGCAACCCGGCGAAGAAATCGAAGTTCTGCTGGAAGAATTTGAAGACTCAATCGGCCTCATCCTGCTGTCATGGCGAAAAGCGCGCCGCATCCGACAGTGGGAAGACGTCATATCCCGCCACAACGAAGGTGACATCGTTAAGGGCCCGGTCGAGCGCAAGATCAAAGGCGGGCTGCTTGTCGACATCGGAGTCCACGTCTTTCTGCCCGCGAGTCAGGTCGACGTTCGCCGCCCACAGGATATCGGCGATTACATCGGGCAGGAAATCGAGTGCATGATCCTGAAGATCGACGAACAACGGCGAAACATCGTCGTCTCTCGTCGTCGCCTGATCGAAGAAGCACGCGAGAAGATGAAGAAGGAGCTGCTGGAAACCCTCCAGGTCGGCGACCTTCGACAAGGGACCGTCAAGAACATCGCCGACTTCGGTGCATTCGTGGATCTCGGCGGCATCGACGGCCTCCTGCACATCACAGACATGAGCTGGGGACGAATCAGTCACCCCACCGAGATGGTGAAGATCGACGACGAAATCGAAGTCATGGTCCTGAACATCGACTACGAGAAAGAGAAGATTGCCCTGGGCCTCAAGCAGAAGTCGGCCAGTCCCTGGGAGAACATCGAAGAGAAATTCCCGGTCAATACCACTGCAACCGGCGAGGTGGTCAACGTGCTGACCTACGGTGCGTTCGTCAAGCTGGAAGACGGCATCGAAGGGCTGGTCCACATCAGTGAAATGTCGTGGACTCGACGTGTCAGTCACCCCAGCGAACTGGTCAGCATCGGCGACGAAGTGGAAGTCATGGTTCTTGGCATCAACACCCAGAAGCAGGAAATCTCGCTGGGAATGAAGCAGACTCAGGACAATCCATGGGACGATGTCGCCGCAAAATACCCTGTCGGAGAAACCGTTTCCGGAACGGTCCGCAATCTCACCAACTATGGTGCCTTTGTGGAACTTGAAGAAGGCGTTGACGGTCTACTGCACATCAGCGACATGTCCTGGACGCGAAAAGTCTCGCATTCCAACGAACTGCTCAAGAAGGGCGACCCGATCGAATGCCAGATCCTGTCAGTCGATGAAGAACGTCGACGAATTGCACTGGGACTGAAACAGCTTTCAGAAGACCCCTGGGAAAGCACAATTCCGGAAAAGTACACGCCAGGCAGTTCTGTCAAAGGCAAGGTCACCAAGATCACAAACTTCGGTGTCTTTGTGGAGCTCGAAGACGAACTGGAAGGCCTGCTGCACGTCTCTGAACTTGCCGACCACAAGGTCGAACATCCGGAAGCCATGGTCAACATCGGCGAAGAACTGGAGGTTCGCGTCCTCCGAGTCGACACAGCCGATCGGAAGATCGGGCTGAGTTGCCGGTCTGACGAAGAAATCCGAGCCCAGGCGGCCGCCGAAGCAGATGGGACTGCGGCCCCGGCAGGCGGCGACACCGAAAGTCGCCCACGCGAAGAACTCAAGGGTGGCATGGGAGCCGATGCAGGACCTCTGTTCAGCCTTGGTGCCGACGGCAGTGGGGCGGAAGAGGCACCGGCTGCAGATGATGACGCAGAAGCCGCGCCGTCCGAAGAATCGGAGTAGTGTGACCTCCTCGGGAAAACACTAAGCCAACGAACGACGACCGACGAAGAATCGTCGGTCGTTTTTTGTTCCGTCAGCGGCGCTGTCTGAATTCAAAAATTCCCGACAAGTGTCAATTGCTGGTAAATCACAGGCAGCTTGACACATCTACCGTGGAAATTCGGGTTCTTCCCCAGGGCAATTCCGATCGCTTTGTGATGCGATCCCGGCACAGATGATTCCGGACTGCATGATTGGGCAGTGATGCGAAACAACATCACTTGTGCAGATTCCTGAGAGTCACCCGGTCAGTCAGACATTCCCGTCTGAATCGACCAATTCCATGAGCCGTACCATGCCCAACACATCAACAAGACAGAGCAGGACTCAGACCGAGAAATCGGTTCGAGATGATCTGATTGTCGGGCATCTGGGATATGTGAAGCATATTCTCAATCGGCTGCTTGCTCAGCTTCCTCCCCGCGTTGATGCGGAGAATCTGGAATCAGCGGGTGTCGTGGGACTCATTGAAGCAGCCAGACAGTTTGATCCCGATCGAGATGTGGAATTCCGAACGTTCGCATACCAACGAATTCGAGGAGCCATCCTGGACGAACTACGGCGCAACTGTCCTCTGTCACAGCAGATGCTTCAGAGAATCTCGTTCCTTCGCAGGACTCGGGAGTCACTGGGAGCCTCCGCTACTGTCGAACAGCTGGCAGAGGCAGCGATGTTGCCGGTCGAACAGGTTTCAGAATGCCTGGCCGCCTCTCGTCTGACTCGCCCGGAATCATGGAACGAAACTGTCCATGGACAGTCCTTCAGCATGCCGGATTGTGAACAGGCAACAGAACGGCAGGAGATGCAGCAGGTGCTGGCGGATGGTATTGAATCATTGCCTGATACGATGAGAGTTGCTATTTCGCTGCACTACCTGGAAGGCCTGAAGCTCCGCGAAGTTGGCGCCGTTCTGGGACTGTCAGAGTCTCGAGTGTGTCGTATCGTCAACAGTGCTCGCGATCGACTTAAGGACTACGTCCGACAACGTGACTTCAGCGACGTATGACCGAGCAACCGGTTGAGCCCAATTGCTGTTCACAGACCGAACAAACGCCTTGCATTCTCCGTCGTCGCCTGGGCCAGTGATTCTTCACTGATGTCAAACACATCAGCCAGACATTTTGCAGTGTGTCGCACCCACGCCGGTTCGTTTCGTTTGCCTCGATTGGGATGAGGGGCCAGGTAGGGCGCGTCGGTTTCCACGAGCAGACGATTCAGCGGAATCGTGGATGCGACTTCCCGAAGAGCGTCATTCTTTCGGAACGTCACCATTCCGGCAAAGGAAATGTGCATTCCGAGCGCGAGACATTCAGCAGCCGTCTCCACATCGCCGCAATAGGAATGCATCAGTCCGTTCAGAGAGCCTTCTGCTGCTTCTGATCGCAGGACCTTAAGAACGTCCTGTTCTGCTTCGCGACAATGCACAACGAATGGAAGGCCCGTTTCCTTCGACAACTGAATGTGGCGATGAAAGTACTCAACCTGCAGATCCAGCGGAGCATAATCCCAATAACGATCCAGGCCTGTTTCACCAATCCCAACGACCTTCGGATGGGCGATGAATTCCAGGATTGAGTCCCAATCGTCCGGATTGACCTCATGAACATAGTTCGGCTGGATTCCCACGACAGCAGAAACTGAAGGATACTGGTCCGCAAGTCCCATCGCCGCCTGGCTGGTCGCGACATCAATACCAATCGACAGCATGTGAGAAACACCGGACTCAGCGGCCCGCGCGACAACTTCGTCCCGCTCCTGCGAAAATGCATCTGCATCCAGGTGACAATGCGTATCTATCAACTCAGGCGTCATCGGGCGTGAATACTCATCAAAAGGAATCGTTCAGGGTCAAACAGGTACAGGTTTCGGTCTGGAAACGCATCCAGCAACTCTGCAATGGCAGTGTCTCCCGAGGTTGACTCTCCCGCTCCTTCCGGCTTGCGGGCGATGAGTACGTCAGCGGACCAGGCCGGGTGATTGATAATGTAGCTCAACTGAGGATCAGACTGAGTGTCGTCCACCAGCACCAAAGCCGGTTTTACCACGGCGTCATGAGCAAGCAGATTGTTGAAACGAGCAAACTGCCGCCGAGACCAGGCAAGTTCGCTCGTCGCTGCAGCAATCTTTGATGTTCCCCAAAGAGACTCCGCTGTGAGCCATCCTGGCAACAGGGATGCACACAACAGACCTGCAAGCCAGAAGCTACGTAACGACGATGGCAGGAGCGTCTGCAGCGAGCTGTAGCCGCTCGCCAGGCCTCCCGCAACAAGGATCAGCAGCAGCGGAGCCGTCTCAAAAACGTAATGCCAGTGCATAATCCCGTCGAACCAGTATGGAATGTGCGCGACATGCAGACTCACGACACTCGCAAGAATCAACCTCATCCCCAGTGTTCGCTCCGCCGTCTCTTCGTTCGACCAAATGACTCGCATGATGGCCAGCACGAGTCCGAATGTGATCGGCACAATCCCAAGAGTCCATTGAGCACTCGCCAGACACCGCAGCCCGACGTTTCTGATTGCGACTGGCCACGTCAGATTCGTCGCCCACTGGTCATAATCAGTCAACACTTTCGGCGTCTGCATCGCATCACCTCGAACGCCATTATTGAAACCGTAGGTGTGGCGGGGCGTATAAGTGTCGGTATACTTTTGATAGGCAGTCCGGCTGTACGATCCCGTGATCTCATGATTCAGTAATGCCAGCACACCAAATCCGGCAACCAGTGGAGTAGCCATCGCCAGCACAAGCCGGTGCCGCTTCGCGGCCCAATGATCACTCGGAGGACGCAACCAGCACCAGACAAACACCAGTCCCCAGGGCAATCCGAATGCCGCCGCCGTCATCGGTCGTCCCAGCATCGCAAGAGACAGCCCAATGCCAGCAACTATTGACCAAAGTACCGACGGTGTCATCAGCAAATGCAACATGGCCCACAGAAACAAGCTGAGTGCCAACATGGTGGGATGATGAGCCAACAGTAGATTGCTGAAGACGGCCAGTCCCGGACTCACCGCGATGAGCATTCCGGCCACCAGTGCGGGTTTGGGGCGCAGCATCTGAATCGCACTCAGAAAGAAGAAGACAGCCGCCAGCGCTCCCGCCAGCCAGTGCCCAACAACTGGCCGCCCAGTCTCGAGGAACAATGCAATCCAGGCTCCTGTCCACGGAAAGTATCGACTGGCAGTCCGATGTTCATTGAGTACGTGATACTGATGAAACAGATCCGGGCGAACCGGGACGGCCGGCCAGGACAATCGCCCATCAGCGAACGTCTCCGCCTGTAACAGATAACTATATTCGTCGTGGTAGGCTGGCGGTAAATCCACGAACCACTCGTCCACGCTCCGCATACCATCATTCAGTCTGACAGGCTGAAACCCCATCCAGGCACTGCACGCCAGTGAGACGACAAAGACCAACACACATCCACCGACGCGGAACACAGCAGACGACTGTTCACTCGATGGATGCCCAGGCTCAGGAGGCCGTTCTCCACTGAACAGACACAGCAGTGGTAACAGACAGAGTACCAGCAGCGGAAGAGTCGTTTCCGGATCCCAGTCGCCGAACCATGCCAGCGGCCCTGCTGGAGTTTCAGAGGCCGCGAAGAAGCGCTGCACTTCAAAGTAGCCACACAAACAGACAACCGCGAGCCAGGCAATTGCAATCCGCATTCTTCCTTTTGATGGCATGTCGTATTGCTGTCCTGGAATCAACACCTGTGCCGATCGAAGGAATCAGCTATAACCCCGGTTGCATCTTGTTGTACGCTGCAATCGCGGTCTGTTGCAGTAGATTTCAGCTGTTTTGCCTGTGAACGATTCCCCGAACTATAGCCAGTTCGCCGTCAGCAATGAAACGTCCCGGAACTCCCCCCAGCCTGCTGTTTCGCCTCGTGGTACCGGCGTGTGCTGTCTTCATCCTGACGATTCTCGGCATGATCGCATCTGTCTTCGGCAATCCGGAAGCTCCGGTTGCCAAGTGGATCGACCGAAACGTGGGCACAATTCTGACCGTCGAGTTCTTCACCATCATTTCGCTGTCAGTCCTCGCGATGTTTGTGGACCGGGTCAGGACACTTCAATCCGCTTGCCCAACGCCATCATCATCTGAAGACTCTTTGCAAAACGGCCCGGAACACAGCCAGAGCAATTCCACTGCAGAGCCTCATTCCACGGATACCAATGACCTACCATGAGTAACCCAGGTAAACTCTATCAGGAACTGTTGACACTCACTCACAAGGCAGCTCTGCTTGAATCCACAGGCGCTGTGCTGGGCTGGGATCGGGAAACGTACATGCCGCCGAAAGGTGCGGAACATCGGGCCAGCCAGCTCAGTCTGATTTCCGGCATCCATCATCAGACAGCAACCCATCCGCGAATCGGCGAATTGCTGGACGCATTGAAAGACAGCGAACTCAACGACTCGGCTGAATCCGATTCCGCAGTCAATATCCGTGAACTGCGGCGAGGATACGATCGGCAGCGAAAGCTGCCACAACGACTCGTCGAAGAGATCGCTCGCGTCACCGCACTGGCTCAACATCACTGGTCGGAAGCGCGACATGCGAACGACTACGAATGCTTCGCCCCCTGGCTGGCAGATGTGATTCGCCTGAAGCAGGAAGAAGCATCCGTCGTCGGATTTACTGATAGCGGTGAAGCCTACGATGCCCTCCTCGACGAATATGAACCGGAGTGCACCAGCCGCGAAGTTCAGGACGTCTTTGACAAGCTCCGCCGAAAACTGGTTCCTCTGCTGGACACGATCAAAGGCAGCGGTCGACAGCCGGACGAATTGATCCTCACCCGTGAATACCCGGTGGATCAGCAGGAAGCACTCGGTCGACTGGCGTCGAAAGCGATTGGGTTTGATTTCGAGGCCGGCCGTCTGGATATCACCGCTCATCCCTTCTGCAGCGGAACCGGACCGGGCGACTGCCGACTCACCACACGATACGATCCCAACTATTTCAGCGGGTCGTTCTTCGGGACGCTCCACGAAACAGGACATGGATTGTACGAACAGGGACTCAATCCTGAGTTTTGGGGAACTCCGCTGGGAGCATCCGTTTCATTGGGAATTCATGAATCACAATCACGTTTGTGGGAGAATATCGTCGGTCGAAGCGCAGCCTTCTGGAAATACTTCTATCCGATCGCGCAACAACATTTCCCCGCTGCTCTTGGGCAAACGCCGTTCGATGACTTCATCTTCGCCATCAATGCGGTCAAACCATCATTGATTCGAGTCGAAGCTGACGAAGTCACCTACAACCTGCACATCATGCTGCGATTTGACATCGAACGCGCCTTGATTGCCGGTGACCTGAGCGTCGACGACCTTCCGGAAGCATGGAATGAACGATTTGAAGCTGACTTTGGAATTAAACCCGACAGCAATGCCAACGGCTGCATGCAGGATGTTCACTGGAGCGCCGGACTGTTCGGCTACTTCCCCACCTACGCCCTTGGGAATATGTACGCGTCTCAGTTCTTCGATGCCGCTGTCAGCGACCTGGGCGAGCTCAATGCCCTGTTTGCAGCCGGAGAGTTTGAACCTCTTCTCAACTGGCTTCGAACCCACATCCATTCTCAGGGACGGAGATTGCCAGCAGGTCGGCTGGTCGAAGTCGTCACCGGGCGTTCCCTCAGCGACGAACCACTCATGAAGCATCTCAACAGCCGATTCCTGCCGCTGTATCAGGGAGATTGAAATCGGGGCCCTGTGAGAATCGCGATGCCTTCAGGGACTGTCGTTGAGTCAACATCGAATCACCGCTATAACGCGTCGCGCAGCGTGCTGGTGTACGCAATTCCCACGACATGCCGTCATTGATCTCTCGTAGCGATCGTTGATGTGTGTCAGCAGATTCAGGTTCCACACATGATAGAGGTACAGCTCCCCGACGGCACCCTGCTGGAAGAAGAGGACCACGTCACAGCACTTGACATCGCAGCAGGTATCAGCGATGGCCTTCGACGTGCCACAGCCGCCGCATCCATCGAGGACACCGTCGTCGATGCCATGAGACCTCTGGCAGAGATCACAGACCTGCGCCCCGTTCCATTGCAACTGCTCACAACACGCGATGCGGCAGCCTCCGCTGTAATGCGTCACAGTTGCGCTCATATCATGGCGAGGGCCATCATGCGGCTGTACGAAGGTGTCGGCCTGGCCTTCGGACCGGTCAAAGGAAACACCTTTTACTACGACTTCGACCTGGCGACTCCCATCAGCGATGACGACTTCCCAAAGATCGAAGCGGAGATGAAGAAGATTATCAAGGAAGGAGAACCGTTTGAACGATTCACGATGAGTCGCGACGAGTCGATTCAGTTCTGTTCCGACTTAGATCAGTCTCTTAAAGTCGAACACATCGAAACTGGCCTGGCTGATCATGAATCTCTGAGTTTCTATCGGCAGGGAGAGTTCGTAGACCTCTGTCGCGGCCCTCACATTCCTCACGCGGGAATGATTAAAGCGTTCAAGGTATTGAGCGTCGCCGGTTCTCACTGGAAAGGCGACGTTTCCAACAAATCTCTGCAACGAGTCTACGGCACGGCTTTCTTCGACAAGAAGGAACTCAAGGCCTACATGGCTCAGCTGGAAGAAGCAAAGAAGCGAGATCACCGCGTTCTCGGCAGTCGGCTGCAGCTGTTCACCATCAGTCCCGACGTTGGGCAGGGACTCTGTCTGTGGCTGCCCAAAGGAGCCACCATCCGAGCAACACTGGAAGAATTCATCAAAGCCGAACTTTTGCGACGAGGATACGATCCAGTGTATTCGCCTCAGATCGGTCGCGTCGAAATGTACGAGACAAGCGGTCACTTTCCGTACTATCGCGACTCCCAGTTTGCGCCTCTATTCGGCCATTCTGCCGGACAGCTGGTCGACTACTGGGTCCGCTGCCTGGATCCCAAAGACGAAGATCTCGACGCGCCAACGCCAGAAGAAGAAAAGACACTTCTGGATGCAGCCCTCGTACTTGGTTTCAGCGTCGACGAGTTTCCGGCGAACGGAACGGCAGAAGAGAAGCATCAGGTCCTGCGTCAATGGGAAAGACAGCAGGAACGTTACCTCCTTCGTCCTATGAATTGCCCTCACCATGCCCAGATGTACAAAGCCATTCCACGTAGTTATCGCGACCTGCCGGTCCGTCTGGCGGAATTCGGCACCGTGTATCGCCATGAACAGTCGGGTGAACTCAATGGTCTACTTCGAGTCCGAGGCTTCACGCAGGATGACGCTCATCTGTTCTGCACACCGGAGCAGGTTGGTGATGAATTCAAGATCACTCTTGGACTGGTCAAGTACGTTCTTGACGCTGTTGGCCTGGAAGACTACCGCGTTCAACTGTCGACGCGTGACCCGGATTCAGACAAGTACGTCGGCAGCGAAGAACTCTGGGACAACGCCGAAGATATCCTCCGACAGGTTCTGAACGAGGAAGGGCTCGACTATGTCGAAACCGCGGGTGAAGCAGCCTTCTATGGTCCCAAGGCCGATTTCATGGTCAAAGACTGTCTCGGACGAGAATGGCAACTAGGCACCGTACAACTGGACTACAATCTGCCGGAACGATTTGAGTTGGAATACATCGGCAGCGACAACAAACCACACCGTCCTGTGATGATTCATCGCGCGCCGTTTGGTTCGATGGAACGCTTCGTGGGGATGCTGATTGAGCACTTTGCCGGTGCCTTCCCGCTTTGGCTCGCACCGGAGCAAATCCGGGTTCTGCCGCTGAGTGAAAAATCAGACGACTATGCAAAGGACATTGCAGACCGCCTGCGTGAACAGGGATTCCGTGTCGGAACGGATCTGCAAAGTGCCCGCGTTCAGGCAAAGATCCGCGAAGCTCAGATGGACCTGATTCCCTACATGCTGGTCGTCGGACCACGGGAAGCAGAACAGAATGCGGTTGCAGTTCGCTGCCGAATCGAGGGTGATCTGGGTGTCATGAGTTTCGATGACGCTCTCGAACGTCTGACCAAAGAACGCGACGAACGGGTAATTCGACAGATTGCAAAGGCGGAAAACAGCAGTCTGGTGGACGAATCCGGGGAAACCAACGAATACTAAAAACCATGGCGCTTCCCCCGACTTGTGCTCCTGCATATCGTGTGGGACCTCGTATGTTCTGTTTCAGTCCCGGAGTATCCCCATGTTGCACTGCCGCCAGCTGTTTCTCCTGACGTTCCTGTTGCTGTTGGCTCAGGTATCAACCGTCGTGGCTCAACCCGGGCGTGGACGGCGTGGGCGGCCTCCCATGACGATCGATCGCGCAACAGCGCTGGGAGTCGACAAGGTTCGTGAAGAATTGAAACTCGACGACGCCCAGGCCGCTACCATCGATGCCGCGATCGAAGCATACCAGCAGGACCGACGGGCCGCTCAGCCGGACCGCTCCTCGTTCTCGTTCCTCACGCCGGAAGAACAGGACGACGCCCGTCAGAAGGCAGAAGAAGACAGAATATCGATCAGTAAGAACACGGACGAAACACTGGGCGCATTGCTGGAACCGGCCCAGGTAAAACGCCTCGATCAGATGATCCTACAGGCTCAGTTGCAGCTCACGCCTGCGGCTGCACTCCGCGACAATCTCGACCTGTCAGATGAACAACTCACGAAGCTCACAGACGTCGAAAAGCAAATCGCCGATCGACGGGACGAAATGCGTGCTGAAATGATGAAGAAGTTTCAGGCTGGCGAACGCCCTGATTTTTCCGAAGTCCGCAAACTGTTTGCCAAAGCTCAGGAAGATGCTCTGGAGGCCGTCATGGCAATTGTCACTGACGACCAGAAAGCTCAACTCACTGAGCTGCAGGGCGAGAAGTTTGAGATCGATCTGCAGAGTGTCATGCGGGGTGGAGGCCGAGGTCGCGGCCCAGGTGGCAGAAGAGGTTCAGGCGGCGATCGGGGGCGACGAAGTCGGTCGGAATCACGTGAGGCTGAATGACACGTGAGGCTTTTCCGATCGATAGAGGCTGCCTTCTCTTCCATTAGTCGTCTGAGTCATCTGGTACAACTTCGCAGCCACGAGATCCACCGGGTGCCCCGGTCAGCTTCGTGTCGTAAGTGAGTTATGAATATTCTGTCTGTCATTCGTTCTCGATTCCGTGACCCGCTGAGTGAACTCACGGACGATGTTGAACCTCTCCTGGCAATGATTCGTCCGTCTCAGGATGCGAAGTTTGGCGACTACCAGGCCAACTGCGCGATGCCTCTCAAGGGGAGACTCAATCGTCCGCCTCGGGAAATCGCCGGACAAATTGTTGCGTCCGTCGACCTGAGCGACATTTGCGAACCACCCGAAGTCGCTGGCCCTGGTTTCATCAACCTGAGGCTGAAAGACGACTGGATCGCCCGCCACACGGCCGGGATCGCTGGTGACGATCGAATGGGATACGTCCCTACACAGAATCCGCGTCACGTGATCGTGGACTTCTCCTCACCAAACGTCGCCAAGCCGATGCACGTGGGCCACCTTCGCAGCACGGTCATCGGCGATGCGATTGCAAAGACCCTTAGATTTGCCGGTCACCGCGTCACCACGGACAATCACATCGGTGACTGGGGCACACAGTTCGGGATAATTATCTACGGCTACCGCAACTTCGTCGACGCGGATGCCTACAAGAATGATCCGGTTGCCGAACTGGCACGGCTCTATCGACTCGTCAATCAACTCACCGACTACCACAAAGCCAAAGCAGCACTGCCACAGCTCGAATCACAGCTCGCTGAGCTCCAGGCAAACCTGGATACCGCTGAGGCCGAGAGCGACGCCAGCGACAAGAAACAGCGAAAGCGCGTGAAGGGATTACGGAAACAGGTAAACGAACTGACTGAGAAGATCGGTTCTCACGTTGCATCCATCGAATTGCTGGAATCCCAACCGGAACTGTTGAAACAGGCTGAAGCCCACCCGGATATCGCTCGTCTTGCCCGGGCCGAGACTTCCAAACTTCACGCCGGAAATACGGACAACCAGGCACTGTGGGATGAATTCCTGCCCGCCTGCCTCGAAGCACTGAACCGCGTGTACGATCGTCTGGATATCCAATTTGATCTCACAATGGGAGAAAGCGCCTACAACAATCGACTTGAAGGTGTCGTCAACAATCTTCGAGAACAGGATCTGGCGGTCGACAGCGATGGAGCAACGTGCATCTTTCTGGAAGGCAACGACGCTCCCTTCATTGTGCAAAAGACTGACGGAGCATTCACGTACGCTACCACGGACCTGGCGACAATCGAGTACCGTGTCGATGAACTGCAGGCCGATGAGATTCTGTACGTGGTCGACAAACGCCAGTCCGAGCACTTTCAACTGCTGTTTGCAACAGCTGCCAAATGGCGAGGTGGCGGACAGTCGTACCGGCATGTGAGTTTCGGAACTGTCATGGGGCCGGACGGAAAGCCGTACAAGACTCGATCAGGTGATGTCGTCGGTCTCGAAAGCCTGCTCGACGAAGCAATCGAACGTTCACGCCCAATCGTCGACACTAATGACGACCAGCGTGAGACTCCATTGCTTGCCGAAGAAGAACGCCAACGTGTGGCGCGCATCGTGGGTCTGGGAGGAATCAAATACGCCGATCTGCATCACAACCGGGAAAGCGACTACACGTTCAATTGGGACAAGATGCTGGCAACGACTGGCGACACCGCCGCCTACATGCAGTATGCCTACGCTCGAATCTGTGGAATCTTCCGCAAGCTCAATGTCGACCGCGAGAGTCTCACTTCGGGCCAGACTGAAGTCTTGATAAGCACCCCGGAAGAACGAGCTCTCGCATTGCAGTTGCTGCGATTCAGTGAAGCGATCGACGATGTCCTCACCGACTATCGACCTCACCTGATGACCACCTGGCTGCTGACCACGTCCGGATGTCTCAGCAAGTTCTACAACGCGTGTTCCGTGCAGAATGCTGACACGCCCGAACTCAAGCAGAGTCGTCTGCTGCTGTGCGACCTGGTTGCTCGGGGCATTCGGACCGGGCTGTCTGTACTGGGTATCGAAACTGCGGACGTGATGTGATGACATCAGCCGAGCTTCCAAAGCTGCGAAACGCGGCCGATCGAGTCATCCTGCACTCAATTGACCGAATCCTGGGGCCAACCATTCTGTTGGTCCTGCAAAATGGCACGCGACTGGCCACTGAACTCATTCGATCCCGACCGGGTGTTTCATGGGACGTGTTCACACTCGAACATTTCCTGTTGACATCATTGCTCGATCAGATCCAGCAGGATGAAAGCGGCCTCCCGGACGCCGAAGTTGAACTGCACTGTGCCCCGGATCTCCCAACCGGCGAATGGGACACGATCGTAGTGCCGACAACTGCCGGCGGTGCAGCCGAACTCACGCGTGATCTACTGCAGGATGCGGCTGATCGAGTCAAGCAGAACGGTCGCGTCATCGTCAGTACGGACAACAACAAAGATACGTGGTTGCTGAAACAGCTGAAGTCCATCTTCGGCCGAGTGACCGTTGAAAAACAAACCGATGGCATCTGCTACATCGCCCGACGTCGCCCGGAACCGGCGAAACGAAAAGAGTTCCGCGCTGAGTTTGCTTTTCGTGACAATGACCGCCTGATTTCATGCCATTCCCGCCCCGGAGTGTTCAGCCACCGCAAAGTGGACGGAGGAGCGCGTTCGCTGATTCGATCGCTCGATCTGCTCCCTGATGATTTCACTCCACAAAGAATCATCGATATGGGCTGTGGCTGCGGTTCCGTCGCCACTGCCGCTGCTCTTCGCTGGCCCGGCGCTCAGCTTCTGGCCGTCGACAGCCAGGTTCGAGCCGTCGAAGCCACTGAGATGACAGCTCAGGCAAACAACGCGGAGAATCTGCAGGTCATGCTGTCGTGTCACGGAGTGGTCCCGGACGAAGGGGATTGGGACCTGTACCTTACGAACCCACCGTATTATTCTGACTATCGCATCTCTGAACTATTTCTGCAGTCAGCTCTGGCAGCCCTGCGACCAGGTGGCAGGCTGCACCTCGTTACACGTCTGACTGACTGGCATGTGGAGCGCGTATCTGAACTGTTCGAGAACGTGCAGGTTGAATCCATCGGCGAATACGATGTCATCATGGCCCGGACAAAGGTTCGTTAAATGCATCCGACATACCAAACCCTGCACTGGGACGGCGACGCTAACGGCACACTCTACATGATCGATCAGACCATTCTGCCCGAGCACTTCGCTGAAATCGAAACAGCAACGGTGGAAGAAGTCTGGGCCGCCATTCGTCGGCTGTCTGTGCGCGGTGCCCCCGCAATCGGTGTTGCTGCCGCATGGGGAATCGTACTGGGCACACAGGAAGTCCGGCAATCAAATCGCGAGGCGTTCGATGCGCGCCTGAATTATGTCGCCAAGTACCTGAAAGGAAGCCGGCCGACTGCTGTCAATCTCTTCTGGGCCATTGATCGGATGCAGCGTGTGGCCAATGAACTGTCGAATGCCACATCAGAGAACGTTCATCAGCGATTGTTCGAAGAAGCCGGAATAATTCAGGCCGAAGATGAACAGATGTGTCGGGACATTGGCCAACACGGATCCACCATCCTCAAATCGGGCATGGGAGTCCTCACGCACTGCAATGCGGGTGGACTGGCGACGGCCGGAGACGGCACCGCACTCTCCGTCATGTTTGCCGCAGCTGCAGACGGAAAGGAAATCCATGTGTATGCCGACGAAACCCGACCGCTCCTGCAGGGAGCACGTTTGACTGCCTGGGAACTGCAGCAACGCGGAATCAGTGTGACTGTCATCTGCGACAACATGGCGGCTCAGGTGATGAAGGAAGGTCGCATCCAGGCCGTCGTCACGGGAGCCGACCGCATTGCGGCCAACGGAGATGCCGCCAATAAGATTGGAACCTATGGCGTAGCGATGCTCGCCCACGCGCACAGAATTCCGTTTTACGTCGCCGCTCCTTCCAGCACATTCGACCTGTCTCTGGCAACAGGAGATTTGATTCCAATCGAACAACGGGATCCTGATGAAATCGCACAGGGATTCGGTCGTCAAACCGTTCCAAAAGGCGTCGACGTGTACAACCCGGCGTTTGATGTGACTCCCGCACATCTGATCCGAGCCATCATCACAGAACGAGGATTGATTGAGTCGCCGGATACCGACCGGGTTGCGCAACATCTTCATTGAATTGCCCGACGATCGCGTGTTTTCGCATGAAGATTTGGTGCAGAAGTCCGGTTGGGCAACATTTCCAGCAGCCACGTCGCGTTCATCTTCAGAGGAACGTGCGCTAAAGGCCGCGTCCAGCAGTACCGACCAACCATCGAAATGCCGAATCAGCAGAATCCGGCGGGTATTTGGCATTTTCCTGCAGGTCGAACAGATAGCAGCCGATCATGTACCTGGACCAGGAAACCACGTCAGCTTCGGCTGACGGATATCCAGGTTTTCGGATGTTACTCCGACGGAGGTCTCAAATTTTTCGCGTAGGCCCGGATCATTCATGAGTGCACGTTTACGTGACTCGGTCCTCGCCTGACTCGCTGCGTTTCCACCGTCGCGGTTCCCGGATACCTGACCATAAAGGGCTGCTTTGATTTCAAAGCAGCCCGTTTCTTTTGTCACTCAGAAAGATCTGTCCCGGTCTTCCCGCCTCCTTCTGCACGACCTCGACGAGCGGCCTTCTTTTGAGTCGCCCGCCGAAAATCTGCGAAGACGTGCTCGGCAAGCAATGTGGCTTCCGCAGCCAGTTCATCAATGCGGTTGCGAAAAATTGCAAACGCACTCAGCGACGGAACTGCAACGGCCAAACCCAGAAGTGTCGTCACCAGCGCTCGATAAATACCTGGTGCCAGTTCCGATACCTGAGGGTTCGCCTTCTGCTCAAACTCCACGAATGCCTGGATCATGCCCCACACCGTTCCCATCAGCCCAAGCATGGGAACGATCGTGCCAATCACAGACAAGTACTCGATCCGTCGAAACAGTCGCGCAGACTGTTCGACCGCCGCGTCTTCCATCGATTTCTCGATGCTTGCGTATCCCACCCCGACCTCGTCCAGCCCCGCGTACAGCAGTCGGCTGAGAAACCCCGGATGTTCGTCGCAGACCTGCTTTGCTCCCACAATGTCCTGCTGCCCCAAACGGCGATGCACTTCTTCTGCCAGACCAGGAGGCATCAGCGTTGTTCGGCGGATATTCAGCAGGTGGTCGATAATCAGAGCCACCATAATGAGGCTCAGCACGCCGATCAGATAGCCAATTGCTCCGCCGGCTCTCACGAGTTCACTGAGCTCCAGCGGATTGGACGGAACATCGGCCACCGCGACATTGCCACCCTCCTGAGCGAACAGAGGCGTCCCCGGCAGTGTCAGCACCGCCATGAAGATGGTTGCCAGAGCAATAAAGTGGTGGTGCCGATATGATCTCATCAGACAGTCCGTTGTCCGGATTAGCAAAGCATGAGTTGCGGAGCAGAATTGTACGCCTGCTGCATCCGGTTTCACAGTCCGGCTGTGAGGAATCTCGACTCCGATGCCAGGAGCTCCCACAAAATGCAACGTTGCTGCTGTGGAATTGCTTCCGACAGTGTAAGGTCGGTCAACTGTCGACCAGGTATGCTCTCTGGTAGTTAGCGGCAAACAGGACGAACCAATGACTTCAAAACGCGTTGTACTTGCGATGAGCGGCGGTGTGGACAGCTCCGCTGCTGCCGTGCTGCTTCATCAGCAGGGATACGAAGTGATTGGTTTGTTTATGCGATCGGGTGAAGAAGCAGAAACCTGCGCTGTCTCCACTTCGGATCTGCTGCCTGTCCTGGACAGTCGGCCTCACAAACAGGGTTGCTGCAGTGCAGAAGATGCTGCCGACGCCCGCCGCGTGGCCGATGAACTGGGCATTCCGTTCCATTCACTCAACTTCCACGACGCCTTCCGGCGCATCAAGGATTACTTCGCGGATGAATACCTCGCCGGGCGCACTCCCAATCCATGTGTCCAGTGCAACAACTGGCTGAAATTCGGACGGCTGTGGGAATTTGCACAACAGGTCGGAGCGGACTGTATCGCCACCGGTCACTACGCCCGCATCCTGCCCGATGCCAGCGGACGACCGTCGCTCCATTGCGGTGTCGATCCGAACAAAGATCAGTCGTACGTGCTGTTTGGGCTCGAACGCGACCTGCTGACCAGAATCCTGTTGCCCATCGGTGAATACCACAAGCCCCAGATTCGTGAGCTGGCTGAAGAAGCCGGACTTCGCGTAGCGCAAAAGAAAGACAGCTACGAAATCTGTTTCGTGCCGAACAATGACTACGCCGGATTCCTGAAAGGCTACCGAAGTGACTTTGAAACGACCGGGGACTTCGTTGATCCAACCGGTCAGGTGCTGGGACAACATGCCGGGTACGAGAAGTTCACAATCGGTCAAAGGAAAGGGCTGGGCATCACCTTCGGCGAACCGCGTTTTGTTGTCAGCGTTAATCCCGACACTCGACAGGTGGTTCTGGGAAGACGGGAAGATCTGGCAGTGTCCGAAGTCGCCGTCACTCAACTCAACTGGCTGACTGACCCACCGCAACAGCCGCTGACCTGCGTCACTCGATTGAGATACCAGCAGACGCCGCTCGCCTGCACCGTCGAAGTCACCAGTGCGGAACAGGCCACGATCCAGCTGGACGACATCACCTATGGAGTGGCTCCAGGTCAGGCCGCCGTCTTCTACGACGGCGACCGCGTCCTCGGAGGTGGCTGGATCGAATCAACGGCTGCGACAACGATATAGGCTGGTTCAACCTGCAGCGCGGTTCCAGATTACAGCCAGCTCAACTGGCTGCTACTCAGATTCCTTCTCAGTCGCTGCATCACCACCGAACGACTTTCGCAGTGCGTCCGCCTGAGCCTTCACGGTTTCATCTGGCCCAGTCATCTTCAGATAGTAGACGCCGGAATCGAGCGTAAGGATGACGCCCAGCATCCGGGAGTCCGGGACGGGTTTTGTCTGACGACGAATCGGAGGCCCCACTGGCTGATTGTATGTGCCAGTCAATTCAACAAGGTGATACTCGTGATCTCCGGCTTTCCCGACGGTCACCTTCGATTCGCGTCCTTTACTGTCAAACTGCCCGATCCAGCGGCTGATGTTGGCTTCAACAGAACCGCCTCCACCCGGAAAGCTATAGATGGCCAATTCTCCCTTTTCTCCGCCTTTCGTCGCGGCCGGAATGTCAAATGTTGCCAGTCGCATGGAACTCTGCTTTGCCGACTTCTTCCAGGTCTCAGGCACCTTCAGCGTCAGAGCTTTCAGTGTAACGTCCGTCGTCTTTGTCGGAGCGTCGTCTGCCACAACGGTCAATGGAGCGGAAATCAGCAGTGTTAGTGTCAGAATCGATGTACGGGTCATGGCGTGCCTTTGAATACAACAGTCGTGAACAGCGACGACAAACGAATGGTCAGTGGTTTGACGGGTCAACAAGTGTATCCATTGAGGCTGCTCCTGGCGACAACTCCATCAACTCAACCGGACGGAATTTCAAACGATCAAAGTGCGATACAGCCGTCCACATCTCACGGATTGGGTTTGACACCCCGAAATCTGGAACGAAGCTGTGAGCAGAACCGTTGACTCGGCTTCATGGCTGACTGGTGATGGATCAAATGACTCGTTCAATCCAACGAAGACGCCAATTCTACCTTCTGGTGGCATTGCTACTCGCGCAAGGTCGCGCGTTCAGCGACGACGACATTCGTCCGAAAGCCGCTGAGAGTGAGCCGCCATGCCCAAACGTCTTGATGATTCTGGCAGACGATCAGTCGTACCGCGACTTCGGTTTCATGGGGAACGATGTCGTCCATACGCCTCATCTGGATAGACTGGCTTCGCAGTCGGCCCGATTTCCTAACGGCTATGTGCCGATGAGTGTTTGTCGTCCGTCGCTGGCCACAATCCTCACGGGACTCTATCCGCACCAGCACGGAATTCATTTCAATCATCCTCCACCGGGGCTGGCGGAGATAAGAAAAATGACGGCGGAGGAGTACCACGCCACTCGTGCAACGACGGACTATCTCATTCGCAACGTGCCGACTCTTCCCCGCATCCTTGCCAGACATGATTATGTTTGCCTGCAGACCGGCAA
>Ga0180430_10000215_pt1 | contig 66905 bp, 49 predicted proteins | sample SS_ome_9_FD_132999 | JGI IMG/M metagenome (GOLD analysis project Ga0180430, IMG submission 132999) | Hypersaline lake sediment archaeal communities from the Salton Sea, California, USA - SS_1_S_2 metaG | ecosystem: Environmental > Aquatic > Non-marine Saline and Alkaline > Hypersaline >...
GAGCGGCGGCAAGTGGTATCTGCAGAACTACCTGGGCTCGAACAAGTGGTATATTGGCGGAGTTTACGGCCTGGAGGTTAACCATGACCACGTCATCAACTGCGGCTTCGATGGCGACAAGGAGGTGGATGCGTCCGATATAGACATGCTTGCCGCCGAAATCCGAGGTGCCGCCAACACTCAGACATACGATCTTACTGGAGACGGACTCATAGATCTCGCAGATCTGGACAAACTGGTATGCGATATTCTCGGCACGCAATATGGGGATGCAAACCTCAACGGCATTGTTGATTTCGATGATTTCACGTTGATGGCGTCATCCTTCGGACAAGCCGCAAGCTGGCAAAATGGCGACTTCGACGGCAACGGCATGAACAACTTGGCGGATTTCGGACTACTGAACTACAATTATGGGAAGAACCATGCGGTATTGACTCCTGGAGCCAGTACGCCCGAACCGTCAACATCGCTCCTGATTGCTCTGCTGGCGCCGGTGATGCTCAGACGCAAATCTCGGCAGTCCCGCAGGAAAGCTGCGTAATGTCGACAACTTCCGGCGAGCTCTGCATACGCCGGCCCATCGAATCGAATATATGGACCCGAATCCGCCCGATCCGCCGGGCGGATTTGCTTTGCGCTGAAAGCAATCCTATTCTTCTGTGGCGTCCCAAGGGCGCTTTGTATGCGGCTATCTGAAAGCTGCTCTGCTTGATATGGCCGAATTTCACCCAGCCTGGCCGGCGTCGTTGCGTCGGTTGTCTGATCCCCGGTCGCCGTTGGCCGGCAGTCATGACATCTCCGGAGGCTCGCTCGTTTCCTTTGTCGGCGACCCGTATCGCGTTGTGTCTGGATCACGCAACGTCGCGGTGAGCCTGTGGAGTGCACAAATGAAGACCATCGCTATTCTCAACGAAAAAGGCGGAACGGCCAAGACCACCACATCGGTAAGCCTGGCCGCGGCGCTCGGAGACATGGGCAAGAGAGTTCTTCTTGTCGATCTCGACGGGCAGGCAGCCTCGTCACGCTGGCTGGGTGTCGAAGGCGACACGAGACTCGCAGACGCCCTGCTGGAGGGGTCCGGGCTCGAACCGATAGAAAACGTGATCCCGGGGGTCTCCCTGGCGCCGGCCAGCGGGAAACTCGATTCGATATCCCACAACCTGCGCCCCACCCAGGGCAGCCAACTGAGGCGAGTCCTGGCTGAGGTGAAGGACCGCTACGATTATATCCTGATCGACTGCCCGCCCTCGCTGGGAAACCGCCTGATAGGCAACGCCCTGCTGGCCGCGTCACACGCCATAGTGCCGGTTGAAACATCGATCCTCGCCCTGGACGGTCTGCGAATACTCCTGACGATGCTCGACGACATCCGGCAGGGATTCGAACATGAGATAGAACTCATCGGAGCCCTTGGATGCAGATTCAACTCCCGCACGCGTCTGAGCAGGCTTGTGCTGGCCGAACTGCATCGCGCCCTGCCTGGGAAAGTGTTCGGCTCGGTGATACACGAAACCGTCCGCATGCAGGAGTGCCCCGCGGCCGGAAAGAGCATCCTGGAATACGCCCCGGACTGCTCAGCCGCGGCGGACTACCGTGCGGTGGCGGCCGAAGTGGTCACCGGCATTGCTCCATGCGCAGTCGACCTAGGGGCCAGCGACCTTGTAGAAAGCGACGAAGTGGACATGACCGATCGCCAGAAAGTCGTGGCGTTCCGACAGCGAGCCGGCGAGATCTTCTGCAAAGCTATCCGGGAAGCCGACGGGTCGGCGGATCCGGACTCCGACAACATCGTGCCGATGTCGGAGGATTCGCGGCAGGAAAGCCCGGCGGACGCCCCCCCCGAAAACAACGATCCGGACAAGACCGAAGCCGCCGGCGAACCGTCACAGGCGCTTCCTGAGCACAGCATAGACGTAAGAACCGTCAGCATTAAGGTCCCCTCCCGAACGGTCGCCGCCGCTGACAATAAAGTCGCTGAGAATCCGCCGTCGAACGTCCCTGTCAGGCCGCTGCAACAGATCACAGCGTCGGCTTTTGACGACGATCCTCAGGACGAGATCGTCAGCACAGTCTCCAAGACGCATGAACCGTCGGGTAATCGCGACAATATGATGGTCGGAGCCGCCGCAACGATAGTATTGGGGATACTGAGCATCGGAGGATGGCTGGGGTTCAAGGCGCTTGCCCCTGCTCCCGAGTCCGCTTCGGCAAAACCCGCCCCGATCGCGATGCCGGCGTCCCCAATCGCCCAAGTGAATGAGCCGCGTGACACCGTCGCCAAGCCGGTGATCGACGAAACGCAGCCGCCTGGGATACCGCCAATCGATACCAAGAACAGTGACGATACGCAGCAACCTGGGCGCGCCTCAATCGTTATAACCGCGGATAACGAGCCGGAGGAGGGCTCGGACGCAGCAGACAACGCAGAATCGGTCAAACGGAACGCTGATTCCGCGAACGCCGAATCAAGCGACAAGACGTCCGAGTCGACAGAAGAATCGGGCTCGAAGACTGTAGTCGACGCATCCTCCGAAGAGTCAACCGGCGAGAAAACGACTGCGAAAGACCCCACCACCCAGCCGGCGTCCAAAGACCCGACTACACAGCCGGCGCCGCGGGTCGCCAAGGCTGAGGACTACCCTTCGGGGCTGACTCTCACCGGCGTGATGTACGGAAGGACGTCAAGGCGGGCGATTATCAGCGGAACCGTAGTCTACGAGGGCGACAAGGTCCAGAACGCCAGAGTGGTCAAAATCCTCCCCGACTCGGTGGAAATAGAAGCCAATGGTTTCCGTTTTCTGCTGGGAACCGGGCCCAAGCCGGTCTGGTTGAAGGCGACGCAGGTCGTTGACACCGACGAAGAAACAAAGCCCCTCAAAGAAGACACACCGGCCGACAACCAGGAGTAACGCTCGGCGAGACCAAGCCGACAAAGCGTGCATTGGAGTCTTAATAATGGCACTGAATTCAACTTTTGTAATAAATCGGATGGGCGCGGCGACTTGCGACGCGGGCAGTCGATCAGTAATCGAACCCATGGATGAAACCTACACAGCCTCCAGACTCGGCCTGACATTTGTGAGGCGGGATCAATCGATCTGCGAACCTCCGAGGTCGCCGGAGCCCGCGCAGCAGAGACTGCAACACTCCGACGCACTTGATTCGCGGTTGGGAATATCATCCCAGAGGGAGGCGGATCGAGTCGATTCGCATGCCCACGAACCGTTCTGGCCCAAATTCCGTCATGCGGCGGCTGTTCTGGCCATCGCGGTGAAAGACGGGATCATAGGAAAGCTCAAGCCGCCGTCTCGACCGGCTGAACAGTTCGCCACAGCGGAAGATCACGCATCAGACTCGCTCGGCTGGCCCTCGATGGAGGGCGACGACGATCAAGACCAGGTAGTCTATCGCAAGGGAACGTACAAGATGCCCGAGGAGTTGATAACTCGCCTCAGGAGATGCGCAGAGATCAGCCACAGGTACCAGTATCGACTGGTAATGCAATCCCTCGACGAATTCCTGACGGCCGAAGGATTCGCCCGCGACAGCCAGGACGACGACTGTCAAGACCAGGATCCGGTAACATAAGCATTTGAACACACACATGAAGAAAGGCCAGTCCCTTATCGGACTGGCCTTTCTTCATGTCGGAGCGACTGGATTTCGCTACGCGGCGCATCGCTATGCGATGCGTGAATCATCGAAACGTCTCGGCCTCCGACCGAGCCGAGGTCGCTGGTTCACCGAACGTGAAAACGCAAGAAAGGCCAGTCCTTTATCAGACTGGCCTTTCTTCATGTCGGAGCGACTGGATTTGAACCAGCGACCTCCGCGTCCCGAACGCGGCACTCTAGCCAAGCTGAGCTACGCTCCGTAAGTCGTTTAACTATGCGATTCCAGGCGCCAAAGAAGACGCCCTCCCCTTGCGGCCGGGGAGGGACATGTTACGCTGTCGCCTGAAAGCGACGAGTATTATGTCCAATTGATCGGTCGGTGTCAAGTACTGGTTTGGGCTCAACGCCTCGATACCGCAAAAAACCCCCTACACATCGAACACCTTGCCCGGATTGAGGATATTGTTCGGATCCATCGCCCGCTTTATCGAACGGAGGACGTCGAGATACCCTTCCGACACGAACATCGGCATGTACTTCTTGCGTTTGTGTCCGATCCCGTGCTCGCCGCTGCACCGCCCGCCCAGCGAGGCCGTCAACTCGAACAGTTCGTTAAGAACGTCAGGCCAGGTGCTCTCCCAACGCTCCATTGACCAGTCGGGGTCCTTTATGATCCGCGTGTGCAGGTTTCCGTCGCCGGCGTGACCGTAAGACGGAATCGCCACGCGGTGTTTCTCGGCGAGTTTCTCCATCCCCGCCACGAGGTCGGCGATCGCCGCGGGCGGAACCACAAGATCCTCGTTGCACTGCTGGGGCGAAATGATGCCGAACGCTTCGGCGATATTCCTTCGAACGCTCCATATCCGCTCGGAAGTCGTCGAGTTGTCGGCTACATAAACTTCAATCGCTCCGTTGGCCAGACACTGCTCGCCGACGGCTTCGTATTCACGTTCGACCTGTTCGGCATCCGCTCCGTCAACCGTAATCAGCAGCATGGCGCCGGCCTGCTCGTACGGTATCGTCTCGTTCAGGTATTCGCACGCCGCCTGAACGCTCGGACGGTCCATGAACTCGATGGTTGTGGGAATCACGCCGCCTTCGGTCATCAGTCTGGGCACGGCGGTTATCGCATCGCGTGCGGTCTTGAACAGGCACAACAGGTCGACGCTCGCGCGGGGCGTCGGCAGCAGTTTCAGCGTGATCTTCGTGAAGATCCCCAGCGTGCCTTCCGAGCCGACCAGCAACTGCGCCAGGTTGTATCCGGTGACGTCCTTTACGAGCTTGCCGCCCATTTCGATTATCTCGCCGGTCGGCGTTACGACCTCCATACCAAGCACGTATCGCCCCGTCACCCCGTACTTTATCGCTTTTCCGCCGCCGGCGTTCTCGGCGACATTCCCGCCGATGAAGCAGGTCTCCAGGCTCATCGGATACCCCGCGTAGAACAGTCCGAACTCCTCGACGGCGTCGTTGATTTCGGAGGTCACCACGCCGGGCTCGACGACGACCATCATATTATCGCGATCGACATCGAGAATCTCGTTCATGCGGTCGACCAGCAACACGATCCCGCCGTGGATTGGGACCGCCCCGCCGGACAGCCCGCTGCCGGCCCCGCGCGGCGTGATGGGAATCATGCGGCGATTGGCGAGCTTAACTATCGCCGATATCTCTTGGGCCGTACGCGGACGCACCACCGCCTCGGGCATGTGCGCGTATTCAGGATTGGGAATCTCGTCGCGGGAAAACTGTTCGAGCCGTTCGGCATCGTCAAAGATCACGTGCTTTTCACCGATGATCGCTCGCAGTTCGTCAACGATCTCCGGCGTGACAGGATTATACTTCGTCTCATTCATGGGCAAGAGTATACTTTATTCAACATCAAAACGGCAGTGCCTGGCGCAGCAGAATTGGAGAAAGATTATGACGCTGAGAACGGTTACGCGACGCGGTTTCCTGAGATCGATCGGCCTGGGGGCCGCAGCCCTGACCTGCAGGCTGCCCGCGGCGACTGCGGCGGTCGACAAGCCGGGGGCCAGGGCCAATCGCCCGAACATTATTTACATGATGGCCGACCAGTTGGGCTACTCGCGCTGCGGATACGCCGGCGAGAAACGAGCCCGCACCCCAAACATCGACAAGCTCGCGGCAAGCGGAGCGGACTTCTTCAACGCCGTGTCCAACATGCCGGTCTGCTGCGCTTACAGGGCGTCACTGTTCACCGGCAAGTACACTTCGTCGACGGGCATGGTGATAAATGAACTACGCCTGAACCCCAACCACGAATGCCTCGGGCACGTGCTGACCCGCTCGGGCTACCAGACCGGGTATATCGGCAAGTGGCACCTGTACGCCAACCAGCTCGGACGCCACACCAACCCGGCCAACAGCTACACGCCGCCGGGCAGGCATCGTCTGGGCTTCGACGGATACTGGGCGGCGTACGGATTCCATCACAGGTACTACAACACGTACTATCACACCGATTCGCCGGAGAAGATCCCCTACCCCGAGGGCTCCTACGAGCCCGACGCCCAGACCGACATGGCGATCGACTACATCAACAAGGCGACCAAGTCCGACAAACCGTTCGCACTGGTGCTGTCGGTCGGCACGCCGCACGACCCATGGTCGCAGAACAACGTGCCGAAGAAATATTACGAAATGTTCAAAGACGTGAAGTTCCCGCCTGCAAAGAACTATTCGGACAAAATGGACCCTCACGGCGATGGGTGGTCCAACTGCCGAAAGAGCCCCAGGCTCATCGAAGAATGGATGCGGGTTTACTACGCGATGACCGCCAATCTCGACGACAATGTCGGGCGTCTGCTGGCGGCGCTGGACAAAGCCGGGGTAGCCGACAATACGATCTTCGTCTTCACGTCCGATCACGGTGAGATGTTCGGAGCCCAGGGTCGGATGAAGAAGAACATCTTCTACGAAGAGGCCGCACGCGTTCCGTTCCTTGTTCGCTGGCCCGGGAAGATCAAACCCGGCACGAAATGCGACGCCCCCCTGGGCACAGTCGACATCATGCCGACGCTTCTGGGCCTTGCGGGGTTGAAGGTCCCGGCGAAGGCTGAGGGCATGGACATATCCAAACGCGCCATGGGCGCCGAAGGCCCCGAACCCCCGGCCGCGTTCCTGCAGAACACCGGCGCGTGCGCCGTATGGGCCGACGGGCACGAATGGCGAGCCCTGCGCGACAAACGGTTCACCTATGCGATCTTCCGCAAGGACAAGCAGGAACTGCTGTTCGACAACACCAACGATCCGTTCCAGATGAAGAACCTGATCGACGAGCCGGATCATAAGGAAACAGCCGACAGATTCCGCGGTATGCTGGCGACCAAGATGAAATCGCTGAACGACACGTTCCCCAAGTCGACATGGTACCGCGACAACTGGATCAAGAATCGGATAATCCTGCGTGGAGCAAACGGATAGTTGGAAGCCGCCGCTGCTGTCGTTGCTGCCGTCATTTTCGTTGTTTTTTCTCAGGCCCAAAGGGCCGAGTCGACCAGCGGAAAACGGCATAGTACTCGTCGTTACAAAACTCGCTGTTCGACGCAACGATGTTCGCCGTCACCGATCACAAGCCGTTGCTGTTACCGACCACTGGCCGTTGCCGTTACCGATCGTTACAGGTCGTTCAGATCCACCGTTTGATCCAGGAGCGGATGCGTCCTGAGGATTTGACCATTACCAGCGGCTTGTCGCATTTTCGTGCGATGGTCTCGGGTATCGGCGTGTGGACCAGTTGGCTGACCAGCGGTTCGCGGGTGCAGCCCATCACCACCAGATCGTAGTCGGCGGCCTCGGCGAGGATGCCCTCGACAACATCATGGGCCTCGACAGTTTTGGTCCCTATCGGCCCTTCGAGCTTGCCGGCCTGTATATTTGTCTCCACAAAGGCGCCGATATCGAACTTCTTGACGCGGCGTCCGGCGTCTACAGTAACTGCGGTGACCTGACCTTCCTCCGGGTCGGTCAGGATCTTCGCTATCTCCAGTGCGAACAGTCCGTTGAGTCCGCCGGCCAGCGGGACCAGCACGCGTTTGAACACCTGCCCCCCGCCACAGCCCTTCAGCACGACAACATTGCACGGCGCCCGTTCGATAATCGGATCTACTGTGCTGCCGATATTGAAGGTGCGAGCCTTGGCGCGTCCGTGCCAGCCCATTATCAGCATGTCCACCCGATTGTCGCGCACGCCGGAGAGAATTCCGCGCGATATGCTGCGGCAGTATCTAATGTGCGAAGAGATCGGAAACAGCGGGCCGAGATAGAGCATCGTTTCCATAATGCTCTCTCTGCCCTCGTGCATGTACGCCGCGGCGTCCGACAGCGGCACCTGGTCCGGCACGCGAACCATGTGGAGCAGATCCACTTTCGCGTCCTTGGCTCCGCAGAGTTTGTAGGTGTTCTGCACGAGTTCCAGGGCGTTTGCGGGATTGCCGACAGCGACCATGATCCCGTATCGTCCCTCATCATCTTCGACCGACTGTTCGTGGAGAACTTGTATCTCGTGTTCGACCGCCGGCACGCGGCTGCGGGAGTACAGCAGGTAAACGCCGACGCCCGCGGCGACCCAAGCCGGACCGATAATCCACGCCACGAGCGACTCGCCCATAATACCCCACCCCAGCGCGATCTGGCAGAGTATCGCCAGGATCGGTATCACCGGGAACAGCGGCATGATGAATCCGTATTCGAGTTCGTCGCCCATGTTGGCCCGAATCCTGATCACGCAGAGGTTCACCACAAAAAACAGGAACAGGAACATGATGCTGGCGGTCGCCGCGCCGTGGTGTTCGTTCAGTCCTCCCGCGGCCGACAGCACTATCAACGCCGTGAACGCCAGGGCAATATGCGGCGTCTTGCGGGTCGGAGATATCTTCGCAAAGACCGGAGGGAGCATCCTATCGCGTCCCAGGGCGAACGAGGCCCGGGTCGCCGAGTAGATCGTGGCGTTAAGCGCCGATGTCGCCGAGGCGATGATCGCCAACGTCACCAGCAGACCGCCGGCTCCCGATATCGGGATCAGGCTGCTGATCGAACCGGTGAAACCGCGTATCGGTTCATTTTCGTTGGCTCCGAACCACCTCATCGCCGCGCCGGGCTCTTTGAAGGCGACTACCGACGCCAGCGCCACAAGGACGTACGTAACGGTGACGATCGCAACCGAGTAGAGCATCGCCTTGGGGATATTGCGCTTGGGATCGATCGTTTCGTCGCCGGCCTGTGCGATCACCTCAAAACCCTCGAACGCGACGTATATCACGCCCATGGTGCCGAGCAGACTCCACCAGCTTCCGTCCTGGCCCAGGAACGGATCGAAGTTCGCCATCCTCTGCGGATCGACTACCGCGACGATCAGCCCGGTCACGCCGATGGCCAGAACGAACATCATCTGCGCCACGGTGAATATCGCCCCGATCTTCCCGGTCTCGCTGCTGCCGCGATAGTTGATGTATATGAAGATCCCCGCCGCCGCCAACGCAACAACCTTGACGGTTATCGAGGCGGCGATCCCGGAGAACTCCATGCCGAAGATGAAGTTGGCCACGAATGGAACGGTGGCCTTGGCGAACACAATCGCATAGAACGCCCCGGCCAGAGATGAGGCGAACCACTCCATCCATCCGGCGATGAAGCTGGCCCCGCGCCCGAACCCGATGCGCGCGAAATTGTACGCCCCGCCGGCACGAGGTATCGCGGAACTCAACTCGGCGAAACTCATCGCGGTGAACACCGCTATCAGACCGTTCAGCGCGAAAGTCAGCAGCAGGCCCCCGGGGCCGACCTTGGGGATCGTCAGACCGATGCCGACGAACACCCCGGCTCCGATCATCATGCCCAGCCCCATCATCATGACGTGGAAGAGCGTAAGATCTCGCGACAGCTCGGCCGATACGGTCGAGTCGCTTCCGCCGACCCTGCCGCTCATGAAGACAACGCCTCGCAATACAAGGACGCCGAGCCTGATATTTCGCTGATTACAACAGAATCCATGGCCGAAATTATACTCAAGCTGAGCTTCGTGCGGTAGTGTTCGGACATGGAATGTCAGTCCGCCCTGGTCTTGGTTGTCGCCTGGTTGACCAGACACAGGGCGGTCACATCATCGTTCTGGGGCGCCGACCCGCGGAAATCGGCGGCGTCCTGGATGATTCGCCCCACTGTTTCAGCGGCCGAAAGCTTGCCGCACGTCCTGAGGCATGCTTCCAGACGCTGCGGCCCGAACATCTCATTCCTGTCGGAGACAGATTCAGTGATGCCGTCGCTGACGACAAGCAGCGACACGTCCTGTTTGAGCGTTTCGACCGACGCTTGAAAGCCCGGACCTTCGAGGCTTATCGGCCCGATCGGGAGGTTTCTGGGCTCTCCCAGGGGTCGGACTTGTCCGTCCGTCGAGAGGATCAGCGGCTGGAGGTGGCCGGCGTTAAGGTAATGCAGCCGGGCGGTATTGGTTTCAAGGAACCCGACGAACAGCGTTATGTACATGCTGTCCGACATGTTGCGCGATATCTGGACGGCAACCTGCTGCACGATTTGCCCCAGATCGTCGCAGAACGAGGCCGTCGCCCGCAGTGCGGCCTGTAGATTCGACATCAGCATCGCCGCGGGCAGCCCTTTTCCGCAAACGTCGCCGAGTGCGAAGGCAAGGCGACCGTCGGGCAGTTCCCAGACGTCGCAGCAGTCTCCGCCGACCCACATCGCCGGAACGCATCTGGCGGCGATATCCACCTCGGTTATGTGATCGAGATCCCCGGGCAGGAGCCTGGACTGTATCCGGCAGGCCATGTCGAGCTGCCTTTCAATCAGTTCCTGGCGCGCTCGCGCTTCGGCGTGCATGAGTACGTTCTTGGCCATCGAGGCCTGCCTGGCGACGGCCTGGAGGAAATCGAAGTCGTCGGGCATAGCCGAATCCGACGGCGTATCCATGTACACCGCGTCGATCGTCTCGCCCGAATCGCAGAGGGGGCAGCAGTAAACGCTGCGCGGGCGGAATTCGTCGGCTATGGTAAGCAGCATCGCTCCGTCAACACCGGCGGCGTTTGACGCCATTACGGGACTGCGTTTAGATCCCACGGCCTGAACGACCCGTCTCGACAGCGGCACGCCGGTCGCTGCACCCGCACTGTATCGCGGTTGACCGCCTATGTGACAGGCGAGTATCTGCGGCAGATCTTCGCAATCGCTGATCCTCAGTACGATCGCCGCGGAACCGGGAATTCGAGCTATCGTGCGGCACAGTTCGGGATAGAGCATCGCCGGATCGGTCAGGCTCGCCAGACGCTCGCCTATGACTCCCAGCGACTTGAGCCTGGCTCGCGACAGGCGTGCGTCTCGGTCTTCGTCGGCGTAGACAAGTTCGGTTTGCGGATCGTCGGATATCGTCGCCAGGGACGCTGCGGACCGGTCGGATTCCTCTCCGGCATCGAACCCGCCGTGCGTTATGCCAAGGGAAAACGGGCCGATGGTTACGACCTCGCCGGGCAGGATAGCGTAGATTTCGACCTGGGCGCCGTCGACCTTGATCCCGTTGCGGGAATCGAGGTCCTGGATAAGCCATCGGTCGAACGGATCGCGGAAAATCCTGGCGTGCCGGCGTGAGATCTTGTCGTTGTCCAGCACAATGTCGCAGTTGCCGGACCGACCGATAACCATGCCGGCGGGGTCGAGCACGACCTCACTGACCTCCTGGTCGAGCGCAACTGTCAGAATCGCTTCAGCCATTGCCCTATTCCTGCGGTCGTCGAGCCGCAAATAATCGTCGAAAACGACGTGCGGAGCGTTATTCGCGCCGCCGCATTTCGCGCATTATCTGTCGAGCGGACGTGCCGCTCCCATTTCGCGCAATGCGTTCGATGGTCCCGCGAGCCAATATCACCAGGGCGATAATGACGCCCAGCGACACCACGAGAACCGCACAACCAATTATAGCGTCCTGACTCACAACCGATTGTATATCACATATTTTCGCCGCGAGCAACAATACAGCCCCCCGCCCGGCGCCACGGGGCATTCGCAAAGTCAGAACGCCGACGGCAAACGGCATTGCCACAGAGGGCACAGAAACCGCAGAGAACGGCGACGGCGACGTCTATGTTACGGCAACGACCCGACGGGGAGTCTACGGCAAGATCGCAGAGAACGGCAACGGCGACGTCTGGGACTGTTCCGTCGCCACCCTCTCGGCAGGACGTAGTTCAGTATTGTTGCCGTAAGCCGCAGCAAAGCGTCGCCGTTTGCCGTTCTCTGCGACCTCTGCACCTCTGTGCCCTCTGTGTGGAGAGCCGCCGCCGCACAAAACGAGAATGCGACGGCCCCGCCCGGCGAGAATTCCGATTGCATCTAAAGGCGAAATATGTAACAATACCCCGCTCGCCGGACAGCCTCCAGGCCGTTCGGCATGACGGAGTTAACCCTCAACCCAACGTTTTTCCAAAAGAACTTAAGGAACCCAGAAAGATGGCACGCAGAATGGTCATGATGGACGGCAACCAGGCCGTAGCTCACGTAGCGCACAAGATTAACGAGGTGATCGCCATATACCCGATTACCCCCTCCAGCGCAATGGGCGAACACGCAGACGCTTTCAGCGCAGCAGGACAGAAAAACATCTGGGGCACCGTTCCCGACGTTATTGAAATGCAGTCCGAAGGCGGCGCCGCCGGAGCCGTTCACGGCGCCCTGCAGACCGGAGCCCTGACCACGACATTCACCGCCTCACAGGGCCTGTTGCTGATGATTCCGACCCTTTACAGGATCGCAGGCGAACTGACCCCAATGGTGCTGCACGTATCGGCCCGCTCGGTCGCCTGTGCGGCTTTGAGCATCTTCGCCGATCACGCCGACGTGATGTCCTGCCGCCAGACCGGCGTGGGAATCATCAGCGCCAACTCCGTCCAGGAAGCGATGGACATGGCGTTGATCTCGACGGCGGCCTCGCTCGAGTCGCGAATTCCCTTCATCCACTTCTTCGACGGCTTCCGCACCAGCCACGAAGTGGCCAAGGTCGAAGAGCTTACGCCCGAAGACCTCCAGGCGATGATCAACGACGACCTGGTCATGGCCCACCGCAGTCGCGGCCTGACGCCGGACCGACCCTCGATCCGCGGAACCGCACAGAACCCCGACGTCTATTTCCAGGGCAGAGAAGCCTGCAACATCTACTACCAGAACGCCCCCGAGATCGTCCAGAAGGCGATGGATCAGTTCGCCGCGGTAGTCGGCAGGCAGTATCACCTGTTCGACTACGTTGGCGATCCCGAAGCCGATTCGGTCATCATCCTGATGGGCTCGGGAGCCGAGTCCGCCGATGAGGCCGTTGAAGCACTCAACGCCGCCGGCAAGAAGGTCGGCCTGCTGAAGGTCCGCCTGTTCCGTCCGTTCAGCGTCAAGCACTTCATCGACGCGCTGCCGGCCACCGTCAAGACCATCTCGGTCCTCGACCGCACAAAAGAGCCCGGTTCACTCGGCGAGCCGCTCTACCTCGACGTGGTCGCCGCACTGAGCGAAGCCGATCGCGACGTCAAGGTGCTCGGCGGACGATTCGGAATGAGCAGCAAGGAGTTCACCCCCGCACACGTGAAATCGGTCTTCGAAAACGCCGAAGGCGCCCGGAAGAACCACTTCACCATCGGCATCAACGACGACGTGACGCACACCTCTCTGCCGTTCGACGATTCGTTCAGCAGCGAGGCCGACGACGTTGTCCGCGCGATGTTCTACGGCCTTGGTTCGGACGGAACAGTCGGAGCCAACAAGAACTCGATCAAGATCATCGGCGAGAACACCGACCTGTACGCACAGGGCTACTTCGTATACGACTCGAAGAAAGCCGGCGCGGTCACCGTATCGCACCTGCGGTTCGGGTCCCGCCCGGTCCGCTCGACGTATCTTATCACGCGGGCGAACTTCGTGGCCTGCCACCAGTTCAGCTTCCTCGAGAAGTACGACATGCTGGCCTCGCTCGTCGACGGCGGCACGTTCCTGCTGAACGCCCCGATGCCGGCCGAAGAAGTCTGGGCCGCACTGCCCAAACAGGTCCAGCAGACGATCATCGACAAGAATCTGAAGCTTTACAGCATCGACGCCGACAAGGTCGCAGAAGCCACCGGAATGGGCCGACGCATCAACACGATCATGCAGACCGCGTTCTTCTACCTGTCGAACGTGCTTCCGCAGGATGAAGCGATCGCGGCCATTAAGAACGCAATCAAGAAGACCTACGGCAAGAAGGGCGACGATATCGTCCAGATGAACTACAACGCCGTGGACCAGTCGATCGCGCACCTGCACGAAATCGAAATCGGCGCCGCCGACAGCACCATAGAGATGCCCCCGGTCGTCGCCGACAACGCTCCGGAGTTCGTCCGGAAAGTCACCGCCCCGATCATGGCCGGCGACGGAAACTCGCTGCCTGTCAGCGCCCTTCCGGACGACGGAACCTGGCCGGTTGCGACCACGCAATGGGAGAAGCGCAACATCGCCCTGGACATCCCCCAATGGGACCCGGCGGTCTGCATCCAGTGCGCCAAGTGCTCGCTGGCCTGCCCCCACGCCGCGATTCGCTGCAAGATCTACGAAGCCGAACTGCTCGGCGGAGCCCCGGAGACCTTCAAGTCCGTCGACGCCAAGGGCAAGGACTACGAAGGCATGAAGTGGACCATCCAGGTCGCTCCGGAGGACTGCACCGGCTGCGGACTCTGCGTTCAGGCCTGCCCGGCCAAGAACAAGGAAGTCGAAGGCAGGAAGGCGATCAACATGGCCGAACAGGCCCCGCTGCGAGCGGCCGAACGCGACAACTACGCGTTCTTCCTGAACATCCCGGACCTCGACCGCACGACGCTGAACCTCAGGACGATCAAGGGCTCGCAGCTCTGCAAGCCGCTGTTCGAATACTCCGGCGCCTGCGCCGGCTGCGGCGAGACGCCCTACTACAAGCTGGTCACCCAGTTGTTCGGCGACCGGGCGATCATCGGCAACGCCACCGGATGCTCCAGCATCTACGGCGGCAACCTGCCGACGACCCCGTTCACGGTGAACACCGACGGACGCGGACCGGCGTGGTGCAACTCGCTGTTCGAGGACAACGCTGAATTCGCATTCGGATTCCGGCTGACGACCGACAAGCAGAAGGAATTCGCCACCGAGCTGCTGAGCGAGCTGGCCGGCGAGATCGGAGCCGAACTGGTCGACGCGATCCTGACCGCCGATCAGTCGGATGAAGCGGGCGTTATCGCCCAGCGAGCACGAGTGGCTCGGCTCAAGGACAAGCTGTCCGGTTCGAGCTGCCCCAGAGCGGCCCACCTGGTCTCGATCGCCGACGCACTGGTCCACAGAAGCATCTGGGCCATCGGCGGCGACGGCTGGGCATACGACATCGGTTACGGCGGACTGGACCACGTGCTGGCCAGCGGACGGGACATGAACATCCTCGTCATGGACACGCAGGTCTACTCCAACACCGGCGGACAGTGCTCCAAGGCCACCCCGCGAAGCGCCGTGGCCAAGTTCGCCGCCGGCGGAAAGCCCTCGCCCAAGAAGGACTTGGGCATGATCGCCATGACGTACGGCAACATCTACGTCGCGCAGGTCTCGATGGGACAGTCAGACGCACAGACCGTAAAGGCGATCCGGGAAGCCGAGAGCTATCCCGGCTGCAGCCTTGTGATCGCATACTCGCACTGCATCGCGCACGGATTCAACCTCGTCAACGGATTCGCCCAGCAGAAAGCCGCGGTGGAGTCAGGCTCCTGGCCGCTGTACCGCTTCGATCCGCGACTGGCCGAAGAAGGCAAGAATCCGCTCCAACTGGACTCGAAGGACCCGACGATATCCTTCGAGGACTATGCATACCAGGAAACGCGATTCAAGATGCTCCAGCAGGCCGACCCCGAAGCCGCCAAGGTGCTCGCCGCCCAGGCGACCGAAGACTTCAAGGCTCGCTGGACGATGCTGAAGCACATGGCCGCCATGGACTACAGCAGCTAAAGCTCCGCAAAGTCAGTTGAATCCCAGGCCCCCGGCGCCGTCAAGGCGTCGGGGGCCTGCTTGTGCTATGAAACCACAGCCGTCAGCCGTTGCCGTCAGCCGCAGCTATCGGTGTTCTTGCAGCAAAGCTCACACACACCGTCCTTGTTGCCCCGGTTGGGTCATTGTGATATCTTCGCGTAACGAAGAAACCAATACTCCCAAACGAAAGAACCCCTATGGGACAAATGCTCTTGTGGGTCGAACTTCTGGCGGCCAGTTGTCTGATGATCGCCGTCGCCGCCGTCAACGGGGCCCGGTGCAGGGATGTGCTGTATCGCTGGCTGATCGTAGTCACCGGAGTATTGGCTCCTGCCGGCTGCTGGGCGGCCGTTACGTTCCTTGCGATATGGCTGCGAGTCGCCAGGGGCGTCGGGCCGACGGCAAGACCCTGGATCCTGGGAACGATGACTGAGATCTTTCTGATCATCGCACTTATCATCATTATCCGCGGAATGCGCCGTCGGCGAGCGGCGAACTGGGCCGCGTGGAAACTCAGCCTCGTTTTCGCCGCCGTTTGCGTTATCAGCCTGCTGACATTCTGGAATCTCGACCTTGCGGCGAGGGACCGCCTGGGCCGCCTGCGGGATCGGGCCGATGCGATCATGGCCGCCACGTTCCCGCCCAGAATCCCCGACACCCATAACGCCGCACGCGTTTACGAACAGGCGTTCAAATCGCTGGACATGGCCACCGACAGGAAGATCATCGACTGGGCGATACCCGTGTGCAGGTGGCTGAATTCGCCTGAAGGCGCCGGGGCGGTCGGGCGGCCCAGTGATGCACAAATCCGCGGGATACTGAAGAAATACGAACGCGGCCTGCATCAACTCCGTCGGGCGGCGGCGATGAAACAGTGCAGTTTCGGAATATACTGGAGTTCCGACGAACTGCAGAACGTGCTGCTGGCGGAGGTGTCGAACATGAGGTCGGCTTCTGAACTGCTGGCCGCCGACGCACGCATCAGGGCCACTGACGGTGACGCCGCGGGCGCCGTCGCCGATCTGAACGCCCTGTTTGCGATGGCCGAGCACGTGACCCGCAAACCGACCATGATCACCGCAATGGCGGCGATAAACATCGAGAGCCGCGCAGCAGAAAGCATGGAGTTCGTACTGGCCCGCTGCGGCGTATCGGAGTCCGAACTGGCTTCTTTGAAGATTGAACCGCTTTTCTCGCACATGCGCGTAATCCGTTCGGCCCTTCGCTCGGAGGAGGCGTTCGGTTTGTCGGCCCTGGCGAAGCTGGGCGAACCGGGCGTTTGGGCCATTCCGCGTCAGTATCTTCCCGAAGTGGTGATCCCGATGTACCGGGTGTTTCTGCTGGATGATGAAATTGAGGGCTACAATGTCGCCGTGAGGGAATGGCGCAAACTTCGAGAAATGCCCTACTACGAGTCCAGAGAGTTGTGGAAGACGCTTCCCGAAAGAATTCGTATGGAGCAGACTGGATTCTTCGTCACCCAGAAGCTGCCCGCCGTCAGCCGGTATCCCGTTCGGGCCGCCAAAGGCGACGCAAGACATCGCCTGGCCAGACTCGCCGCAGCGGCGGAGATGTTCCGCATAAGGACCGGCGCACTGCCCGAGAACCTCGACAAATTAGTCCCTGAGTACATCGAAGCGATACCGACCGACCCGTTCGACGGCAAGCCGCTGAAAATGGCGAGCAATTCGGACGGTGCGGTTATATACAGCATAGGCCCCGACGCAAAAGACGATGGCGGTGGGATAATGCCGAACGGCACAATCGGCGACATGGTGTTCCGCCTGGTCGCCAAACAGTAAAACTCACGGTGTGCGATACGTATTCAGGGCCTTCGACCGTTTGTAAATGCAGGCTCCAGCCGCATCATTACAACGCCGCCAGACGCCGCGCCTACGATAACGGCACGACGCCTTCAACAACGTGTACGTATTTACGCCAAATGCACGCCCTGTCATATCAGTGCTCTGTCAGCCCCTAAATCCACACCTCATCTTTAGAGATGTTTATTTATCCGATTCTTCATGGACAGATTGCGATGATATCCGGCCGCGCCACAGTCGATTGACAAAGCGGCTCTGGGTAGACATGTACGTTAGAACCCAAGTCGTTGTCTTCAGCCTGAGAGTCGATAGCCCAGGGCAGATCGCAGCGCCGCCCTGGGTGGACATGCACAATAGAACCCAACAAGCCCTGAGGGCGCGACAATTGTTGGCGGCTGGTTGCGCCCTTTCAGGGCTTGGGTGCTACTCTGTCACCATACCCAGGGCGGCGCTGCGCTCTGCCCTGGGCTATCGACTTTGAGCCATTCAGGCTCTACGGCGAGGCAAAATCATTATTCAGCAGTATGGCAGTCATACCCTCCCCGGTATTCCGACGTGAACCTAATGTCCTACATCTGCTCGAGCGTGTCGATTCCCAGGAGGCCCAGGCCGGTCTTGATCGTGCGGGCGGTCAGGAGGCAGAGCATCAGGCGGCTCGTGCGGGCGGCGGGATCGTCAGCTTTCAGAACCGGGCAGGCTTCGTAGAACGTCATGTACGCTCCGGCCAGTTCGAACAGGTACGTGCAGAGCAGGTTCGGCAGGCAGTCAATCGCAACGCTGTTTACCGTCTCGGGCAATTGGGCGAGCTTGACAGCGAGGTTGATCTCGGCGTCCTCGGTCAGCACGATTTCGCCGACTGCGTCGGACTCGTCGATGCCGGCCTTGCGGAAAATGCTCTTCACCCGCGCGTATGCGTACTGCATGTACGGAGCGGTGTTCCCGTCGAGACTCAGCATCTTGTCCCAACTGAACACGTAGTCGCTGCTGCGGTTCTGCGACAGGTCGGCGTATTTGACCGAACCGATCCCGACGATCGATGCGATTTCACGACGCTGATCTTCATCGATATCCGGGCTTCTCTCGCTAACGAGATCGAACGCGCGCTGCTCGGCCTCGGTCAGCAGATCGGTAAGCTTGATCGTGCCGCCGGTCCGCGTCTTGAACGGACGATGATCCTTGCCCAGCATCATCCCGAACGGAACGTGCTGGAGTTGCAGTTCATCTTTGGCGAAACCCGCCAGTCGCGCCACGCCGAATACCTGCGCGAAGTGTCCGCCCTGTCGCGAATCGGTCACGTACAACACGCGATCGGCTCCGAGTTTGTTCTGGCGGTATCGAATGCCGGCCAGATCTGTGGTCGCATAGAGATATCCGCCGTCGGACTTCTGGACGATCAGCGGGATATCAGCATCGTCTTCGCCTTTTCCGCGAAACTCGTCGAGGAAGACGCACTGGGCGCCCTGGGATTCCTCAAGCACGCCAGCGGCCCGAAGATCATCGATCACGTTAGACAGATCGTCGTTGAATTCGCTCTCTCCGTAGACATCCGTCTCAGTCAGCAGAACGCCGAGACGACTGTACACAGTGGCGCAATGCCTCAGTGATATCTCGCGGAATTTCCGCCAGGCTTCCAGCGTGGGCGGATCTCCGGATTGTAGACTGACGACCTGCTGTCGAGCCGTGTCCGCGAACTCTGTGTCAGAGTCGAACTTCTGTTTGGACTTGCGGTAGAACTCCTCAAGGTCGGCCAGTTGGGCTTCAGCGCTCTGCGGGTCGCCATCGGTAATGTCGTTCAGATAGGCGATAAGCATCCCGAACTGGGTGCCCCAGTCGCCTACGTGGTTCTGGCGGATGACTTTGTGTCCGATGAAGTCGAGCACTCGGGCCATCGCATCGCCGATGATCGTGCTTCGCAGGTGCCCTACGTGCATCTCCTTGGCGAGGTTCGGAGCCGAGTAGTCGACCACGACGGTCTGCGGGCTCTCGGGCGTCTCGACGCCGAGTTTAGGATCGCTTTCGGCTTCAGTCAGCCGCTGCGCGAGCCACTGGGGCTTGATGCGGATGTTGATGAAGCCCGGGCCGGCTATTTCGAGGGGTTCGGCCACATCGGACAGGTCGAGATTGTCGAGGACCTTCTGGGCCAGTTCGCGGGGATTGGTCTTGAGTGCTTTCGCCGCGGCCATGCATCCGTTGGCCTGGTAGTGTCCGAATTGCGGCTTGTTGGAGCGCGCGATCAAAGCACTGGCGCCGCCGGGAGCTCCGGCGGCGCTCAGTGCTTCGCTGATTCGCGTCTCGAGCAGGCGTTTAAGATTCACGAGCCCACTCCACGTGCGGGGCCTCGCCCCACATAAGCTCCAGATCGTAGTAGCCTCGCGCCTGCTGGTCGAACAGGTGCACGACGACGTCGACGAAGTCCAGCAGGACCCATTGGGCCGAGTCCATGCCGGCCTTGTGCCAGGCGGGCTGGCCTATGCTCCTGCCGTACGTCGCAACGTCGTCGGCGACGGACCGCATCTGCCTGCCCGAGGCGCCGGTGGCGACTACGAAATAGTCAGTCACCGGACTTATGCCTCGCAGGTCGAGTACTACGACATCTTCACAGTGGCTGTCGGAGGCGAGTCTTGCAGCTTCAACCGCCAACGTCCGAGCCGCATTTTTGTCGCCTTTTTCAGCCATCGGGAGTCTTCTCTATTTACATGCCCAGAAATTCGCCGATTTGCGGGGCGTACTTGACGATCAGACCGGCGAAGACAACGCTGACCATGCCCATGAGCTTGATCAGGATGTTAAGGCTCGGCCCGGAGGTGTCCTTGAACGGATCGCCGACGGTGTCGCCGACAACGGCGCTCTTGTGAGCGTCGGAGCCCTTTCCGCCGTGCGCGCCGGTTTCAATGTACTTCTTGGCGTTGTCCCAGGCGCCGCCGGCGTTGGCCATGAAGATAGCCATCGCGAAACCGGCGGTCAGACCGCCGACCAGCAGACCCATCACGCCGCCGACGTCGAGCACCAGGCCGACTACGACCGGCACGGTAAGAGCCAGCAGCGACGGGATGATCATCTCTTTCTGGGCTCCGGCGGTGGAGATGTCCACACATCGGGCGTAATCCGGCTCGCTGGTTCCTTCGAGGATGCCCGGGATCTCCTTGAACTGACGCCTTACTTCACGGACCATCGCCATTGCTGCCCGCCCGACGGCCTTCATTGTAAGTGCGCTGAACAGGAACACCAGCAGTACGCCGGAGAAAACGCCGCACAGGACGCGCGGGTTCATCAGGTTCACGTTGTAGAAGTCCATATACTGACGCAGCGAGGCCTTAGATGCGTAGACCGCGTCGAGCACGACCGGGGGGCCGTCGGCAGTCGGCACGGTGATCTGAAACACGTTGGTTTCGGCGTTCACGGTTCCGACGCCTGCACCCTTGATGATGCCCTTGGTCAGCTTGTGGTGATCACCGGTGATGATCATGGCGGTGTCGAAGTTGTGGTCCTTGTCGCCGGCGTTCTTCCGTACGGCGATCTTCTTGTGGCCGATGTAGTCCATCGTCCCGGCGGGCGCGGCTTTGTCTACGGCCACGATCGTGGTCTTGCCTTCGCGGACCATGCCGATTCTAACTTCTTCAACGTATGCGGCCAGCAGGGCCAGTGCGGTCAGAGCCGCCGAGCCGATGGCGAAACCCTTGCCCATCGCGGCGGTGGTGTTGCCGAGCGAGTCGAGTGCGTCGGTTCGTTCGCGGACCTCGGGGTCCTGGCCGGTCATTTCGGCGTTGCCGCCGGCGTTGTCGGCGATGGGGCCGTAAGCGTCTGTCGCCAGAGTGATGCCCAGCGTCGCGAGCATGGACACCGCGGCGATGCCGACGCCGTAGAGGCCCAGCAGCATGTTTTCGTTTCCGCCAGCCAGCATGAAAGCGGCCATGATGCCGACGATGACGGTCAGAAGGCTCATCCAGGTTGACTTCATGCCTTCGGCCAGGCCGGAGATGATGACTGTCGCGGCTCCGGTTTCGGCGTTTGAGGCCACTTCCTTGGTCGGTTTGAAGTCATAGCTGGTGTAATACTCGGTGGCCTTACCAATGATAAGACCGGCGATCATGCCTGCACAAATCGAGCCGAACACACCCAACCATGAAACAAGCGCCACGCCGTTTGCATCCTTGATGTCGCCCAGCAGCAGGTAGCAAACGCCCGCGGCGGCGACAAGGATCAGGAGGCTGGAGCCCATAACGCCCCGCATAAGGGCAGCCATCAGTTCCTTCATGCTGGCGTCGTCTCTGGTGCGAACCATGTAGATGCCCGCCAGGCTCAGGAAGATGCCGACGCCGGCGAGGATCATCGGGGCTGCCAGCAGCTTCATCGCGGCGCTCATCGCTTCGGCGTGTCCCAGACCCATCGATACGACGGCGGCTACGCCGAGCGCGGCGGTGGCGAGAATCGATCCGCAGTAACTTTCGTACAGGTCGGCGCCCATACCGGCGACGTCGCCGACATTGTCGCCGACATTGTCTGCGATAGTGGCGGGGTTGCGGGGATCGTCTTCGGGGATGCCGGCTTCGACCTTACCGACCAGGTCTGCTCCAACGTCGGCGGCCTTGGTGTAGATGCCGCCGCCCACACGAGCGAACAACGCCTGCGAACTGGCGCCCATTCCGAATGTAAGCATGACGACAGTGATCTCAACCAGCCCCATGTCGGTGAAGATTGTAAGTGCGAAGAACCAGCCGCAAATGTCCAGAAGACCGAATCCGACGACGACCAGGCCCATAACGGCGCCGGCGCGGAATGCGACGGTCAGGCCGCGGTTAAGGCCCTCTTTGGCGCCCTGGGTCGTTCGGTTGGACGCCAGCGTGGCTGTCTTCATGCCGAACCAGCCGCACAGACCGCTGAAGAATCCGCCGGTCAGGAACGCGACGAATACGATCTCGTGCTGGACCTTGAACACAAAGCCCATCACCGCCAGCAGCGCCGAGACAATAACAAAGAAGACCGCGACAACCTTGTACTGGCGTTTGAGGTACGCCATGGCGCCGGCGGTTACGTGACCGGCGATCTCGATCATCCTCTCGTCGCCGGGATTGGCGTCTTTGACTTCCTTGTAGAACTTGAGGGCGAAGACCAGCGCGACGATGGCGCCGACCGGGGCGATATACCAGAACCAGTGAATGTCGCCGATGCCGGGAACGAGTCCCTCATCCGCGGCGAGCACCGGGCTGTTGGTTAATGCAAGCATGGCGAGCATGGCGACAAACAACATTGCGTTCTTATGTCGGCTACAGATTGTGTACAGGCCCTTCATGGTGTGTATCCTCTAGGGGGTTTAAGGAGTTACAGGGGTATCGCAAAGCGGGCTGGCGCCCACGCCGGACGCCGCACCGCCGACAAGGTGTGGAAAACTGCTACGTTCAGTTGACGCGTTTGAGGCTCTTGCGTCGGCGGCGACGGCGGACTTCGGAGGGCTTTTCATAGTAGCTCCTGCGCTTAATGTCCCGCACCAGACCTTCTTTTTCGCACATCTTCTTAAAGCGTCTGATCATCTGCTCAACCGACTCGTTGCCTCTTGCCTTAACCTTTATCATCGTTCGAAGTTATCCCTTCTCTGCTTATTCGTGCCGGAAGCGTTCCGACGGTTCGTTTAGAGTCGGCTAATGATAGAGATTCTGTCGCTTTTAGCAAGACTTTTTTCGTTGTTTTTCGTTTCGGACGCGGATGAAGACCGACGAAACGGATACGGCAATGCCCTACAGCAACGACTTTTCCACACAGAGGCTCAGAGGCCTCTATGTGGAAGAGCCGTTGTCGTTTCTATCCGCATAATCTGCAGCAGGACGCCGGCGCCAAGAAATGAGTGGTCCAAACGCAGCATTTGTTTCACGCCGGGATTCCTGCTAACCTACCGCCATCACGCCGTCAGGAAGATAGAGAAATGAACGAATCATGCGAAATTGAAATCCGCGTGCGATACCCCGAGGCCGACAGATCCGGAGCGGTTCATCACTCGCGATATTGGGTCTACTTCGAAATGGGACGCACCGAACTGCTCCGAACCCAGGGCGTTGACTACCGCGACCTGGAGGACCAGGGCGTGCTGTTCGTAATGGCCAAATGCTCGGCGAAATACCTCGCGCCGGCGAGATACGACGATATTCTGACGCTGTCGACCAGAATCACTCGAACCGGACGGGCGCGAATCGATCATGCCTACGAACTGAAACGCAAGTCCGACGGACTCCTGATCGCAACGGCCGAGACAACTCTGGCCTGCGTGGACGCCGCCGGGACGATAATTCCGATCCCCGCCCGCGTTCTCGGCGAAGGCTGACCGATTCGCTCCGCGGTTCAGCGGGCGATGGCGGCCTGGAATCTGCCGGCATGGGCGCCATGGAGCCGGTAGCTGCAGAACAGGTCTTCGTGGCAGATCGTGCAGACCCCAGCGATCTGCACATTGCCCCGAGTAAGCCCCACTCGGAGCAACTGATCGCGAATGCACCCCTGCATGTCAAAGTGCAGTTTCCCCTTGCGATACTCGAAGAACTTGACGGTGTGGGGTCCCAACCCCTTCATCGCGGCATTCTGCACGTCCTTTCCGACTTCGTAGCAGCACATTCCCACCGACGGACAGATACACGCGGCGAGATTCGCCGGATCGCAATCGAAACGATGAACAAGCTCCCGTACGAACGCCTTGGCGATTCCCCCGGCGGTTCCTCGCCATCCTGCGTGGAACATTCCGACCGCCCCGAGGGCTGTGTCGGCGACAATAACCAACGGACAATCAGCACTGCGGCCCACAAGCGCCAGGCGGCGAGTATCGGTCATCAATCCGTCGGCCGGTCCCGCAAGACCCGGCGATTCGACGATGATGCTGTCTGTCCCGTGGACCTGCTCGAGCCACGCCGCATTTTCCAGGCCAAGTGCGCCGGCGAAGCCCGTAGCCGCCGCCCCGGGATCGGAAGCAGCCAGGGCGGTGTCGAATCCCTGCAGCGTGGTCACGCCGTGGGTGACGCCGAGCGAGTCGAGCAGGCCGAACCGCCCTATCGTGGCGCCGTCGGACGTCTTGTCGAAGTAGAATCCCCCGCCGGTTGCCGCGGTATTCACGATGATACTCCCTTGCGAACGTCGATCAGCACCTTGAGGCTTCGCCCGTCGCCGGCGGCGTGCAGAGCCTCTGCGCCCCGATCCAGATCAAAACGGTGCGAAATCAGATCGGTAACTTCAATATCCCCGGAGTCCAGGGCGGCGACAGCCGGAGCGAACGGGCCGCAGCGCGAGCCGACTACGTTTATTTCGTCTATCACGATGGGCGCAAGATTCATTCCGCTGTCGGTCGCGAAAGTGCTCTTGAGCACGATAGTCCCCGTCGGCCTGACAGTCCGCATCGCCAGTTCGAACCCCTCGGCCCGTCCGGTGGCGTCGACGACGACATCAGCGGACCGGTCCGGGGCGAATCGATCAACGCGCCGAACGTCCATACCGGCGTCAGCGGCGATTTGCAGCTTACTGTCGTGCTTTCCGACCAGCAGCACGCTTGATGCGCCTATTGTCAAAGCACGTGCGCAAAGCTGGCCCAGACGTCCGTCGCCGAGAACAACGACTCGGGCTCCCTCGATGTTGACTTGCTCGGCGATTCGCAACGCGGCGGCCAGCGGTTCGGTGAAGACCGCCCTGTCGTTGCTCAGCGAATCGGGTATGCGGTGAAGATTCGCCGCGGGGACAGTCGTCAGTTCGGCCATCGCGCCGTCGCGCCCGAGAATCCCCAGCACTCCCCGGTGCGGACAATGATTGCCAAGCCCCGCGCCGCACAGTTCGCAATCGCCGCAGGGGCAGTTGATCTCGGCGACGACGCGTTTGGAGACCCACTCGTCGGGTCCTTCGATCACCGTTCCGACGAACTCGTGTCCGATTACGCCGACAAACCCCATGTATCCGTTGAGTATCTCCAGGTCCGTCCTGCATACGCCGATGGTCTCGACCGCGATCAGCACATCACCCGGACAGGGCGACGGAGACGGGTAATCGGCCCGGAACTCCAATCCGCGGTCGTTGTCAAAGAAAATTGCTTTCATCATCAGCTCCCGGGTCGCGGCGTCAGGGGAAATACTGCACGAAAAACGGATAGTACATGTTGACTCCCCATACATTGTACCAGGCGGCCCACAGGGAGATCATCGCCGTAGCTACGAGTATGTAAGCGGCCCAGCGTCGACAGTATATCGCCACGAAAACGCCGATAAGAACCTTCGCAGCAGCGCCGAGCAACGGACCGGCGACAGGACCGGCGACCTGCGCGGCTATGCGCACCATCGGGTGTATTTCCAGTTCGGGTCCCAATTTGAGCATGAAACGGATCGTGCTGGCGGCGTCCAGGAACACCGCCACGGCAAACAGGACAAGCACCCATTTGTAGGCGTCCCAGAATCCGAGAGAGTTATTTCGGAATCTGGCGATCGCAGGATGTTCGGCTTTCTTGTCGGCAGCATCGTCCAAGATTAATCACCTGAACCAGTTGATCGGATTCCACATGGACTTCTTGCCGGACCCTTCGGCTTCGACGGCCTTGAGCTTCTCAAGCCGGGTTCCGACCCAGTCGGCGTATCCGGGCCCGAAGTCCCGCCCGCAGAGGTCAACCAGCGTCTCGTGGGCTCGATAGCGAACGGAGAACTCCTCCTCGCTGGCCAGGCGGCTTATGAGAGTATTGATCACGTCCTGGCGCTGGTAGTGCCGCAGCGCCTTGCAGCACGCCACGCGAACATCGACTACTTTCTCGTTGCTCGGATCTGAACTGTGGCAGAGTTGATCGATGGCGTCTTCGCCGATAACGCTGTCCAGCGCGATCGCGGCGTCCCACCGCACCTGCTGCGACGACGCCAGCTTGAGCGCCAGGGCCAGGATCTTCACGTACTTGGGGTTCTTTCCCCTGCCGAGGGCTCCTATGGCGGCCGACATCAACGCGGTGTCCCGCCGCTCCTTGGGTTTGCGCATCTCGGCCCGGAGTATAACGTCATATCCGTCGAGATAAGTTTCCGTCAGACCCCATTGGTGCGAGGACAGCGAGATTATCGCCTTCCTGCGGAGATCGGGATCGACAGTGTCGTCAAAAGCGTTCCTGGTAAGCTCCCTGGGGTGCGGACCCGAAAAGGCTCCGAAGAACTTCTTGACGCTGAACATCGAGTCCTCGAACTTGCCCCCGCATCCGCAGATCGACAGAGCAACTGCACACAACAAGCATATTTTCGCCAACATTCTCATTAACATCCGGCCTCGATGATCAACATTCGATTCAACCGGCGCCCTGCCGGGCGCGGTCCTCAGCGGGTCTCGAGTTCATCGGTCCCGACGAACTCCACATCATTTAATTCGCATCCCAGGAATCGCCTTCCCAGACGGGCGAACCGCTCGGGATCGCCGGTAGTGAAGCATTTCAGCGTCCCCGAGCCGTTGTCGCCGGATGACGCAAGCGGGCCGCTCAGGAACTCCCTGGCCCGATCGGCCGCAGCGCGGGCCGACGATATCAGCCCGCACTCGGGTCCCATGAGCTTGGCGATCGCGCCGGCCAGCAGCGGGTAATGCGTACAGCCCAGTATCAGCGCCGCCGGCCTGAATCGCTGCATCCGACCAAGGTAATCGCCCAGCACATGGAGCACTATCGGATCGTCCTCGGGCCGGCCTTCTTCGACTATCGGGACCAGCAGCGGACAGGCCGCACTGCACACAGCACGATCCGGCGCCAGTTCGGCAAGCGCGTTGGCGTAGGCGTTCGACGCGACAGTAGCCTCGGTGGCGATCACGCCGACCGGTCCGTCAGTATACTCTATCGCCGCCCTGGCTCCGGGATGAATTACGTCGACAACCGGCGTGTCAAGGTTTTCCCGCAGCACGTCAATCGCAGCCGCCGAGGCGGTGTTGCACGCCACGACCAGCAGCTTGGGACCCCGGGCGGTCAGGAACGATGCGTCCTCAAGCGCAAAGCGCCGAACCGTCTCCAGCGACTTTGTCCCGTAAGGCACGCGCGCCGAGTCGCCGAGGTAAACTATGTTCTCACCGGGCATAGCGGCCATCAGTTCGCGCACAACTGTCAGCCCCCCCAGCCCGGAGTCAAACACGCAAACAGGACGATCGTCGCCGCTCATGGCGGTAGTGTCCCATGCCGGGGTCCCCAAATCAAGCGCCGTCGACCGGCGAGGGCAAACGCAAAGTCACAGTTCAAGGACTGTGGTTGCCGTAATTTGGCGCCTGCGTGCGACGGGCGGCCTCTAAATTAGAGCAACGGCTTCACGACCTGGGCCGTGAAGCCGTTGTTGTTTTCATCATTCAGCATTCATCATTCATCATTCTTTTCGCAGATCGCCTTCTTCGAGCGCCTTGAGCTTGGCCTTAGAGGGAGCTATGTCGATCTCCTTGGCGAAATCCTTCAGCATTTCGATCGCCTCGGGCGGGTTGAGACGCCCGTCCTTGTCGGCGTCGAATCGATCCACCCGTGTGGTGAAGTTTTTCTCCATACCGGTCAGATACGCCGTTCGCTCTTTCTTGTCCAGGCGCCCGTTGGTGTCGGTGTCGAATTCGGTCATGAAATCGTCAAACCACTTGACCATTCCGGTCTGGATCTTCTTGCCGAATCCTTCGCGCTCCTCGGCCGACACGTTTCCGTCGCCGTCGCTGTCCATGTAAGTCGAGGCCAGCGCCATCATTTTAAGAGCCGACCCGGCCCACTCGCGCCCGATCTTGCGGCGTTCGTCCATGCTGACTTTGCCGTCACCGTTGAGGTCATTGTACTTGACGTCGATTCTCTTGCCCATCGCCTGAAACTGGTTCTGGAACTCCCTCTGCTCAGCCTCTTCGGCTTCGCTCAGCTTTCCGTCGCCGTCGACGTCGAAGTGCTGCATTCGCCATCGCTGCAGAGCCGCTCCGAAAACGCCGCCTCGCCCCCGCCCTCTACGCATAGCCTGGCGTTCTTCGTCGCTTAGCTCACCGTCGCCGTCCTTATCGTACCTCTTGATCCGCTCCTTGCGGAAGCTCTCGCGCATCGCCTCGCGTTCGGCGTCCGACAGCTTACCGTCGCCGTCTTTGTCCCATTTGGCCATGAACGCCTCACGTCTGCCGGCCATTCCGCCGGAGCGGGAAAACTTGCCCGCCGCCAGGGCCCGGTTAGCCGCATCGCGTTCGGGACCTTTCAGGCGGGAGTCCTTGTTGGCGTCGAAGGCCGCCAGAACGCGCTTCCGCAAATCAAGGCGATACGCCTCGGCCTCGGTCCAGTCGATCTTCTTGTTCTTGTCCTTATCGAACCTCGATAAGGCCGCAAACTTGTCAAACGAGCGGAGGAATCCTCCTGTCGACATCTTCTCAGACGCATCGCGGAACTCCTCGCTCGTCAGCTCGCCGTCCTTGCCGGCGATGGCGTAGAAGCCCGTCTTCTGCGTCGATTTGTCAAACGGATCGACGGCGCCCATGCACAGCTTCGGAGCCGGGGCCTTGACCGAAGCCTTCGAAGGGGCCTTGTCGGCGGCCCAGGCTGCTCCGGCCAGCATTAACACGCCGACCAGAGTCAAACGTGATGCATTGCTCAAATTACTCATGATACGAACCTTTCGTGGAGTCTGTTAATCTTCTCGCGATCCTTCGCGGCGGCCGCGTTCTCCGCCGCGATCGCCGCCGCGATCGCCGCCGCCTCGTCCGCCCGGTCCGCGACCGCCTCGACCACCGGGACCACGTCCGCCGCGTCCGCGTCTTTGGGGGCGTTCCTTATCGTCGACTTCGCCGTCGCCGTTCTTGTCGTACCGCTTGATGTACTCGGCGCGGCGTTTGGCCCTTTCGGCCTCGTATCGCTTGCGCCATTCATCCCGCTCGGAGGCTTCTGAACCGTCAAGCTTACCGTCCTTGTTCTTGTCGAACCGGCGAAGCTCGTACCGGGCGCGGTATTCCTGGCGGCGCTTGTCGCGATCTTTCCGTATTTCAGCTTCCTCGTCCTTGTCCAGCTCCCCGTCCTTGTTCTTGTCGTACTTGTCCATCACGCGTTTGCGCATAGCCTCGCGTATCGCCGGGCCGGCTGTCTTCCATTCGTCGCCGGAGAGCCTGCCGTCGCCGTTCTTGTCGTGCTCTTTCATGAACGCCGCTCGGCGTTTCTCGAAATCGGCGCGGGCCTTGTCTCGGGCGGCGGTTTCGCTTTCATCAAGCTTGCCGTCCTTGTCGGCGTCGTGCTCGCGGAGGTCTCGCTCCTGCTGATATCTCTCCCGCCGTTCTCTGGCGGCGGCCTCGTAGGCCTTGCGGCGTGCGGCCTCCTCTTTTTCGTTCAGCTTGCCGTCCTTGTCGGTGTCGTACCTGGCGAGCATATCGGCGCGCCACTTGGCTCGGCGGGCTTCTCTTTCGGCGCTGCGCGAGCCCAGGGAGATCCTTCCGGACGCCAGGGCCTTGTTAGCCGCGGTCCGCTCCTCGCCGGTGAGCTTGCCGTCCTTGTTCTTGTCGAACGAAGCCATAACCTTCCTGCGGGTCTCCTGGCGATAGGCTCCGGCCTCGTTCCAGTCGACCTTGCCGTTCTTGTCCTTGTCGAACGTGATCAGGATTCGCCACGAATCGAACTTGCGTGCGAACGCCTTGTCCTTGGCCTTGCCGGCCTCGAATTCGACGGACGTCAATTCGCTGTCGACTCCCGCCGACGCATAGAACAGAGCCTTCTCACCGCTGATGTCATACGGATCGATCACTCCCCTGCAGATGTCGGGGATTGGTTTTTCCGCGGCCTTTTCCTGGCCCAGGGCAAAGCCGCCGGAGACCAGGACGACGAGGATGATTGCGGTCAGTTTCTTCATTTGATCAGTCCTTTCATGGAAGGTTGGAATACCAGGATGAATTGCAGCATAACTGACAAAAGACCCATTAAGCTCAAGTTTATTCTATCCCGGCCCGCCGGACCGTCCAAGATGCGATGCGTTGCGCCTCGGCAACACTCATTATTTATTCTACGCTCAAGGCGCCATGCAGGTTACACCATCGGCGCGTTTTTTCGAGACAGATGAGTCGACAGCCTCACTGGCCCAGCGGGATCGCATCAAACACCAGCACCTCAAACGGTTTAAGCATGATCTTATGGGGCTTGCCGGCGGTCAGAACCGCTCGGGGCGCCTTCTGATCGGGGTAGGCGTTTTGAAGTTTGTATTTTTGCGGCGCCTCCGCGGGAAGTTCGAACGCCTTTCCTACATCCAGATCGAAAGTCTGCGCCGAGTCGTCGGGGTTGCGGAGCGTCAGCACTCCCTTCCGCGGCGACCAGGAGGCGTATCCGTAGACTTCGAGTTTCCTGGGAACCCCGCCGATCCAATGAGTGTCGAGCAGGACGTCGGCGTTGGCCCGGGCCCATTGGGCGGCTTGACCGACCTGGCGCCACGACGATTCGGTCATCATCGACGGGGTGATGTAGAGCTCCTGCATCGTGGGTCCGGCTCCGAAATAGGACCTGGCCTCGTTCTTCAGATCCGAGCCGGCCTTCGAGACGCGGCGGCCCTGGAACGCCCGCCCGTGAACGAGACCGTGATGCATCAGCGAATTCAGCGGATAGATCGGAGCTTTGCTGACGACGCCGGAGTAGCAGAACTGGTCCCGAAACGTCAGCCACATCTCGCGATCGTCGCCTTTGCCGATCCACCCGACGTCTCCCCCTTCGCCCCGCCAGGTGCAGTCGATGTGATTGAGCCAAAACGGGGAAGGCCATGTGCCGACCGTCACGTTTATGAACAGTTCCGGGTTGACCTTCCGCAATTCGTGAGCAATCTCCAGAAGCGCCATGAAATGCGGACTGGCGCCTGACCCGGCCCGGTCCCACTTGAAGTAGTTGACGCCGTTTTCCTTCATCAGCCCAACGCACTTGTCGCGGTACCAGCGGCGGTAGGCCTCGTCAGCCAGGTCCAGTTTGTCGCCGGTGATAAGGCCCATTTTCCTGGCCCAGGCGGTTCGCTGCTTGTCGCCGCCGTATCCGCCCATAGGCGATATCCAGATGCCCATGACCGCACCGTGTTTGGCCAGCTCCTTCCGCAGCGACTTGAATCCGCCGGGGAAACGCTTGAGGCTGGTCGCCCAGAGGCCTCGGCGGATGTCATCCCAACTGTCGTCCAGCACGTACGACGACATCTTGACGCCGTACGGCCTGACGAGGTGTTTGCGGAACTCCGCGGCCGCGTCGATGATCCCCGCGGCGTTCAGGTTGTAGCCCAGATCGTACCAACTGTTGTAGTGCATGAACTGAACGGACCGGCGGGCCCGCTCGGCCTCGATGTAAGACAGAAACGATCGCCGCAACTGACCGGCGGCGTAGACGCCGATAACCGTCGAGAACTTCCTCGGGCGCCGGGCCGTCAAATTGAGTTTGCAGGCGAACCCGGATCTAAGATCGCCGAGTCCTCCGAGACTGTTGCCCGCCACAGGCAGTTCCACGCCGGCGAACATCTCATCGGTTGCCGCCGGGCTGCCGATAACCGTCCCGACCTGGGCCGCGTCGCCGATGCGGGCGTGCAGGAGCCCCAGCCCGCTGATCGGCGTGTCGGCGGATGCAGTGAGCGAGAACTCCTGGCGAACGTAGTGCGCCCCGTCCAGCAGCACGCCCCGCCAGCCGACCGCGATGCCGGACTTCCCGTCGGTCAGCGAAACATAGGCGGCTTTCCCCGTCCGCATGACGCCGGCGTGCTTTTCTGATACGTCGGCGACTCTCGGCTTGCCCGAGATCACAAACCGCGAGGCGCTCAGATCGAGCCGCGGCGGGTTGTGACGCTTCAGGTTGATGAACCGTTCACCGGATTTCGTGTGAACGTTGACCCGACTTGCGTCTCGAATGCCGCAGACGACGAATTGGCCGTCATCCCAGACAAGCGTCAGGCCCGGCCCCCAGGACATGCCCTTGTCGGTTCCTTTCGAAACGCGGCAGGAAACGAATCTCGCCCCGGCCGGCAGAGGTCGTTCGATGAACGTAGCGCAGCTCGCGCCGGTCGTTATTCGCATCTTTCCGCCGGCGGCCTCTGCTCTGGTCCCTTTCTTGCTCGACAGATGCGTCCGCCAGACCTTCGCGTCCAGCTTCTTTTCAAAATCCTCCGCCGCCAGCAAGACGCCCTGAGGACCGTAAATGCGGAAGCCGCGAAAATCGCAGACGCCGCGGACGCCTTTGGCGCCATAGTCCTTCGACCCGCCCCGCATGTCTGTCTTGCCCACTCGCACAACGGCCGTCAGCTTGTCACGGGCCGGAAGCTGGTGCTGGTGAACGTTTCGCCACGACTTGCCGTCGCGTGAAACCATAACATCGATCCGCTTGCCGCGAATTCGCATCCCGACGTACATATCGTCGTACCGCACGTCGGTCGGAGCGGCGCCGCGGGCGATGTGGAACAGATCACAGCCCGTCTGCCGCCACGTTTTCTTGTTAAGACGATCCTCGATCAGCAGAGGCGCGAGCTTGCCGCCGGCAATGCTCCACGACATCGAAATCACGTCGTTCGACAGCGTCAGGCGTCCGTCATTACAGCCCGCTCGGGCCTTGCCGGGATTCTGGGACGGGACCTTGACGCCGGCCAGTCCGCAGGAGGCGATAGCGGAAATCAACAGAATGCAAACGGTATTTTTCATCACAACTCCACTGAAAGAGATCGACGCCCCGGCCGCTGAAAAGGCGATCGGGGCGTCAGAGTTACGCTCGGTGATCAGAACTTAAGGCGCGGGAATCTCAACCGCTTTGGCGTCGCCGGTGACGACAGCCGCGGCCAGGAACAGCGCCAGGATTGCAAGAATCGCACACAGCGGCAACAGCAGCTTGAGACTCTTGCGGATTGAAGCGTCTTCGCTCCTGGCGGCCATGTTGCCCATGATCTTGGGAACGATCACGGCTCCGGCCAAACCGATGGCGAAGATAATTCCGAAGTTAGTGCCCTGGAAAGCGGCCGCGTATTTCGGCTGGGCCACGCCGAGAGTCGTCGGGAAGACTGGTCCGAAAACGAATCCCGCCAGAGCGGCCATTCCCCAGGCGGGGCCTGACTTGTTGCTCATCATCATGCCGATGATGACGCCGCCGCCGATCAGGGCCGATGCGGCTAGAATGTACTCACCGGGTATGGAAACCTGTGCCGTAACGAGGCTGGTGATCAGACGCCCGGCCATCATTGCGATAGCGAAGACAGAGAGCATTCGCTGAGCCGAAGCGTCGACAGCGTCTGCGTCCATATCCGGTTTCTCTTCGGAGATAATCTCCTTTCCGAACGGGGCGAGCCAGTTGCAGAAGGAAGCCTCCAGTGCGATGTAGCAGAACAGAACGGCTCCGGCCAGCAGCGTCGCCGGCTGCGCCAGCAGGCCGGCGGCGGTGGCGAACTTGAATCCCGGACCGCCGTAACCCTCGAGCGGCGCCAGGGCCGGCAGAACGACCAGCGCCAGCGGTATGAATCCCAGTACGCCGACGGCGTTTTCGAAGGATGTCTTGCGGAGGAGGAAGCTGATGAGGAACGGCATAAGGAACAGGCCCAGACCGAAGCACACGTTGCCGAGATTGAACGCGGCGGTCGGATTGGCTCCGCCGTAAAGGACCTGCGGGATCAATACGTTGCCGACTGTATTGAGGGCCATGGCGCCGAAGCCCAGCAGCAGGCAGGCGATAGCCGCCAAACTGAAATTCTTGGCTCGCGAAAGCAGGAAGATGCAGGCCGCCGTTGCGATGAATGCGAAGTATCCCACGCCCTTGTATCCGACCACGTCGAGCATTACCCCCATGATCAGCGAGGCGATCAGGCATGCGAACATGAAGATCGAAACCAGCGTTCCGAACTTGCCCTGGTCGATATTGAGTCGGGGCATCAGCTTGACGCTGATCGACCCGAGAAGAGCAAAGCACATGCCCAGGCCGAACACGCCGGCCAGCGCCACGCCCTGGTCGAGCACATTTATCGATTTCACCGCGGTGACCGCGACTTCAGCTAGAACATTCACCATTTTGCTTCTCCTGTTGTTTCCGTCTCAATGTCAGCTTTCCGCCGGGAACTGCGGCGAACCATTTGACGACGTGACTACTCTAAACCCGAACAATACGTCATGCAGCACTCGCCCGCGAACCAGGCGGGATACTACGGAATTATACGCCGCACGCACAACCGGTCAAGGCTAAACGAACGCGAATCGAGCCCGGCCCTTGCCCGGGCCGCAAGCCGGTCTATAATGGCCCCCTGACGCTATCGCAAACTACAGCCGCCAGGTCAATATGGGTCACAAGCCACTATCCAATCGACGATTCGGCCGGAAGGTCGCCGACAGACTGTTCGACGCTTACAAACGCCTCCGCCAGCGCTTCGTCCCGCGGGTCGCATGGCCCGACAAGAAGATACTGATGATAATGGGCTGCCAGCGCAGCGGAACGACGCTCCTGCAGGAGATAATGCAGAGGGACATCGGTTCGAAGGTATTCGGCGAATTCAGCAAGCTCTCGGATCAGGACGGTGAATTCGGCATTCGGCTCAATCCGCTTGACTCGGTGCGGAGGACTTTCGAAGCCGAAAGGGCCGGGCTGATCGCCCTCAAGCCGATCGTCGAATCGCAGAACGCCCTGAAGATTCTGGACGCATTTGAAAACGCGAAGGTGCTCTGGATGCACCGCAACTTCCGCGACGCGGCTGTCTCCAACATCAAGATGTTCGGACCCGACGCCGGGCTGTACGACCTGCAGTGCATAATCGACAACCGCCCCGGCGACTGGCGGGCAGAAGGACTCAGCGACAAACTGAGGACGACAGTCGCCGATAACTTCTCGCCCGACATGCCCCCCCACGACGCGGCCGCGATGTTCTGGTTCGTGCGGAACAGTTGGTTCTTCGAACTGGGCCTGGAGAATAATGATCGAGCAATGACGCTGAGCTATGAACGCCTGGTCAGCGAACCGGAAAACTGCGTAAGGAGCATCTACGAGTTTCTAGGCAGCCCGTTTCCCGGTCGGCGCATATTGCCGCCAATACACCAGGACTCCGCCGGCCAGGGCGCTCAACTGGAGTTCTCGGAGAACATAGAACGGCTCTGCTCGAATCTCTTTTTCCGCATTTCAACGATCGAAAAGTGAGGCTGCCCGGACGCCGCAACGCCGTTTTGGCGGTTGTTGAAATAGCCGTTTCGGGCTATAATGCACGATTGCAGAGCGTGAGGATCGCATCATGACCCAAGGCCCGGGCTCCAGTCCGCACGACATACTTGGCATTCCCGCAACAGCCGGTCTGAATGAGATCAGACAGGCGTATCGCAGAGGCGCGCTGAAGTACCATCCCGACAATTTCCACCAGAGCCCCCTCGAAGCCGAGAAACGATTTCGCGAACTGGCCAAGGCCTACAAGGCCGCACTGCGGGCTCACATCCCCGAATACAAGGAAGGCGACTCCTCCAAACCCTACAGCCCCGTCGATTTCGCTCGAATGGACACCGAATGGCATCGCGAAGGGATCGGCGAACGCTACGTCAACGAGAACGTGGCGGAATGGACTATGCGGGACATCGCCAAGAGCCGCTCGGTGGCGACTGTCGACGAAAACAAGCTCTTCATTAAGGCCTGGGCCGCTGCGACGATCATAGGCATAGTCGTCATGCTGCTGGTAGGACTCATCGGACCCGCGGGCGACAACGGTCGTGAAATGGAAATGTCGGACATACTGGTCGGCGAAATCACCGCACTGGCCGTCTGGGCCCTGGTTATCGCCGGGGCGATATGGGGCATAGTGCTCACGCGAAAGACAATCTGGCTGACGCTTCAGTTGGGCGTTCGCCTGCTCCCCTTCCTGCCGGCGGCGCGCAAAGCCGCGCTTCTGACCGGCAAGACCTCGCGAAAGAACTGAGCAGTTTTTCTGAGAACATCGCCGCTTCGACTTGCTTCATATCGTATGTTTCAGATGCGGAGTTATCAGGCCCGGAGCCTGGTCCGTTCGGTCGCAGGCGGGTGACGCGGTGTCGCGTCGGGTCTGCGGCGGGGAACGTAAGACTCGAGGCTGTATCATGCTGCGCAAAACATTTATGATCGCTGCGGTATGCCTGATTTGCATGCCTTTGGGAGGTTTGGTCTCCTCGGCTGGAGGCGGACCTCAAAGGTATGTAACGCCGGCCAACGCCGTTATGGACAGTTGGATGATCGATCCTGCGCTGATGCTGATTCTATGCGTCTTCCTTCTGGCGACTTCAAGATCAGCTAAACAACGCAGGAAGGCCAGCGTCTGCGTTCGCCAAAGGCGCCCGGGCCGATCGGAGTCGGATAAGGGGCGGGATTGAGGCTGCAAGACAGTTCAATCCCCAGCGGCCTGAAGCCTCATCAGAACGTGCATCCGGCGATGAAACAACATCGACAAAGGCCAGCGGTACAGTTTCACGTCGTTTGTGCGGTATTGGCTGACGAGACCCGCTGATGCGATGCAGTCGTCCCAATCCGAATCGCTGAGGTAGTTGTACTCCAGGGCGACTCCGGACGGACGATTTCCCACCCAGTCCATGAAGCTCAGGATGCGCCTGTCGGCGCCGGACTCGCACACGTGATCTTTCACGATCACGCATACGCGAGCGACGCGGGCGGCCTCCTTGAGCAGCGCCGCGGCGTCGGTGGTGTGATGCAGCACGTCGACCAGCAACACCGCGTCGAATGAACCGTCTTCAAACGGGATAGTCCTCCCGTCATACTCGGTCACGGGAATCGCCGATAAGTCCCTGAGCATCACGTCGAGCCCTATGATTTCGCAGCCCTCGTCGAGCCTGCGCGAGAGGTTTTCGGCGATCTGTCCGTCTCCGCAGCCCACGTCGAGGATCTCAGCAGCGCCGCGTGGGCACAGTTCCGCTATCGCCTCGGCCAGCCGCACGACCCTGCCGCCGCGAACCCACGCGCCGTGAATCGCGGAAACCAGTTTCAGCGGATTCATGGCTTCCTCTCGAGGCCCAGCAGGCTCATGAATACGCTGGCGAACACCGTCTGCACGCCGACGGCCAGCAGGACCGCCGCGGGGATCGTGACGCGCATGAAACTGCTGGGATTCAGAGGTCCGAACGAGTAGCGAACGCCCCATACGGCAATCGCCCCGGCGATCAGCAACACTCCCGCCAGCGTCATAGCCGCACCGGCTATCACACCGGTCTGCACGGTAATGTAGCGATGCAGGCGCACCAGCGCCGCGTGCGGGGGGACAAGGCCTTTGGCCATCGCCAGCAGCTTGGCGAAGATCGCGAATATCACGAACTGGTATCCGATAATGCACCCGACCCCGCCGACGAGAAGCGATTGAATGTCCAGTTCCGTGCTGGAGCCGATCCGAAACGGCCCAGGGAGAATCAGCGCGAAACCGAGCAGACCGATGGCCATCAGGACCAGGCCGGGGATCAGAAACGCCCACCTCGGACTGCACATGATGAAGAACCCCAGCGTCCGCAGTCCGTCGCGGAAGGTTCGCAAGTGCGGGGTCTGCGTGACCCGACCGTCGCGATGGAGCGTGATGGGCGCCTCGTCGATCCGCTTGCCGTGCAGGCAGGCTTTGACGACCAGTTCGTTGGCGAACTCCATGCCGGTGCAGACCATGTTCATCTGATCGTAAAGCTCCCGGGTGAAGCCGCGCAGGCCGCAGTTGACGTCGTGAATCGGAGCCGAGAACCAGCGTCTGGCCAGGCGAGTGAACAGCGGATTGCCCACGTGACGATGCAGAAAAGGCATCGCCCCCTGCTCGATCGTCCCGCCGCCGGCCGGCATGCGGCAGCCCATGACCATATCGCTCCCCTGGCGCAATTTCTCGACGAACGGGGCAAGCTGCGAGAAATCGTAACTGTCGTCGGCGTCGCCCATTATTATGAACTTGCCTCCGGCGGCCGCGATGCCGGCCATCAGGGCCGAACCGTATCCGCGGCGCTCGGCGACGACTACCTTGGCGCCGCATCGGGCGGCGACGGCGGCCGATGCGTCAGTCGAACCGTTGTCGGCTACTATGATCTCCCCGACGATCTGCTCGCTGTCCATGCACGCGCGGGCTTTGGTAATGCACGCTTCGATGGTGTCGGCCTCGTTGAGGCACGGCATGACCACCGACAGTTCCAGGCCGCCGGTCGCGTTAGAGGCTTCTTGTGTGGAGGGGGCGTCGGACATAGGAGTTTCTCGCAGTCCGCTGATTCTCACCGATACCCGGCAGGCTGTCAACCCGGGGCGATCGAAGGCTTGACGCCGACGATCCTTCATTTGCTTATGATTCGAATCGATGCATAATCAATTAACCGGCTCCCGACACGCCCGCACGCAGGCGTCCGGGGGCGTATGAGTCGAACGAAGGGAGTAATTATGTTCCAGCGCCCCTCCTGCTCGGTCGTGATGAGCAACTACACGCCGACTGGCGGTCGGAGCAGCCGGCGCGGCGGTGACATTCCGATCGTCTGTCGCCAGTCGGATTCATATATCCTTGCTTACTCCGGGCCGCACGGGTATTCTAAAGCAAGCCTTCGATCAGCTTGAAGCAGGAATGCGCAGATGAACAGGATTCTGAAAACTATCTGCATCGTCATGCTGCTGGGCGGACCCGCTGTCGCCGAAGCCAAGTCCCGATACTCCCGCAGATCCTCCAAATCGTCCAAGCCGCCTGTCGACGTGTGCAAGGGTGCGATCGATCCGTACAGGCCCGGCGTGCAGAAGTCGCGGTTCTTCCGGGCCGCGGGGGCCGACAACGAACTGAGCGCATCGGAATTCGCCGCCGACAGGACCCGGCCCAACGGTTTCGCACGCAAGTTTGACTCGTGGCGAACGCTGCTGGCGTTCGACAGGGACGGCAACAAGTCGATCGACTGGCTCGAGGCCGACGCATACAGATACTACCTTCGCAAGAAAGCGATGGCGTCCTACGACGCCAACTCCGACGGGAAGCTGACCGGAGCCGAGCGCACCAGAGCCAACACCGATCTCGCCCGCGGGCGGATCGCCACGCCGCCCAAATCCGCACGCGCCCCAAAGCCTCCGACCCCGCGCAGCTCGAGCGGTTCGCATAACGGCGGCGGCTCGGCCGAGCTTTCGGCGCTTAAGGCCAAACTCGCCGCAATTCGCAAGAGGATCTACGATTCGCCGGCGCTTGCCGGACTGCGAAAGGACGCCGAAGCGGCCGAACGAGCCTACGAAAACGCAAAGAAGGCCCCTTCAATCGCGCAGGCCCGCAAGCCGTATGATGCGGCCAGGAAAGCGTTGGAAAAGGCGGTTGGGAAGCTGCCCGAGACCAGAGAATACGAGAAAGCCAAGCAAGCCTACTACGCGGCCTACCGCAAAACGCCGGAGTACAAAGCCTATTACGCCGCCCGTAAGAAAATCGAGAAGACCAGCAAGACAAGCGCCGCGTACCAGTCGGCCCGCGCAGAATACGAACAGGCCAAAGACAGATACGAATCAGTCAAGAAAAGCGTCCCGGAATACCAGGCCTACCGCGCCGCACACGACGCAATGGAGAGGGCCGGCGAATCGATTGGCGAATTCAAAGACGCCGAAGACGCCAAGACCGCCTACTACCAGGTCTACGAATCGCACATGGCCATACAGCGCAAGAACAAGGACGACGCAAAGAACTCCCTCGAGGCGAAGCTCGAACAACTGGTGATGTCGGACCCGACCGCCAGAGACGCCTATAGGCGCATCAAGCAGATCGAAGCGAAGAGCAGATAAGCCTCGCCGCCAGCCGGCTCGCTATTTCAGTTTTTCGGGGAGATGTCTCGCATATAGAGTGCAAAGTATCCGAAAGGTCTGTCAGACGCCGCCGACTGGTCGCTAGTAAGGCCCTCGGATGAAATCATGCACTTCAGCGTTGTAGAGGTCTTCGAGCTGTTTGTGCAACCCCGCCGACAGCGGCTCGATATCCGAAACTTCGCAGTTTGAAACCACCTGCTCGCTGCGGCTGGCGCCGGGGATCACCACCGACACCGCATCGTGGTCGAGTATCCATCGCAGCGACATCTGGGCCATCGACATCCCTTCGGGGACCAGTTCGCGGATCTTGTCGGATACCGCAACGCCCTTTTCGAACGGCAGGCCGGCGAACGTTTCGCCGACATTGAACAGTTCGCCGTCCTTGTTGAACTTACGGTGATCGTTGTCGGGGAACTGCGTATCGAGCGACAGTTTGCCGCTCAGCAGCCCGCTGGCCAGCGGAACGCGTGCTATTATCGCCGTGCCCTTTTCCTTCGCCGCGTCGAACAACGCGGTGATCGGCTTGCGGCGGAAGATGTTGAAGATGATCTGCAGCGACGCCAGCCCGTCCTGGGCCATGCACATCAGCGCCTCGTCCATAGACTCGACGCTGGCGCCGAAATCCTTGATAAGCCCCTCGGCCTTGAACTCGCGCAGATGCTCGAACACCTCCCCGGAGGCCATCACTTCAGTCGGGATGCAGTGGAGCTGCACCAGATCGAGCAGATCAACGCCCAGCCGCTCGATGCACTCTTCAATATGCTGTTTCATCGCAGCCCGCGAGAAATTCTCCGGCCAGCCGGGCCGGGGGAAACGCCCGATCTTAGTGGCGACATATACCTCCTCGGAGCACTGCTTGAGAAACGCCCCGATCAGAATCTCGCTGCGTCCCTCCCCGTAAACGTCGGCGGTATCGAAGAAGTTCACGCCGTTGGTGACGGCCGTCGAGAGTATGTCAAACGCCTTGGGCTCATCAACATCGCCCCAGCAGAAGCCGCCAAGCTGCCAGCAGCCCAGTCCAACATCGGAAGTATCAAACCCAGTAGTCCCAAAAGCACGTTTCTTCATGGCGCATAACCTCTCTATACATAGTTTCAGATCAAGAAAGTCAGGCGAACAATCTAGCGAAAAGAAGGTGAAATAGCAACCGGCGGCATGAAATCCGCGGACACCGCTCCGCCTGGCGGTAACGTCTGTGCCTTGTCGTTAACGCCGCCAATTGCCAGCCGTTAGAAAAGCGCCCTGTCTGATGCGCTGTAAGCCGAGTTCTGTTCCCTGTCGCGTTGGGCACGCGCGACGGGGCGAAGACCATTTGTCTGGACTTGCCTTTGCAGACAAGCTCTTCCCGTTAGGGAAAGCGGCCTACCCGCGATTCAAGCGGCCTGGATCGGGCCTCATCGCTGCTTGGCCTTGCACCCGGCGGGGTTTGCCGTGCCGGGCGCCTCACGACGCCCGCGGTGCGCTCTTACCGCACCATTTCACCCTTACCCGGTCCTTGCGGCCCAGGCGGTGTATTTTCTGTGGCACTTTCCCGGCCCGGGCCAGACGACGAATCGCAAAGCCCAGGCGGTGGGCGTTACCCACCGCCGTGATCCAGCGGTGCTCGGACTTTCCTCCCCGGCACAAGGCCGGAGCGGTCTTCCACGCATCAGACGCTTTCGATTATAGTCGACTGCAACGGTTATTAGCCACGGATAAACACGGATAAACACGGATGACGGTCGGGCGTCTTGTTGATTACGGCAACGGCATGACGGCAAAACCTCCCGTCCGCCGTTGCCGTCGCCGTAACATTTCTTTCGCCGTATCCGTCTTCATCCGCGGCTAAAAAACAGATATCTCGCTGGCGTATTGACTTACCGCCCGGTCGGGCGGACAATGGCGCCTGGCTGAAACTCTCGTACGGAAAAAGGCACTATGTCAACGGCTGAAATCCAACCCAGAATTGAGCGGCTTATCGAAGCGAAAGACTTCGCCACGCTCAAGTCGGTCATCGCGCAGATGGAGGTGCACGAACTGACCGATCTGCTGACCGAGTTGGAGGGCGCCGAGCTTGCCATGGTGTTTCGTCTGCTTCCCAGCGACAGTGCGGCCGACATCTTCGGCGACCTGCCGCTGGAGCAGCAGGAGGAGCTGCTCGACACGCTGTCTTCCGAGCGGATGGCCGCGATTCTTAATGACATGCCTCCCGACGAGCGGACCGAACTGCTCGAGGAGCTGCCCGGCCAACTCGCCCAGCGCCTGCTGAGTTCGCTGCGGGGCGACGAGCGCCAGATCGCAAGGAAGCTCCTGAACTACCCCGAGGAGTCGATCGGGCGATTGATGACGCCTGAGTATCTGGCGATCCGTCCGGACTGGAGGATCTCCGACGTGTTCGCCCGCATCCGAAGGGTCGGCGAGGGCAAAGAGACGATCAACGTCGTTTACGTCGTCGACGACAAGTCGAAACTTATCGACGAGGTGAGCCTCGAGCAGTTGGTGTTCGCCGAGCCTGACCAAACCGTCGAGGACCTCATGGACGGTCACGTGGCCTACCTCCGGGCCAGCGAGGACCAGGAGGAGGCGATCGACGAGTTCAAGAAGTACGAGGCCGTCGCGCTGCCGGTGGTAAACAGCCGGGGCATCCTGGTCGGCATCGTGACCCACGACGACGTGCTGGACGTGCAGGAGGAGGAGAACACCGAAGACTTCCAGCGCGTCACCGGCATGGACCCGCTGGAATACAGCTACTTCGGCACGAGTTTCATGAACATGGTCCGCAAGCGCCTGCCCTGGCTGGCTATGCTGCTGCTGATCCAGACGCTGGCGACGCTGACGCTGGCGAACTTCAACTCGATGCACCTGTTTGCGGTGCTGGTGATCTTCATGCCGCTGATCAATTCGCCGGCGGGCAACACCGGCTCGCAGATGGCCGGGCTGATGATCCGCGGCCTGGCGGTCGCCGAGATCGCACTGTCCGACTGGCGGCGAGTACTCAAGCACGAAGTGCTTCGCGGACTGACGATGGGAATCGTCCTGGCGGCGATCGGATTCGGAGCGGCGTACCTGATCGCCCCGCTGGCCGCCGCCGGCGAAGAAGAGATAGACGTATTCCACATCGCAATGGCGGTCTCCATGGCGATCACCCTTGCGGTGACAATGGCCAACCTGATCGGCTCGATGCTCCCGTTCGCATTCAAGCGGGTCGGGCTCGACCCGGCGGTCACGTCAGGTCCGTTCATAGCGTCGATAATGGACGTCTCGGCGATTTTAGTCTACTTCTCGATCGCCACCGCTATACTGCACATTACCGTTTAGCATCTGAGAATTCGCCTGACCATTCGTCGAACGCAGACTTGTTTCAATCCGCCGAGACGGATATATTCAGGCTATGAAGACGGTCTACATAGAGACATCCATACCAAGCTACTTGACGGCTCGACCAAGCCCAGACGTAAGAGCGGAAGCATGGCGACAGATCACTACTCAGTGGTGGGATCTGGAGAAGCCTAAATACGACCTGTTCACTTCAGAACTTGTTCTTGCAGAAGCGTCTTGCGGAGATCCGGAGGCGGCGCAACGGCGCATCAGATCGTTAGACGGGGTTCCTGAACTCGCGCTGACTGACGATGCTAAGACACTGGCCTCAGACCTGATATCCGGCGGTGGTGTTCCCGTCAGTGCGCAGGCCGACGCTCTGCACATAGCCATGGCGTCTGTTCACGGGATCGATTATCTGCTAACATGGAATAGCAGGCATATCGACAACGCGGCGCGGAAACCCGTCGTAAGATCCATATGCACCGCCGCAGGATACAGTTGCCCAGAAATATGCACGCCCATGGAACTGCTGTCGGAGGACGCATAAATGTACACGGACGAAATAATCGAAGAAGTTTGGCGCAACCGTGACGCCTATGTCCGCAAGCACCATAACAATCTGGACGAAATCGTGGATGATCTGCGCAAGCGGGAGAAAGAACACCCGGATCGAATCGTGGACCGGCGAAGTGACTTGAGCGAACAACAGTGATCCCTAAACACGGGCGGGTATCCGCATTCCAGCCTTTCTCATCACATCCGCCGTATTCAAGCCGCCGCAGTTCTGTGAGCATCCGCGGCTCTCTGTCGAAATCCAAACCGTTCGTGCAATCGGCGGCATCTTGCAGTAATCTGAGCGGGCGGCGTTTTTGGTTTTGCGCCCCCGGCGGCGACCGGCGGGCCGCGCCGCGGGAGAGAGCTAATGCGCGACGAACATAGTGAACCGCCGGCCGAGAAGCCGAACATCGCAAACGCACCCGACGACGGCATACCCATGGCCTCGAAAGTCCCCGAGACCAAAGCCGACGTCGAGGCCAGGATAATCGAGAGCCTCAAGACCGCGAAGACCAAGCTGCTGACCGAACTGCACAAAGTCATCATCGGGCAGGACGAGGTCATCGAACTGCTGATGCAGGCGATGATGAGCCGCGGACACTGCCTGCTGGTCGGCGTGCCGGGGCTGGCCAAGACGCTGCTGATCTCGACGCTGGCCAAGGTCCTGAAACTCGACTTCAGCCGAATCCAGTTCACGCCCGACCTGATGCCGTCGGACATAACCGGCACCGACATAATCGAAGAGGACCACACAACCGGCAAGCGGGTGTTCACATTCGTAAAAGGTCCGCTGTTCGCCAACATCATCCTGGCCGACGAGATCAACCGCACCCCGCCGAAGACCCAGGCGGCCCTGCTGCAGGCGATGCAGGAGTATCACGTGACCGCCGGGCGGGAGAGCTACGATCTCGAACCGCCGTTCTTCGTCCTGGCGACCCAGAACCCGATCGAGCAGGAGGGAACCTATCCCTTGCCCGAAGCGCAGCTCGACAGGTTCATGTTCATGGTCAACGTCGGCTACCCCAGCCGGAGCGAAGAGCGTGCGATAGTCAAGGCGACGACTATGGAGCACACCGCCGAGCCCGAGCCGGCGCTCAGCGGGGCGGACATCCTCCTGCTGCAGACGATCGTCAGAAAAATACCGATAAGCCAGCACGTAGTCGATTACGCGGTCAACCTCACCCGCGCCACACGCCCCGACGACGGAACCGCCCCGGACTTCGTCAAGCAGTACCTGACCTGGGGCGCAGGTCCGCGTGCGGCCCAGTATCTCGTACTGGGCGCCAAGTCCAGGGCCCTGCTCCACGGGCGATTCAACGTATCGTGCCAGGACGTGCGCGGGATCGCAAAGCCGGTCCTGCGGCATCGGATCTTCACCAACTTCAACGCCGACGCCGAGGGAGTCACGCCCGACAGGATCGTCGAAATGCTCGTCGAGACCGTACAGGAACCTCAATCCTCCGAATACAAACAGACCGCCGCCCCGGTCGAAACTCAGAACTCATGAAATCTCCAAAATCACACCGCGTCGCGGCGGCGGCGATCCTGCTTTCGACCGCCCTGGCGATCCCGTGCGGCAAAGCCCGGGCCGCAAACCCCGCCAAAACCGCCTACGACTACCTGGCCAAGGTGATCGTCGACGATGAAAACTCACTCACCGCGGTCAGCTCGTTCCACGCCGCCGACGACAAGGAGCTGACCCCGCTGTTCGTAGCCCTGTCTCGATGCAGCGACAAGAAGAAGCGTCTTCTTGCGACGACCGCGCTGGGACAGCTTGGCGGCGCCGAAGCAATCGCCGCCCTCAAACGCCAACTGTCCGAGGATTCGGCGATGGCGGTTCGCGCCGCGGCTCTGGTCCACCTCCTGAACCTCGAGGCCGCCGATGCGTCAATCCTGAGCGCCGCGGCGAAACTGAAGGATGAGAACATCCAGTGCATCGCCGCACGCTCGCTGGCAAAGGCCAGCAAAGCTCCGCAACATCGCAACCTGGCCCGCACAACGCTCGAGGCGCTTACCAAATCGAATGTAACGATGACTTCATCGATGGCGGCCCTGGGTCTGCTGGCGATGGGCGACACGACGCGGCTGGCCGGTCTTAAGAAGCTGGCGGCCGACCCGCAGACGGAAAACGCGGTGCTGCGACTGCTGCTGCTGCAGATCGTCGACGAGAAGATCGCCGCCGGTCAGCCGATTGCGCAGATCGTCGTCGACGCGACGAAGAGGCCGGTGCAGACCCGAATCCTGGCCTGCCGGGCGTTGGCGGCTTCGTCGGAAAAACCCGTGCCGTTGATCTTCGACGCGCTGCGCAAGTCGCCGTCAATGCTGTTCAGGATCCCCGCGATGAACGTGCTGTCCGAACAGGAGGGTTCCCAGCGGTACCTCGCGGCTATCGCCAAGAGCAAACTCCCGGTCGCGCCCCTGGCGGCGCTTGAACTGGCGAGAAAGACACCCGGTCCGGCGGTCGCGGCGGCCGTCGAAAAGGCCCTCGCCGTCAGGCATCCGATCGCGATCAACCACGTGTTCCAACGCGCCGGCAAGGACATCGAGAAACTCGGCGCCAAAGCCGATTTCTACGCCGACCCGCTCCTGAAGTTCATCGAATCGGTCGAGCCCGACACGAACCGGATGGCCCACGAGCACCTGCTGGCCGCACAGGCCACAACGCTGCTGGCGGATCTCGGAACGCCCCGCGCGATCGGAGGACTCGACAAGATACTCCGCGGGCGGTACAGCGCAATAACCAGATCGGCGGCCGCCGGACTGCTGCGGACGAAAAACAAGGCGGCCTGCCCCATCGCTCGAAAACTCCTGGAAAACCCCTACCCCGAACTCGCCGCGTACGGCGCGCTTACGCTGGGGCACTTCGCCGACCCGGCCGCCGAAGGCCACTTCACCAGAATAATCACCAAAGAATCGGGACACACCGTCGCAGAGCTGACTCTGTCGAGCTGGTACCTGCTGAAGATCAAAAAGCAAAGCGCCCAGGCGGCCGTGCAACTGGCCAAACTGGTCAAGTAAGAGCGATTTGGGATTTGGGATTTTGGATTTGAAAACCAAACGTCAATGCGCCTGACGGCAGGCTGTCCCGTCCGTGCGCCGTTAAGGTTCTTAATTCCAAAATCCCAAATCACTCCTTTGAGAGTAGTGCAAAAGGTCCGGGTCAGTGTTAGAATCGCCGCCTGGCGTCAATATGGGAGCACTGATCATGAACGGTAGATACGCAACTGTCGTGCTGTCGCTGGTCATCGCGGGCCTTTTTTCGAGTTCGTCGGCCGCGGCAGGAAATCCGATCAAGCCGCGGCCAACCGAGGCCCGTCCGCTGATGATCGGCAACTGGGCCGATCCTACTGTCCTCAAGGACGGCGACACGTATTACATGACCCACACGAGCTTCGAATACCAGCCGGGGCTCTTGATCTGGAAGTCGAAGGATCTCCGCACGTGGAAGCCTGTCGTTCGGGCGACGGTCAACCAGGCCGGTTCTATCTGGGCCCCGGACCTGGTCAAGCACAAGGGGCAATACCGCATCTACTACCCCGCCGACGGCAAGAACTGGGTGGTCACCGCCAAGTCGATCGAAGGTCCCTGGTCCAAGCCGGTCCCGCTCGGCGTCGGGGGAATTGATCCGGGCTTCGTCGCCGATGACAATGGCAAGCAGTACGTTCACCTGTCGGCCGGCTGGGCCGCTCCGCTGTCCAACGACGGGCGCCGGACGACCGAAAAACCCAGGAAGATCTACAAGGGCTGGCCCATACCGCGCGACTGGACTATCGAGGGGTTCTACCTCGAGTCGCCCAAGCTGATGCGGCGAGGGGGCTGGTATTATCTGACCAGCGCCCAGGGCGGGACCGCCGGTCCGTCGACCAGCCACATGATCGTCTCGGCGCGATCGAAAACGCCGCTGGGTCCGTGGGCCAACTCGCCGCACAATCCGATCATAAGAACGTGGGACCGCGACGAGGCCTGGTGGTCCAAGGGCCACGGAACGCTCGTCGAAGGCCCCAAAGGCAAGTGGTGGTGCGTGCTGCACGGATATATGAACGGACAGCGCACCCTGGGGCGGTCCACGCTGATAGAGCCGATCGAGTGGACCTCAGACGGGTGGTTCCGCCGGGCGTCCGGCTGGCCGGACGGATGGAAAGGTCCGGCAAGAATCGAGATCCCCACCAGCGACGAGTTCGACGGCAAGAAGCTCCGAATCCAGTGGCAGTTCTACAAACAGTACGAAAAGGACCGCTTCAAGATCAGCGACGGCGCGTTGACGCTCGACGGTCGCGGCGAATCGGCGGGCGAATCCCTGCCGCTGACGATCATGGCGATCGACCGGGCCTACGAAATTGAAGCAAAGTTGACCGTCCAGGGCCAGTGCGGCGCCGGGCTCATGCTGTTTGGAGACCCCGAAACGTTCATCGGCCTGGAAGTCGGATCTGACGGCAAGCTGCGGCGCGTGCAGGCCGGTTACCGGCGTTACGGCCGCGGACCGGAGATACCAGTCGACGGATCGGTCACCATCAAGATAGTCAACAGCAAGCAGGATGTGCGCTTCTGCTACAAAGCCGGCGACGGCGACTGGGTTGTCCTCCAGCCGGGAATGGACGTGGCGATGGCGAAGGCAGGCTGGTTCTCGCTGCGACCGGCCCTGTTCGCCGGCGGCAAAGGCAAAGGACGATTCGAATATTTCCGCTACCGTCCCCTCAAACAGGAACTTCCCTAAGGAGTACGCAAGTGGTTCGTCTGCATTCAGTATTGGCGGCGGTTGTATCGATTCTATGCCTGCATGTCGCCGGGCTCGGGGCCGATGAACGGCCGTGGCATGTTCGCCCCAAAGGCTTCAAGGCCCCGTCCCCCGGCGAGCATCCTCGCCTGCTCTTCCGCCGCGGCGATCTTCCGGCGCTGAGGAAGAAGGCCCAAACGCCCGAAGGCAAGGCGATACTCAAGCGTTTGCGCCAGTTGCTCGACGGCAAGGACGGCGAGACTATGACCGCACTGTTCAGGTCCGGCGACAAGGCGCCCGAAGGGCCGGGTTACTACACCATCGGACACGCCGCCGGCTACGGGCTGCTGTATCAGCTCACCGGCGACAAAAAGTACGCCGGCTTCGGCGCCCAGTGCTTCGAAAAGGCGCTTGCCGGCGAGCCCGATCGCGATGCGAGGTACAGTTTCCGCAATCCCGGCGGACCTCTGCGGGCCGGACCGTCGGTCGGCTGGTGCGCCGTAGGGTTCGATCTGTGCTACGACGGCTGGAGCCCGGACCAGCGCGAGAAGTACGGCCGGGCGATCGCCGAATACAACGCAAAAAGCTCCAGCAAGAGAGAGGACCTCACCTCCGACCTGGAGGTGCTGGCGCGCGGGACGCGGTTCCTCGGCCCGCACTTCAGACGAAATCGCGGAACGGTTCCCGGCAGCAATCACTTCGGTCTGCAGGTCGGCGGAGCCGCACTGGCGATACTTGCGATTTCCGGAGAGAAGTGGGTCGACCAGAAGCGAATCGACGAACTCCTGAAGATCACCGAACGCAGCATGATCCTCAACGTGACCGAGGGATTCGGCGACGGCGGATTCTTCGCCGAAGGCGACGGCACGGGGTCGATGGCCTCGCAGATCGCCTACCTTGCGGGCCTGCAGGCCTGGCGGAACGCCGCGGGCAAGGACTTTGTAAACACCGATCGCCCGAATGTGCGTATGCTCTCGCTCAAGTGGATCTACCACACGGTCGTCCGCGACGGCAAGCCGGACTTCTGGCCCGTCCGCGGCGCCTACAAGCAGAATGTCTGGGCGCGCAAGGGCCAGTCGGGAGGCGGCTACTTCGCGTTCGGGATGGGCGGAGTTTCGCGCGAGCACCAGTCCGCGATGAAATGGTATTACGATCGGTTCCTCGCCGCAACCGACGCGGCGGCCGGCCAGCCGTACGACACCGCGAGCTGGTATCCGCACACGGCGGTCTGCGCGTTCGTCAACTGGCCGGTGGGCGTCAAGGCTGAGAATCCGGCGAAAGTGCTGCCGCTGTGCTACCGCGATTCGACGTGGGGCTTTTACCTGTGGCGAAATCGCTGGCGGGACGACAATGACACGGTGATCTCGGTCCTGCTGAACAACACCGAAGGCTACGGCGGCTACCGCTACGCCAGGCGGGACCGGGCGATTCACCTGAACACGATGGGCAAGCACATCCAGTGGGGCCGGGCCGTCAGCGGAAAGCCCAGGCACTGGTTCGCATCGCCGAGCGGGGCGAGCAGTTCGCTTACGCTTTCGGACGGAACGTGCATCGCCGTCGACTTCACCGGCGCAAGCGGAGCCGACGTAATGCTGGTGACGACCGCCGAAGCCGAAGGACAGACAGTCGACCTCGGCGGGAGGAGGCTGACGTTCTACTTCCCGACAACCAAGACCCCGCCGACAGTCAAAGTGCGGGGCGCCGCGGCGGTCGTTGGCACGCAGCGAATTTGCATAAAGGACGGTAATCTGGTCCTGACCGTCAAGAGTGGCATCTGACCACCCTACGTACAACGCGGCCTTTTACAGAAGGCGTGCATCGGCTACACTACATTCATATGGCAGACGAATGGCGGCGCCGTTCGTAGACGCGGCATCTTGCCGCGTCTACGGTAACGGCCCTGCAGTCCCGATAACATGGCTGTCCCTGCCGAACACGTACCGTACGCTGCAAGCCGGTAATCTTGTGGGACAGCAGTTCAGCCAATGGCGAAGGAGCCTGAGATGCTGCATCGTATTCTAGAGATAGCGACAGTTGCGTGCCTGCTGGCGGTCTGTTCGCCGCTGGGCGCCGAGACGAAAACCCAGAAGCCCTGCTGGCCTCAGTTCCGCGGGCCAAACCGCGACAGCATTTCGACCGAGAAAGGGTTGCTGAAGAAATGGCCCGCCGGCGGCCCGCGCCTTATCTGGAAATACTCCGAGTGCGGGCGGGGCTTCTCCGGAATCTCGATCGCCGAGGGAAAGATCTTCTGCGCCGGGGATTTCGGCAAGCAGGAGATCGTATTCGCCCTGGACATGGATGGGAAACTGCTGTGGAAGACGCCCAACGGGGCCAGTTGGCGGGGGGCGTGCCCCGGTTCTCGGACGACGCCCACTTACGTCGACGGGATGCTCTACCAGATGAACCCCGCCGGGCGGATCGCGGCGCTGAGAGCAAAGGACGGCAAGGAGATTTGGTCCGTCGATTTGAAGGAGCGGTTCAAGGCCCGTTCAGGCGTCTGGGCTCTGGCCGAGAATCTCGTGGTCGACGGCGACAGGGTCCTCTGCCTGCCCGGCGGCGCCAAGGTCACCGCCGCGGCGCTGGACAGGAAGACCGGCAAGACTATCTGGACCGCCGGGGGCCTGACCGACCGGGCGGCGTACTGCACTCCGATCGTCGCAACCCACAACGGCGTGCGGCAGATGATCACGATGACCGCAAGATCGATCATCAGCGTTGACGTCAAGACCGGCAAGATGCTCTGGACGCATCCCTACCGAATGGGCTATCCCCAGCACGCCACGCCGCCGGTCTACCACGACGGATGCGTGTTCGTAGCCTGCGGGCACTCCACAGGCGGCACGATGCTGCGGATCAACTCCGACTCGTCGGCCGTCAAGAAACTCTGGTACATCCGCCAGTTCGACAACTGCCACGGCGGCGTGATGCTGATCGGCGACCGCCTCTACGGCTCGGGCTGCCGCGTCGGCGGCAAGGGTTTCTACTGCGTCGACTTCAAGACCGGCAAGATGATCGGGCGCAACAGCGAAGTGGGAAAACTCTCGATCCTCTACGCCGACGGGATGCTCTACGGCCTGAACCACACCGGCCCGATGCACCTGATGGAGCTTACCGACAAAGGGATCAAAGTCGTAAGCAGCTTCAACATGCCCGGCAAGCGCCAAACAAACATCTACCTGGCCCACCCGGTAATCTGCAACGGACGCCTATATCTGCGCGAAGGCGAAAACCTCTACGCACACGATATCCGACGCAAGAGCAAATGAGCATCCGAACGCCGCCGCCGTTCGTAGACGCGGCATCTTGCCGCGTTCGCCGCTTGCCGTTGCCGTATGCGCAAAGCTCTGCCTCATCATCGTCATCAGAAACCCAGCAACCAACGGCATTGGCCGCCTACGGCGGCCATGACCAACGCGGCAGGATGCCGCGTCTACGAACGACAACGCCCCGCCCATTTGCGGTCGCCGCAAATGGTCCTCAGAGCGGACTACTTCATCGGCTCGACGATTCCCGTCAGGTCGTAGCTGAACGCCTGGGTGGTGTTCTTGTTGACCGCCTTGTTGTAGTAGATTCGCATACCGTCGCGGGAAAATGACGGGTTCACGTGGTGCCGCCCGCCGTTGCGCCACGTTACGTGCGCGAATCGATGCGAGAAAATCTCGGCCAGCGGTTTGGTCCGTCCGCGTTTGTAGAGCCGCAGTGCGATCCGGGGAGCAAAATACCACGACTCGCCTACGAAATACTCGTTGTCGGCCCGCCCGGCGCCGTGGCAGCCGTAACCGGCGAGGTGCTCGATGATCTCCCCTTCCAGATTCCAGCGATACAGATCGTATTGGCGGTGCTTCTTGAGATCGACGCCGAAAACGCCTTTGTGAGCGTATCCGAAGATCGAGTTGTCGTCGAACCATTGGTAATGCATCGGCTTTTCGCCGGGGAACTCCTTGATGACCTTGCCGCCAAGCTCGGCCAGCACCAGTGTGGAGTTGTTGTTCGTGGTGAACAGGACCTTCTTGCCGCTGGGCGAATACATTACGTGCCAGTCGATCTCCTTGTACGGCAGGACCATTCGCATCTCGCCGGTTCCGGTGTCCAGTTCGCGCAGGCCCTGGGGTTTGATCGATCTGTCGATCGGATAGATCAACACCTTCCCGTCGCGGGGGTAATGCGCCAGGTAGTACCCCTTCCAGGGTCCGAACTCGATCCTGCCGGTGTCGGCGTTTACGATCGCCGTCAGCGTCTTGTCGGCGAAGATGATCCGCTTGTTGTCGACCCAACTTTGCGACAGACCGCCGTGAACGGCCGTTCGCCCCTGAAACAGTTTTCGGCGGCCGCATCCGTCGGCCTTGCAGATCCACAACTGGGCCGGGTAGACCGCGTGCCGCTCGGGCCGCTTCAGGTCGACCGGCTCAGGAAACACCGCGTAACAGAGCCTCTTGCCGTCGGGGCTCTCGGGCGATACGCCGTAGTACCCCCACACGCTTGTGGCGTTGCTCCGCGGGATCTTCCGCTCGCGCGCACGCGGCCGGGTCGCCGGAGCCTTCTCGCCGCCGACCGCTCCAGTTCGCACATCCTCAGCGCACGACATGCAAACAGTTGTAAGCCCGACGCCGCACACCAATGACCATACCGCAACTTTCATAGCATCTCCCGCCTATACTCTTTCACGAACAACGCCAATGTCGAACCGGATTGTTATATAATAACGTCATGAACAATGCGCCTGCGAATTCAAACATGCGCTCCTCGTCCCGGGACGAGCCGAAAAAGCTCTACGTCGAACTGACTACCGAGTGCAACCTGGACTGCGCCATGTGCATTCGCCATTCGTGGACGAACGACGGCGGGAGCATGTCGGAGAAGACGATCGATGCGATCATGACCGGACTTGACGGAGCCGAGAGCATCACCACGGTGAATCTCAGCGGGTTCGGCGAGGCGATGCGGCATCCGGGATTCTGGGACGTTTTGACGAGGCTGAAGGACAAGGGGCTGTTCGTCGAGGTCATCAGCAACGGCTTCTGGGCCGACGAGGACACAGCCGGGCGCCTGATCGATCTGAAACTGGACCGCCTTATCGTTTCGATCGACTCGCTGGACCAGGAGTCGGACACGATGCTTCACCCGGGCTCGTTCGCAAAGATCTCGGAGAATCTGAATTCGCTGCACAAGCTCCGCCTCGCCGACAGACTCGAATATCCGCAGACCCACATCGAATTCGTCGCCACCAAGAAGAACATCCGCGAACTCCCGTCCCTTCAGCAGTTGGCTCCGGTTCTGGGCTTCTCGAAGATACTCGTGACCAACGTGATTCCGCATACTCCGGAGCTTGCCAGCCAGACGCTGTACGAAGACGGTGAGATCACGTCGCGAACTCCGGTCGCCTCGCCCAGGTCCGTCGAAGTGGATCTGCCGGTGATGGACCCGAACATCCGGACCGGGCGGACCGTTCAGCAACTCAGCCGCGGCGGGGCCAGGGTCCTGGTCAACGGAGCGGAGATTCTCGGCGCCGTCGCCAGGTGCAGGTTCGTAACCGAGGGTCGGCTGGCGATCCGTTGGGACGGTCGGGTAAGCCCGTGCCTGTCGCTGATGCACGAATACGCCTATCACCACAACGGACGGACCAAACGGATGCGACCCTACCATATCGGCGACGTCAACCAAACGCCGCCGGACGATATATGGCGCAGCGACGAATACGTCGACTTCCGCCGCCGCGTTCGAGACTTTGAATTCTCGCCATGCCTGGACTGCGGCGACTGCGATCTGCGCGAAACCAACGAAGAGGACTGCTACAGCGATCAGTTTCCGCGTTGCGGCGAATGCCTCTGGGCCTACGGACTGATCCAGTGCCCGTAGCCCTTTTATCCCAAAAGACATTGACGCACATCGTCCATTAGAGGACACTTGCGCCTTACGCACTGCAAGTAAGGAGCCACGCTATGTCGATCACTCGCCGGCAGTTCATGCAGCGTTCATCGGCGGCCGCCGCGGTCGTCAGTCTGCCGATGTTCGTCCCTTCCAGAGCATTCGGAGCCAATGACAGGATCAGCGTCGGCATTGTCGGCCTCGGCGGACGGGGGGCGCACAATCACGCCACGAGCCTGGGCAATCAGGACGGCGTGGAGATCGTAGCGCTGTGCGATCCGGACCGCCGCCGGCTCGATGGAGCGGCCAGCGGCGTGAAGCGCTGGTTCAAACGAGACGCCGCGAAATACGCCGATGTGCGCGAAATCGTCAAACGCGACGATATCGACGTGATCTCGATCGCCACGCAGGTCTACTGGCACGGGCTGGCGACTATTCTGGCCTGCCGGGCGGGCAAGCACGTCTACGTGGAGAAACCGCTGTGTCTCTACCCGTGGGAGGGCGAGCAAATGCTGGCCGCGGCGCGGAAGCACAAGCGCATCGTCCAGCATGGAACCCAGCACCGCTCGGCCAAGGGAGTGTTTCAAGCCGCCGCCTGGACCCGCACCGGCGCACTGGGCGAGATCAAGTGCATCAACTGCTTCGCGATCAAACCGCGCCGCCCGCTGGGCAAGCGAACCGAGCCGCTGAAGATCCCCGACAACCTCGATTACGATCTGTGGTGCGGGCCGGCGAAGAAACTGCCGATCTACCGCAACCGCCTGCAGTACGACTGCCGCTACGACTGGAACACCGGCGGAGGCGAGACGCTGGACCAGGGCATCCACGAATGCGACGTCGCCCGGGCCTGGCTCGGCGAAAAGCAGACGCCGCGTCGTACGATGAGCATCGGCGGGCGATTCATCTGGAACGACGCCGGCGATGCGGCCAACGCGCACATCATGTGCTACGACTTCCCGAGCGCCCCGATCGTCCACGAGATATACAACGTGCAGGCGCCGAAATTCATCGACGGGCTCAAGCTGCCCGAGGCGATAAAGGGCTCGCGGAACGATCGCATGTTGCGCCACGGGCCGTACGGTTTCGTGGTGACGTGCGAAGGCGGATTCGTGCTCGTCCAGGCATACCAGGCGCACGAGACGGCTGTGGCGTACGATTTCAAGGGCAAGAAGATCAAGGCGTTCCACGGTCGCGGCGGGCCGAACCACTTCGTGAACTTCATCGAGGCCGTCCGCGGCGGAAAACGCGAGCATCAGAAGGCGGAGATAGAAGAAGGCTTCATTTCCACCGCCACCGTCCAGACCGCCAATATCGCACATCGCCTCGGCGAAGTCGCTTCGGTTAAGAAACAGCAGGCCGCGATCGAAGGCGTCGCGGGATTCAGCGAGGCGTTCGAACGTCTGCAGACAACGCTGAAGCATCACAAGGTAGACCCGAACACCGCGACTCTGGGCGCGTGGGTGGCCATCGACCGCGAGAAGCACTGCGTCAAAGGCGACAAGGCCGCCCCGCTGGTGCGCGGGCAATATCGCAAACCGTTCATCGTACCGGACCTGTCGGCGTAGAACCGGGAGAGCAAACTGATGGATCGAAAGCAAAACAGCGTCAATCGCCGCACGCTCCTGGCCGGAGCGGTCGGACTCACCGCGGCGACCGCCTTGGGAGCAAAACCGCAGGCGGAGAAATACCGCGTGGGCTTAATCGGTCACACCGGCCGCGGCGGATACGGACACGGACTCGACAAGGTCTGGCGCGATGTGCCCGCCGGGAGGATCGTCGCGATCGCCGATCCGAATCCCAAGGGGCTGGCCGGCGCGATCAAGCGGGCCGGCGGATCGCCGAAAGGCTATGGCGACTACCTCAAGATGCTCGACGAGGCGAAGATCGATATCCTGACTGTCGGGCCTACGTACATCGACAGGCACTGCGAGACGGTTCTCGCGGCCGCCGAGCGAAAGGTCCGCGGGATCTACATCGAAAAGCCGCTGTGCCGCACTCTCGAAGAGGCCGACCTGATGGTCGCCGCGTGTGACAAGCACAAGGTCAAACTGGCGATGGCGCACCAGACGTATTACGTGCCGACGATGACCCGCGTCGCGGAGATCGTCTCCTCGGGCAAGCTGGGCAGGATCCTGGAGTTTCGCGGGCGGTGCAAGGAGGATCATCGCGGCGGCGGGATCGGCCTGTGGGTCCTCGGTACGCGAATACTGGCGATGATGAAGCGCTTCGGCGGCGATCCGATTTCCTGCACCGCCACGGTCCTGCAGAACGGAAAGCCGATCACGGCTAAGGATATAACCGAGTGCAAATCCTACGGGATCGGGCCGCTGGCCGGCGACGAGATCCACGCGATGTATCGCCTCGCCGGCGGAGCGGTCGGATATTTCGACTCGGTCAAACGAGCGGGGGCCGGCTGGCCTTCGCGCTACGGCATGCAGATATTCGGAACCAAAGGCGTGGTCGACATCCATTCGAGCGAACTGATGTTCCCGGCGGTCTACTACCTCGACGATCCGCTCTGGTATCCGGGTCAGAGCGGCAAGAAGTGGATCGCGGTGACGTCAGCCGGCATCGGCAAGCCCGAACCGCTGAAGGGCGAAAACTCCCACCACGGCGGAAACGTGCTTGCGGTCAAGGACCTGATCTCGTCGATCGAAAAGGAAGGCCAACCGACCGCCAGCCTAGCCGAAGCACGAGCCAACATCGAGATGATCGCGGCGGTATACGAATCTGTCCGCACAGGCTCCGCGGCGAAGATCCCCCTGAAGAACCGCAGGAATCCGCTGACGATGCTGAAGTAGAGAACTATCAAACATGAAAGCGATTGTAGCGGTATTGCTGCCGGCTGTGTTCATCGGATGCGGAGGCGGGTCTGACTCCCCCACCGGCCCCGAACCGGCTGGGGCCACTAAGAGCCCGGCGAGCAAACCGACCGCCCTGCCGGCGAAAGCCCTGCCGAAAACCGTCAGGACGATCCACGTTTTCGTGGCCCTGTGCGACAACGACAGTCAGGGAATAGTCCCTGTATCGAAGACCCTTGGTGACGGGGAGGACCCCGGGAACAATCTCTACTGGGGCGCGATGTACGGGACCAAGACGTTCCTGAAGAAGACCAAGGCATGGAAAACTGTTTCTATCGCAAGGCGTCTGGACCCGGTGATCCTTGAGCGAATGGTCTTGAAGCATCGAAAGACCGGAGCGTACCTGGTGGCGGATGCTTATCGCGGGGTTAAGATCATCGAGGCGGTGGAGTCCTTTCTTCAGGCCGCCGCCGGTAGGAGTGCCGCTGTAATGGAGATCAATGGGGCGCCGCTTGGACTCTACGGCAAGGCGGACCTTGTCGCCTACGTCGGGCATAACGGGCTGATGGACTTCCGCGTGACTCCGCCCGATCGGGCTGCAACTTCCGACGCGCCCCGAGCGGCGATCGTCCTGGCGTGCTATTCCAAACGCTACTTCCGCGACACCCTGGCGAGCTACGGCTGCAAACCGATTCTGCTGACCACCGGGCGGATGGCGCCTGAAGCGTATACTCTCGAAGGGGCGATAGAAGCATGGCTCACCGGCCACGGCCCCCAGGGCATGCGCGGTCGGGCCGCTCTGGCGTACAACAAATACCAGAAATGCGGAATCCGCGCCGCCACCGGCCTGTTCCACGCCGAGTGACAGCTTCTTCCCAGCCACGGATTAACACGGATGAACGGGATAACTTCTTTTGTTAAGACAAGACCACAAGCCGTAGACGTTGGTTGTGACAATATGGATATCCGTGTTCATCCGTGGCACAAAAAAGCCGTCGCCGTCAGAGCCGCGGGTCTACGCACGGCTTGAGGCATGTCCCGGCGTCCATCAGGTCGAAGGCTTCTGTCATTCTCGCCAGCGGCAGCATGTGGGTGACGAGTTTGTCGGCGGGGAATCGTCCCGACTGGATCAACGCGACGGCCGCCTGGAAGTCGCTCATCTTCTCGGAGAACGAACCGGTTACCGTGATCTCCTTGTAGTGCAGGAGATTGGTGTTCAATGCGGCGGTCGGACTCGACTTCGGCAGCCCGCCGAAATACTCGATCCGCCCGGATCGTGCGGCAATCTCGACGGCGTCCACCTGGGCCTGGGCGCTGTTGCAGGCGGTGATGACAACGCTGCATCCGGCCCCGCCTGTTAAGCGCATGATCTCCTCCTTGTGCGCGCCGTCGTCAGTCACCGCCACGCAGGCGTCCACGTCAAACGCCGCTGCGCCTTCGAGCCTCTGGCCCGGATGCGCGAGCATGAACACCTTCTGTGCGCCCTGAAGTCGGGCGAGGATAGCGTGGATGATTCCCACCGGCCCGGCGCCGAAGACCGCGACGGTGTCCTTCAAGCCGATCTTCAGCCGACCGTGCGCGTTGATCGCGCAGCCGGTCGGTTCGCTGAGGGCCATGTGCGGCGAGGGCGTGTCGGACTCGACCTTCACCAGGCCGCCGGCGGAGACCGCGACGGCGGGGATCTTCGCATACTCGGCGTAGCCGCCGTCGAAATGATACGCCATCGTCCTGCGAGTCAGGCAGATGTTGACCTTGCCCTCCTTGCAGGGCCGGCACGTCCCGCACGGCATCACGATGTACATCACCACCCGATCGCCAACCTTGACGTCGACGTGCTCAGCCGCCCGCGATTCGACAATCGTGCCGCAAAACTCATGGCCCAGCACCCGCGGCGGCGGGATGCTCGCGTGTCCGTGGCGGTAGGTGCGGCGGTCAGATCCGCAGACGCAGCACGCCTCGATCTTCAGCAGCACTTCGCCGTCGTCCAGAATCGGATCGGGCACGTCGCGAACTACAATGCTCTCCTGTCCTTCGTATACCGCGGCTTTCATATGCGTAATGTCCTGTCTGTTATGGTGCGATCGCGCCGGCCCGGCGCAGTTTTTCGATATCGTCGTCGCTGTAGCCCAACATTTCGCCGAGAATCTCGGCGTTGTGTTCGCCGAGTTCGGGCGCGGCGCCTCGGGCGGTCACTTCGCTTTCGCCGCGGAACTTCACCGGGCTGCCTGCGACCTTGAAGTCGCCGGCCCCTTCGATCGGGACGAGCATGTTGCGGGCGGCGACCTGCTCGTATTGGAACAGATCGGCGACCGTGTTGATCCTGGCGCACGGCACGTTGGCGGCCTTGAACGTCTCGATCCAGTGGTCGGTCGTCCCGCCGGCCAGGCATTCGTTGATTATCGGTTTCAGTTCGGCGTGGTGCTCGGTGCGCCGGGCGTTGGTGGCGAATCGCGGATCGCCGGCCAGTTCCGCCCGGCCGAAAACTTCACACAGCGAGCCGAAGATCTTGTCGTTGCCGACGGTTATCACGATCTGCGAATCGCTGGTGTCGAAGGCGTCAAACGGCGTGACCGACGGGTGCCGCGCGCCGAGCGGGCCGGGCGCCTCGCCGGTGATCTGGTAGCGAGCAATGGCGTTTTCCAGCACGGAGACCGCTCCGTCGAGCATGGCCACGTCGATCCGGGCGCCCCGGTCGTCACCGGACTGCTCGCGGCGGAACAGCGCGGTGACGATCCCGATCGTCGTGTACAGGCCCGATACGATGTCGGCGATCGAAGCTCCCACCCGCACGCACCGCCCGTCTTCAGTGCCGGTGATCGAGACCAGGCCCGAAAGCGACTGGATGACCATGTCGTAGGCCGCGTTGGTCGAGTCCGGGCCGGAGTATCCGAACCCGCTTACCGTCGCGTAGACCATCGAAGGGTTCAGTTCCTTGATCCGCTCCTCGGAAAACCCCAGCCGCGCCAGGGCGCCGGGGCGGAAGTTCTCGACCAGCACGTCGCCCTTCCTTATCAGGTCGACCAGCACCGCCTTGCCCTCGTCGGTCTTCAGGTTCAGCGTGATCGACTTCTTGCCGCAGTTGATGCTGGCGAAGTACGCCGACCTGGCGCCGGCTTCGTCCAGGAACGGACCGAAATGCCGCGCATCGTCGCCAAAACCGGGAGTCTCGACCTTGATGATCTCGGCGCCGAGATCGCCCAGGATCATCGTGCAGTACGGACCGGACAACACGCGCGTCAAGTCGATCACCAGAATGTCGCTCAGTGGTTTCTTTGTCATGGCTTCTGGTCTCTATGCGGATCGGCGTTTTGTTTGCCGCCAGTCAACAGCACTCCGCTCATTGGTAATCGGCAACATCGAACGGCGTCCTGACTTTGTCAGGAATAGGCCGACGTGCCGTCGTGCCGCTGAGCAGGCGCTTTCGCACTCCAAATTGCGGTCCCGGATTGCCGTTTTCATCATTCCGCACTCAGCATTTTTCCTATCGGAGTCCCAGTTCGGCGAGCTTTTCGTCGGTGGGGATGCCGTCGGCGGACCAGCCGCGCAACCGATAGAACTCATCCAGCATCGCGTCGAGGTCTTCCCGCCGGCAGTATCGCCCCTTGGCGGGGCCTTCGGGGATCGGTTCGTTCATCACGCGGTGCGGCAGCGTGTCGTCTTTGCGGCTGACGCCGCGTGCGACGTTTATCATCCGTTCGAGGTTGTAGACCCGCTCGCCGATCGTCTCCAGCTCATCGAGGCTTATGTCCCACCCGGTCACGAAGTTCAACGCCTTTACGATCTCGTCGCCGAGCATCAGCCCGAACCCGCGTTCGGCGGTGAATCGGCAGATGACCATCGAATCGCCGACGGCTGTGAAATACTGGCTCTTTCGGATGTACTCCGGCTGCGGCTCGAAACCGGGGTCGGATTCGGGCATCACGTACTTGGGCCGCCCGTCATGATGACTTCCGCCGCGGGTCGAAGTCGGATACGAAAGCGACATCCCCCGCAGCCCGCGAGCCGAATGACCGGCGATCTCCAGGCCCTTTACCGCGTAGAGGTATTTGTGCGCATCGCGGCCGAACTCGTCGGCCAGCCGCTGCGAACCGAGAGCCAGTTTCGCTCCGATCCCCTCCTTCGCGGCGGTCTTTGCGATCAGGTCGATCATTCCGGACCCGTCGTCGAATTTGACGGCCCCTCCGAGATCGTCCTCGGAGACGATCCCCTTTTCGATGCATTCGGCGACGAACGAAAGCGTCACGCCCATCGAGATTGTATCGAGCCCCAGCAGATCGCAGAGGTGGTTGCCGTTTATGATCGAGTCCATGTCGCCGTTGTCGAGCATTGATCCTATGGCGTAGATCGTTTCGTATTCGGGCATCTTGACCGACTTGCCCGCGTAGGGTCCTTCCCTGGCCTTGACGTTCTTGCCGCACGCCAGCGGGCAGCCGTGGCAGGTGGTGTGCCTGTCCCAATACTCATCCCGCATGACCTCGCCGCTGATCTGCTCGGCGCGGTCGAAAGTCTCTTGAGCGTTGTTGTGCGTGCAGAGCATGCCCTTGGAGTTGATGATGTTGACAAGGATCGGCGTGCCGTGATTGTGCAGGGCCGAACCGTTTTCCCGAAGCACGCCGATGCGCCCCCTGAGGTAATCGACAAGGCCCGCGCGATCGGCGATTTCGGTCTTGAGCGTTCCTTTGACTACGACGGCCTTGAGATTCTTGGCGCCCATGACGGCGCCCATTCCGCCCCGCCCCGCCGCTCCGGGCCGCTTGCCGCCGCCCTGGATGTTGGCGAAGATCACGCCGTTTTCGCCGGCCGGTCCGATCGCAAGGGCCATGCTGTCCGAGCCGTGACGCTCGGCGAGCGCCTCGATCGTCGATTCGGTGTCTTTGCCCCAGAGCCATTGGGCGTCTTTGATCTCGACGCCGTGGTCGCTAACCAGCAGGTATGCCGGCTTGTCGGCGATTCCGTTAATGAATATCGCGTCGAATCCGGTGCGCTTCTGGACGACGGCGAACTTGCCGCCGAAGTTCGAGTCGGCGAAAAGTCCGGTCTGCGGGGATATCGCCGCCAGGTGTCCGCGGCTGGAGCCCCATACCGGCGTATCGGTTACGGGTCCCACTGTGATAACCAGCGCGTTTTCCGGCCCGAGCGGGTCGGCGTCAGTCGGCACGCCGTCGCAGATCAGTTTCGCGGCCAGACCGTTTCCGCCAAGGAACTTCCGTGCGAACTCCCGGTCGAACTGCTCGCGATCGACCTGCCCGACCCCGAGGTTCACCCTGACAACGCCGCCGTGGTGTCCGAACATCGCATTTTCTCCTGTCGCGGGGAAAATCGGCAGCGCCGATCCGCTCTGCTCGACTCAGGCGAGCTTATACGCGGCCGAGGTATTCGCTTGTGCGAGTGTCGACCTTGACGACCGTTCCGTTTTCTACGAACGGCGGGACCTTGATCTTGGCGCCGCCTTCGAGTACGGCGTCCTTGTTCTGGTTGGTCGCCGTGGCGCCCTTGACCTGCGGAGTGGTGTCGACAACTTCGAGTTCGACGGTGTTGGGCATCTCGGCTCCGATGGCCTTGCCCTCGACGAACGTGACTTCAATCTCCATGTCGGGCTGCAGGAACACCGACTTGTCGCCGATAAGCTCGGTCGGGATCTCGATCTGCTCATAGTCGGCGTCCATAAGCACATGGCTGGACGGATCGGAGTAGAGATACGTCATCTGCTTGCGATCGAAGAACACCTCGTCGAGCCGCTCGTTGGGATTGAACCGCTGCTCAATCATTCGCCCGGTCTGGGCGTCCTTGAGCTTGAGTTGCATGCAGGAGGGGCCCTTGCCCTTGACGACATGGTTGACCTCAAAAACAACCCAAACAGCATCCTTGTATTTCACGCCGAGTCCGCGGCGAAGATCGATAGCTCTTACTGACATTCCAGTGTTTCTCCAGACAGCAGGTTCGTATACGGTTAATCCGCGGATCTTAGCACAGAACGGTGATCAATGTCCAATGTCCAATGTCCAACGCCCAAGTTCCAAGTGAACGTCAACGGCTAACACCCTTAACCGGGTGTCGTTGTCTTTGACGTTCGCCCTTACTTGGAACTTGGGTCTTGGGCGTTGGGCGTTGGACATTGATCACCTTACTTGCCGACGCAGAATCGCTGGAAGATCCGTCCGAGGATGTCTTCGGTGACGACCTGCCCGCTGATCCGGCCGAGTTGTTCGAGGGCCTGTCGCAGTTCGACCGCCGCCAGTTCGGCGACGTCCGCGACTTCGCCGGCCGGCGCGATCAGCCCCGCGGCCCGACCGATCGCCTGGGCGCACGCCTGCAGGGCGCGTTTCTGGCGTTTGTGGAGCCCCATCGCCCCGCCGCTCCTGTGGGCTCCGACGCTGACAATTTCGGTCAGGCGGGCCTTGAGGACCTCCAGGCCGGCGGGCTTTACGGCGCTGACGGCCTGCGGAGGCGCGCCGGCTATGGCCGCCAGTTCGGACATCGACACAAGATCGTCAATGCCGACCAGATCGCACTTGCCGGCCAGAAGAATCAGCGGCGCACGCCGATTGGCTCCCCTGGCTTCGTGGAGCAGATCTATCTCCGCTTCAGTTCGCCGGGCCGATGCGTCCACGATAAAAACTATCGCCTCGGCGCGGCCGATAGCCGTTCTGGCCGCCGAATCGGCCGCGGCGGCCGGCGAGTCCGGGCCGGGAGCCTCGAAACCCGCGAGATCCTGGAGCAGCACCGCCGATCCGTCGTCGAGGTCCATCGATGCGCTCAGCACGTCGCGCGTCGTTCCCGCGAGGGCCGAAACGATCGCCCGGTCGACTCCCGTCAGCGCATTGAGCAGCGAACTCTTGCCGACGTTCGGCAGACCGACGAGCACAACGTGAGGGCAGCGTGCGTTTTCGGGCATGTCGTCGGCCTGGCGGGCCACGGCCCGCAACTCAGATCCGATCGCTTCGAGCCGCTCGGCCAGTTCGGTCGGGTAATCCAGCTCGATATGCTCGTCGGCGAGGTCGATAGACGCCTCGACTCCGGCCAGTGCGTCGGTTATCCGCTCGCCGGCGCCCCGGCAAAGCTCCCTGATCCGCCCGCCGAGGGCGTCCATCGCCGATCGCAGTTGGGCGTCGTTTTCGGCGTCTATCATGTCCGCCACGGCTGTGGCTTGCGAAAGATCGATCCGCCCTGAGAAAAACGCCCTGGCGGTGAACTCGCCCGGACCGCTCTGCCTGGCTCCGGCGTCGATCAGGGCCGCTACGACCGCCGACACCGCGTCGGGCGCCCCGGGCATGTGCAGTTCGGCGAGGTCCTGGCGGGTGTAGCTCCTTGGGCTCCTGAAGACGTAAGCCCGAGCCGGCAGTTCGACGCCGCCGTCGGGCAGACGCACGAGCCCGTCGAGGCTGCGGAAGCCGCCGGTTTCGACCAGAGATGCGGCGGGAGATTCGAAGATCCTGTCGGCCAGCTCCAAAGCCCGCGGCCCGCTGAGACGGACAATCGCCCTGCGCGCCGCACCGGCGGGCGTGGAGACCGCCGCGATTGTATCTGTTGTATTCAGCATATGTTGAGTCCGAGCGACCACTCCGCCGAGCCGGCTGAAGATCCAATCGACTGCGGCGACCCGCTCAAGATTTCCAGAAGTTTCTTGCTATTGCCGAAACGATCATGATAATCACCGTTACGTATTTACTTTACCAACCAAAAAGGTCTATTGCATGGGTATCTTGCTGGAGTCATTGCGCAAGCTTCAAAAAATTGAGCAGGACATCGCTCACGTCAGAAGCAGAATACGAGTAAGAAACAACGCCGTCAATGTTCAGAAACGCAAGATAGAGCAGCTTGAACAGGATCGAGATTCGCTTAGCGCACAATCGCTCGAACGCCGCAAGCTCGCTGATTCGCTCGAGCTGGACCTCAAGCAGAGCGACCAGCAGGTCGTCTCGTTCCGTGCGGGACTCAACGCCGCGAGGAGCAACAAGGAATACGCCGCAATCCTCACCCAGATCAACACCCTCAAGGCCGACAGCGCCAAGATCGAGGACCGCACACTCAGCGTCATAGGGGAAATCGATACGCTCAAGAAACAGGCCGACGAACTGGCCTCGCAAATCGACGACGAGAACAAGCGCCTCGATGAAATCATCGCACAGAATGAAAAGGAGCTGACAAAGCTCAACGGGATGCTCGACGGGCTGAACAAGGCCCGCGATGAAGCGTCGGTCGACATACCCAAGGCGACGCTGTCGGTCTTCGAGCGGATATCCGCCAACTACGAAGGCGAAGCGATGGCCCAGGTCGAAATCCGCGGGCGCAAACCGCCCCACACCTATGTCTGCGGCGGGTGCTTCATGGGCCTTACACCCGAACACGCAAACGCACTGAGTCTCCGCGACGAAATTCGCACCTGCGACAACTGCGGACGCATTCTCTACATCAATCCGCACGCGAAATAACAACGGAGACGCACATGAGCACCGATTCGCTCCACGTAGTAATTCACATTGACGGCGGGTCGAGAGGGAACCCCGGACCCGCCGGAGCGGGCGTAGTGGTAAGAGCCAAAGCCGACGGGGCGATTCTCTACAAAGGCGGAGTCTTTCTGGGTATGGCGACCAACAACGTCGCCGAATACTCGGGACTGCTGGCCGGACTGACCGCGGCGAAAGAACTCGGAGCCACGCACGTTGAACTGTTCAGCGACTCGCAACTGCTGGTCAGGCAGATGATCGGACAGTATCGCGTCAAGAACGCGGGACTCAAGCCGCTGCACCGCCGCGCCGCGGATCTGGCCGACGGATTCAGCAGGTGCGAGTTCACCCACGTCCGCCGCGAAGAGAACACCGCCGCGGACAAGCTGGCCAACATGGCGATGGACGCCAAGACGAATATCCTCGACGCCGCCAAAGACCCGTACGCAGAGTCGTAACGGCGGAAGTCAACGGCTCTTGCCACAAAGGACACAAAGAGCACAAAGAACGACGACGGCGCAAAGATGTTACGACAACGCCAAACGACACGGCGGAAGTCAACGGCTCTTGCCACAAAGGACACAAAGAGCACAAAGAACGACGACGGCGCAAAGATGTTACGACAACGCCAAACGACACGGCGACGTCAACGGCTCTTGCCGCAAAGGACACAAAGAGCACTAAGAACGACGACGGCGCAAAGATGTTACGACAACGCCAAACGACACGGCGGAAGTCAACGGCTCTTGCCGCAGAGGTCGCAGAGAACGGCAACGGCGAGGACCAGGTTACGACTACGACAACGACTCAGACAAACGACGAGAACACAGAGGCAGGCGACGGCAACGACATGACAGCGGAGCCGCACTTGAGAGTCCGCCCGTCGTCAGGCGGACGTCAACGATATTCGCCGTACCGACTCGGTTCAGGCCCGAAGGGCCGACAGGGCCTGCCCAAAGGCAGGCCTTAGCCGGGGCCGGGAGGCCTCGTTGTACTACACATCTTCTTGGGTCTCTCTTCTCGTCTCGGGACCGAATAGTTTCCAGCAGCGGGCCATGTCGTGTACGCGCTGAAGACCGATCCATATCGTTTGAGGACC
>Ga0180430_10000216_pt1:0-65000 | contig 66851 bp, 50 predicted proteins | sample SS_ome_9_FD_132999 | JGI IMG/M metagenome (GOLD analysis project Ga0180430, IMG submission 132999) | Hypersaline lake sediment archaeal communities from the Salton Sea, California, USA - SS_1_S_2 metaG | ecosystem: Environmental > Aquatic > Non-marine Saline and Alkaline > Hypersaline >...
GAAACCTTCGATCTTGCTTTCGCGACCGGACACTTCGATCAACACGTGCTCAGCGCCAACATCCACGATGCGTCCACGAAAGATCTCGGTCAGCTCTCGGACTTCGCTGAGTCGTCCGCCATCGGTGTTCACTTTAATCAGCATCAGGTCGCGTTCGACAAAGTCCTCACCCAGATAGTCCTGGACCTTCACGACGGTAATCAGTTTTTCCAGCTGCTTGCGAACCTGATCCAGCACCTTTTCGTCACCATTGACGACGAACGTAATCCGTGAGAACTCAGGGTTCTCCGTCGCTCCGACGGCCAGACTGTCAATGTTGAAGGCTCGTGACGCCAACATACCGGAAATCTGAGCCAGCACGCCCGGCTGATTCATCACGAGTGCAGAAAGCACGTGTCTCATCGCATTGGTTTCGCGAAACAGAGGAAAAACAGAACCTGTCAAAAACCACGGAAAATGCTGCACAACGGCCGGAACCCGGTTCTGAAGCAAGCTCGACAGTGTAAGGACGGGATTCTGCCCAAACAACCAGCGGTTTCGATTCCGACACGGAAAGACAGTACAGGTGGCTCAGAAAGCGGATTTATCCTTCAGACCGGCCTCGGATCGGCCAGTTTCTCAATGCAGGGACTCCCAACGCTCGGAACTCGCCGCCCGAATGGCGGCAACACAAAAAGTCCTCCGACACCGGAACTCGATGCTGGAGGACAGAGTCAAACGTCGTTCGTCACCTCGAAAGCTCTGGTCTCAGATGGCGACGGCTGGTGCCTGTACCATCTGGACAACGCCCTGAGCCTGACTGCCATCTTCCAGTTGAACGACCATCCGCAGTACGCCTTCGGATGTGGCGATTGCCTTCTGCATGTCAGATTCGTTCGTGATCTGGATACCGTTGCATCTGATGATGACCATTCCGGCTGTCAGGCCAGCCTGAGCAGCAGGCGAACCAGGTTCGACTTCGTCAATTCCCAGACCGGATTGTGGCAGGATCATCCCCTTGATGCCCAGGTACCAGGTCGCGTTGTTGGCGACGTTCCCCTCAGCCAACGCGACATAAGGAACTTCGCAGCGGACGAAGTCACAGTGGACAATGTCTGTTCTGCGATATCGCGAGAGACGCGTACAGTAGTCGAACCACCAGTGGCAGTATGCCGGTCGTTTGAAACACCAGTGATTGGCGTGCTGATGACGACGTTCTGGTCGAAACCATGATCGGCGGTTCTGCTTGTGTGAGTTGCTATGCACAAGCAGTCGATGCAGCGAAACTGAACCTCGACGGTCTTTTTGGAACTTATTCAGCAGATCCCTGTTGTCATTTCTGCGGAAGCCAGAGTTCTTTCCGCCGCGGTTTTGATTGCCGTTGGTGAACTTCTTTGTGAACCGATTCTTTTTGTTCTTGCCAGAACCGAATGACTGATTCCCGCCCGAAGACTTCTTCTGGCGACCTTTGCCAAACCAACTGCGGCCTTTTCCTGACGAACGCTGGAATTCGTTGGAGCCGTTTCCCTGTTTTCGTGAACCTGCCTGACATTCATCCGGAGTGACAAAGCCGGCCGTGACGGCAAACAGGCAAATGGTGGTGATGAGATATTTCATATTGATTTCTCCGTGGGGAGTGTGAAGGTCGTCGTCTGTACCCTCACATGCGGCGAAATCTCAGTCTGTTACAAAACTCTGCAGAGATTTGTCTTCGGAAACCACTTCTTCGACCGCAAATCCTTTGCTTGTAACTATTTGCGTTATCGAATCAATTTCCGGATTCCCGCTGATAACAGCCTGTTCTGTGGCAAATCGCACGGTCGCGTCGTCAACTCCAGGCACAAGTTTGAAGTCACGTTCCAGCCCGGACGCACAGCTTTCGCAGTTCATTCCGGTGATTCGCAGCGTCAGATTTCCTGCAAACTTCTTACGAGGCCAAAGTCCTCGGAGGTCATCAATCGCGAACCAGGCAATCATCCCGATCACGATGCCCGAACAGAGCGTGGCAAACCAGTGGCCATGATGGTGATGTGTGAGCACCTGCGCGGCTTGTGTCGGCAGGAATGAATCGAACAGCGACCCTGCTGCAATGCTGCCGACAATCATCGTCGCCAGATAAAGCCCCGTGGTCCTCAGGCCGAATGTTCGAAAAACGGCCCCGAGTGTTGCCAGATTCGTTGCCGGACCCGCCATTAGAAATACCATCGCTGCACCTGCTGGCAACCCACTATTGACAAGAGCAGCCGCAATTGGAACAGATGCCGTTGCACACACATACAACGGCAGGGATATGACCAGAGTCATCAGCATCGCCGGAAGCCCCGAATTTCCGGCAACTCCGGTGAGCTGGTTTGCGGGCAACAACCAGGTAATGCACGCGGACACCAGAATCCCAATCACCAGCCAGCGCCAGATGGAACGAATCAGCTCAATGCTGTGTATGACCGATGCCGAAATACGGCGTCCAATGGACAGTGGTGTCGCAGCTCCCGCCGTCGAACTCATGGACGTTTGCTGATCTTCCGACCGGTCCGAACCAAACTGCTGTGTGAGTCCTCCGCCCAGCAACCCCATTACCAGCGCTGCCCCCACCTTGAACAGGGCAAACGGCCATCCGAGCAGGGAACCGCTGACGAGGATGGAATCGACACCCGTCTGAGGTGTACTGATGAGGAAGCCAATCGACGCGCCGCGACTGGCTCCCTCCTTACGAAGCCCAATTCCAATAGGAATCACGCTGCATGAGCACAAGGGAAGTGGAATGCCAACCAACACAGACGCCAGCAGACTTCCTCGGCCTCTGAGAAGCCGCTGCAGCCGTCCGGCCGGAACGAGCAGATGCATCAGCCCTGCGACCGCCGCACCAAGCAGCAGCCATGGACTCAGCTCATTCAGAATGTTCCAAACCGCATTCCACATCCGTCTACTGGATATTCTCCTGCTCGGCATCGGCCAGAAAACAATCGTCAGCCCGTACGCTCTCTTTTTCGATCACTTCCAGCTCCACCAACTGGTCAATCAACTGTTGCCAGCGAGCGGATGTCATCGTGCCGATCAGGGCGCCGTCTTCGGGTTGACATAGTGTCGAAAGAGCCTCCGTTCCGTACTCCAATGCTGCGAGACTCATGTCAGGATTCTCTGAGTGAATTCGCATGTTTGTCACCTGAGGATCCTTCAGGTACTCCAGCCATCCTGCCCGAACGGCCTGCTGCATCTTTCTCACCGTTTCCGGTTGGTCTGCCAGCATCTGTTCGGAGGTGACAAGAACACTCGCATAGGGATCGTATCCGATATCGGACAGCATCAGCGATACCGGATCACTTCCCTGTTCAGTCGCAATGAACGGTTCACTGAACACGTAAGCCTGTTGAGCAAAATTCGGTTTGCTCAGAAACTCGCCAACCAGTCCGTTAAAGGGCACAAAAGTGACATCGGTGAGGGGCAGATGTTTTTTCATCCACAGAGCAAACGGACGTGTTTCGCTCACAGCCAGTTCGACGTTCGTGAGTTCCTCCAGTGACGCAATGCCAGACGATTTGTGAACCATGATACAACGAGGTGACTGCTGAACGGGAGCAAAGAGCGCAACAATGGGCAATCCACGAGCTCGCTGTTCCACGACCTGATCGGCACTCGAGATTGCAAAGGGCACTCGACCGGTCGCCAGTTCCTGCAGAATGACTCTGGATGTCCCCGGACTTCCCGGAATGATTTCCACGTTGAGTCGATGCTGATCAAAGATTCCCAGTTCGTCGGCTGCAAAGTACCCGCCGTGTTCTGATTCGGGGTACCAGTTGAGTGCCAGCTGCACAGAAACCTGCTGAGTGCCGTCTGTATCCTGTCGGCCGGTCTCCGGACCGGAATTCGGTTCACTGCATCCCACGACAAGCAGAACGGCGGTTGCACCAATCTGTTGAAAACATCGCATGAAGAATCTCTCACATCAGTTCGGTCAAATGTTAGGCTCGACGGGCCTCGGTGTAACTCCGAACGGTTCAACCAGTCAATTCTCGTGACTCAATACAGTTGCCCTGTGGTACCGTATCAAAAAAGACTTAGGATGATGCCTCAAAACTCAAACCGACATCCAGCGTGTTGGGCGTGTTGAATTCTGTGAAAACAAGTTTATGAGACTGCCAGACGTCTTCTCCAGCGGCGATTTCGCCGTATCCATCGAAATTTTCCCTCCTAAGACAGATGCTGGCGACCAGGCTCTGCACCGCCATCTGCAGGAGTTGATCAAACATGAGCCTGCCTTTGTATCATGTACGTTTGGTGCCGGCGGTTCGACTCGCGATCGCACGATGCACTGGTGCCGGCAAATTCAGGATGACCTGAAACGAACTGCAGTCGCTCATCTGACCTGTGTTGGCTCAACCCGCGACGACCTTGTCCAGTTGCTGCAGCAGGCTGACGACGCGGGCGTACGCAACATCATGGCGCTGCGAGGTGACGCGCCGGAGGGACACGAGTCTTTTCAGGCTGTGGAAGGCGGATTGCGTTACGCAAACGAGCTGGTCGAACTGATTCGAGAACGATTTCCGGATTGGGGAATCGGCGTTGCCGGTTACCCTGAAAAACATGTGGAAGCTCCCAGTCTGGACATTGATCTGCAGAATCTCAAACGCAAGGTCGAAGCCGGAGCCGACGCCGTGATTACACAGCTCTTCTTTTCCAATGACTGCTTCTTCTCATTTCGTGATCGCTGCGAGGCACTGGGCATTACGGTTCCAATCATCCCTGGAATCATGCCCATTACCGACTACGCACGCATCAAGCGGATTACATCGATGTGTGGCAGTTCCTTTCCGGAAGAGTTGGCTGGACGACTGGCAGCCGTACAGGACGACAAAGCAGCCCAGCTTCAGATTGGAGTGGAACACGCGATCGCTCAATGCCATCAACTCAAGGCCGAAGGTGTTCCAGGAATTCACTTCTACGCACTCAACAGGTCTGATGCCTGTCACCAGATACTGAATGCCCTGAACCTCGACTGATTCCATTGCTGGTGAAACGAGCGACGCCGTTAAACTCAGGACAGTTGAACGAAGGTACTAACTGTGGACGACCCCGCTGTGTCCGAAATCGAATCCCTGCTGAAACAACACAACCAAGAACATCTGCTGCAGTTCGCAGACCAGTTGTCGAATGATGAACGTTTGAAGCTCGTTCAGCAGATTCGCGACATCGACTTTAGCCTGCTGAAAGTTGATGCAGATGCCTCGAATGAATCAGCTGATTCCGGCGCTTTGTCCCGAGCGGAACGGGCGACGGCTCCTCACGATGTCGTACGTCAGCCGCAGTCCGAAGCAGACCAGACACTGCGCCGTAAGGCAGCGGCACTGGGGGAACAGTTACTGGCCGACGGAAAGGTGGCCGTCATCACCGTCGCAGGAGGCCAGGGGAGTCGTTTAGGATTCGACCATCCCAAAGGCATGTTCCCAATCGGGCCACGTTCAGATCGTACGCTGTTTCAGATTTTCGCAGAACAGATTCTTGCCCGCCGGCGAAAGCACAATGCATCGCTTGACTGGTACCTGATGACCAGTGCCGCGACGCACGACGAAACGGTTGCGTTCTTCCAGCAGCAGAACTTCTTTGGCCTGGGCGAGGAAACAGTCTTCTTTTTCCAGCAGGCAAGTCTACCGGCGATTGATGCAGCCACAGGCCGGATTCTGATGGATGGCCCCGGACAACTCTGCCTGTCGCCCGATGGTCACGGTGGGATGGTGACCGCTTTGCAATCGTCGGGGCACCTGGACCGTCTTCAGGGACGAGACATCGAACACCTGTTCTATCATCAGGTCGACAACCCCACGGTCATTATCTGTGACCCTGTCTTGCTGGGACTGCACGCGCTACGCGAATCGCAACTCACAACGAACGTGGTCTGTAAAACAGAACCCACCGAACGGATGGGGGTTCTCGTGGAAATCGATGGCCGAACGGAGATCATCGAATACAGCGAACTGACGCCCCAACAAGCGGCGGCTGAGGACGACTCCGGTCAGTGGATCTTCTGGGCAGGGAACACCGCCATTCACGTCTTTCGAACGGACTTCCTCAGGTACCTCACCGAAGACGGCGTCCGACTCCCCCTGCATCAGGCCAACAAGAAGGTTCCACACATTGATTCTTCGGGCCAACGAGTCGAGCCTGCAAAACCTAATGCTGTCAAGTTCGAGCGATTCATCTTTGATGCACTCCCCATTGCGGAGCGAACCCTCATTGTTGAAGGAAACCGACAACGGGAGTTCAATCCGGTTAAGAACGCTGAAGGAAGCGACTCTCCTTCGACGTCACGTGAAGCGCTCAGCGGGATCGGACGTGACTGGCTGCGGCACGCAGGACACCCAATCGGCGACGGCACGACCGTTGAGATCAGTCCGCTCCAGGCCCTCGATGCGGAAGAACTGAGCGAGCGGTTGACGCAGGGGGAGTTGAACGTGGAAGATCTCATCTCCGGATGAGATTCATCGCCTTCGAATCGTGGAAAGATTCGCAATGGAAAACCGCTGGTTCCTTCGTGCCGTCTTTCTTGTTGGATTCATCGTCGGACGTACATTCGCCGCCGACAGACCCAACATTGTCTTCATCTTCACTGACGACCATGCGCCTCACGCGATTGGTGCGTACGACGGCTGGCTGAAGAGCGTCAATCCGACACCAAACATTGATCGTCTGGCGGCTGAGGGCATGCTGTTTCGGAACAGCTTCTGCACCAACAGTATCTGCGGTCCCAGCCGAGCCGTCATCCAAACGGGTAAGCACAGCCATCTGAATGGATTCATCCAAAATGGAAACAAGTTTGACGGTGACCAGCAGACGTTTCCCAAACTGCTGCAAGAGGCTGGCTATACAACGGCGATGATCGGCAAGTGGCATCTGGCTACCACGCCTCAGGGTTATGACTATTGGAAAGTACTCCCCGGCCAGGGCTTTTACTACAACCCAAGGTTTCGCACGCCGGACGGCGATGAAACCATTGGAGGCTATTGCACAGATATTGTGACGGATCTGTCACTGGACTGGCTGAAAGAGGTTTCCAGCGGTGACAAACCCTTCATGCTGATGTGTCAGCACAAGGCTCCTCACCGAAACTGGATGCCCGCGCTTCGACATCTTCATCTGTATGACGATATCGACATTCCGGAACCCGCCACACTGTTTGATCGCTGGGAAGATAACGCCAGTGTAGCTCGCGTCCAGGAGATGGAAATCGACAGAGACCTCATCATCGACCGCGATATTTTTGGTCCGACACCGCACGCTGCAGCAATGACAGAACGACAAAAGAAACTCTCCCGGCAGTATCGACAGAACATGCTGGGACGGTTCACTCCGGAGCAGCTCAAAGCGTGGAACGCCGCCTGGGATCCAAAGAACAACGAACTCCGCAGGATGAAGCTCACCGGCAGGGATCTCGTGCGATGGAAATACCATCGCTACGTCCGCAACTATCTGCGTTGTATCAAAGGAGTCGATGAAAGCGTCGGACGCATCACCGCGTGGCTCAAAGAGGTCGGTCTGGCGGACAATACGATTGTCATTTATTCATCAGACCAGGGATTCTATCTGGGTGACCACGGCTGGTTTGACAAGCGATGGATGTATGAAGAGTCACTCGGTATGCCATTGATCGTGAAGTGGCCCGGCGTGACCGCGCCGGGAAGTGTGAACACTAACCTCGTGCAGAATCTGGACTACGCGGAGACATTTCTGGCAATGGCTCAGACGGAAATCCCATCGGACATGCAGGGACGCTCCCTGGTGCCTCTGCTGAGAGGCAGAACCCCCGACGATTGGCGCAAGAGTATCTACTATCACTACTACGAATTCCCCGGCGGGCATATGGTCGCCAAACACAATGGAATCCGCACCGACCGCTACAAGCTGATGCACTTCTATGAGTTTGGGGAATGGGAGTTCTACGACCTTCAGCAGGATCCGGACGAGCTCACAAACGAGTACGCAAACGAGCAATATCAGGACACGATTCAACAGCTAAAATCGCGGCTGACAAAACTACAACGTCAGTACAAAGATGACTCAGACATGAGTGAGATGCCGGAAGAATGGAAGATGCAGCATCTTCAGGCTGATGGCCGCTGATTCAACGGATTGCCACTTCTTCACTTCCTCCCTCAATGATGACCGCCCGATGAAAACTCTGACACTGGTGTTGTTGTTTATTCTTGCTTCCTGCGTTTCGGCCGCTGACTGGCATCCACTTTGGCCGAAAGGAGCTCCGGGTGCTCAAGGAAGTGCTGAACACGACGTCCCGGCACTGCTGCCGTTTCCCGCGACACCAGATAACAACACGGGCTGTGCCGTAGTGGTGTGTCCCGGAGGTGGCTATGGCGGTCTGGCGATGGATCACGAAGGTCATCAAATCGCGCAATGGCTTAACAATCGAGGCATCAGTGCCTGGATTCTGAGATACCGACTGGGGTCCAAAGGCTACCACCACCCGATTCAAAAGGGTGACGTGCTGCGAGCGATTCGCACAGTCCGAGCCAACGCTGCGTCACACGGTGTTGATCCCCGTCGGATTGGAGTCTGGGGGTTTTCTGCAGGAGGACACCTGGCATCCACAGCAGCGACTCATTTTGATCGAGGAATCAGTGAGGCACCAGATCCCATCGACCGCATCAGCAGCCGTCCGGATTTCGCCGTACTCTGTTATCCGGTCATCACAATGGATAAGTCGTTCACACACATGGGATCGCGAAATAATCTGTTGGGGCCGGAAAAGAACAACGCCGATCTGGTTGAACTCATGTCGAATGAAAAACGCGTCACCAAAGACACTCCGCCGACGTTTCTGTTTCATACGACGGAAGACAAGGCCGTCCCAGTGAAGAACGCGATTGAATTCTATACGGCGCTCCAGGAATCCGGAATCGCCAGTGAACTACACGTGTATCAGAAAGGTCGCCACGGCGTAGGACTGGGTGGAGACGACCCCATCCTGACCACGTGGCCTGCGCGTCTCGAAGACTGGCTCAACGCAAACGGCTTCCTGAGTGAGTGAAAAGTCGCGCCAGATGTTCATGGTCAGATAGTCATGTGGAATCCAAACAGACGTGAGGTATGAAATGTCAGATTCCCGCCGTCAGTTTCTTAAGTCGGTAGGCATCGGTGCATCAACCCTGTCAGCTGCATCCGTTGTTCGGCCTGTTTTCGCCGGAACCACTCAGCCGGAAACCATCAACCTCGGCATCATCGGCTGTGGCCAGATGATGAATGGCCACGTCAGAGGTCTCGTTGAAGCGAAAGAGAATGTTGCGTTCTCATGGTTCTGCGATGTGGATCCGGCACAGATCAGTCGGATTTCAAAACACACCCAAACCTTCCAGAAGACACCGACGAGAACGACGGCTCGCTACGAAGATGTCATCACAGATCCGAACGTCGATGCAGTCATCATTGCGACGCCTCATCACTGGCATGCGCCGATTGCCATTCAGGCGATGCAGGAAGGCAAAGACGTCTACATCGAGAAGCCGATCTCTCATGTCTACAACGAAGGTCACGCAATCATCGAAGCGTCTGAAAAGTACGGCCGAGTTGTCCAGCAGGGCAGCCAGATGCGAAACAGCCCGGTGACGGACCGGGCAGCCAGACTACTCAGGGAGGGAATCATTGGCGAAATCAAAGTTGCTCGCGCATGGACTGCAGAAATCCGCAATGTGGTTAGACCGGTCGCCGACGGCACACCTCCCTCGGGAGTCGACTACGACCGCTGGCTGGGCCCGGCTCCAAAACGTCCATTCAACAAACACCGTTTCCACAGTACCTGGCGGATGTATCGCGACTATGCCAACGGAGAAATCGGCGACGATGGAATTCATGACATCGACATGGCCTCGTGGGGCCTCGGAGTGGACTCAGCGCCAACTCAGGTGACTGCTCGCGGAGGTCGCATGATGCTTCATGGCCATGCCAGCGACTATCCGGACAACATGACCGTCACCTGGGAGTTTCCGGATGGTCGACTGATGATCTATGAAAACTACCCGTTCACGGCTTACGGACTGCACGGATTCGACAACGGCAACGTCTTCTATGGAACAGAAGGCTACATGGTCTTTTCTCGCCGAGGGGCATTTAGTGTCTTCCTGGGACAAAAAGGGAAGAAAGGACCAACCGAAGGTGATGTTCGAGGTCAGCGCGGATACGACGAACACCGGGCCGAGTTTCTGCATGCCGTTCGGACTCGAAATCGAAACACAAGAGCCAACGCCAGGGTGGCTCACCGCTCCTGTGGACTCGTGCATCTCGGCGAGATCGCCTATCGCACCAGTGGCCAGCTTGAGTTTGACCCGAAAACAGAGACGTTCAAAGACAATGACGCAGCGAATGAACTACTCTCGAAGAACTATCGAGAGCCCTTTCGTCTTCCAGTCGTTTGATTCCTGCGAACAAACCTCTGCCGAAGACTCCAGGGTCTTCCATATCGTCCCACGCATAGAACGAACGGATGAAGCTGACAGCAAATGCTGAAACAGAGATTGCGGCACCGCTCGACGCAGTATTCGACTATCACACGGAAGCCGACAACTACCCGGGATTGCTGAAGCCACGGTTCCCGTTGGCCGGTATCAAAAGCGTCGAATTGATTGATGCCGCCGTCCCGGCAGTCGGAGTTCGACGGCGAGTCACAATGACCGACGGCATGGAACTCGTTGAAACGATCAATCAGCACGAATCAGGGAAGGTTCACGGATACTTCTGGAGTGAAGGTCTCAAGTCTCCCCTGTCACTGATTGTCACCAGGGCCGTGGCTCAATGGAACTTCCGAGAAACCGACAATGGAACGTTGGTTCACTGGACCTACGACTTTACGCTCACAACCCCACTCGTGTGGCCACTTGCCAAACCAATATTCCTGAGGTTTCAGACGTGGATGAGCCTTGGGCTCAAACGTGCACAGACTGCACTCAACTCTAAGCCAACGTCGTAGGAACCGACAGCTCTAAGAGACCTCAGGCTCCCGGGCGCAATGCAATAAACAGCGACAGCCCGGAGAACCCAACAACCAGCGCCGTCACCAGACCGAGGAGAAACATCCGTACTTCCGGACGGGAGATGACCGACGTCTTCTTCCGCATCGATACATCCGGTTGACTATCAGCTCTGGACTTCACCGTGTCTTCTTTTGGCCTGCGGACCTTTCGAGTTCGACCAGACCCTGCCGGAGTCGCACCGCGTTGTCCTGGGATCTCCGATTTTGAATCGGTATCTTCGAACTGCTCTTCTTCGGCTCGCTGAGCCGGCATCGACAAAGTTTGCTGAACGCTCACCGATCCGGTTTGCGAGACCCCGAAGACCTTACGACATCGCGGGCATTTCAGCTCTGTCCGGCCGGACTTCTCGTTAAACCGAATCTTAGATCTGCAGCCTGGGCAGGTAATCATTTGCGGTGACATGTGATGGCGCCTCCGGAGTGTTGAGGACCTGAAAACGTCGGCTTCGCTGCCTGATGGTATCCTGTCCGTCTCTGCAGAACCGGCAGTATCTCAGATTCATCCTTCAGGATTCAACTGCGACTTCAAATGGAAGGAGTCAATGACCCAGGCCCCATCTGATCAATCGGCCGTTCTTGCCGAAAGCCTTGTCCCGACAGACGCTGGGAGCCGACAGCAACCGCCTGCTGGCCATGATGCGGACGATCCCTGCAGTCGCTAATGGCCAAAAAACCAGAATTCCTTATCCAAGCCGCACGATGTGTCCGATGTACACAACGTATCTGTTTGTTGCGCTTCGTCTCGCAGTGTCTCAGAGGGCTTCAAGTGCCCTGAATGACGGGTAAGACGTGGATTCGGCTGGTGGATACGAGATGGCAGGAATCAAACAGCGGGTAACCGTTCATGTGGTATCCGGAAAGATCTGAAACTCCACCAACCATTTTTGGGGCGATACATCGTTCTGCCGTGGTGCAGAAAGATCGTAAACCAGACCGCCAGAGGCGGCTCAGCAGGAGAACTTTCATGCGAAAGTACGGAAAATTGTTATTGGTGCTGGCTGTTCTGGCAGCGGTTCCCGCAGTCGCAAGTGCGGACAGCGGACTCAATAAACAGGCACCAGCCGCAGAGGCAGCACAAAAACAGAAGAACCAGCTGCAGGCCGAACAGGTCAAAGCGGCAATGCGAAAAGCTCAAATAAAAGGCACCGAGACCAGAGCACCAAAGTCAAACCTGTCTTCGATTCAGCAGACCGCAGCCGTCGTTCCAAGTAACCAGCAGGTTGCCGAGCAGATCGGTGGGGCTCTGTACAAGGCCGGACTCCAAGGGTATGACATTTCGATTCATTATCAAAAGGGCATCGCTACTCTGAGTGGTCCGGTTGCGACCCCGGCGCAGCGTGCGGCCGCAGAGAATGCCACACGACAGATCCCTGGAATCAAGCAGGTTGTCAACAAGCTGGAAGTCTCACAGCCAGTTGCTCAACGGGCTGCAGTTCCACAGCAGCCAGCTCCGCAGGGACCACCAATGTCCCGTGCCGCTTACAGCCAGCAACTTGCTCCCGCAGCATATGCTCAGCAGGCTCCACCAGCAATTGCTGCGCCCAGCCCGATGATGCAGGCTTCGGCCAGTGCTCCAATGGCAATGGGCGGTGCAGGCTTCCTGTCACATCCTCATCTGCCGGCTCATGCCTGGCCCGCTTACGCTCAGTATCCGAACTCAGCAGCGGTCACCTATCCAACTCAATACAGTGCGAGTGCGTTTCCGTACATCGGACCTTTCTATCCGTACCCTCAGGTTCCCCTGGGATGGCGAGATGTTCGGCTGCAGTGGGATGATGGATTCTGGCACCTGAATTTCAACAAAGAGCCAAACGTCTGGCGAACGCTGTTCAGCATTCATGGCGACGACTAGCAGACGTTAACGCTGTACTCTGCGAACCAGCAGAAACAAAGTCGTGATCGAGGGGCGTTTCCGAGCGATTCGGGAACGCCTTTCGTCATTGACTCCAGCCAGCTATGGCAAGGCGCGTGTCTCCGTGAGCATCGGCAGGAACTGCTGTTTCGGAACGTATTCACTCGGTATCGAGGTCAACCACTTCGCACCCGGCAGACCTGAGATACAACAGATTTTATCCAACAGGGAATCCCGCCCGATTACTGTGCAAATTGCGAATATTGTCACAAGTTGTGTAACCGGAAAGATCGATACAACAGAAAGACAACTATCGGAATCGTTGCGGAGCATTGAGTCTTCGCGGCCGTCGAGACGTTGCCGGGAACTGTAAAGCGAAATCAACCGAATAGATCCGGGCTTCGGCTCAAACTTCTCTGGCAGGGAAACAAGACAATGCAGACGTTTGGCAGGCAACTGAGACGTTCGGCCGTGCTAACTGCAATCTGCCTGATGACCTTTGTGAACAGCGGATGTACGCTGACCACTGGGTTTGGTGCAGTGCTGACCGAGTACGTGCTGTTCTGGAAGGTGGCTCCACCGATGCCGGTCAGTGCATACAAATCACAGCAGATTGAAGACCAGCTGTGGGCTCAGGAACGTGACCGTGTCGCCATCCTGGATCCCATCGAAGGTGAAAATGCTCCATTGCACTGCATGGATCCACCCAGTGACGAAGCCGTCATGAAAGCACTGCCGGAGACTGCGGCCGGCGGATTTGCCTTCCTGATGGAGACGCATCGAAACAACGTGCGAATCGTAAAAGAACTCATCGTTGACCGTCTGGATGAACCACGGGTCTTCCCAATGGTTGGCCCCGCTCGACAGAAACACTGTCATTACAAGTGTACGGTCTACTACGACAAAGTGTTGCGAAGCTACTGGCCAATCCCGTTTACTCACCACGATCAGTCTCAGGAAGTGGTCTACATCGATAAGAACTACCTGATTCGAGTGGCAGGACCAGCGACCTACTAAGCTCTGCGACGAACACGATCAAACTAAAGAAGGCCGATTCGCTCAATACGAATCGGCCTTCTTTGTGTGACAACTGCTCCAGCAAAGAACCAGAACAGGAATTGGTCATAAGCAACGTTTAATTGTCGCTGGTCGTTTTCTCTTCAAAACTGGATCCTGGCAGTGCAGCGGCGTCCAGGGCAGCAATGGCTGTGGTGCTATCGACATTTCCGTCAAAGGTCACCACAACACGGCGGTCGTTGATGACGCCTTCTTCTTCCTGTTCCACCAACTCAACGGATGCGACACCATCAATTCCTTCCAGAGCGTCTTTGGCTTTGGGGAAGCAACCGAATGGGCAGTGCATTTCCGGAATCGCGAGATTCACTGTTTCTCCGGACTCAAACGACACCGTCACCGGACTGCTGTCCACTTCGGTTTCCGGAGCTGCCATCGCAGTTGAGTCCGTTGCGGCATCCCCGGATGTCGACACGGTTTCAGTTGCAGAATCCGCGCACCCTGCCAGCAGGGCCGCTGTTGCCAGCAGTGCAAGTCGTTTCATCGTCTTTGATCCTTTTTTGCGAGTGTGTTTAGCTGGAGACTGACACATGCGACGCAGAACTCTGGATCGCCGCTCCAACGGACGCCGATTGTATCCACCCGCCTGTGAAAGACAATTACTGCATCGAGTGACAAACCACATTTTCGAACCCTCTTGCGCATGCTGTGATTTGCCTCACCCGCACCCGTGACACGCAGAACCACGGCAGATTGGACAACTGGTGCATTCACTGCCTTCGCAGGATTGATTGCTGGTACCAGATCAGCCAAATCGGTTCAGCTGCAGGCTGCCCATTCAGCATTGGTCGCTCCAGAATGCTGAAGATCCGAAATCTCACCTAATGGCTCGCAGACGAGCAGTTTTGTGGCGGCGGGGGCTTGCAGTACCCTGGGCAGAAGCTGCAAACACTGGATTTCCTTGACGATTCGCCAATCAGCGGGTAGGCTTTCGAAGTGGATTTTTGCTGTGTTTGGTCACATTCAGCAGAGATCACTCCACTCCTGCCAGCAGATCCTTCCACATCGTTCGGCATCCTCCATCCTCCGCCGAGCAAAGGAGATTCCCATGCTCACTCTGTTCGGACGTTCCGCACAAATGTGTGATGGTGTCGACCGCCGCTCGTTCCTGCAGATTGGTGGACTGTGCGGTGGACTGGGCCTGGCCGATATCCTGCGGGCTGAATCTGTAACGACTCAGAAGAAGTCCAACAAGGCAGTCATCAATATCTTCCTGGCAGGCGGACCTCCTCACCAGGATATGTGGGAAATCAAAACAGAAGCACCGTCAGAAATTCGTGGAGAGTTCTCACCGATTGCAACGGCTGTCCCCGGGATCCAGATCGGCGAGTGCTTTCCGAAACTGGCCTCCATCATGGATAAGCTGACTGTGATTCGGTCAGTTGTCGGATGCAGTGGAGGACACGACGCCTTTCAGTGTTTCACCGGATGGAATCGCCGCAGCCTGCAGTCCATCGGTGGCCGACCGTCCATCGGCTCCGCGCTGGCTCGCATCCTGGGACCCGCCGATCCCGGGATCCCTCCATCAGTTGCCCTGGCAGCCCAGACGCGACATGCTCCGTGGTCCGAACCTGGGTCCCCCGGATTCCTCGGATCTGCGTGGCAGGCATTTCGGCCAAGTCACGAAGGCGCGGACAACCTGACGCTCAACGGTGTCACGCTGGATCGACTGAACGAGCGAAAGACACTCCTCACAGGTCTGGACCGTCTGAAACGCGATATGGATGTCAGTGGCAGAATCGACGGAATGGACGCATTCAATCAGGCTGCTTTTGGTGTGCTCACCTCAAGTCGCCTGGCCGACGCACTGGACGTTTCGAAGGAACCTCAGGAAGTTCGAGACCGTTACGGCGACGGAAAACCATACAAGTACCAGTACGACGGCGCCCCCACCTGTAACGATCACCTGCTGATTGCCCGGCGTCTTGTTGAAGTCGGCGTTCGGTCGGTCACATTGTCTTACGGACGCTGGGACAGTCACGGAGCCAACTTCGATCTGGTTCGACATCATGGAACACGGCTGGACCAGGCCGTCAGCGCTCTTGTTGAAGACCTCGATCAACGCGGCATGCTGGATGATGTCACCGTTGTTGTCTGGGGTGAATTTGGACGCACACCAAGAATCAACAAAGGAGCAGGACGAGACCACTGGCCACGTGTGAGCTGCGCGTTGATGGCCGGTGGCGGAATGCGAGCAGGCCAGGCAATCGGTGCCACGAACCGACTGGGAGAGTATGCGGTCGAACGTCCGGTTGACATGCAGGAAATCGTTGCCACGATCTACCACAACCTTGGCATTGATCCGATGACGACCACAGTCAGTGATCCCACCGGTCGACCACAATTCCTTGTTGACAAGCGGATTCCCGTTGCAGAACTCGTCTGAGAGTCACTTCGACGCATGCTATGGCGTCTGCTTGTAAAGCCAGACTTCGGACAACAGAGTGCCCCAGCCTCCGGTATTTCTCCAGACCGTTACGTCCCCGAGCGGACCTTCGCCAATCCCGGACTGCTTGCGACACCACAGTTTTAACTGACCATCGGCTGTCGCTTCCTTCGGAACAACAAACTCGAACTGCTCTGGCGTGAACTTTGGCAGCTCCATTTCGTCTGCCAGGACAAATTCGTCCGCCAGAATGCTCTGACCGGTCTGATGCTGGAAGATGCCAAAACGTTCCAGGTAGTCCGGCCGCACTAGCGTCATGCGAGCAACATACTGAGCGTCCGGATCCAGTCCGTCATACTCAAGAGTGACTCCTTCCTCTTCGTCCGTTGTGAACGCGCACGACGTTTGTGATCGGCGCGCTGCCATGTCAAAGATTCCATCACCAAATGGCCAGCCATGAGTGACATGAGGCGACTTATTTTCATTGCCCAGGTCATCATAGAACGCAGACCGCGACTTCATTTCGTAGTCCGCAAGATCCCGAAGAATCTCGTACGCTTTTTCTTCGCTCGCCTGTTCGGCTTTCTCAATCTGCCGAGTAGTCCACCCGAGTCCCACGTAGTCCTGGTCAAGATTGAACATCCCCGCGATCTGCACGCCGTAGATGGCGTCACTTTCCTTGCCGAGGCGACGAGCTTCACGCTTCCACATCTCGGCCTCGGAATGTTTCTGAGGCCCACGGTTAATGGCCTGCTTTAGAAGTTGTCTGGACTTCTTAGCACCATCCGGGCCGGTCACGTCTGCGGCAATCGTCAGAAGTTCTTTCAGGAATGTTCGTTGGTTCAGAACGTCACTCTGGATGAACAAATCCGCGTAAGCCCGCTGCATGTATTGCCGCCAAAGGTAATCTGACTTCAGCAGATTGGACGGGATTCGTTCTCCTGCCTGACGAACCAGATTGGCGAATCGTTGAATGCCGTCGTTCGTTGTGATGTCGGTCTGCAGGTTGTCTTCAAACTGAGCGATCGCCTCAGCCATCAAAGGAGCGGCTTCTTTTCCAAAGAACTTCCGGCAGTACTCAAGGATCAATTCGTTCAACGGCATGTCAGGTGCCCAAAGAAGCCGCTGCCACATCCAGCTGTTGAAGTGGTCGTGATGTCCTTCTGAGTAATTGATGTCCCCAATTCCGTACCGCATTGATTCGCGGAAGAAGTCGTAGTAAGCCTTCGGTCGAGCGTTGAAAGCACGCCGGTTGTATACCTGTACCAGTGCCGGATCCGGTTTCCTATCGTAGATGTAATGATCCGATGCCGGCGGGAGATCGTGATTTCGATCAGGAATCAACGCGTGGTCCATCAGCCCGTTCTGAGCATAAACCCAATGAGTCACGTCGGTGAAGAAGACCAGATCATGAGCGGGAGGAATCTGTTTGAGCATCTCACGGTAATAACGATCCATCGCTCCAAATGCCGGATAACGAAAGAGGTCCATTCGGTGGTCCTGGCGCCGGCCCGGCATCCATCCCATCGCATTTGAGCCGGGACCAATAGCGAGTGCACGCATCCACGGTCCCGGATTCTCCTGCAGGTATCGAAAGATCGCTTTGTCGCCGTCATTGTCCAGCTTCTGATTCAGCACAAAGATCTCCGCGGCCGGTTGATACTTGTGGATGACGTTGGCGATCTCGTGGCACATCTCGATGTAGACGGCACCGTAAGGCCGACACCGTTCACATTCACAGCCTCCACCGTCTCCGGATTTCATTCTCACATAGTCCACAGGAGCGGCGGTCTTCCAGCGTGCTTCTTCCTGCTCGAGCTTGAATGCCCGTGCCTCCGGTATCGAAAGACACAGATACCCCGTCCGGCCAATTGCTTCCTGAGCCTTCCATTCCGGTTCACCCGAACCCTGATTCGGATTTAGACTCACCTGCACCTTCAGACCCAGGCTGCGCACAAACTGATATCGAGGATCGTCAGCACTGACGCCGTAGCCCATCGAAACAGTATTGGCTCCGGCCAGCACATATCCGATAACCGCCCGTTGCCATTCTTCGTCCGTCCAGTGACGAGATTCCGTCAGTTCGGTGATCGTGTGTCCCTGTCCAACTCCCATTCCTCGAACCTCGAAAGCGGGAGCAGACTTCACATTCAATGAATCGGGCACTTCAACAGATTCCTGCCCGAACTCCATATGACGCAGCAGTTCACCAATGCCGTACAGCACACCACGATCACTCACACCCACAACGTTGATCTCATTCCCGATTCGACTTAACAGGAACCCCTCCGGACCGGGATCAGATTCCGATGGCAGATTGTCATTCGGCAGACCGGGCAACACCGGTGTACCGGCGAGCGAATCGAGCGTGTGAAGCTGAATCACCAGGTCCGACGCACCCGATTGCTGATTGTTGTTCGTCTGCTTCGTGGCATCTCCTGCCGTCGCAACCTCAATGTCAACATCTGAACGTCTCGACAATTCGGCCGACAGAATCTCCTGATACTTCACGACAACAGAATCAGACTCATCCGTCATCGATACCACGACACGACGGTGAGTCGAAGCATCAGCGTACGATGCCAACAGCACCGATGTCAGGCAACAGAACAACAGTTGACCAGGACTAACCATATTCAATCGAAGACCACTCATGGACGCTGTCCGATCTGCTGTGCATTCAGTTCGACGTGCCGAATTGTTGCTCCCTCCGGTCCCTTGTACGAATACGTAATGTGCAGACCACCTTCGTGATCTTCAAGTGCACTCGGATAGCCGTAGCTGCGTTCGCCATTCGGTGCGTCTTCCAGAATCTGCATGCGAGGCCACGTCTTCCCTTCATCGGTGGAACGAAAGACCACGATGCGGTGCCTGCCTCGCTCCGTATCGTTGGCCACCAGAATCCAGCTTCCCGATGACAACGCTCGCACGGCTACCGAACTGCCCGGATTGGGGATTTCAATATCGGTTGCCGCCGTCCATGTGGTTCCCCCATCGCTTGATGTGGCCCGCGAGATCCTCTTGGGAGCATCCCCGTTATCACGATGCCACGCGACGAGCGTTCCATCCTTTCGTTCGGCCACTGCCGGCTGGACATTGCCGAGTCCCACGATTGGCTTCCCGGTCTGCCAGGTTTCTCCGCCGTCGTCGGACGTCGCCATCAGCGAAATGTTGAAGCCATCGGAATACAGTGGCAGGACGATGCGACCGGACTTCAACGTAAGTAGATTAGTTCGCGTCATCCAGCCAATGTCACGTTTGATCGGATCGGCCGCCGCTTTCACCAGGAGATCGTTGTACGCCCGAGCATATTCAGCCCACATGTTCTGCTGGTATCCGATTTCCTTAAAGCCAGCTGCAATATCTTTTCCAAGCGTCTCTCCCGGTTTCAGCAGGATGATGTCCTGCCAGTCCCAGGCGGGCGGTCCTTCACCCGAGTAGTCAGTCGAGCGTCGATATTTCAGAATCGACTGTTCCCACTTGTTGGCATGAACGACCATCCAGAACAGCCAAAGTCGCTGCTGAGCATCGATAAACAGAACAGGATTGCAGTCCGGAAGATCAGGCGTGTCCGCATACGTTGAAACAGGGCCCCATTTCGCTGACCCTGCCTTCTTACGAGCCCCCTGAATCTTCACGTCGTTTGACTTCCGTTCACCGGAACCGTGAAACCACACAGCCAGCAGATCCCCATTGGGACACTCCACGATCGAACTGCTGTGAACATGCTTCGCCTGAGGAGGAAAGATGTTCTCAATGTTCGTGCCCGTTTGAGCGATGGCAACAACACTCAGGATCGATAGAAACGGTGACAAGATTTCTTACTCCAGCTGCATCAAAGGAAGGCGTCGGACGAAGGCAGAATTCAGACCAACGGAAACAATATTGTAATACCGCCCCAACTGAATCCAAGCGCCCCGAAATCAACGACTTCAATCGCCTTCGCCCAGCTTTGTTTGACAGTTTCTTCCGAATTTACTGCGGATGTTTGCTTCACCGACCGTATGCAGCTCTGTCATGAAGTACTGAACGTTGTTCACATTGCAGATACTGACAAGGGCTGGACTATCGCTGGCTCTGATGACATGGATCATCGGCCAATGGGAACCAGTTGGCGTCTCCGAGACACTGGTGGCCGCACGAATCACCATGCGATTCAATAGTTCATCTGTCACAATCGGATGGAAGCCAGCGACGCAATGCGCGGGTGCATTCCGTTTCATGATCGTGGCCCTTTCTCACCCGGTGGTGAAAATCCCGGGCGCCGCAATCTGGTCAACCGGGATTCAGCACGTTGTCGTGAGAATCGATCACCGGTTGCTCTGCCTCACATTCCTCATCACAGCAGTCGCGGAGGCCGTCGTACTGAGACGCGCAGGAGCGTTTCGCGATCATAGAATTACGAGTCGCTGAACTTCTTCTGGTCCTTGCTTCCAGAAGGTAAATGCCTGGACAGTGTCGACTCAGCCATCAAACATCACGGCTTGAGATGTTCGTCGAAGAAGTCCCACATCGCGTGCAACTCCCGCTGCCGAAACGCTCCGCTGAATCCGTGCCCCTGGCCCTCAAACGCCAGTAGCGTGTGCGAAGCACCAACGGCCCTCAATCGCGCGTCGAGCATGGTCGCCTGTGCAAAAGGAACGGCTCGGTCCTGATCGCCGTGAATTGTGAGTACAGGTGGGTCGTCGTAGCTGGCATAAGTCACTGGACTGGCCTGTCGATAAGCTGCAGTCGCTTCGTCTGGAGTTCCTCCCACAAACAGGCGAAATATCCAGCCCACCGAACTGTTCTCATAACACGCCGCAAGATCCGTTGGACCAAAGACGTTGACAACTGCCTGCACCCGACTTGACTGACCAGCATTTCCACCATCTCCCTCCAATTCGGATTCCGCATCAGTTACTCCAAGCATCAGAGCAAGGTGCCCACCAGCAGACCTTCCTGTCACACCAATTCGCTGGGGATCAATCTGATACCGAACAGCATTCGCTCGTAACCAACGAACTGCTGCCTTTGCATCATGAATTTGTGCGGGGAAGTTCGAGGTTGCCGTCGTTGTTTCTTTCTCTGACTCGTCGAACATCATCAGTCGGTAGCTGACGGTCACAGCAACATAGCCTCGTCTGGCCGCTTCCTCAATTTGCGAACGATATCCGTGGCGATCTCCCAGATACCATCCTCCGCCGTGAATGAAGACGATGGCGGGAAATGGTCCTTCACCTGTCGGACGAGCCAGATCGAGTTTCAGTTTTCTTGATCCTGCCATTCCATACGTGACACCTTCTTCGATCACTGGTGGTGGGGCCAAGTGACGCTTTAAGAACGACATCACCAGTTCTGTGCGTTTTCGACTATCTCGGTGAATGCCTGCTTCCACCCGACACTCAACGCCAAGCACATCCATCTGTTCCTTCAGGGCCTTTCCGAACCGAGGGTGGTGAATTCCGATACTACGACTGCTGATCGGTGTGCTCAGTCCGTTGTCGTAGGTCATCAGGACCGGTGCGTCATCTTTGGACAGATGAGGTATCGCTGAAACTTCTTCGAACAATTTGTATTTGTCTGCGGGAAGATCATTGATGCTCACCAGATCTACATCAAACAGATCAGCAAGTGCTGAATTCCGATATGTGTCTGACTCGGGAAACAGGCCTCGAATGAATCGAGGGTCATAAGAGGATTGCCCATTATTGACAGCCATGCAGGTAAGACGAGTCGATTGACGGGACACAGGATCGCTGCTGACGGCGTCAGCCATGTCATCATGGAATCCCAACCACAGCGACATTCCTGCACCAGCAGAACCACCTGTCGCTGCAACACGGTCTGGATCGAAATTCCACTCGTCTGCCTGATGCCGAACGAACTGAATCGCGCGAGCGGCATCCAGGTGCTGGGCCGGAGCAATGGCTTGGTCGGTAAATCGATAGGTAATTGACACGACCGAGATACCCGCTTTCAGGCATTCTCGCAGGACACTCCTGCTGACTGATTTGTCTCCATGCCGGAATGCTCCTCCATGAATGGAAACCAGAACAGGTGCAGGCTTGTCAGAATCCGCCAGCCACACATCCATGAGATTTCTGTCGTGAGGGCCATACTTCACGTTCGCATGTGTTGGTTCTATGGTCTGCCCCTGCGTCACACGCGCAGAAATCATCAGCGCGACAACGACGGTAGCAAAAACAAATCTCATGACCTCAGCCATTCTTTCCTGCGGAATGTGTCATCTGGCTCCAGTCCAGTGACAATTGCCCTGGGTGACGACATCAGTTAATGACAATCGTTCGAATGAACGCCAGCAGCACATATGTCGCCAGCGGAGTGTTCAATTGGAATCTCTGACTCCAATCGAACATCTGCCTCGGGTTTCTGTGTGGCGAATAATTCCATTGTGCCGTGCAAATTCGAAAGTTATCACCCTGTCCGAGGTGTTGGCAGTCGACACAAACCCAAGACAACTGCAACGCTGTGTCGGATCGGTGTCGGATTTCGTTTGAGCACGAAAAAAGGACTCACGACACATCGTCGTAAGTCCTTTGGTATCAACTAGCCGAGGCGGGACTCGAACCCGCACGCTCCAATTGGAACCCGGGATTTTAAGTCCCGTGCGTCTGCCAATTCCGCCACTCGGCCCCGAGATGGATCTTGGCGCTGACCACCGATCCACTCTACACCCGAAAGCCGGGCAACTGTTGCATAGGGCGATGAACGAAATAACAGTGTAGCTGTTCGTGTCAGACGCGCGAACCTGCCAGAACCGGATGGAACAGTAATTCGACAACTCCACGACTTCGACGAAGCCTGTCCCATCAGTACAATCAGCGTGCAGCCATTTAATCCGCGAGGACCCTGGCGAGGTGTGTGAGTGCTGCAAGCATGAATTGTCCGGCGATTTGAATCTCTCATCGTCGCAAACAGGAAACTGTTATCGTGAGAACAAGCATACACCGCGTCACCATCACCGGAGCCTGTGGAAATCTGGGATGGAAGATTCTGTGTCATCTGGTCCAGCAGGTGGAAATCGAGCAGGTGTTCGGTGTGGATCTCCAACGACCAGGCCCCGAACAACTACGTGAATTAAGCCAGCTACCCGGCAACGAAAAGGCTCAGTTCACTCAGGCGGATCTGACGAACCACGCAGACCACCGCTGGCGTGATCCGGTACGAGATTCCCATGCAGTTCTCCACTTTGCAGCACAAAACCCGTTTCCGGAAGCAACCTGGAATGATGCCAACCATTCTCTGGACATGACCATCAACATCGCCAGCCTCGCAGCGGCGGCGGGAGTTCGGCGGTTTGTATTCGCATCGTCTAATCACGTTATGGGCCGCTACAAAGACCGGCCACTGAGTCAAACAATCGGAGTCGGAGAACTGGCAACCAGTCTTGAGCATGCTGTCGGCACCGTGTGGAAGACCGGTGACACTGAAATGGACTCAACCGTCTACGCGGTCGCCAAGAGTTCAGGGGAACGGGTGTGCCGTGCTCTGTCACTCCAGTCTGGTGGTTCAACTGAGTTTGTCTGCACGCGCATCGGCTGGTGCCAGCCGGGAGAAAACCATCCATCCACTTTGTCGGGAGCAGGCACTCCGACTCAGGATTCATCGGAGTCAACCGCTGAAGATCGTGAAGCAGCAAAGAACGATCGATGGTTCAAATCCATGTGGCTCTCCAACCGGGATTTTGTTCAGCTTCACGCTCGCGCCTTGTTCGCCGACAGCATCCCGTGGCCCGATCCCTGCATCGTGGTCAATGCGATGAGTCGGAACGACGGGATGCCGTGGAGTCTGAACGAGGCGCAAACGTGGCTGGGATACGAGCCTCAGGACGGAATCGACTTTTCGGCGGCTTCCGCAGTGAATACAGATCCAGAAGCCACCCATCACTGAGCAAACGTCGCGCGGAAGCTGTCATCTGCATGAACTGGCAGAATGAACTGCACACGAGCGGACTGCTACGGAAGCAAGTTTTCCAGATTCACAGTCAGATGCATCGTGGCGACAACGATCTCAGATCCATCCTCAGCAGCAGCGACATCGGGAGTCACGGCAGCGACATCGTTCAGCAGTGTTTCCATCGCTTCCAGTTTCGAATCATCACTAAGTGAATCCGGACGAAGCGCTACGAGGGCCCGTCCAGTAGTCAGAATCTTCTCTTTAGTATTCTCAACCAGTGTCAGAACTTCGGCAGCACTGTGGCCGTTTCGTGGCGCGAACGCAAATCGCACTTTGGGTTGACCGTTGCCCGACTCAAAAGTGATTCCGACTGCCGTTGAGTCAACTGCTGTCAGCAATGGCCTGGCAGCCAGGACGTCAGGCCTTCCATTGAATCCTGACTCAAAACCGCTCGGTGTGGCTGAAGCGATCGCCAGTGGACAGTTGCTGACTTCTCCCCAGACTGACCGGAGTGCTTTCGCATGCTGACTGCTTCGGTTCTTCGCATCTTCCGATACAAGACACATGAATGTCTGCTGTTCGAATGCGGAGAGCTTCTGCCTGAGTGCCTCCCGCTGTGCGGCTGATGCCAGGTAAGGCGGAATCACTTCGCTGAGTTCTACCCACTGAGCGGCCTGTTTGGTTTCGATCACAACAGCATCGGCTCCCCACGTGAGACTGTGTCGGTGCCCATCGTGATTCGCACGCTCGTCCTCCGGAATCTCAGTGATCTTTGCAACCAGCGGCACTTGAAGTGATTTGATATTCTCCGGAGCAAGCCCAAGAGCGTTGAGGTCAACGCCTTCGAGAGCTTCCGCCACATGGGCTTCATAGAGCATCTTAAACAATTGATGTTTCGCAAGGACGGCAGGCTGGACAACGGCGTAGCCATCCTGTTCACCAAACTGTTCCCACGGCAGAATCGACATTGTCTGTTTCTGCGATGCCGACTCGGAAACATCGATTTTCTGACGCGACACTGCTCGGATGGGGTCATCTGCATTGGCGGTCCATGCAGCAGCAACGGCGGAGACGAAGAGAACTACCGCGACAGAAACGATTTCCTGCCAGCGGCTCATTGACGGTGTTGTTGAACTCAGCATTTTGATCCTCCTGATCACATCATTCGTCGAAACAGAAACCAGATAAGATGCCTCGCGATGCGAATCCATGCGCAACGCGAGCATCGACAATCCACGTTGATATGCGTTCAAGCTTCCCAGTAAACCGGCAGCCTGTCGGTCGGTTGCCAGTTCCTGAGCGAAAATCAATTGTCGCCGAAGCAGCAGCATCAGCGGGTGACAGCAAAGCAGTGACAGGCACAGTTCCGCAAAGAATCGCGTTTGCGAGTCTCGCCGAACTTCATGAATCAATTCGTGCGCAAGCGCCGCGTGTCGTTCGTCCGCAGTCCATTGTTCAAAGTCATCTGGCACATAGATTGTGCCTCGGCTGAGCCAGCTCACACATGGTGACGAAAGCAACCTGCTGGCGCGCAGTCGAAGAGGAAATGAAACGCCATGCCTTGCAGAAAGGATCTTCAACTCCACGGCCGCCATAGACTCTTCTGAGATACTCCGCGCCTTCCGCAGCGACCACACCCAGCGACTACCGACGACACATCGGCCAAGCCCCAGAAGACACACCAAAGCCGCTAACAACAAATATCCCCCGGCCATTCTACTTGCTGCAACTGGATGTCGATTGCGAAGCTGACTGAGTTGGTGCATGAAGTGTTGCGCCGTAAACTCGAATGCTGGTTCGGAAGCTGTCGGAGGCACCGATTCAGCCGCTTCAGGAGCGACGGAATTCGGATGAACGAAATGTCGGCCAGGCAAGCCACCTGCCTGTGTCGTAGCCTGCAAAGTCCAAAGCCGTGGCACGTCACAGCAGGTCGCCACGACAACAACCGCCGACAATGTGATGCCAAGCAGCGAAATACGAGCCGACAAACGAGGCGATCGGTCCAGACAGAATCGAGCGGCAGTGGATGTAAATCCTGCAATCAGCGTGATCTGCAGCAGGCAGACAAGAATGACAATCATTCGTCGTTCTCCTGTCGCTGCAGGAGTTTCGTGAGGTACTCGCGTTCCTTCCGAGTCAGTTTGCGGCGATCAAGCAGCTGAACGAGTAGCGCTTCCCGAGAACCATTGAACAGCCGCGAAACCATGTCACCGACAAGGCGTTTCGCAACGTCGTCAAACGTACGAATGGCCTTGTAGCGAAATGGCCGCTGCGGATTGATTTGCTTCAGAAAGCCCTTGTCGGTGAGCCCCCGTACAACGTTGGCCACCGTAACATAAGCCAGATCCTCACCAGCTTTGGCGAGGGCTTCCCTGGCTTCTTCCGCACTGGCATCCTTCTGTTCCCAGAAGATTTTGATTACTGCCAGTTCGCGGGTCGTCAGTTCAGTCGACCTGGGGCGAGCCATCATTGCTTCCCTGCAAAAGTATGTTTGTATAACCAAATTTGATTTGGCAAATAAGAATCACAGCCGGAATGCGAATGCAAGACCGATTTCGAATCGATCACTTGCCGCTGCACACGCGACAGCCACGCAGGATCTGCGAATCAGTCATCCCAGCGCGTCTGATCGAATGTGACCACGGACCGTCGGTGTGACTGTGATGATATTTCACCTGTCAGGCAGTGTGTTTCGTTTAGACTCGACATCCTGTGCACCAGCGAGCGCCGGATCAGCGCGTTTTGGTATCTCACTGACTAACCATGCAACCAGTACTGCCATGTAGAATTGCCCCACGACTGACTGCATCCATGTGAATGTCTGCATGATTGGTGTTGCCGGAGTCACGTCGCCGAAGCCCAGCGTCGACATCGTGACAAAGCTGAAGTAGATGCACCTGGAAAACAGCACGACTTCGTCCGATGAAGCATCGCTGTCGATCTCAACACTATGCTGGCTGAACCGAAGTGAAGCGGCATCAACCTGAATCATGCCCCAGTACAGTACTGCCCACGCCAGACCAAGCAAAAGGTAGGCACTGATCGCTCCGAACACGGAATGAATCGATGCAAGATAGTTTCGAATGACAGAAATGATAATCATCACTGCCATCGCAGCGAAAAAGAAACACTCAAGAACGCAGGTGCAAAGGAACAGAAACGGCTTGTCTACAAGCAACGTGGCCCATGTCAGCGGAATCACCATGGCAGCAACAATTGAACCTGCCCATATCCATTTTCCACGCGTTGAAGTCACGACAGCTGCCGAAAACAGGATCGCTGTAATCCCCACACGCAGGAGCCATTCCACATAGGGTACTGACTCCGCGAGCGGGACAACAAAAAGAACTGTTGCAAGGGAGATCAGCAAGACGCTGAGCGATTTTCCATTGCGACGCGGTGACGCTGCGTGGTGTTGTAATCCGGAATCCGTCGATACCGATGCGTGCTCTATCGCCATCTCTCGGGTTCATCCTGCCTGATTATCGTTCGTAACGTCAAAACCAGTTCGTAGCGAATAAATTCGTCCGGCACAGGCAGCCTGCAAGCTGATAAGTGTTTTCTGTCGACTGAAGTCATCGCTTCGGATACAGCAGATGACGCTGCAACTGCATCACTTTGAACGGAAGGAACTAACTCATTGCTGATCTGCGTCGAAGCTCATCGAGATTCAACAGTCGATTCAGAGCGTTCGCATGGCGAAACATGCACATCGGCCTGCAAATGCAGTGCGCATCATCTCAAAGATCAAGCGCTAATCAATTGATAGTCCACCCACAGCCGCCTGCTATCTTCTGATTGGGTTGTTCAGCGCGAGCAAGTCTGTACTTGTATTCCTTTGCTGGACCAACACCCCTCAGCCTGTGTTCCGTGCTTCCGGATTGACAGGAAAACAACGAAGAGAATCACCTATGGAGTCGGATCAGCTGTTGCTGCAGCTGAACCATCATCTTGCTTCGTGCCGCCGGTCGGTCGGCGGAGTTCGCTGAACCACATGACAACGTTGTAGAACACCGGTGTGAGAAAGAGTCCGAATACCGTCACACCGATCATCCCCGCGACGACGCAAACGCCGAGGGCTACTCGCATTTCTGCTCCCGCACCTGTCGCGAGTATCAATGGCATAAATCCCAGGACGGACGAAAACGCGGTCATCAGGATGGGTCGCAGGCGCAGGCGACAGGCTTCCACAACGGCATCGAATCGCGACATTCCGGAATCCTGCTTCTCGCGCGCGAACTCCACGATCAGAATCGCGTTCTTCGCTGAAAGTCCGACGAGAAGTACCTGTCCGATTTGCGTGAAGATATTGTTGTCCAGCCGCCAGATCGTCACACCGATGATCGAACAAAGAAGGCACATCGGGACGATTAAAATGACCGCCATGGGGAGCGACCAGCTTTCGTACTGAGCAGCCAGAACCAGAAACACAAAAACTACTGCGAGGGGAAATACAAGTTTCGTGAGCAGGTCTTCAGCGGCAATCAGCTGCTGCAACGTCAGCTCCGTCCATTCACTGCCCATCCCGTCGGGAAGTTCACGGCGAAGAAGTTCTTCCATCAGGCGGATGCCTTCACCAGAACTGGTGCCCGGAGCTGTGTTCCCGTTAATTTCTGCAGAGGTATACAGGTTGTAGTGGTTGACGATGGCCGGACCTGTGACATCGCGAATCTCGATCAATGCCGCCAGAGGTACCATTTGTCCCGCAGAATTTCGAACTTTGAGGCGGCCAATGTCTTCAGGATCGAGCCGATAATCAGATTCTGCCTGAACGAGTACCTGCCAGTTTCGACCGAACTGGGTGAAATCGTTGGCGTAGCCCGATCCTAGGTAGATCTGCAGTGTTTCGAAGAGATCATTCAGAGCGATCCCCTGAGTCTTCGCCTTTTCTCGGTCGATTTCAATGTAGAGCTGCGGCTGGTTCGTACTGAAACTGCTGAACAGGCCAGTCAATCCGGGCTGTGCGTTTCCCTTGGCCGCAGAGCGACTGACAGCACCTTCGAGTGATTGCAGACCTGCGTTCTTGCGGTCCTGTATCTGAATCTTGAAACCACCAGTGCTGCCAAGCCCATCGACCGCTGGAGCTCCAAAGGCAATGATTTGAGCATCCAGAATACTGCGAAACTGCTGCTGCAGTCTCGCCGCGATTGCATCAGCATACTGGTTGGGATCTTCCTTGCGTTCATCAAACGACTTGAGAGTGACGAACATTCCGCCGACGTTGGAAATATTGGTACTCGTCAGGACAGAATAGCCAGGCACCCCAATCGTATGTTCGACCCCCGGTGTGCTGAGTGCAATTTCTGTCATCTGCCGGACGACTTCTTCTGACCGCTCGAGGCTCGCACCGTCCGGTAGCTGCGCATTGACGACAAGGTAACCTTTGTCCTGCTGAGGAATGAATCCCTGCGGAACGGTCAAAAAGAAGTACCCGGTCAGCCACAACAGTCCACCATAGACGAGCAGTGAGAATGCACTGCGGCGCACCACGCCGCTGACGCAAACCGCGTACCCGTTTCGCGTCTTGTCCATCCCAACGTTGAAGATCCGGAAGAACCAGCCAAGCGAGATATGCATCAACCACTCCAGCGGATCCTTCTTCGCGTTCTGGGGCTTGAGCAACAAAGCGCACAGTGCGGGGCTGAGCGTCAGCGCGTTGAAGGTCGATATCACTACCGCGGAGGCAATTGTCAGCGCAAACTGCTTATAGAACTGTCCACTGATGCCTGCCATAAACGCTGTTGGAACGAACACCGCCAGAAGTACGACTGAAGTTGCAACGACTGGTCCTGACAATTCGGTCATTGCCTTGCGCGCCGCATCCTTTCGAGACAACCCGGCAGCCAGATGCGTCTCCACGGCCTCAACGATCACGATCGCATCATCGACCACCACGCCGATCGCAAGTACCAAACCGAATAAGGACAGGTTGTTGAGGGAGAATCCCAACAGAGCCATCGCCCCGAATGTACCGACGAGGGCAACCGGCACAGCAACCATGGGAATGATCGTGGCACGCCAGCTTTGCAAAAACACAAGCACGACGATGAACACCAGGCCCAATGCCTGATACAGCGTAACCACGACATCATCGATCGACTGGTCGACAAATACAGTGGTGTCGTAGGCAATGCGGTAGTCTACGCCTTCAGGAAACGCCTTTTTGAGCTCTTCCATGCGGGAATACACAAGCTGAGCGGTGGCCAGCGCATTGGAACCGGGTAGCTGAAAGACTGCCATGGTGATGGAAGGATCGCCGTCCAGAGTACTGCTGACGTCGTAGTTCCTCGCACCGAGCTCGATCCGAGCGACATCCTTCAAACGGGTGATTCGGCCGCCTTCACCGGTGCGGACAACGATCTCCCCAAACTGTTCCGCGTCCAGTAGCCGTCCCTGGGTGTTCAGCGTCAATTGAAAATCGAGATCATCAGGGGCCGGTGGCTGCCCCAGGCGACCGGCTGCGACCTGCACATTTTGCTCGCGTAATGCCACCAATACGTCGCCGGCGGTCATACTGCGTGCGGCGAGGACTTCGGGGTCCAGCCAAACACGCATGCTGTAGTCACGTGCACCGAGAAACGCAACGTCGCCAACTCCTTCCAAACGAGCCAGTGAATCTTTGATCTGAATGGTCGCGTAGTTACTGAGATACAGCTGGTCGTAGCGTGAGTCCGGCGATATCAGGTTCACGCACAACAGGATGCTGGGCGACTTCTTCTTGGTTGTTACACCCTGCCGCGTGACCTCTTCGGGGAGCTTGGACATCGCAATGGCGACGCGGTTCTGGACAAAAACCTGAGCCATATCCAGATCTGTTCCCAGATCGAATGTGACATCCAGTGTCATTTGACCATCGTTGGTACACCGTGAAGACATGTAGAGCATGTCTTCGACGCCGTTGATCTCCTGTTCGATTGGTGTGGCGACAGTTTCAGCAACGATTTTGGCATTGGCACCGGGATAGGTTGCAGTCACCTGGACCGTCGGAGGTGCCACATCCGGGTATTGCGCAACCGGCAGACCAATCAGGGCGATCACACCAACGATGATGATCACGATCGACAATACTGTCGCGAAGATCGGTCGATTGATAAAGAAGTGCGAGAACATATTCTCAGTCTGTCAGGGACAAGGCTCGTCGTGAAATTGAAGCTCGAACACCTGCTATGTTTTAGCTGCTGCTTCTTCGGTGTCCGTCATTGTCGGAGCCGCAGGCTTGTTTTCGCTCTCTACGGGATTCACGCCAGCCGGTGGACGAACTCGCTGAACACCTTCGACAATGACGCGATCCCCCGCTGCGAGGCCCTGAGTAACGACTCGCATTCCTCCGGAGTGCCGCACACCCAGTTCGACATTTCGTCGCTCTGTTGAATTGTCGTCCTTCACAACCAACACATAACGTTGCCCCTGATCGGTACCAATTGCGCGTTCCGGAACAAGCAATCGAGGCATGGGCTTGCTGATCGGCAAGCGAACTCTCACAAACATACCGGGGTGCAGGAACTCGCCATCGTTCGGAATTCTGGCTCGAACCCGAATCGTACCTGTTTCAGGATCGATTGTGTTGTCGGCAAAATCGAGCAAACCTTTATGAGAAAAGTCATCCTCGTCAGCCAGCTGGATCAGCACCTCGACGCCAGCTTCTCGTACGGTACCAGGCCTTAGCTCCGGATCCTGCTCTTTCATTCTCCTTTTGATTCGCAGCAGCGATCGCTCATCGATATCAAAGTAGACGTCCATCGGTGTGACGCTGACAACCGTTGTCAGCGTCGAGTCCAGTTGGTTGGATGAGATGAGGTTTCCCTTGGTTACCAGCGCTCGTCCCACTCTGCCGGCGACCGGAGCCGTTATTGAAGTGAACTCGACGTCGAGTCGAGCGTTTTCCAGAGCAGCATTGGCAGCGGCTACCTCAGCTTCGGCGATGGCTTCCATGGCAGCCGACATGTCACGTTCCTGTTCACTGATCGCCTGTTTCTCGAACGCGAGTCGATCACGTTCGGCGTCTGCCGATGCCTTTTTGAGCTGTGCTTCCGCCCGCGCGAGGTCTGCTTCAGTTGATTTAACGACAGCGTCGTAGGGGCGAGGATCAATTTGAAACAGCAGGTCCCCGGCTTTGACATCTTCTCCTTCCTCAAATGTGACGTCCATCAGGTAGCCTGTCACCTGAGCTCTGATCTCCACGTCCTCAATCGCTTCCGTCCGTCCGGTGAATTCGAGGTAGTCAGCAGTCTCCAGCTGCAGTGGAGTCGTCACAGTCACTTCCGGCGGTGGCGGTTCAACCAGCTGTGGTGCGGGACTGCTGCATCCGGATGTGGAGAAGCAGCCCAGAGCAATCATGCAGCCGGAAGAAACAGTGCGCCATTTCGAAATGAGCATTTTTGTCATCGGTTCAGCCGCATGGGGATCAGTAGTGACAGAGCGAGCGTGCAATTCTGCCTACCAGCTTGCTGGCATAATGTTCTGTGTGCAACCCAGCAGATGGATACGACGTTGAAGTTTGCGGATTCACTTGATTGGTCTCGGTACGGGTTTTCCGAGATTGGGCATTCGCCATAGAACCTCTGGTAGAGGACCGCTAAAAAACCAGACAGCCCATGCCGCGGGGCTGCGTTCTCCAGCTTCAGCGTCCAATCCCACCGGGATGGGCGAGGAAGGCCTGATCAGGCCAACAGCTGACAGGCAATCCCGGCTGGCGACGGAGCTGGAGTGACGCCCTTATCTTCTCCAGATCGATAAGAATCGGGTGCTCGGCATGTGTGTTTCCCGATGCGTCCTGCGTCTCGTTCAACCCACAAGCAACATGGCGACGAACATTCCCCCAATCACCACGAGCAATATGACAAAAAGGATCTTCACGAGAATCGATGTCTTGTATTTGATGTGCGGGGTCTGTGCCATCACCTGATGGTATTCGTCCGAAAACACCATCGCTCCCTTGCTACTGAAGAGCAGGTACAGGATGTAGGCGTTGATGATCGTTCCGATTGGGAAACCAAGCAGGCCAATCCCGGAAAACACTCCGGCCGCGTAACGAGCCCAGCTTTGGAGCCGGTAAAGACCCGTTGCCAGAACACACATGACAACGCCAACTCCGCCAAGCACCGCTAAACTCTGAACTTCAGCTGCTCTCTGAGCCCCGAGAACAAAGGCCGGAACAATAGCCGCTACGAGGCAGATAATGCCTCCAATGACATACAGGGAACCAATCGATTTGGCCGACGCTTCGTGCGAAAGATGCTCGCGTCGAATCAGTTCCGCCGGGGTTCCTTCAACTTCAATGGGTTCGAACGGAGTACTGGGTGCCTGAAACGGGTTGTAGTCGTCCGGGGTCGAATCATTCGATGTACCCATTGTTGACTTTCAATGGCCAGGAAAACACCGAGGGATTTGATGGGCAATAGTCCATCATTGACCTCACGCTGGTCAGTCAGATTCGGGTGCCGCATTGCTGCCCTCGAGTTTGCCAGCACGCAGCTTCATCAGATGACGTTTCAGTGCGAACTGCTGGGAACTCAAGTGCCCTCGCAATCGGCGCATCGACATATGAAGTTCATTGGAGTCCTTCAGCAGCTGTACCATCGTCTCCGGAATCTTCTCATCTGACTCTTCGATGTCGGCTGTATCATCAGGTTCAGGGGCAGGCCAGCACTCGGGGCACAACTTCACCGGTTTGGTATGTCCATCCGTAAAATGGTTGAATCGCATGATCATGTCAGTTGACTCTTCCATGAGGGTCGCAATCTTCCCGATTTCGTCCAATACCTTCGAATTGACTTCTATGATGGTGGCAATCTCAGACTGTTGTGTTCCCTTGTTCGCAGGATCGGCCGCCGACGACTCGGTGTTGTGCTGGCTGGGTTTCTCTGCAGCGGCAAGTGAATTCAGACTGTCTGCCTGATTCCATCCGACCAGAGGGACCAGCAGGCCGATGCTGCCTGACAATGCCAGAAATGAAAGTACGGTTGATCGCCTCACCATTGTTGTCTCTCCATTTCTGAGTCAATGAGCCTTTCGGTGCGCCCATGTGGTCACCGAGCGAGACACCGTCAGGCAATGGTTACGACCACGACAAGTCGTGTTTCGAAAGTGGTAGTTCGCGGACTCGTTTTCCGGTGGCAGCGAAGATGGCGTTGCACAACGCCGGAGCAAATGACGGCACGGTGGTTTCGCCGACTCCCGCCGGGACCGCATCGCTTTTGACGACTTCCACGTGAATCTCACGAGGCGAATCACTCATCGTGGCCATCTGGTAGGTATCGTAATTCGACTGGTCAGCCACACCATTTGTGAAGGTGATCTGACCATAGCGAGCCTGACTGGTTGCCATGATTGCCGCTCCTTCCACCTGAGCACGAACGCGATCCGGACAGACAACCGTGCCGCAGTCGAGGACCGCCCAGACGTGAGGAATATGGATGTTGCCATCCTTGTCCACGTCGACCTCCACGACATGACCAGTATAGCCGAGGAACGCCCGACAACAGGCGATTCCGAGGCCTCGACCATCCGGCAGTGCCTTCCCGCGTTTCCAGTCCGCGAGTTCTGCGGCCCGCTTGGCCACATTCTTCAGGCGGCCGATATCGTATGGATATTCTTCCGGTGAGGCCCCTCGATTGCCCAGGCCAGCGGCTTTGAGATCCATGTGCCGATCTTCGCCAAGCAACTCCATGAGGAACTCCAGCGGATCGCGGCCGGCGTTGTGAGCCAGTTCATCTGCGAAGGAGCTCACTGCAAAGTTTTGCTGAATGTGACATACCGATCTCAACCAGCCAATGCGCACATGAGCCCCGGCGTTGCACCCTTCTACCTGGATATTGGGTACGTCGTACGGCAGGTCCGACAGGCCCATCTCGAGTTCACCGTTTCCGGGTCCGACAGCTTTTGGATTAAACGTAGAACCAATCGAAGGATACGCGGCCCGCTGTAACCATGCGGTGGGTGATCCATCTTTGTCCACAGCCGCTTCGACATGAACCGCCGCAACGGTGTGATAGAAGTCGTGCTGGATGTCGTCTTCGCGAGTCCACGTGACGTGAACCGGTCGGCCAAGCTGCTTTGACAGAATTGCCGCTTCGACACAATAGTCTGGCTTGCTCTTGCGGCCAAAGCCGGATCCCAGCAATGTGACGTTTACCAGTACATCGGTTGGTTCCATCCCCATCGCCGGTCCGACAGACAGCTGAACAGCCTGTGGATTCTGAGTCGCTGTCAGTACGTGACAGGAAACGACTTTCCCGGACCCATCCGTTTTGACATCCGCGACCGCACACGGAGTTTCCATCGGCGCATGTGACAGATGAGGCACGAAATAGTCCGCCGTGATAACGGAATCGGCCTTCTTCAATTTCGCAGGAGCATCGCCCGCCTTCCGGACGACGTTGCCGGGTTTCGAAGCCGATTCCACCAGCGATTTGGCGTACTCGGTTGAGTTGTAGGAAACGTTGTCACCGAGATCCCATTCAATCTCCAGAGCGTCGCGCCCCTGCCAGGCGTTCCACGTGCTGTCAGCCAGGACAGCGACACCACCCAGTGGGTTAAAGTCCGGCGCGCCCTTGTAGCCTGCGACATCCATGTAGCCGGGAATTTCCAGGACATCGATCACGCCCGGCATCCTGCGAACAGCGGTCGCGTCGTACGACTTCACTTTGCCGCCAACAACGGGAGGACGGGCGACCACAGCAAATGCCTGGTTTTCCATTCGCGCATCGATTCCGTAGACCGCCTTACCGGTGACGATGTCGTTCAGATCAATGACGGGTGAGTCTTTGCCGATGTACTTCCATTCACCAGGCTTCTTCAGCGTCAGACTTTCGGCCTCGGGCACAGGTAGTGTCCGTGCGATCTCCACGAGGTCACCAAATCCCAGTGAACGATTACTGCCAGTATGATGAACGCGGTGGCTTTCGGCTCGACACTGTGCTGCCGGAACGTTCCATTGCTGAGCAGCTGCCTGTTCGAGCATCTTGCGAGCGGTCGCGCCCGCGACACGCATTCGTTTGAAGAAAAATCGAATACTGTTGGAACCATCTGTATTTTGATCGCCCAAACGTTTGTCACCGGGAGCCTGCACGATGTTGACTCGATCCCAGTCCGCTTCAAGTTCGTCAGCGACGACTCGAGGGAGTCCGGTTCGGATGCCCGTTCCCATTTCCGAACGGTGGGCGACGATAGAGACCGTGCCATCCGGCGCTATCGCAACGAACAGATCCGGATTAAAGAGTTCAGCATCCGTCGTGGTGGCATCGGCAACCTGTGTCGTCTGGCCGGAGCCGACCTTCGCCATCAGGACCAATGATCCGGCAGCCGACAGTTGACTCAGAAAACTGCGACGCGAGACCTCGAGGTTGTCAGGAAGTGTGCTGCTCATCAGGACTTCATCTCCTTCGCTGCCGATTTGATCGCAGCTCGAATTCGGGGGTACGTGCCACAGCGACAGATGTTCCACATCTCCGTGTCGATGTCGTCGTCGGAAGGATCGTTGTTGTCCTTCAGCATCGCGGATGCCATCATGATCTGTCCGACCTGGCAGTAACCACACTGAGGCACGTTGTGTTCCTTCCACGCCTTCTGAACGGGATGATCGCCGTTTTCGGAAAGCCCTTCGATGGTCGTGACATCTGCATCACCGACATCGCTGAGCGGTGTGACACACGACTGGACTGATTCGCCGTTCAGGTGAACCGTGCAGGCTCCGCACTCCGACACACCGCATCCATACTTGGTCCCGGTCAGTTTGAGATGATCTCGAAGTACCCAAAGTAATGGCGTGTCATCCGGCACCCCGCTCACATCGCGAGCTTTGCCATTGACGTTGATCGAAGGCATGTGATGGTCCTTATCCGGTAAGTCTGCAAAGACGGTGCTGCTACTCGACACCGCAAGCAGGTCGCACAACACGTCCGGGAAGTGTAGCAGGAGCCGCCGCCTGACAAAAACACAATGTCGATTAGCTGTGATATGGTGGTTGCCTCAGTGGAATCCAACTCTGAGTACGCTGTCTATCACAGGCTGCCGAATCCAGCGTCGCCATACAGGAAACCTGCCGAAAGACTGTTTAGACTCACTTGAGCCAACAATGTAACCGGGAGCGTCCATCATGGTTGCGGTGCTGAACGAAAAGCTCAAAGCACGCCGAACGAAGCTGCTGGAATCGATTGAAAGACCCATCGAACCCGTTCGCACTCCTGCTCAGTACAAGCTGGCTCTGCTGCTGGCCGCCTTTGTCATGGTGCTGCTGCCGGTGGTGTATGTGGGAGTCGCCTGCTGCTTTGCGTTCGTGGTGTATTACCACGCCGTTCATTCCGTATCGATCTTCAGTCACGTCCGGGGGCGAGGAGCAATCCTCGCATTGATCGTCTATCTGGGACCATTGATCGCCGGAATCACGGCTGTGCTGTTCATGTTCAAGCCTCTCTTTTCTCGCGCCCCCAGGACCGATCAACCACACTCACTCAGCCGCGACAAGGAACCCATCCTGTTCGACTTCGTGGATAAACTCTGCGACGCAGTGCACGCACCACGCCCGAAACGCATTGATGTCGACTGCCAGGTGAATGCATCGGCCAGCTTTCTTCAAGGATGGCTGAGTATGCTGCAGGGCAACGACCTTGTGCTGACGATTGGCCTGCCTCTCATCACAGGCATGACGTTGAAACAGTTTGGCGGCATTCTGGCTCATGAATTCGGGCACTTCGCCCAGGGAGGCGGCATGAGGCTGACCTATGTCATTCGCACGGTCAGTCACTGGTTCACGCGAGTCGTCTACGAACGAGATACCTGGGATGTCAACCTCGAACGCTGGTCGCGCGAACACGACCTGCGCGTTGGCATTGTGTTCTATCTGGCTCGATTCTGCGTCTGGTTTACCCGACGCATTCTGTGGGTGTTGATGATGATTGGCCACGCAGTCAGCGGTCTGCTGCTGCGACAAATGGAATTCGACGCCGACCGCCACGAAGTTCGATTTTCCGGCAGCGACCAGATCGAAACAACAACCCGGCGTCTGCATGAACTGATGGTCGCTCACAGCATGGCATTCTCCGACTTGTCCGTTGCGTATCAGGAAGGTCGCCTCGCCGACGACCTGATCGAACTTGTGGCACTGAATGCAGACGAACTGCCGGATGACGTCGAGGAACACATCACCAAACAAATCTCAGAGGGCCAAACCGGCTGGCTGGATACTCACCCGTGTGACCGTGAACGAATTGCCAGTGGACTCCGAGAGCAGGCAGACGGAGTATTCCATCTGGACGGACCGGCCAACGCACTGTTTGTGCGGTTCAAAGCTGTCTGCAAAGCAGCGTCGATCAACATGTACCGTATCTCACTGGAAGATCGGTTCAGTGAGGATCATCTGCAGCCGGTCGAAGAGATCGTCGCCGCACGGAATGCTCAAAAGCAGGCAGCAGAAGCACTGAGTTCCTTTTTTCAGAACGGATGGACATCGCTGCAGCCGTTCACGCTACCGCCGGAAACACGGGAAGCATCCGATATCGAACAGGCCACCGCCCGATTGAAGGTATTGCGCCAACAGATCATGGAGACGGTGCCGCGTCAGCAGAAGACAGTCACCCGCATCGCCAAATCAGATGAAGAACTCAGCGAATGCGTACGAGCTCAGCTGTTACACGATTCGGAGTTCAAGGTGGCCTCCGATACGTTTAGCCGCAACCTGTCTTCCAGTTCACTGGTCCAGCGAGAATCAGATGCAATCCACGTGGACTGGACAGCCGCCGAATCGGACTACGTCCAATTTGAATCGCTCTTTCAGGAACGACTGTGGACAGCTCTGGCACTGCTGGATGAATCTTCCGTTCAAGCGGACCTGCCGCTGGCCAGCGACTGGATCACGGAACGAGACACCAGGCTGCTGCCCGCTATTCGTACCATGATGTCAGCGTTGCCGGACATCAATCAATTCCGCAACGACTCACAACGGTTCTACATGTGCCTCTCGCTGCTTGAGAACGGAAACGAATCGGAAGGGCTCTACCGTGAAGCACCGAAGGTCATGACAGAACTCTGCGACCAAATCCAAAGCCTTCGTCAAACCTTTGAGGGGCTCACATATCCGTTCGAACACCTGGAAGAAGACATGACGCTGTCTCGATTCCTGTGCGAGAAGGACCCGGATCCGGAAAGTCCGGGCGAAATCTATGTTGCAACGTCAACTTTGATCGAGAACTTCTACCAACTCCACGAACGAATCATGGGCCGGCTGTGTGAAATAGCGGTTGCCGTGGAAGAAGTGCTGGGGCTGGATCAACTGCCCGTCCCCGAAGCAGCCGTCACAGATCTGGCCGACACCTAACGTGCAACATTCGGGCGTGAAGCCCGCGTCAATTGGCATGGGGCTCAGCGCAATGCCAGCTCAGCCTGCAGCCCCCTGACGTTCGATTTCAGTGATGAGTTGAGCCCACATCCAAAAGCAGAACATCGTTTCGAAGAACATCAGTATCACAAAGAAGCCGGCTACGTCTCCACTGGAGGTTCCTCCAATGAATATGCCAGAGACGCAACTCAGAAAAATGAACGGGATCAGGATTCCACACAGCAAACCTGCCAGCAACATTCCTCCATAGCGCATGCGGACAGAAAAGACCAGGCCCAGCATCAGCGTCGCTGCCAGCCAGGTGCCGCAATGCAGGAATGCTGGTTCCGCCAGCAGTTCGAGCACGTCGTCGATACGAATGTCTCCGTCCAGAAACAGAATCAACAGCCCCAACCCCAGACACGCCATAGCCGATAGTGCTGCAGGCAGTAGGCCAGCCAGCATCCTTGCCGCCAGCAGACCGGGAGCCTGAGGAAGCATCAACAGACCGCTGAATGTGTTTGCTCGAATTTCCGCGTTGAACACGTTGCCCAGCAGGTTGGCCACGTTGAGCAGAGCGAACACAAGGCCGACGATCCACATCGCAAAGGCAATATCTGACAGCGAGACTCTCCATTTCGATGAGAGTGTCATGACAATCGCAGTCAGCACTGGTGGCACAAGAATTCGCACCCAAAACCAGGGCCAGCCACCGGAGACATACTTCCAGGACTTCCACGGCAGTGAATCCTGCGGCACTCGTCCAGCTGACTGCGTCGCAGCAGCTCGTCGTGACACGAACAGGGATGGTTCTTCCCTTTCTGTACCGGCAACGGCTCCGGCTGTAAAACGTTCGAACACCAGCCAGCTTGTAAATAAGCACCCTGCGGCCACTGCCAGATGAAGCGTCATTTGTGGCCACCAGACTTCAGTGGATGCCCACGCTGTCAAATAGTAGCTCATGTTGATCATCAGACTGCGTTCTGAGAACCAGCCGTAGATGTCGTACCGGTTTCCGGTCAACTCGTTGAAGCCCCATCCCCAGACGACCGGAATTTCCAGCATCAACCACACGAACATCATGAGCGCGAAAGCAGATCGTGCCTGTTTACAGACGACACTGGCCAGCGTTCCCAACTGGCTCAGCATAATTGCGTATGCCAGCAGGCCCATGATTGATGAGATCAACCCCCAAATGAGAACTCCACCAAGCGTGAGTGACAGGACGAGAAACGGCGTGATGATCAGTACGAACAGCAGCGCCACCATCAGTCTGGGGATGGACTTGCCCAGCAGGATCGTCAGTGGTGTTGCGCCCGTCATTCGCAGCAGCGGTAGCGTCTGTTCTTCCTTTTCCTCGACGATGGTGACCGAAAAGTACAGCCCACCGACCAGCGTGAGAAACACGTAACAACAATAGAGGACAGCCGAAGCAAACTGACCACCAGCTCCAACCTGTGACGCCCTGTCGACGAGGTAAGTACCAAAAATGAACATAATCAGTGCGGCCAGACCACCACGCATTGCGTGATGACTCACCAAACGGCATTCCTGCCTCAAAGATCGTGTCAGAAAAGCGATGGTGCGCGAGTTCATGCTTTACGGTCCGTGATATCAGAGATGTTACCGCCTTGATGAATGAGCTTTTGGCAACATATCAGCAACCTGCTCGCGGAGTGAATGGGTACCGTGAGGCGTTCCGCTCAGTCACTGATGTCTCTGGAGACTTCATATTGCAGGTGTGGGCGATCTGATCCTGACCTTTTGATGACGAAGTTTCGACGCTCCGAGAATGCGGAATGGCGTTCGGCCGAGCGCTCTGGATCATATCTTCCACGATGAACGTGCAGCAGGTACCTCAATCGCAGCGGCTCACGCGACGAAATCATATGCTCTGCATGCATTCCCGGCGAAGCCCCCATCCACCCGTCCGACCGCACGTGCCAGTGAGTGGGATAATTCACGTTTGCCGGGTGGTCGTGAAACGTAATCCCTTCGTTAACGACGTGTCGGGCGGCACCTGTTCCTTTAACGACAGGTCCACTGTAATCCATCCATTTCGCTGGCCTTCCAAACGTGTGATTTTCACCAACCCCTCCGTTGCTGCTTGTCAGTTCGCCGCCACCAAAATATGACGACAACGACCTGGCAACTCGCACTGCCAGCAAACCGAAGTTGGTCTTTCCCAGAGTTACTGATGATCCACGTTCCGGTGGGCGGAGTGTCAGCTGCAGTTCTACTTCATACTCATCGACCCTTAACGGGCGAACTGCAATCACCACATCCTGATCCAGAACTTCGTTATCATTTTGGTCGTACCATCCGAGTCGCGCAGCCATCACTCCCTCCTCATCCCCATCCTCGTAACAATACCAGTGCTTCTGGCGTATCTGATTTCCCTGCCTGGACGTCCAGAAGTCGAGACCATTGACGTTCTGATACGCCAGCCAGACAGAACGATGATGATCGTGATTTTCCGCTCCGGGATGTCCCATTCGAGTCAACGAAACTCCGGATGGGCCTGTGACCGGGAACAGAAACGGTCCGGGGGAATCGTGTGAGAAATGCCAGCGAGTTTTCTCTTGTCCGTCAATACGGATCGAAACCTGTCGATTCGGAAGCGGAAGCACTTCGCACCGCGATATTTCAAACTGCTGCGCGACGGACGCTCCGTTGGACAGAACACTCATGGCGACAAACAAACTCAGAAACAGCTGGTGCGTCAACACCCCAATATGGCTCATGAATTCATTCCCGTGATTCACCCAACCACATGATTTGTGCCGCAGGCGATCTATGAATCGGACGGAAGCTGTTCGGTGGCACATCTATAGTCTTCCGGTGTGTCAATGTCGGAAACATACTCTGCCGCAGTGAACTGAACAAATTGCTTCTCGTGTTGATCGACGATGTTGTTGATGCCCTGGCCTTCCGGAATGCCCGCAAACAGTTTCGTCGTCTTCCACGAAAACAAAGCCGGGTGGCCGGTGCGATCTTCAAACTGCGGTACAACGATTTTTTCCGTTGGTACATTCGTTGCTAGCAACTGATCGATGAGTTCTGCAGACAGCCGAGGCAGATCGGCGGGAGCGACGAAGCACCGATCCTCATCTGCCGGCTGCCAGAATTCACTCAGAAAGGTGAGACCAGCAAGGACAGAAGATTTCATATCGGGCGGATCATCCATCGGTTGAACCAGATGAACAGGCCATCTGCGGCAGGCCACCTGAAGGGCTTCGTCATCGCGACGGACGACAACGACGATGTTCTCGACCAGACTCTCCGTCCAGGCACACAAGACCTGATCCAGCACGGTCCAGCCATTCCACGGCAGCAGCAGTTTCGGCTGCCCCATTCGTTGGCTCCTTCCGGCAGCCGGAAGGATTGCGTAAGATCGACTCATGCCGACATTCTATAGAGTCCATCGCTGATTTGTGGCTGCGGCGAGCATGAATCAGCACAATAGACCGATATGTCCATGAGTCCGAACAACGACAAGACTGAGCGAGACGGCATCGTTTATCAATCTGAGTTGTTCCTGTGATTTGTGTGCCAATGGCTTCGCCACTGGTTCTCAGTCGCAGTGGCACAGAACTCAATCCGGTTGGAACAACTAAGCTGCTCGCCGACATCCAATAACAAATAGACAACCCGAAGAACGAACACCAATGACATTCGATGTCGTTCAACATTCGCGCACACTCAACGACCTTGTGGAGGCCGACCGTCCGTTTGCCATCATCACGCTGCTGGAAATTCGAGGCAGTGCGCCGCAGATCACCGGGGCTAAAGCAATTGTGACCGACCACGGCCTGGAATCCGGAACGATTGGAGGAGGACGGATCGAAGCGGCCGCGATTCAGCACGCTCAACAACTTCTCGCCGCGAGCGATGGGACTTCGAGCGATCTGGCGACCTGGAATCTTCAAACCGATATCGGGATGACGTGCGGCGGAGAAGTGAAACTGTTCTTTGAAATCTGTGGAGGAGAGTCCTGGCCAATTGCGGTTTACGGTGCCGGACATATCGCTCAGACACTCATCCCCATGCTGCTGCAACTGCATTGTCGAGTGACCTGCTTTGACACTCGTGCGGACTGGCTCGCCAAACTTCCGAAACATTCAAAGCTCAACTGCGTGTGTGTTCCGGAACTGGAGAACACTGTTGAAGCTCAACCACCCAACACGTTCTTTCTGCTGATGACTCAGGGCCACGCATCCGACCTACCGGTTCTGGCAAAGATCCTGTCTTCACGCGACGCGCCTTATATCGGTGTCATTGGAAGCAATCAGAAGGCCAAAGTTCTCCGACGGGATCTGGCAGAAAAGGGCGTATCGGCCGAGAGAATTGGTTCTTTCTACTGCCCGATGGGCATGGCCATCGGGAACAATACTCCGGCAGAAATCTCAATCAGCGTAATCGCTCAGATTCTTCAGCGACGTGACGAATTGGGAATACTCAAACACAAGGTAAAACAATTTTGAAGACAATCCGCTGTATGACGCTCATCGTCTGCCTTTTGTTCGAACTGGCTTTCGGCGTATCGACTTCCGTCGCCGACGATCAGGTTGAGCCGCTGCCGGAAGGCGCGTTTAGTTTTGTCGTTCTGCCGGACACTCAGGCGTACGTCACAAGCAAAACCGAAGGGACATTTGCCGCGGAGATTGATTGGATTCTGAATAACCGGGCGTCACAGCGAATTCAGTTTGTCAGCCACGTGGGAGATATCATCAATCGAAACGAAGCCTGGGACGAATGGGCGATTGCGAAATCACAGATGATGAAACTGCGCGGCAAAATTCCGTTCGGCATTTCCGTCGGCAATCACGACATGACCAGCTCCGGAGATTCAACCAACTTTCAGACAACGTTCCCGGCGTCGCTCTTCGAAGACTTCGACTGGTATGCCGGGCAGCTCAAGAACAATGCCAACAGCTATCAGTTGTTTGAAGTAGACGGATACCGATTTCTCTGGCTGCACATCGAATGCAACGCTCCTGACGATGTGCTGGACTGGGCCAACGGTGTTCTTCAGAAGCACTCAGATCGGCGAGCCGTCGTTACCACACACATGTATCTGGGGCCGGAGGACAAGCCAACCACAGGACAGGGATATGTGGATGATCCGACCGCTCGAATGAAATGGCACAAGACGCACGGTGAGAATGGAAATACGCCGCAACAAATGTGGGACAAATGTTTCTCACTCCACAGCAACCTGTTCCTGATTTGCTGCGGCGATCAAAGCCGAACACAAGCAATGTGTCTTTCGCCTCAGGGGGTCCACGGCAATACGGTCCACGAATGCCTGTCGGATTATCGAGGAGGAAACCTTCGACTGATGAGGTTCATTCCGGCGCGCAATCAGATCGAAGTCATCACGTACAGTCCGTCGGAGCGCAAACTCTGCACTGGCTCAAAATACGCGCCCGATGAGAACGATCATCAGTTCACATTGTCGTATGACCTGTCGCAGTGAAGACGTTATGAACGTCTACGTCACTCTCGCCAGTTCAGGGATCGCCTTGCCATTCGTGAGGATCGGAACCGGTCGTCCTGTAAAATCAACGATCGACGTGTGTTCGTAGTCGATCCCCAGATGACGGTAAATCGTCGCGAGGAAATCCTGCGGACTCACGCGGCGTTCAACTGGATCTTCGCCCAGACGGTCGGTGGCTCCAATCACCTGCCCGGTGCGAATGCCGCCTCCGGAAAACAACATCGTGTTCGCTCGAGGCCAGTGATCTCGTCCAGGCTGCACTGTCCCCTTTGGAGCACTGGCAACTCCGCCACCACTGCTGGCGACGTGAGAGATTCTTGGAGTTCTGCCAAATTCTCCCGTGACCACAACCAACACACGTCGATCGAGACCACGGTCGTAGATGTCGTTAATCAGGGTCGACACAGCCTGATCCACAAACGGAGCGCGATAGCTGATGGCATCAAACACGTGATGGTTGACCGCGTGGTCGTCCCAGTTGGCTACTCGTCCGCATAAAGGACCATCGAATTCCGTCGCAACCACGTCGACGCCCGCTTCGACAAGGCGGCGAGCCATCAAACACTGCTGACCCCATTGATTGCGTCCGTACCGATCGCGAATGCTGTCTGATTCCTGTGACAGGTCAAATGCTTCGCGAGCTTCAGCACTCGTCAGCAACTTCAATGCCTGCGATTCGAAACTGTCAACGGCCTCCATGGTACCGGATTGATCGATGCTTTCTCGGATTCGATCCAGACGACTACTAAGCTGACTACGCTGCAGCAACCGTTGAGCCTGAGCATCACTACTCAGACTGATATTGGGGACTTTGAAGTCAGGACGATTGGGATCTCCTGTGACTCGAAATGCTTCGTAAGCCGGACCCAGATACGTCGGCCCCGCAATCACAAAACTGTCGTATCGATCCACGGGGTTGACGGATACATAAGCAGGAATCAATCGTCCGGCACTGTTCCTCTGCCAGTTGGCAATCGTCATCCAGTCGGGGAACTTCGGCCCCGGTTTGTCCGCTCGATCCGGATCACCACTCAGCACGCGAAGGGAACCGGCCGGATGTCCGCCCGCGTCATGGGCGACTGAACGCAAGAGCGAGTAGCGATAAGCACACTGCGCCAGCTTTGGCAACAATTCGGTCAGTTCCATCCCCGGTACGCGCGTGTGAATCGGAAGAAACGGTCCGCGATAGTCCGATGGTGCATCCGGCTTAGGATCAAACGTATCCAGGTGACTGCAGCCACCTCGCAGCCAAACCAGAATGACGGCTGTCTTTTCCTCCGAGTTCGATTTGCGTTCTGCAGTAGCTGCTCGCAGTCGGTTCACTGTCGCAAGACTCATTCCCGTGAATCCGGTCAATCCGGCACGCAGGATTTCGCGACGAGGCAACGGCGTGTGGCTGGAACAGTGTGCCATTGAGATTTCAACGATGTGAGACGACAAGCTGGATCCGGGATCTGCCAGCGACCATCCTATCCGGAATCCGAACGATTGACAGGCACGGTTTGCCCTACAATCCCCGCAGAATCATGTATTTTGCTGTTGAGCGGCTACTAACGTATTTCTCAACAGCATGGCGATCGTCATGGGCCCGACTCCGCGAGGAACCGGCGTGATCGCAGATGCGACCTCCAGCGCTGGCTCAAAATCGACATCACCGACCAGCCCATCGTCAATACGGTTAATCCCAACATCAATCACCACCGCACCGGGCTTGACCATGTCGGAAGTCACAAACCGAGGAATCCCCACGGCTGCAATCAGAATGTCGGCCTGCGATGCGATCGACGCGATATCGTGAGTACGACTATGACACGTCGTTACAGTGGCGTCGGCTCCCCGCTGAATCAGCAACGCTCCCATGGGCTTCCCCACAATGTCACTGCGGCCAATGATGACTGCATGCGCTCCGGCTGTTTCCACCTTTTCATGTTCCAGCATCTTCATCACGCCGTGAGGAGTACACGGCAGAAAGCGGGGGCGGCCCTGCAACATGAGTCCCACGTTTTCCGGATGAAAGCCATCCACGTCCTTTTCCGGCCGGATGGCATCCAGCACGGGCACTTCATCCAGATGGCCTGGCAGCGGAAGCTGGACGAGAATCCCATGGACATCTGCGTCCTGGTTCAGTTGCTGAACCAGGGTCATCAGTTCCTCCTGAGTCGTCGTAACTGGGAGCCGATGCAGGGTGCTCTTCAGACCGCTCGATTCGCAGGCTCGTTCTTTGTTTCTCACATAGACCTGGCTGGCCGGATCGTCTCCCACCAGTACGGCAGCCAGGTGAGGAACCACTCCTGTGCGTTTCGTGAATTCTTCCGCATCGGCCGCTACGGCAGCTCGTTCTGCGGCTGAGATGAGTTTTCCATCGATGATCCGAGCAGTCATATGAACACATCCGGTTTGCTGGCGGCTGGAAGTTGCTGTAGGCCGATTGGCCGGATGTTCTCGTGATTTCGTCGAGGGAATACAATACTGTGGCCCGTCGATCAGAACGAATCATCGCAATTGAACGGGTGAATGGACGTTTCATCCCGTTTCACAGGGAAGGCACCGCGTGTCACTTGAGAAAGCAGAGGCCATCGTCATCCGACTCGCGGACTTCAGCGAATCCAGCCGAGTGGTGACTCTCTTCAGCAGAGAATTCGGGAAATTCTCGGCTCTCGCGAAAGGCGCCAAAAGACTCAACGGGCCGTTTGATGCTGCTATTGACGTGCTTTCGATGTGTCGCGTAGTCTTCATTCGCAAGTCCTCAGGCAGCCTGGATCTCCTCACGGAAGCCAGACTGGTCACACGATTTCAGCCGTCCGGAACTGACCTGACGTCTCTGTACGGCGGATATTATGTGGCCGATTTGCTGAACGGACTGACGGAAGAATATGACCAGGCACCGGAGATCTATGATCTGGCTGCCTCAACCCTTAACGACCTGGCTGCAGATCACCAGGATTCACTGGCTGCGGTCGTTGAATTTGAAATTGGAATCCTTCGTTTCTCGGGTCTGATGGGAAGCCTCTCCGAATGCACCGTTTGCGGTGAACCGGTGGCAACCTCCGGGCCTGCGACTTCTGGCCGGTCAAATCAGTTTGCGCACTGGGTGAGCCAGGGTGGATTGATCTGTTCCGGCTGCCGACGCCCGGAATACGACGGACGATCAATTTCTGCAGGATCTGTTGCTGTCCTTCGAAAGCTTGGGTCAGATGCCACTCAACTTTCCGGGCGTGTTCGACTGACAAAACAACAACTGACTGAATGTCATCACTTTGCCGTTTCGGCCATCGCCAATGCCCTGGGACGTCGTCCTGCGACGCTCCGCTATCTGGATTTTGGTTAAGTGGTGGCGGCAGACAGACTCACTGAATCGAATGGTGCAAAGCATGAAGCTTGTCTGCCGGATGGAATCGGCCGCCTCGCTGCAGCGCACGCGACTTCCGGAATCCTTCCGAATTGTCTCGCGAGCGACGCGGATGGGGACGTTGTGCCTGACTCTGATGGTCCTGTGTGGCTGCCAGTCAACAGCCGGAGAAAAGGGCGGATTCTTTTCGTCCATGACACGCCCAGCCTTTGACACAGCAAAGACATTCTGGACGGGTGACTCCGGTCGCAACAAGGACATCGGACCGCGTTCGCTGGCAGAAGGCACCAAGTTCACCGCCGCTGGTCGGCAGGCTGTTCAGGACGCTCGAGAACTCTTTGATGTCGGCAACTACGCGGCCGCAGGCAAGCGATACCAGAAGATCGCGAAGGAATACGAAAGAACATCCATTGGCGAAGAAGCTCAGTTCCGGCTGGCCGAATGTTTGTTTGCCCAACAGAAGTATCCAGCCGCTCAGGATGCGTACGATCAGTTGTTTGCTGACTACACCAGCACGCGCTATGTCGAACAGGCTTCCAAACGACTGTATGAGATCGCCCAGCAATGGCTTGATATCTCCGATCCCAGACACCGCAGTGCCATCCGAACGGTGAGCGCCGTGGAAGTGGAGTACGACGATCCCGAAGACATCGCGCCTCCGCCGCGAGACCCAACGATTCGGTATCGAATTCTGCCAAATCTGCACGATAGAACACGACCAGTCTTTGATACCCAGGGCCGTGCGCTGAAAGCCTTGAAGTCCATCTGGCTGAACGACCCACTTGGTCCGATGGCTGATGATGCACTGGTCAACACGGCTCGCTATTACCTCCGCCGCAACGACTACATCGAAGCCGATCGCTACTTCAGGATCCTGCGGGAAGAGTATCCGGACAGCGATTACTTCAAAGAAGCGCATTTGCTTGGATCTCACGTTCGGCTGATGTCTTATCAGGGTCCTGCCTACGATGGAGCCGCCCTGGATGACGCCGATCAGCTGGCCGCACAGACGTTGAATTTGTTTCCCGACTCAGAGGAACGTCAGCAATTGCGACAGGACCGACAGAAGATGATTCAGTTGAAAGCTCAGCGGATCTGGAACGACGTCCTCTACTACGAAGCAAAGAAAAGCGATCCGGCTGTTGCCATCACCTGCATTCAGCTCATCAACGAGTTCCCGGAAACCGGGTTCGCCGATATGGCTCGTGATCGTTTGTCTCGAATCGACCCGGCCAGCGTAGCTCACCTGCCTCAGATGAGCGAAGCGATTCGAGCCCTTGCTGTGCCACGCGAGAAATCCGAACGCCGAGATCGCAATGTGAAATCTGTGAGTGACTCCAATGAGGGACGTGATGACCGGTTCCGGCTGTAGTGCCGTTTGACTGTTGATGAAGTCGTACTGGCTCGTGGGAATGCCTGTGACACTGGCTCTTTTACGTCCGCCGCGGCCACGAATCAGCGTAACGCGCTGTAGTACGTTCTCCTGGTGAATCTCATGACCGATCGACGCCGACTGCTTGCTGCACTCATTCTGGTACTCAGTACCAGCGGATGCGGTTATGTCTATGGCCCGCAGGGAGTGCCTGGTGTTCGAACAGTTCACGTGTCGATCGTGGAATCAGATTCCTTTCGACGCAACATGGACTACCTGCTGACGGAAGCCATTCACCGCGAAGTCCGCACACGATCCGCTTACCGACTGGCGGATCAGCACTCCGCCGACACGATCCTTGAAGGACGCATCGTCGACATGCGAAAAGACGTCCTCAGCGAGACGCGATTCGACGACGCGAGAGAGCTGCAACTGAATCTGGGAGTCCGGTTTGCCTGGATCGAGCGACGCAGCGGCCGTGTACTGCAGGAACGCGTCTTTCCGCTTGGACAGACTCTGGCCCAGCATGCGGCAAATGTCAGCTTCGCTCCTGAACTCGGCCACTCGATGGCAACCGCCCAGCAAACGGCGGCCGAACGCCTGGCAGCCCAGATCGTAGACATGATGGAAATGCCCTGGTAGCCGGTACTCACGAGTGATATCGGGCTGCGGCATACAGCCTCGACGAATTCAGCATTGGCTCTCCGCCGCAGGTCGACTGCTTCTGCCTCGATCGACTCATGTGCTGTCCGATCATCCGGCAGTCCTGAGCGCGTTAATCACAGCCGACGAATGTGGTGACCTCGGTAGAGCAGCTTACTTTTTGTTGTGTTCGTTCTGGCTCATGGGATTGCCTGATTCAGAGGCCCTTTCGCTTCCGGAGCGGCGACAAGTCAGCGTAGTAGACCGCCAGGCCTCAAACAAAAAAGTTGATAATGGCGGTTGATCTTTACTACGAAAGTAGTAAATATTACTACGGTGTTAGTAATCGAAGGAGCAGTGATGTCGCCGAACCAGCCAAAACCATCAGTGGGCGAAATGGAATTGCTTAGTCTGCTTTGGCAGAACGGAGCGATGACACTGTCGGACGTCCACGACGCGATGGGGCGATCCGTCGGGTACACGACCGTTCAGACACGTTTGAATCGTCTTGTCGACAAAGGCCTCGCCACCAAGATGAAAGCCGGTCGCGGGGCGACCCAGTATTCAGCCAGCGTCGATCGTGACGAAGTGAGTGCCAGCCAGCTGGACGTCCTTGTCGAACGCGTCACCAACGGTTCTGTCGTTCCGTTGGTGGCACAGCTACTGGACGGAACCAGGCTATCGACCGAGGATATGCAAGAGCTTCGACAGTTAGTCCGACAGGCAGAAGAACGATCACGCAAAGAGGAGTCGGACAGATGATCTTCGCGTCAATGTTCCCAGAGCTTTTGCTGCGCGCATCAGGATTGTTGGTGTTGAGCAGCATATTCGTTGCCGTGACTTTGCGGTGTGTTAAACCACATTCTGTCGGAATCCATCGAACAGCATGGTTAAGCGTTCTTCTAAGCGGGGTGATGCTTACACCTCTGACAATAACGCTACCCTGGCTGGAACCTGAAAATCATTCAGTCGGTGACAGCAGTTCGGTAAAAACTCTCGCAGAAGCATCCAGTTTCGAAGACCGGTTTCTTGATGTTCCGCGTCCAGTTCCTACTTCGGAGCATCGGTCTGGAAGAATCTCTGCCGACGACTCGGAAACCACGACCAAATTGCCGACCGAAGCGGCGTCATTCACGGAAACGATGATACTGATCTGGGGATCGGGCGCAGTCATTCTGCTCGCTGCCGGTATCGTTGCATGGATGTTGCTGGTGCTCGTCCTTCTACGATGCCAGTCAATCGACAAGTCGGGCCAGCAGGAAGCCGATTCAGTCGCCGCAGAACTCGGTTTGAGGCAATCCGTTCCGGTCGTTGTGCATAATACAATCGGGCCACTGTTGTGTCTCACACCGCGCGGATATCGCATTGTGGTCCCCGGAGATACCTGGCACCGACTAACCACTCTGCAGCGACGGGCTGTCCTGCGTCATGAACTGGCGCACCGTCAGCGACATGACGTACTCAAGTCACTCGGGGCTCGTTTCCTTGTTTTGATTCATTGGTTCAACCCATTCGCATGGTGGGCGGCACATCAATTCGATGAAGCGGCAGAATGGGCTTGCGACGAGTCTTCTGCCGGGCATCCGCAACAGGTTGCTGCCCTGGCCAGCGCCCTACTCGATCTGGTTGAAAGAAACTCATCGCGCCAACCGCTTCTCATTGGCAATTCGGCGGTTCAGGGCGCCTCACTGTCCACGCGAATTCAACGCCTGCTCAAAAACGATCACCCTCACTCAAAGGAACCTCTCATGAAACGTCTGTCGATTCTGTTGGTGATTGCATTGATCGTCGTCGCAGGTACGTTCCGCTTCCGGCTGGTTGCCCAGCCACCGGTCGAATTCTCAACAAGTACGGAGTTGAACGATCTTCAAAGCTGGCGAGATCACGCTGGCAGTCTGGCGGAGCGACTTGCCGTAGACGGAAACGAGCGGTTGAAGGAGTTCCGTGAGAGTCTCATGACAGAGGCCGGATTGATTGTCCTTCAGGACCGAGTTGGTTACCGCGAAGAAGAAGCAAGAAATGATCTGCGAGAGACTCTGCTGCACGACGTCCTTTCCAGACATTTCGACCAATCCACTGATGAATACAAGCTGCGTGAGAACATGGAGGATTACCGCACGTCGATCCTGACCAGAAGTGAGCAGCTGAACAACAGTATTCAAATCGTCGGTCGTGTCCTTCGCGAACAGGCAGATCGTCTCGAAACGAAAACCGAAACTGAAAAACTCCTGACGCGTTACATCGAGAGCGACGCGGCGGCGTTGATGTTGTTTCTGGAGACCGTCGACGGAATGATGGAACCATCCGCAGATGATCTGCTGAATGAATCGAATGGCCTGTTTGTGAGCCAGGCGAATGGGACGGTGAGTGTCCACCCTGCCAACCGCGACCGTGCTCAGGCTCAACTTCGATTGCTTCAAAAAATGGATGAGAAGCGTGAACTCATCGAAGCGGAACTCGCCGATTGGCTGGTCGATTTATCCGATGCAGACGAGTTGCACACAACCGTGCGAGCTGCCTTCCAAAATCCACTGTTTCCGGCAGTCATCATGTCTTCGGAACTGGAGCGAGACTCTCATCCAGGTGATGTCGATCGGAAAGTCGAAGACTTCTTCGGCGAACTGGAAGAGCTGACACTCGATACCGCAAACGGGCTTGTGATACGAACCGAAGCCCGCGACGAAGTAGCCGGTCACATGCGTGAGTTTGAACAGCTGACACGAGCGGCGGAGCGGCTGAGGCAGCCCCTGTCAGATCTTTCCGACAGATTCACAACGGAAGATGAGTTGAACCGCGAATGGAAGGCGATGCTGGTCTCAAATGATGTCGTCCAAATACGCCTGTCACATGAGTTTGGTGGTGCCGGACTCGATCCCGCAGAGCTTGTTCAGGAGCTGATTCATGAGGTGCTCGAGGAAACAGAAAGCGGCACGCTCCAGGTCCGCAGCGATCGGGAAGAGGAGCTTCAGGAACACATTCAGGAGCAGTTTGGGGCCTTTCGTGCACTGCGACGCGGTGCACGTCGCGTCAACCAACTGACACAGAGAATTGCAGATTCCGATCTTCGTGAAGCATTCGACACCTGGGGTGGCCGACTGTTGCTGAAGTCTGAGATCGAAAACCACCTCAGACGTCTTTCCGCCAACGGATTCGAGCTGTGGCTGGAAGAAATGTTTCGTGACGAAGATGGCCGTTTGGTTCTGAAAGACAAAGCGCAGGACGAGATTCTGGAGTTTCTTGCAGACGTTAGCGAGGTAAACCGGGAGCTGAGCAATGATGACTTCCAGCGTGCTGATGATGATCGCGATGACGACAACAGCGATCAATCCGATCGATGAGATACTGTTACGTGACTGGAAAAAGCACGACATCCAGCCGTCCGGCATTTGCTCCGATGATGAATTCCTTCGGCGTGTGAGCCTGGACCTCATCGGTCGGATTCCGACAGTCGACGAACTTCATGCGTTCCGCAACGATCGTGATCGACCAGCACAAATCTCGCGTCTGCTGGAGTCACCTGAGTTTTCCAGATTCCAGGCGGAGATATGGACATCAATCCTCATTGGTTACGCGGAGGAAGCCGAAGAGCTGGCGTCACGACGGATTCTCAGCAGCTGGCTGGCATCGGCAATCGAACGTCGTGTCCCGTGGGACGACGTCACAAGGAATCTGATTTCTGCTGAGGGTCAGTCGGCATTCGACGGTCCCGTCAACTTCCTATTGCACAATCGTGATTCACCGGCCGTACGAATAAGTCGCGTGTTCCTGGGAGTCCGCCTCGATTGCGCCCAATGCCACGACCACCCACACGATCGATGGACGCAGTCCGACTTTGAACACATGGCTCGCTTCTTTGATGTGATGGAGTTCGATGAACAGAGTGAGTCGAACATCATCCTGCGAAATGCTGTACCGGACACAGAAGAAGACAACCGACCGCGGTTTCTCACGGGAGCTCGACCGCGCACGTCTCGTTGGCGCGACGAGCTGGCGCTATACACCATCCGGAGCCGACCGTTTGCGAGGGCCTTTGCGAACCGGGTCTGGTACCAGCTGTTTGGTCAGGGCATCGTGCATCCCGTCGATGACTTTAGCCAGTTGAATCCACCAGTCAACAGCGAGCTTCTCGAACATCTCGCCACCACAGCCAGAGATTCCGAATTCGATCTGCGTCGTTTTCTCAGCTATATTTGTGGATCGAACGCATATCAGCGCACGTCGGCCAACTCGCCAGCTGGGCGTTCGGCAATTGAACGATTTGCTGTTCGTAAGCTGCGTCCCTTGTCGTCTCAGCAGTATGTCTCTTCAGTAGGAGTTGCGACCTCCCGCATCTTTGACGAAGTAGAGCGTTCGGAACTGCTGGCAGGTCTGGTTTCATCCGACAGCGATGATCCATTCGCCGCAACGTGGGAGTATCGAGAAAGCGTCCAGCAACTTATCACCCAGCTGGCTGCATCGACACCGATCGTTGCCGGATCAACGCCCGGACTCTTCAATAAGATTCTGTCTCGACAGCCAACCGCACGGGAAACACAGCTGTGCGCGGGTCGCTCGAAGTCCGACATCGTCTTCGCACTGCTGCATTCCGATGAGTTTCGCTTCAGCCATTGACGCCAATCATGTTCGGGAATCAGTGCGCTGAGGTTTCAACCCCGTCCGTTCCAGTACTCATTGGAGATTCGAGATGCCTTTTCGACGCAGACAATTCATCGGTGGCGTTCTGAGCGGATTCTCTGCCTTTGCCGCAGGAGTCGGAGCCAATCCAATTGCGACAGCACAGCAGGCACGCGAATCAACCGTCAAGCGTTGTGTTGTTCTGTGGATGGATGGAGGACCGAGCCAGTTCGAAACTTTCGATCCGAAGCCGGACAGCTCCACTGGAGGAGACGTCGGCGCGATTCAGACATCCGTCCCCGGGCTCGACATCAGTGAATTTCTGCCGGAAATGGCAAAGAGAATGGACCAGCTGTCTGTTGTGCGCAACCTGAGTTCTATGGAGGGCGAGCACAATCGCGCTCAGTACTTGATGCATACAGGGTACCCTCGAATTGACACGTTCCCTCGACCGGCCCTTGGTGCCATCGCAGCTCACGATGTGTCTGTCTCGAATGTCCCGCAATACGTTTCACTTGGCTCACGGGGTTTCGGCCCGGCTTTTCTGGGTCCCCAGTATGGTCCTTTTTCGATTCGGGATCCTGAGTCAGCAAGAGAAATGCTGGAAGTCCTTCGCCGTCGCAGGTCTCGCGTGGAGTTTCTTCGCGACCTGAGCGCTAACTTCTCGCAACGATACACTGATCCCGCAGTGCAGCAGCGACAGGCCATGATTCAGCAGATCACACACCTTGCTGACTCACCGTTCTCTCGGGCGCTGGATCTGGAACGGGAATCGAGGCGACGACGTGCTGCCTACGGCAACTCGCACTTTTCGCGACTCTGTTTGACGGCACGACGCCTGTTGGAAACTGGCGTCCGCTTTGTCGAAATTCAACAGGATGGTTGGGACAGTCACACCAACAATCTGAGCGTGACACGCCGGCTTTGCGGCCGGATTGATCAACCATGGGCCGTCCTCATGGATGAACTCAGCGCCTCCGGGTTACTGGACGACACCGTAGTGCTGTGGATGGGAGAATTTGGCAGGACGCCGGATATTAATGGTGCCGCGGGACGAGACCATTTTCCTGCGGTGAGTCCGATAGTGATTGGTGGAGCCGGGTTGAGGTCGGGGCAGGTCATCGGCGCGACCAACGAATCGGGAAGAGAAATCGTCGGTGATTCGGTCGGCGTTCCCGACCTCTTCGCGACAGTTCTCGATCGCTTCGGAATCGAGGCAGATCATGAATTCACAACCTCCTTCGACAGTCCCACTCCGGCAACTGACTCGGGAACGCCGATTAGAGGTTTGCTTTAAAAGCAATCGATTCAACAGTTTTTTTGATACCATGCCCGTGAGTCATTTATGACCTCTGAATCAATCCCGGAAGTATGTAACGGGATGCTACGGTAGAAACACATCCAGAACCGTAGTCTCGGCGTTCGATGACACGTTCACTCTGCCGGTTGCTGCCGGAATCAGTATTGTCGAACCGTGTGACAAGATACGAGTTTCTTCCCGAGTCTCAACGTCAACCGTTCCTTCCAGCACGATCAGAATGTGAAACTGATTGGCTGTCGTGATTTCAAACGGCTGACTGGTTCGGTGCCTTTGAATCACAAAGTACTGATCTCGTACCAGTTCTTCGTGAAGATGTTCTCCATCTGACAGAATTTTTGGGATCACAGGCATCACGGGGCCCCGTTCGAAATCTGTGCAGGCCAGTGAGTCTTCAATGTGAATCGCGCGAGGCTTCCCGTCAGTGCCAACTCGCCCCCAGTCGTGCAGACGGAACGTTACGTTGCTCTGTTGTTGAATCTCCGCCAGCACAATTCCGGGACCGATGGCGTGAACGGTTCCTGCTGGCACCATGACACAGTCTCCCGGTTTCACGGAAAAGACGTTCAGGCATTCCTCAATCGTGCCGTTCTGCAGATGATCGGCCAGTTGCTGGCGGTCGATACCGGCCTTGAGTCCGGCACAGATCTGACTGTCCGGTTGAGCGTCCAGGATGATCCATGCTTCCGTTTTGCCGTTTTCTGTTGGATCGTATTGCTTTGCCTGCTCGTCGTTTGGATGCACCTGCAGTGACAACCAGTCGTTGGCATCCAGGAACTTGATCAGCAACGGAAACTGGCTCAGACCGGCGTCACGGCCGAATAGCGCGTCGCCGGATTCCTCGACCAGCTGGCTTAGTGTTTTTCCGGTCTGAGATCCAAAGTTAATAACACTTTGGCCCTGTTCGTGATCGGCCAGCTCCCAGCTTTCGGCATAGTCCGATTCCGGACCAATGTTCTTTCCCAGCTGGTCTCCCAGCTTTCGGCCACCCCAGCGGATCCGTTTGAGAATTGGTTCGAATGTGAGCGGCGACATGGGTAACTCGGACCTTGTTGGTTTGATACTCGAAACGGCACAGACAGAGTGGTTACACTGTGTATCAAATCACTCAACTGACGACGACACCGTTCCAGCTTCATCTCACCAATGCCAAAATCGTCTTCTTCGATTCAACGAATCTCTGTCACCTGCGCCGTGCTTGCCGTGCTCGCATTGAACAGCACTCATCACAGCCGCGTTGCGGGCGATGAAGCTGATCGCATCCCCGAGAAGATTCAGGGATGGCTGCAGCCTCAGAACTGGCAGCGAGACACCGTCGGCCCTGTTCTGCAACTGGGTAACATCGGTGATTTCGACGACACTCACATGTTCGGCCCCTGTGTCGCTCGACTCGATGACGCCTGGTATCTGTGGTACAGCGGTTCATCCCACTCTGTTGCCAATCGTGTCTTTCATCTTGGTCTGGCCACGAGTCCGGATGGTCGGCAGTTTGAGAAGCACCAATCCAGTCCCGTATTCCAGTTTGGTGACGGACAACATTCCATCCTGACAGCAACACTATTACGCAGTCCGGATGGTTCCGTGTTGAAAGAAGACGGCAAGCTGCGCATGTGGTTCAGTTCGACTCACTTTGCTGGTGATAGCGGACACCACGCGTTGTATGAATCCTGGAGCCCCGACGGCGTCCACTGGGACAAACCGTCGGAACCGCTGCTCGATCATGTGTACGCTCCCACGATTCTGAAAGAAGGCAACGAATACCGCATGTGGTACACAGATGTTTCTGAAGAACCGTGGGTGTTTCGCCTGGCGACCAGCCGTGACGGCCGACGCTGGCGAGTCCATCCGGATCCCTTGCTGGGACCGGACGCCGCATGGGAAAAGACGCGTCTGTTCTATCCGACGGTACTGAAAGTCGATGGCATCTATCTGATGTGGTACGGCAGCTACTGGACGGAACGTCCTCAAACAACTGCAATTGGTCTGGCGGCGAGTCTCGACGGGTACCGCTGGTATCGCAATCCACATAACCCTGTCTTTAAGCCCGATCCAGACCGTCCCTGGGAATCTCACTACACCACGAGTCAGTCTGTCATTCGCGACGAAGATGGTTCCTTCCGCATCTGGTATGCGAGTCGCAAGGAACCACCTTTTGTCAACAAGTACTTTGCACTCAACACGGCTACGTGGTCCGGCCCGATACAGGAGACGTCTTCATCGGACGGAAAGCCCGCAACGGCCGCCGAGTCCACTCAATGGCAGGACCACCAGCGCCGGGAGCTCAAGGCAATGCTGGGACTGCCACAGGAGAAGGCACCTCTGGATGCAGAGAAGCGTGGCGAAGTCTCACGTGACGGCATCGTGATCGAGAAGTGGGTTTACACCACAGAGCAGGGATCGCGCACTCCTGCGGTCCTGTATCGCCCGGTAAATTCCACGGGCCCAACACCGGGAGTCGTTCTGACATTCGGACATGGCGGCAGCAAGAGTCACCCATGCTATCAGTACATCGGCCAGCTGTACGCGAAGTTGGGAATTGCCTGCCTGGCCGCTGACCCGGTTGGTGAAGAAGAGCGGCACCTGGCCGGACGCATGGGGAGTCGAGCGCACGATCCTCGTGCCGTCCATCAGCTGGCGTGGGACACCGGCAGGCCGATCATGGGCAAGCTGGTTTGGGATACCATGCGAGGCGTCGACTTTTTGTTGAGCAGGAATGACATCGATCCGAGTCGAGTTGGTGTTGCCGGGAATTCACTGGGAGGTGCCAAAGCTTCCTGGATGGCGTCGATTGATGATCGTTTGAGTTTCGCGATTGTCAGTGGCTGGTCGTACGACGACATCGCTTTGCGCAGCAAGTACTGCACGCGTGCTCCGATTCAGGAGATGCGAGAACAACTGACCTGGCCGGAATTCGCTTCGCTCGCCGCGCCTCATTGTCGTCTGCTTGTCACAAATGGCGATGCCGACGTCGTGATCGATCGCGATGGAGACGGCTCGGCCTGGCAAGGAACACAAGCAGCTATCGACGAAGCAAATGCCACGTTGAGGAACTTCGGCCTGGCCGAGACGCTTGAAACCTGGTTTGAAACCGAAGGAGGCCATCGTCCCTATCCCGCACATCCGGAAGTCGTCGCATGGTTTCTCGAGACGGTCACTCTGAATCGAACCTCCCCGAGCGTGGAACCGCTGTCTTTCGGCGACTGGTGTGACGACCACAACATCACCCTGGAACCACTCTACGGAACACCAATTCATCTGCGGGGCGCAACCGTGGTTGGTCGAGGTGTGCAATACCTGCAACCAGAAAAGCTGGCCGTTCTGAAACCGGAGGAGAGAGGTACAACGCAGTTTACTCTTTCAGGATGGCTCAATCAGCTTGGTGGAATCCGGTGACTGAACGCGACGTCTGCAATCCGGCAACTTGCACGCAATGACAATAGCTTAAAACGGTGACTCGTGGTCGAAAACAACGTCTAACTGGCCTGTGGTTTGATATTACCAGGTTCAAGTCGTTGCCAAAGTTTGTTACGGTCGTGTGCTGTTCGGCCGCCTCGACGAACCTCAGTAACTCATCGGGTTTCTTCGAAAGAATCTTGTCTTGTTCAGATGTGTCCCCTTCGCACACAATCACATATGACGAAGTGTTCAGGAATCGAGCAACACACACGCATTAATCAAGCATCTGACACATCCAGTGGCCCGTGATTTCCTTTGAAAAGCCGGCTTTGCGGTAGGCGGCTCGGGCCGGGGCATGGCTGGGGTCGCCACCCGTGGAGACTGTCGCCACTTTCATGCCGGCTTCCTTCATCCGGGCAATGGCGAAGTCGTACATTTGGGTCCCAATTCCCTGCCCGGCAGCGGAAGGATGAACGGCATTCAGCCCGATCTCACCGATGTGTTTCACGGCGTCCAGATGAACGGCCATGAAACCGACCAGTTCACCATCGAGTTCAGCAGCATACACCTCCGCCCTCGAATCTTCTGCCAGCAGGGAGGTGAGCATGTCGTCCTGAGCTTCATCTTCGTGCTGTTGAGCCGCTTCGTAGATGTCATCGCCCAGAACCGACCGAAAGGACGCGAACACCGGTGCAAATGCGGCGGCTCGGATTTCCTGCAGGCGTTCGGTATCGCTGGAATGGACTGGACGAACCATCGTTTGAATCTTATCCACGTATGACATTTCCTGTAATGTTGACCGGTCCATCTTTGGTGTGATTGAGAAGCACAGCGCAGGTCGCGCCATCTTTCTACGCCGCCTGACACAATGACTCAGCGATTGGTTCGGCGATCATAGCTTCGGTTCGAAAACGATGCAGCGGTGCTTTTTGTTAAGCTGACAGTAAGATGGCTCATCCGTCTTCGATTGCTGCTCTGACAGAAAGTGTGCGCCCGTCGTGCTAGCCGCCGTCCAGATTATCCCACTCACTGACCTGGCAATTGCGTTTGTCCCCGTCGCGGTCGTGGTGTTCATCCTGTATCGCTGGTCGCTTGGAAGCGGCTTCGCCATCTACGCTTTGGCTCGGATGCTGCTGCAGCTACTCGCTATCGGATACGTGCTGACGTACATCTTTGAGGCTGACAAGCCGCAAATCGTGTTGGCTGCGCTGGCCATGATGCTTGGTACTGCCAGCTGGATTGCTCTGCGTCCGCTCGACATAAAAAGCCAATCGCTCTACGCCAAAGCGCTCATATCGATTGTTGTGGGAGGAGTCACAACGCTGTTGCTGGTGACTCAGGCAGTGTTAAAAATTGATCCGTGGTTCGCACCGTCAAAGATGATTCCTTTAGCCGGCATGATCTTCGCAACGGCAATGAATACGATCAGCATTGCCGCCGAGCGGTTCCAGGCAGAGAAACAGCGAGGCACTATCTATGCCGATGCCAGAAACGCGGCCATACGAGCCGCCATCATTCCATTGGTGAACTCACTGCTCGCCGTGGGGCTGGTATCGTTGCCAGGGATGATGACCGGCCAGATCCTGTCCGGAGTCAGTCCGCTCATTGCAGCGCGCTATCAAATCGTCGTGATGTGCATGATCTTCGGTTCCTCCGGCATTTCATCGGCGTGTTTTCTGACACTGTTGAAGCCACTGGATGCGGAGTTTGCATCAGCGGTTGAGGATCACTAACCTCGATTCTGCGAGACGAATGTTCCGAGGATCTGAACACTGGCCCTGCCAGCAGCACACCTCCTGTCTTGTAACACAGCAGGTGTTGTCGAGTGCGAAAGAACCGTATGACGGGCTTGCAGGTACACGCGCCCCGACGAAACTTCCTCGCTCACCCAGGTGGTGGAGCGGGGGCAGTTGCTTTGGCGGCTTTGCAGCAGAGTGAAGCAACTCAAGCGAATGAGCGAGCGAACTCTGCGCCTCGGGCCAAACGAGTCATCTGGCTGTTCATGCCGGCCGGCCCAGTCATGTGGATCTGTTTGATCCAAAACCGGCGCTCATCAAGTACAGCGGGAAACCCCTGCCGGAGAGTTTCGGTCAGGTGATGACTCGTCGCAAAGTCACGAAAAATTCGTTGATTGCTCCCATCAAGCCATTTCGGCCTCGTACACTTTCCGGCCTGCCGGTGAGTGACGTCCTGCCTCACATCGCAGAACATGCCGACGACATTTGCGTGATTCGGTCGCTGCACGGCGACAGCGTGAATCATCCTCAATCCGTTTATCAGATGAACACCGGAAGCATTCTGATGGGCAGTCCCAGCTTTGGTAGTTGGGTGGCATACGGTTTGGGATCAGAAAATGAGAATATGCCGGCGTTTCTCGTCCTGCCTGATCCCGGAGGAGGGCTCAAGGGCGGACCTTCTGCCTGGGGCAGTGGGTTTCTCCCGGCGTCCTGTCAGGGTGTCACGATGAGGCCCGGGGGATCGCCGGTTCTGGATCTGCGTCCTTAACCGGGCGTGACGATCGAACAACAACGGGCCGATCCGGCAATCATCGATTTGCTCAATCAGCGACATTTGCAACTCAGAAATCACGACGACGAGCTGAATGCTCGCGTGAAAGGATATGAGCTGGCGTTCCGGATGCAGACTGAGGCCCCGGAGTTCGTTCGCCGCTGCCAGAGGAACTACTGGCCACTTTGCTGAAGAATCAATGGAGCGTCACCAAAGATGCATCGGAACACACTCGGCGAAGCATCTACGTGTTCGCTCGACGGAATCCGCGATATCCAATTCCGGGGAGTCTTCGATCGCCCCGCTGCCAATGCCAGTTGTCGTCTAAGAGACGTATCCGCAACGGCAACGCAATCGCTGCATCTGCTGACTTCAGAATTCACATATCCCAGGCTCAGGCGATGAGTCGGCTGAGCCGCGAAACGGAACTCCGTCGATAGCGGAAATTCGAGATAGCGTTTCGTCGCTCGCTTGGCCGTCGCCCCGCAGTTTCAGAACTTCCTCAGGTAACCCGGCTGTGGAATCTCAGTGCAAGCCAGCAGGCAGATCCGCTCACACATCTTTGTCTGTCACTGTTCAACAGCAATGAATTCATCTTCGTCGCTTGAACGGCAGGAGTTGAAACCAAGAGCGGTGGTCGCCAATGTGACGTTTAAGGTCACGCAACACTGTTGTTCTCGTTGATAGACTTTGCGGGCCAAAGGAGCAACCGTCCGAAGACTGGTGGAAGATGACCGCAGAAATCGGTCGTGCTACGATGAGAAGAACGTCAGCAATCCATAGATCACTGCCATCCCTACAAGAATCTTCACGAACATCGTCGCCGCACTGGAGAAGATTCTCGACGGAAGCTCATAGCGCGTCGCGCAGTACACCAGGCTGATTGAAAGCGACAAAGGTATGGCGTAAATCAGAGTTGGCATCGGAGGGTGTCTCCATTTTTTTTTGAACGAGTTAGTCGTTCCCGGAACCGTCGCTCTCGTCTTCTTCATCTCCGTAACCGTATGCCGGTCCATCAAACGCATCCCAGATGGCCATAACGTTCAGCAGTCCTGCGATCCACGTGAATACGCAGGCGATGTCAAATTTCTGGCTGAGAGTGCCATGCATGCGATCGAGCTCTTCGTTGTCCCGGGGAGCCTGAAACCAATTGAAGAATGGTCTTGGAATCGTACCGATGAGCTGGCCGCCCATTCCGGCTTCATCAGGTGCGACGATGCATCGAACTTCACGACCCGGAGCACCGAAAACAGGCCGTCCGAGGACCGCCTGTCCGTCGATCGTCAGGTTAACCACTGTCCCCTCAGTGGATGTTCCTTCGAACGTTCCCGAAGCTGATGTTGGTCCTTCAGGTTCCAGAACGAGACGCCCCTTAACGCGCATTCGAGAGCGCTGTCCATCAGCTGATGTTGCAAGAACATCGCCCTCGAATTGTTCGTCAATCAAGCTGTCCGGTGCCGCTGCCGCATTATCTGGCTTGCTCTGGCGCCACTGCTGAATCAGAGCCGGCATCGCTGGCAATCCGGTGAATATCTGCACGTAGTAGCCGAGACTTCTCTCGGTGGCCGGGTTCCCCGGATCCAGCTGAGCTGATTCAAATCGTCCTCCGTCAGCTTTCACCACCTGGCTGTAGACCGGTTGCCCCTGTCCCAGAATCAGTCCGCCAATGAACGTTGACAGGATACACACCATAAAGATGCTCCCCTTCAGATTTCGCCCCTGGTAGAAATGTCCGGCACCTGGTAGCAGGAAGCCAAGCACAGCGGCGATTCCTCGGGAACCAAGGTGCAGTCGGGGGTCTCTCATGGTATGCGTTCCGGTTGGCGGAGATGGAAGACCGGGATATTGAGCCTCCTGAGACCCGAAAATTCAGTTCCGAAGTCGGAATGGCTCACGTGCGATCATAGTTGGCTGATCTGCGGCCATGCCAGTGTGAGGTCCCGGCAGTCCGGCCGATCAGAGATTCTGGCCCATTGTGGATGATTTCTTCAACCCGGACAATCGCTGACACCGATATCCCACAGACTCACAGCTTCTCGACAGAGATTACCGAACAAGAAGCATTTGCTGGTGTCTACGGACGACCGGCACTGACTCCTGTATTAACTGTGAGAAGGGCATAGCTGGGCTGGACAGTTGCTTTGTTGGTTGGCAGAATGCTCCGCCCGTTTCCGAACTGTGGAAACATCGTGGGGACGTGTAGATCAGCTGGTTAGATCGCAGCTCTGATAAAGCTGAGGTCGGAGGTTCGAGTCCTCCCACGTCCACTGGGCCGGATTCCGGTGATCTCTCAACTCAGTTGGTGAATCCGGCCTGTTTGAAGTTTCAAATCTGGCTTCTCAAATCCTATCCGGGGACGTAGCTCAACTGGGAGAGCGCCGCCCTTGCAAGGCGGAGGTTGTCGGTTCGAGCCCGATCGTCTCCACTGACTTGAATCTTGTCAAAAAACAGATTCGCACTGTTGACGGTCGACAAACCCGTCGATACAGTACCCCGCTCGCGTTTTTGAACCTAACTCAATACGCGACAACGATCTTTGACAATTTGAAAAAGTCTAAGTGGCATCTAAACTGCGTTTTCCGGAGTGAAAACTGTCAGCCTTTCGGGGCCGGTAGTGTTCACTTCCGAGCAGTATCGAAACAGACGCCGAGTCTGTTTCGATGAACGAATCGTTACCGTGTCTTTTTTACCGGGATCCAGCAGTCTCTGACCGTGGATCTTGGTGGCCAGACACGTAAGGGCGTGTGGGGGATGTCTAGGCGTCAATAG